>Ga0209258_100991_pt1 | contig 13111 bp, 9 predicted proteins | sample Araplaol_mTSA_r2_FD_184281 | JGI IMG/M metagenome (GOLD analysis project Ga0209258, IMG submission 184281) | Arabidopsis root microbial communities from North Carolina, USA - plate scrape CL_Col_mTSA_r2 (SPAdes) (version 2) | ecosystem: Host-associated > Plants > Roots > Endosphere | place: USA...
AACAACTCGCCGTTCGTCGGCAACAAGGATCTGTCGGGCGGCAAGTTCCTCACCAGCCGCCAGCTGCGTGAGCGCCTGGACCGCGAGAAGGTGCACAACGTGGCACTGCGCGTCGAAGACGGTTCCGACGCCGACAAGTTCCTGGTCTCGGGCCGTGGCGAGCTGCATCTGTCGGTGCTGATCGAAAACATGCGCCGCGAAGGCTACGAGCTGGCCGTGTCGCGTCCGGAAGTGATCATCAAGGAAATCGACGGCCAGAAGATGGAGCCGATCGAACAGCTGGTGGTCGACATCGAAGAGCAGCACCAGGGCGGCGTGATGGAGCGCCTGGGCATCCGCAAGGGTGAGCTGAAGAACATGGTGTCCGACGGCAAGGGCCGCGTGCGCCTCGAGTACCTGATCCCGGCGCGTGGCCTGATCGGCTTCCAGAACCAGTTCAAGACCCTCACCCAGGGTTCGGGCCTGCTGTTCCACGTGTTCGACCACTACGGTCCGTACACGCCGGCCCCCATCGCCAAGCGTCCCAACGGCGTGATGATCGCCAACGCCGGCGGCACCACTCCGGCCTACTCGCTGGGCCCGCTGCAGGAGCGCGGCAAGCTGTTCGCCGCTGAAGGCGACTCGGTGTACGAAGGCCAGCTGATCGGCATCCACGCCAAGGACAACGACCTCACTGTCAATGCCATCAAGCCCAAGCCGCTGACCAATATGCGCGCCTCGGGCAAGGATGATGCGATCCAGCTCACCCCGGCGACCAAGTTCACGCTGGAACAGGCGCTGGACTTCATCGACGACGACGAGCTGGTCGAAGTCACCCCGAAGGAAATCCGCATGCGCAAGAAGCACCTCACCGAGAATGATCGCAAGAAGGCATCGCGCTCGGCGGGCTGATCGCTTCCGCATACCGCTCCAGGGAAAGGCCACCGCAAGGTGGCCTTTTTCTTGGGGAAAACGATTGAAAAAGCGTTGACACACCTTCCCCGCATAGTCACCATGCGCGCGCCCCATCTTTCGGGGCGTCCCCAGAAACGAACCCACCATGGACAGCGACCCTGCCAGTCGTGTCTACCCGCCCCGCATGAATGGGCGTGGACACGTCACAATGATGATCACGGCCCGGCCGTGAGCGGCACGCCTGCCTGACGGGTCCGCTCATTGCCGCGCCTTTGCACGGAATGAGCAATGAAGACCTCACCTTTCCTCCTGGCCGCCTGGCTGATGGCCACGCCGCTGCTGGCACGCGCCGATGAAGAGAAACTCTTCATCCCGCAATGGCTCGGCGCGCAGTACACCTTTGTCGACCAGCATCAGTACTCGCTGCATTCGCCCTACCAAGGCGACCTGAGCCTGCATCCGCAGGGTGACACCGAGCGCTCGCACACCTTCGGCGCCTACTTCGGCGTCAACCTGCCGTTGCACCTGCAGTTCTACTTCGACGTGGAATTGTTCAAGGGCGAAGGCGTTTCGGGCGCCACCGGCCTGGGCGGCCTCACCAATGGCGACGTGATCCGCTCTGGCACGGCGGGCCTGCCCAAGAAGCCTTACGTCGCCCGCCGCTACCTGCGCTGGTCGCTGCCGCTGGGCGACGAGACCGACGATGTCGAGCGCGGCCAGGACCAGCTGCCCGGCAAGGAAGCCACGCGTCGCGTCGACGTCAAAGTCGGCAAGATGGCCGCGAGCGACGACTTCGACAAGAACCGCTACGCCAACGGCACGCGTACGCAGTTCATGGACTGGTCGCTGTTCAACAACACCGCCTGGGACTTCGCCGCCGACACACGCGGCTATACCGACGGCGTGATGATCGCGTGGGTCAACCCCACGTGGACGCTGCGCTACGGCATCTACCGCATGCCGTACGAAGCCAACGGCCAGAAGCTCGTCTCCTCGCTCGGCGATTCCAACGGACAACAGGTCGAGCTCACCCTGCAGCCACAGCCCGACGGCTGGGCGCTGCGTTTCCTCGCCTTCCGCAATCAAGCGCGCATGGGCATCTATCGCGATGCCATCGCCACCGCGCTTGCCACCGGACAGCGGCCCGACATCCTGGCGGACGATGCGCCCGGCCGCCACAAGTACGGCTTCACCGTGAACGGTGAGCTTCCTCTCGCCGATCACGGCGATACAGGCCTTTTCATGCGCGCAGGCTGGAACGACGGCCGCACGGAGTCGTTCGTGTTCACCGAAGTGGATCGCTCGCTGAGCGGCGGCTTTCAGCTATCCGGTTCGCATTGGGCAAGGCCCGACGACCATATCTCGGTGGCGTTGGCGATCGACGGACTGTCGTCCGAGCATCGCGACTATCTCGCACTGGGTGGCCAGGGCTTCGTGCTCGGCGATGGACGCCTCAACTATGGTCGCGAGGAGATCATCGAGGCGTACTACAGCTACTCGCCGATCAAGCACCTCACGCTGAGCCCCGACGTGCAATACATCCGCCACCCCGGCTACAACCGCGACCGCGGCCCCGCCCACTTCGTGGCGTTGCGTGCGCATCTGGAAATTTGAGGGAGCTCTTGCTGTGGGAGCGCACCCAGTGCGCGACCGCAGCGTCACACCATCGCCGCTCCGTAGGTTTGTCGCGCACAAGGTGCGCTCCCACAGAAAAGAAAGGCGCATGCCCCCTCTCACTGAGGGAGCGCATCCTATGCACGACCGCAGCGCTCCATGCTTGCCACTCCGCAGGCTTATCGCGCACTGGGTGCGCTCCTACAGAAAAGAAAGGTGCATCGCCCCTCCTCATTGTGGGAGCGCATCCTATGCGCGACCGCGACGCCTCATGCTTGCCGCTCCGCAGGCTTATCGCGCACTGGGTGCGCTCCTACAGGAGGATGGCCGCCGCGGTGTCAGGCCGGGCGTTGCGCCAGCTCCAGCGCCGCGATGCGGCGCTCCAGTCTCGGCCCCAGGTAGCAATGCGAGCCGCAGGGCATCAGCCCTGCCTCGCTGAAGGCACGCAGATACCACGACGGCGCACGTGCATGGAAACCTTCCATGTCGCCGTCCACGCCATCCTTGCTGGTGAACACTTCGAGGAAGGCCACGCCTTCGAGCATGTCCGCGATGCCGCCCAGGCCCGCGCGCAGTTCTGCGGGCTTCAGGTAATGCATCACGTCGGTGCAGACAACCACGTCGAACCGCTGGTCGAAACGCAGGTATTCCAGTTGCCCAAAACGCGCCAGGCCGATGTTGCGGCTTCGGCCATAACGCGCCACCACGTACTCGCTGGCATCCAGCCCCTGGTAATGCAGCCCAGGCCGCAAGGCGCGAAGCGGCGCGCGCCATACGCCCTCGCCGCAACCCACGTCGAGTACGCTGCGTACGGGGCGACCGAGGTAATACTCCGCCTGCGCCACCACCATCGCCACCTTGCGCCGCAACTCCGCCGGCGAAGCGACCGAATGATCGGGATGGCGATACCACTTGTCGAAATAGGCGCGGTCGTAAATCTTGGGCACGGTTTTCTCCTCAGGCCGTGCGTGAATGGTAGCCCACGCATGGCGCTCACTTGTCCTGAACATGAGCCGCGCCAGCATGGGGCCGTGTCACAGGAGAACCGCCCCCGTGCCTACCATTCGCATCCGCCTTACCGGCAGCCGCGACGACGCGGACACGCTGCTTACCACGCTTCATGGCATCGACGGCATCGAGCATGTGGAAGAACTCGAAGAGCCCTCGATGTATCCACGCGACGACTCCAGCTCCAGCGACCTGGTCGACGACAACGGCAGCGAGCTGTTCCTGATCGAGGTTCAGGCGGCCGACGGCCTTCATGCCGACGCCGTGCGGGCCGTCACCGAGGTGGAGGTCTCCCGCCTCGGGGCCGTCGTCGAGTTCGTGGACGAGTTCTAGGCGGCCACGCCCCGCGTCTGGCCAGCATGAATCGCCGACTAATAAAAATGGCCCCAGCCGGTAAGCCGGTCGGCAGCTGCTGCGTTCACAGTATCCAGCACGGTTGCCGTCCGCCTCACCCAAAGGAAGCCCCGACGCATGCGCGTAGCCCTGAAGTCAGCCTTCAGCTCTCTCCGGCCCTCGTTTGTCATGGCGGCCCTGATCCTGGCCTTGGGGCCCAACGCCTGCATGGCACGATCTCCCAGCCCGCTCTCGAAGGACGACGTGGCATGGCTTCGGCGCGACGGGTTCGATCTGGACAGCGCCACGGTGGCCCGCTACCGCGAGCTTGGCCGCTCGCGCTTTCTCGATCAGCAGTTGGATGACAAGGGTGGCGATGCCCTGCCCCCGTCCATCGCGTCGCTGATCAACAGCTACGAAGTGGTGAGCACGCCCACCGAGCAGCTGCTCGCGAACCTGCGCGACGAGCAGGAGAAGATCAAGGCCATGCCCGATGGCGACGACAAGGCCGCCGCCAAGAAGGCGCAGCAGGAATATGCCAACCTCCTGCTGCAGCAGGCGCAGCAAGTGGAGATGTTGCATGCCGTTTACGGACCGAACCAGTTGAAGGAACAGATGGTGTGGTTCTGGCTCAACCATTTCAGCGTGTACGGCGCCAAGGGCCGCGTGCGCTGGGTGGCGGCGGACTATGCGCAGAACACCATCAGGCCACACGCGCTGGGCAAGTTCCGCGACCTGGTCATGGCGACGCTGCAGAGCCCGGCGATGATGGAGTTCCTCGACAACGCGCAGAACGCCAAGGGCCACGTCAACGAAAACTACGCGCGCGAACTGATGGAGCTGCATACGCTGGGCGTGAACTCCGGCTACACGCAGCAGGACGTGCAGCAGCTCGCGCTTATCCTCACCGGCTCCGGAGTGGCGCCGTTGCGGGAGCGGCCGATGCTGGAGCGCCATCCGCGCGTGGCCGCCCAGTTCGTGCATAACGGCCTGTTCGAATTCAACCCGATGCGCCACGACTACAGCGACAAGGTGCTGCTTGGCCAGAAGATCACGGGCTCGGGCTTCCACGAAGTCGAACAAGCCGTTGATCTGATCACCCGCCAGCCTGCCTGCGCTCAGTTCATTTCCCGAAAGCTGGCCGCCTATTTCGTCGCGGACGATCCGCCGCCCGCTCTGGTGGCCAAGATGGCGCACACTTTCCAGCGTACCGATGGCGATATTGCCGATGTGCTGCGCACGATGCTGGAATCGAAGGAGTTCTCCGCCAGCTACGGCAAGAAGTTCAAGGACCCGATGCAGTTCGTGGTGTCTTCGGTACGCGTGGCGTACGACGGCAAGCCGATCGTCAATGCCAAGCCGCTGATCAACTGGCTCAACCAGCTCGGCGAACCCGTATTCGGCCGTCTCACCCCAGACGGCTGGCCACTGGATGCGAGTGGGTGGTCCAGTTCCGGACAGATGGCCAAACGCTTCGAGATCGCCGGCGCCATCGGCACTGGCAACAATCGCCTGCTGACACCGGAAGGCCTGCCGCGGAACGGCGGCGACTTCCCGATGCTCACCACGCGCCTCTACTACGACACTTTTGATCCTTACCTGAGCGCACCCACGCGTGATGCGCTGGCCAAGGCCACCTCACAGCAGGAATGGAACACGTTTCTGCTCTCCTCGCCCGACTTCAACTATCGCTGAGGCGTAACGATGAACCGTCGCGACTTTCTCCGTGCCGCAACCGCCGCTGCGATGGCTGCTCCGGCGTTTTCGTTCTCCGGCAAGCTGTTCGCCGCGCCGGCCAGCGCACCGCGCTTCCTCCTCGTATTCCTGCGCGGAGGCTACGACTGCAACAACCTGTTGGTTCCCTATGCCAGCGACTTCTACTACGAATCGCGGCCGACGCTGGCGATCGCCCGTCCTGACGCGGGCAACGTCAACAGCGCCATCGCACTCGACAGCCGTTGGGGGCTCAATCCCGTCCTGCGCGACTCCATCTATCCACTATGGCAGAAACGCCAGGTAGCCTTCGTACCGTTCGCAGGCACCGATGATCTCTCGCGCAGCCACTTCGAAACGCAGGACAACATCGAAGCAGGTGAACCCAGCGGTCAGCGCAGCGATTATCGCTCGGGCTTCATGGCACGCCTTTCCGGCCAGATGAACAGCGTGCCCTCCATCGCCTTCACCGACGCGCTGCCGCTCACTTTCCAAGGCGGCACGCACGATATTCCCAACATCTCGCTGCGCGGCAATACCAAGCCCGTGTTCGATACGCGCCAGGCCGGCATTCTCGCCGGCATGTACAAGGACACGTCGCTCGCCTCGGCTGCCTCGGATGGCCTGGAACTTCGCCAGACCGTCTCGAAGGAGCTGCAGGACGAAATGATGAAGGCCAATCGCGGCGCGCCCAACGCGAAGAATTTCGCCGCGGAAACGCAACGCATCGCCACCATGATGCGCGACCAGTATCGCCTGGGTTTCGTCGATGTCGGCGGCTGGGATACGCATGTGAACCAGGGCAACGTCACGGGCGGCCTCGCCAACAACCTCTCCAACCTCGGCAAGGGGTTGGCGGCGTACGCCGATGCGCTGGGCGACGAATGGAACAACACGGTGGTGGTGGTCGTGTCCGAATTTGGCCGTACGTTCCGCGAGAACGGCAACAAGGGAACCGACCACGGCCACGGCACCGTCTATTGGGTGTTGGGCGGCAAGATCAATGGCGGACGCATCGCCGGCGAGCAAGTCGCGATCAACGCACAAACCTTGCTGCAGAACCGTGACTATCCGGTGCTCACCAACTATCGCGACATGCTGGGCGGCTTGCTGGCACGCACCTGGGGATTGTCAGGCAGCCAACTGCAGACCGTATTCCCCGGCGCACGACCGCGCGATCTCCAGCTGGTCTAGCCAATCGCGCCTTATCTCTACTGTAGGAGCGCACCCATTGCGCGACCGCAGAGTCATGGCGTCACCGCCTTGTAGGCTTTTCGCCCACTGGGTGCGCTCCTACAACAACCCGCTCCGACGGGGACAACTCGACAACCCTACCTTTGTGGGAGCGCACCCTGTGCGCGACCGCAGCGTCTTGGAAATACCGCTCCGTCAGGCTGTCGCGCACAGGGTGCGCTCCCACAGAGGAAACCGATATTAGGCGTCCATGCGGCGATAACGCCCATCCATGACGCGCTCCCAGCTCACGCCGCCATCGAACGAGCTCTCGAGGCGCAACGTGAGCACGCCCGCCCCTTCCTGCGCATAGATGTGGCGCGTCTGTCCGCGCGACGAGCTGCGTACGAAGGTGAAGCGCTGCCCGTCCCACAGACCCGGCGCCGGTGCACCCGGGACGAAACCGTAGCTGTCGAACCAGTACAGGCTGTATTGATCGTGCTCGGGGCCGGCGACGAACACCGCGTGTGCCTGCAATGCGATCTTGCCGTCCCGCTCTTCGCGGTAGTCCTGCACGAGTGAGCGGCCGCCTAGTTCGATCCGCGCGTGGATGAAACCCTTGGCCGGCCCGCCTTGTCCCCAGCGCGTGGTGGCTATTTCCTCATCGCCGGCCCAATCACCCGCCAATGCGTCGAGCATCCTCATGCCATAGCCTCCCGGTCCTTCATTCACTGTCGCGCGGCACCAGCATCACCTTGGCGATGTGGCCGTGCATGATGCCCAGGCTGCGCGCCAGATGCAGCGTGGCGAACAAGAGCACGATGCCGACCATGCACAGCAAGGTCACATCGACCCAACCCACTTCATGGAAGCCCAGGCCCCAGTCGATCAGCGGCTGGCCGTTCAAGAACAGGCCGCCGAACCGGCTGCGATCGATGGCGAGTGCCAGCGGCGAGGCGATGAAGGCGACCGACACGCTCAGCAACGTCACCGCCAGCGTGAAATAAACGATGCCCAGCGGCAGCATCAGCCACATGTAGCAGATCGTGGTCCATGTATGCAGGTCGGTGAACATGCGTCCAATGCGCTTCATCAGGCCCATCTGTTGCACGGGGTACACCGGACGGCGCGGCATGCGCATGCCCAGCATCGTCTCCACGATGCGCCCTTCCATCAGCGAGAGCACGCGCACGCTGCCGAAGAACAACACGATGAAGGGCAGCCCGATGATGAGCACCGAAAGCCCGGCCGATAGCGAAATACCCGTCACCGCCCAAGTGAAGTAGAAGATGCCGGTAGCGAGCGACAGCAACATGTAGAACAGCGCACCGTAGGTACGCGAATCCGCGGCCACGCCGAAGAAGCGCCCCAGCGCGGAGCGGCGCTTCGGCGGCGGCGGCGGACGCAACGCGCGCTGGATCTTGATCTCCTGGTCGCGATAGATGTCCGCTACTTCATCGGGCGCGCCATAACTACCGACCACATGGGCGAGCATCTCCGCCTCGCTGCGCTGGGGATTTTCGGCCAGCTCGGCGCGCAGGTGTTCCTCCGCGTCGTAAAGCGCGTCCTGGATCAGCGCCGGATCCGCCCCGCGCAGCGCTTCCCGCAACTGCCTGAGGTATTCGGCGATCGTGCGTGGTGCGTTCATTACACCCCTCCTTGCAAAACGGCATCGACGGAAGCGCGCGTGGCGTTCCAGGCGTTCACCCAGTCGCGCAACACTTCGCGCCCCGGCTTCGTAATGCGGTAATAGCGTCGCGGCGGCCCGCTCACCGAAGGCTCGACCTCGCTGTCGAGCAGCCCGGCGGCTTCCAGGTTGCGCAACACCGGATAAAGCGCGCTCTGTTTCCCCGAAAGCACGCCCTCCCCCACTTCCTCCAGGCGCTTGGCGATCTGGTAGCCGTACATCGGCTGGCGCGACTGCCCAAGCACCGCCAGCAGCACCAGTGAAACCGTGCCTGCCGACAGTTCCTTCTGGAATTTCTTCAGATGGCTGGCATTGTCTTCCACGGCTCACCCGCACTGCTGGTTACCTTGGAGTGAATCATAGTGCGAAGTTAACAGTAGTACATGGGCCTGAAGTCATGAGGCCCCTCCCCCGTGTCATGTGGGCATGACACCAATGTATGTACCGCTTGTACAAACATTGGTGGCCGGGTGGATGTACAAACAATGGTGTCCGCTGCCGCAGCTAGCTTTGAGACCGGCAGGATCTGTACGACTCCAGGGGAATACGTGCCCAGGAGGATCGCGGCTTGAACGCCACCGTGCTCTCCAATCCATCTGTTGTCCCGGCCACATGAGGGCCCTTAAGGGGCGGAAGCGGACGTAAGAATTAAGTCCGTTCGATATACAGAACTTGGCCCCGGCGGTGTTCCCTGGTCTTCTCCCACCTCCCCAGGACTTGTCACTTATCGGTGGGTCAATTCAGTGCGTGAAATTCGTCAAATCTAGTTCCTGGGTTCGCAGCCTCTTCATGCCTGACGCGCCCAGGAGACCTTGATTTACCCAGATCGCTGTCTTGGCACTCCGCGTGAGCGATCCGCCGACCAGGAAATGTCTGGATCGTGTAATGCCAAATACAGGCGCCCCATGAACTCTTTGGGATTGAATGTGGATCGATCCGTGGGTGACGCCCGCACACTGATCGCTGGAAGATGCCCAAGCGACCAAGCTTGAGGAGGGCCGGCAACCCTGTCACGCGGCGCCCTGTCGCGCCGCCCAATCTTGGTTTGCCGTCACTGTCTTGAATTTCCTCGATCGCTGGCGTCTTGATCGATCGGCACGTGGCCGCTCCTCATTTGAGACCGAAGCTCTTCCTCAAGCTTGCATCGACAGGCCCAGCGGGCATGAACCGGCGCAGCTTGCTCAGCAAGGAGGCATGGCCAGCCGGCGTGTGGCGCATGCGCCAGGTACCAAGCGCTGCGTCGACCACCGCTTCGGCCACACCGCCGGGCTCCGGCGCCCCCTTGACGCTCTCGACAACGGCGCGCAGCGCAAGCCCGCGCTCCCGGTCGTAATCTGCGATCTCCATGCTGGCCTGAGGCGTATTGATGTCCAGGTTGGTCCGGGTGAACGACGGCTCGACCAGGCTGACGCGCACGCCGAACTGGCGTACTTCGTGATCCAGCGTCTCAGAAAGCCCTTCCACAGCATGCTTGGACGCCGCATATAGCCCCATATATGGCGCCGGCAGAAAGCCCAGCACGGAACTGATGTTGACGATCCTCCCGCTGCGCTGTGAGCGCATATGCGGAAGCACTGCCTGCACGGTGCGCAACATTCCGAAGATGTTGACGTCGAAAAGCTGGGCCGCTTCCGCGATACCTGTTTCCTCCACCGCGCCGATCAGGCTCGTTCCCGCATTGTTGACGAGCACGTTGATGCGCTTGGCGCGCTGGATGATCGACTGGATGCCGGACTGGACAGAACCATCGTCACAAATGTCCATCTCGATAAGTTCGACGCCGGGCAAGGCGACCGCTTTTTGCAGGTTGCGAACCGTACCGAAAACCCGGCAGCCCCGTTTGACAAATTTCTCCGCGGTAGCGCGCCCGATACCCGACGACACGCCGGTGACAACGACAACTTTGGGTGAGGACATGGCAGCTCTCTTCAATGAAGTTGGAATGGATCGAATGTTCTTTATCAGGCGGTGGATTCTTCCAGCCGAAGCCCTGGGGAAGCCTGCTCATGCCGGCCATTCCGCTGGTCGGGGGCATGACCTGGCCTGATCTTGAACCAGATGGAATACATGGCCGGCAGGAACACCAGGGTGAGGACGGTTCCCGCGAACGTGCCGCCGATCAGCGTGTAGGCGAGCGTTCCCCAGAACACCGAATGCGTCAGCGGAATGAAGGCAAGAATCGCCGCCAGTGCAGTGAGGATCACCGGTCGCGCGCGCTGCACGGTAGCCTCGACCACGGCATGAAACGGATCCAGGCCAGCCTCTTCGTTGTGATGGATCTGCCCGATCAGGATCAGCGTATTGCGCATCAGGATGCCAGACAGCGCAATCAATCCAACTAGCGCGTTGATGCCGAATGGCTGCCCGAAAAGTATCAGGGTAGGCACCACACCGATCAGACCCAGCGGACTGGTCAGGAACACCATCACCATCGCGGAGATGGAGCGCACCTGGAAGATGATGATCAGCAAGGTGGCCGCCAGCATGATCGGGAACAGAGGAGCCATGGCTTTCGTCGCCTTGCCCGATTCCTCGATCGAGCCCGCCTCGGTAATGCGGTACCCGGTGGGCAGCTTGGCCATGATCGGTTGCAGTTGCTTGGCAATGGCAGTGGATACATCCGGCGGCTGCAGGTTCTCGGCGATATCGCCACGCACCGTAATGGTCGGTTCGCGGTCGCGTCGGCGGATAACCGGCTCCTCCATGCGTACCTCCACGTTGCCGACCTGCGACAGTGGAATGCGCTGCCCATTGGCACCGGCCAACGTAAAGTCGCCGATCCTGGCCGGATCAAGCCGTACATCCCCCGCCGAACGCGCCACCACCTGCACGGTTCGTATGTCCTCGCGCACGGTGCTCACGGGTATGCCGCTCAGTAAGAACTGCAATTGCTGCGCCACCGCGCTGGAACTGAGACCCACCGCCTGCAGGCGGTCCTGTTGCAAGCTGAAATGCAGTGTCGGCGTGCGTGTACCCCAATCGGTGTTGACCGTGCGCATCATGCGGCTGGCATGCATCACTTGCTCCACCTCAGCCGCGATGCTGCGCAGCTTGTCCGGATCCGGACCGGACACGCGGAACGCGACGGGAAACGGCGAATAGGGACCAAAAACCAGCTGGGTGACGCGAACACGCGCCTCCGCGCCCAGGCCTGCGGCGATGGCCTCGCGCAGCCGATGCTTCAGCGCTTCGCGCTCCTCCTGGCTGTCGGTACGGATCACGATCTTGGCGAATGACGGATCGGGCAACTCCGGTCCCATCGCCAGGTAGAAGCGCGGCGCCCCCTGGCCAATGTAGGCCGTGACGATCTTGGCCTCCTGCTGCTTAGCCAGCCATGTTTCGATCTTCGCCGTGACCGCGCTGGTCTGTTCGATCGCCGTGCCATAGGGCATCTGCACTTCCACCAACACTTCCGGGCGATCCGAAATGGGAAAGAACTGCTTTTTCACCACCGCCATGCCGAGGATGGCCAGCACGAACAGCCCCACCACGGAACCGGCCACCAGCCATTTGCGCTCGATGACGCGGCCAAGCAACCGACGGAATCGGTTGTAGCGCGGCGTGTCGTAGATCGCCTCGTGGCCACCCGCGACCTTTTTGAAATCGGGGAGCATCTTCACGCCAAGGTACGGCGTGAAGACCACAGCCACCACCCAGGAGGCCACCAACGCAATGCCCACAATCCAGAACATGTTGCTGGTGTATTCGCCAGCACTGGAGCGTGCGAATCCGTTGGGCATAAAGCCCACCGCCGTGACCAGCGTGCCCGCCAGCATGGGCGCGGCCGTATGGCTCCACGCATAGGCGGAAGCGGCCACGCGGCTGTAGCCCTCTTCCATCTTCACCACCATCATTTCGATGGCGATGATGGCGTCATCCACCAGAAGACCAAGCGCCAGAATCAACGAACCCAAGGTGATGCGATCGAAGTTCTTGCCGGTGGCGGCCATCACCACGAACACCACCGCCAATGTCAGCGGCACCGCCGCAGCCACCACCAGGCCCACGCGCCAACCCATGCTGAGGAAGCACACCACCATGACTACTAGCAGCGCGACGAAAAACTTCAGCATGAACTCATCCACCGCCGAGCTGATGTTGACGGCCTGATCGGTGACCTTGGTAAGACTCATGCCTAGCGGCAGGCCGGCATTGATCGCGCCGACCTCCTTGTCCAGCGCCTTGCCCAGATCCAGTCCGTTCCAGCCATCGCGCATGACGATGCCTAGCAACAAGGCAGGCTCGCCGTTGTTGCGGATCATGAAGGTGGCAGGATCTTCATAGCCGCGCTTGACGGCGGCTATATCCGACAGCTTCAGCGTACGACCGCGTGCCACCACCGGCGTATCACGGATTTTCTGCAACGAATCGAAGGCGCCGTCCAGGCGAATGAATACCTCCGGCCCCTTCGTTTCGACAGACCCTGCCGGCGTCAGTGCGTTCTGGCTGTTGAGCGCGGCGAATACATCCTGCGGATTCACGCCCAGCGTCGCCAAGCGATCGTGCGAGAACTCGACGTAGATCTTCTCCGCCTGCTCGCCGATGATGTTGACTTTCTTCACGCCCGGCACATGCAACAAACGTTGACGCAGACTCTCTGCATCTCGCACCAGCAAGCGCTGCGGTTCGCCTTTGGCCTTGAGTGCGAATAGCGCGAAGGTGACGTCCGCGTACTCATCGTTGACCAGT
>Ga0209258_100992_pt1 | contig 13094 bp, 14 predicted proteins | sample Araplaol_mTSA_r2_FD_184281 | JGI IMG/M metagenome (GOLD analysis project Ga0209258, IMG submission 184281) | Arabidopsis root microbial communities from North Carolina, USA - plate scrape CL_Col_mTSA_r2 (SPAdes) (version 2) | ecosystem: Host-associated > Plants > Roots > Endosphere | place: USA...
TGGCGTCATGACGATCACGCATACGATCGTGCCTTCCGCCGTTGGTGGTCGCGGCATTGCTTCCAATCTGGTGCGTACCGCGCTCGACATGGCGCGAGCGGAGCATTGGAAGGTCGATCCCGCCTGTTCCTATTCCGAGATCTGGATGACGCGCCATCCGGAGTATCAGGATCTGCATATCTGAGGTCCCTCGCAAAAACGGCATTAAGATGCGCCATGCCCGCTGCCGGGCCATGGGAGAAACCGTCTTGATCGTCAGCCGCTCGTTGCCCGTCGGGGCCTTTGTATGAACACGCCCACCGGAAATGCCGCGACGCCCGGTAGGCGAGTCCACTTCCGCATGTTGCGCGCCCGCCCGAGGCTGGCCGCTTCCACGGCGTTCTTCCTGGCAACGTGGCTGGTGCTCTGGCTTGCCTTCCACATGAAACCGGCCAAGGCGCTGCTGCTCGGATTCGACCTGGGCGTACTGGTGTATCTCATTGCGCTGGCGAGGCTGTTCGGGCGCTGCTCGACCATGGAAATGATGCGAGGCCAGGCGCGTCGGCAGGACACCGGGCGCTGGGGCGTGCTGTGGACGGCGCTGGGCCTGATCGGCGTCGTGGCGGTGGCGCTCACCACCGAACTGGGCGCAGCGCACGGCGGTGGCGTGCAGGGTCTGGTGATCGCCGCGAGCAGCATCGTGCTGTCGTGGCTGTTCCTCAACATCATGTTCGCCATGCATTACGCGCATGGCTATTACGGCGACTTCGGCAAGAAGCATGAAGGACTGGAGTTTCCGGGCACGCCGCAGCCCGATTACTGGGACTTTGCCTACTTCGCCATCGTGATCGGCATGACCTTCCAGGTCTCGGACGTGCAGATCACCAGCCGCTATCTGCGTCGCGTGGCGCTGATGCACAGCGTGATCGCGTTCTTCTTCAACGTGTTCATCATCGCGATCAGCGTGAATATCGCCGCCAGCCTGGTGGCTTGATCGCAGCATCCATCCGGCCGTTGCCGGATGGATGCTGGAGGGCTTTCTCAGTCCCGGAAATTGTCGAACTGCAGCGGCAGTTCGACGTCGGCCTTGCGCAGCACGGCCATGGCCAGCTGCAGGTCGTCGCGCTTCTTGCCGGTCACGCGCAGCTTGTCGCCATTGATCTGCGCTTCAACCTTGAGCTTGGCCTCCTTCAGCGCCGCCACCAGCTTCTTGGCGATCGGCTGCTCGATGCCCTGCTTGACGGTGACTTTCTGGCGCGAGCCGCCCAGGTTGGTTTCCGGATCGCCCACTTCCAGCGCGCGGATGTCGATCTTTCGCGTGGTCAGGCGGCCGCGCAGGATGTCCAGCATCTGCTGCAACTGGAATTCGCTGGGTGCGGTCTGCGTGATGACGAATTCGTCCAGCGTGAACTTGGCGTCGGTGCCCTTGAAGTCGAAACGACTGGTCAACTCGCGGTTGGCCTGGTCCACGGCATTGGTCAGCTCGTGCTTGTCGACTTCGGAAACTACGTCAAAAGAGGGCATGGTGGCTGTCCGGTGCGAGATGGAAAGCCAAAGTGTAAGGCAACACTGATTAAGTATCGCCGTCGTCATGATGTCTGTAAGGCTCGCCGGCTGTGCCGCGTGGCGCCGGGAAGACTGGCCGTCTTGCCAAGCCGCGCGGCGCAGCCGGCGAGCCTTACAGACATCACCCTATCATCTGATTCAACCTGTTAGGGCCCGCCCTGTCTGTCCGCAGGCCTTCGGTCCGTTGTCTCGACAGACGGCCGGTCTGCCTTCCTCGCTCCTCACAACCGCGGCCATCCATGGCCGCTCCCCGCGTGCGCCAACGCCCCTGTGGCCTGCGAACAGACAGGGCGGGTGACGACGCGAAGCTAGTCCCGTGGGACGACGGCGATACTTAATCAGTGTCGCCTTGAGCGATATCGCCCCGGCTGGCGGATAATGCGCGGCTTGCAACGGGAGCAGGCCATGACGGCGGTGCGTGCGTGAAAGTGGATGTATTGGTCATCGGCGCCGGCGCCGCCGGGCTCATGTGCGCCAAGGTGGCCGGCCAGCGCGGCCGCTCGGTGCTGGTGGTGGATCACGCCAACAAGGTCGGCAAGAAGATACTGATGTCGGGCGGTGGTCGCTGCAATTTCACCAACATGGGCGTGACGCCGTCCTGTTACCTCTCGGCCAACCCGCACTTCGCCAAGTCGGCGTTGGCGCGCTACACGCCCTGGGAATTCATCGCGATGGTGGAGAAGCATCGCATCGCCTACCACGAGAAGGAGCTTGGCCAGCTTTTCTGCGATGAATCCTCCAAGCTGATCGTGCGTATGCTGCTGGATGAGTGCGCGCAAGCTGGCGTACGCATCGAAGCGAGTTGTGGCGTGACCCGCGTGCAGCGTATGGAAGAGGGCTTCAAGGTACTCACCGCGCGAGGCGAAGTGCACACGCAGTCGCTGGTGGTCGCCACGGGCGGGCTGTCCATTCCCAGCATGGGCGCGACCGGTTTCGGTTACGAGCTGGCGCGACAGTTCGGCCACAACGTGTTGCCTACGCGAGCAGGGCTGGTGCCGTTGACGCTCAGTGGAAAACACCAGGAGCGTTATCAGGATCTCTCCGGCGTCGCGTTGCCCATCGTCGAAGCGCGCGTGGGAAAGCGCGGATTCCGTGCAGGCATGCTGTTTACGCATCGCGGCGTCAGCGGGCCGGCCATCCTGCAGATTTCCTCGTACTGGCAGCCGGGTGACGACCTGCGCATCGATCTGCTGCCCGAAGCGGATGCCGGCACCTGGCTGCAGGAACAGCGCGTAGCGCATCCCGCGGCCGAGCTGAAGAACGTGCTCGCCGACCTGCTGCCGCGACGCCTCGCGCAGCGCCTGTGCGAGTTGTGGTTCGAAAGCAGGCCCATGCGCCAATACCGCGAGGCCGAGCTGGCGCAGATCGGTGCGCAACTGCACGACTGGCCCATCACTGCCAGCGGCACCGAAGGCTACCGCACGGCGGAAGTCACCCTGGGGGGCGTCGATACCGATGGTTTGTCGTCTTCGACCCTGCAGTCGAAGCTGGTTCCTGGCCTGTTCTTCATCGGCGAAGTGGTGGACGTCACCGGTTGGCTGGGCGGTTACAACTTCCAATGGGCATGGGCATCGGGTCACGCTGCAGGTGAAGTGGTCTGATTTCGCATGAGCTGAACGCGCGCCGTGATCCACTGGCGGCGCTGCAGAACGTGGAGAAGAACACATGAAAGTCGGTTTCATCGGCCTCGGCGCCATGGGCAGTGCCATGGCGAGCAACCTCATCAAGGCCGGCCACGAGGTGACGGTATGGAACCGTTCGCCCGGTCCAACCGAGCCGTTGGCGTCGCTGGGCGCGAAAGTGGTGAAGACTGCAGATCGTGCCGCACTCGGCGACGCACTGTTCAGCATGCTGGCCAATGACCAGGCCGTGCGCGATGTTTTCTTCGCGGGCGGTTTGCTCGACGCGATGGACAAGGGCATCGTGCACGTCAATCACGCCACAATCTCGGTGGCGCTCGCCAGGGAGCTCGCTGCCGAACACGCCAAGCGTGGCATCGATTATGTCGCCGCTCCGGTATTCGGACGTCCGGATGTGGCCGCTGCCGGCAAGCTCAACATCGTTGCCGCGGGCAGGCCGGACGTGATCGAGCGCGTGCGGCCGTTGCTGGAAGCCATGGGCAGTCGTATCTGGCCGTTGGGCGATGCGCCCGAACGCGCCAACGTGGTGAAGATCGCCGGCAATTTCATGCTGGGCGCCGCCATCGAAAGCATGGCCGAAGCGTCGGCGCTCACGCGCGCCCATGGCGTCAGCGCGGGTGATTTCCTGGAAGTGATGACCAGCACGCTGTTTGCGTCGCCCGCCTTCCAGGGCTATGCAAAATTGATCGCCGAGCAACGCTACACGCCGGCCGGGTTCGCCTTGCCACTGGGCTACAAGGACATCGGCCTGGCCTTGTCCGCCGCCGATGCAACGCGTGTTCCATTGCCACTGGCGAGCCTCCTGCACGACAGCCTGCTGGAGGCCTTGTCGGCGGGCGAGGAAGATGTGGACTGGTCGATCATGGCGCAGGTCGCCGCACGGCGCGCGCATCTGGACGAGCGCAAGCTGTAACAAGCGCTTTTTTTATGTAGGAGCGCACCCAGTGCGCGATAAGCCTGCGAAGCAGATGACGACCCAGCGCCACGGTCGCGCACTGGGTGCGCTCCTACGGAGAGGGTTTCGCCTGTCTGCGCCGCGTCAACCAACGATCCAGCTGGTTAGCGAACGCTTGCTTGTCGCGTGGGTGGAATGCGGCCGGACCACCTGTGTCGACGCCGGCGCCACGCAGCTCGTCCATGAAATTACGCATGCCCAGACGCTGGGCGATCGTGTCGGCGGTATATAGCTCGCCGCGCGGATGCATGGCGAGCGCGCCCTTGGCGATCACGGCGGCGGCCAGGGGAATGTCCTGCGTCACGACCAGATCGTCGGCCGCCACGCGTTCCACGATCTCGTTGTCGGCCACATCGAAGCCACCGGGCACCTGGATGGCGCGCACATACTTCGAAGGCGGCGTGCGCAGCCACTGGTTGGCCACCAGCGTCACCGATACGTGCTCGCGCTCGGCGGCGCGAAACAGCACTTCCTTGATGGCCGCCGGACAGGCGTCCGCATCCACCCAGATCTGCGCGGCAGGATTCACGCCGCGCCGTTCCAGTGCAGCGTGCCATCGATGATGGTGTTGGTGCGTCCGCCGATCCATACGGCGTCGCCGTCGATGCGTACGGCGAGACTGGCATCGTGGCCGATTTCGCGGCCCTGGCTCACCATGTAGCCGCGGGCAAGGGGGCCATGCGGCTCGGCGTGGGCAATATAGGCCGCGATCAGGCCGTTGGCGGCGCCGGAGGCGGGATCTTCCACGATGCCTACGCCGGCCGGGAACGCACGCACCACCAGCTGGTAATCGGGGTGCGAACTGCGCGCGAACACGCAAAGTCCCAGGCTGTCCGTGGCATGCGCCAGCGCGCCGATGGCGGAATGATCCGGCTGCCAATGACGCAGGGCCGCCTCATCGGCGCATTCGGCCAGCCACCAGTGCCGTCCACCGGCCACGTAGGCGGGCGGCAGGACACCAAGGCCGATGCCGCCCAGCGCGGCCTGCAGCAGCGGATGGGCGTCCAGGCCGGTTTTTTCCACCGTGGCGTGCGGCGACTTCAGCAGCAGCTGGCGGTCGGCGCCGCTGCCCTCGATACGGATGGGCAGCACGCCGGCACCGCATTCCTGCCACAGCACGCCGTCCTTCGGCACAGCCAGGCCACACAGCAGCACCGCGTGCGCGCTACCGATGCTGGGATGGCCGGCGAAGGGAATTTCCTTGTGCGGCGTAAAGATACGTACGCGGTAACTCGCGCCGGGCTGGCTTGGCGGAAGCAGGAACGTGGTTTCCACGAGGTTGGTCCAGCGGGCGAAGGCTTGCATGCGGTCGTCGCTCCAGCCGGTGGCGTCGGTGACGACGCCTAGGTGGTTGCCGCCGCCGGGCGTGGCGGCAAAGACGTCCAGATGCAGGTAACGAATCGACATGGGGTGGTGCCTGCAGGCGTGGGGAAACGCGCGAAGCCGCGAATGATAGTGCGGAACGCCAGTCCGTGCGCGGCAGCGGCCCGCGGGCGGTGTCGACAAGCCGCTCGCGCGCCGCCAAGATGCGGGCTCTTTGTCTCGATGATTCTTACGGAAACCGCATGATCACCCTGGCCATCATTGCCATCACCTGCATCGTGTCCTTCATGGCGTTCAACAACGTCCGCCTGATGAACGACCTGATCCTGTGGCCGCCGGCCATCACGCGGCACCGGGAATACCACCGGCTGGTGACTTACGGCGTGGTGCATGCGGATTTCAACCACCTGCTGTTCAACATGATCACGCTGTTCTTCTTCGGGCGCTCGATGGAGGGCTTTTACACCGCGCGCCTGGGCATGCTGGGCTTCGCGCTGTTCTACATCGTGGCGCTGGTGGTCTCGATCCTGCCGACCTATCTCAAGAACCGGCGAAACCCGAACTACCGCAGCCTGGGCGCGTCGGGCGCGGTATCCGCGGTGCTGTTCGCCTATATCCTGCTGGCGCCGTGGTCTCGCATCATCGTGTTCGTGGTGCCGATGCCAGCCATCATCTACGCCGTGCTGTACCTGGCGTATTCGATCTACATGGATCGCCGCGCGCAGGACAACGTCAATCACAGCGCGCACCTGTGGGGTGCCGCGTTCGGCGTGGCTTTCACGCTGCTGCTGCGGCCGGAAGTGTTCTCGTATTTCCTCTCCCAGCTGGCGCAACCGCGCTTCTGAGTGTGCGGCGCGCCTGCGTCGCTCACACCAGAGTCATCATCGCGGTGCTAATGCTCGCTTTGCCTGGCGAGCAGGACGTCGGGCATTCTCGACAACCGCAGGAGTGAAGACGCATGGCAACGACGCGCAAGCCGGCCGCGAAGAAATCCTCGGCCAGGAAAGCAGCCACCCGCAAAAGCACCCGCAAAACCGCCACCCGCAAGAGCGCCGCACGCAAGGCGCCTGCCAAGAAGGTGGCCCGCAAGACCGCCGCACGGAAATCATCCGCGCGAAAGACCACTGCCAGAAAGACTCCGACCAAAAAGACCGCTGCCCGCAAGGTAGCGACGCGCAAGGGCGCCTCCCGCAAGGTCGCGGCCAAAAAGACATCCGCCCGCAAGGCCGCCGCCAAGCGGCCGGCAACGCGCAAAACCGGCGCCAGCAAGACGGCGAAAAAAGCCACGCGCAAAACCGCTCGCAAGGTAACCGCGAAAAAGACCCCGGCGAAAAAGGCCGCCACGCGGAAGGCCGCGGCGAGCAAGACTGCGCGCAAGGTCGCCACCCGCAAGAGCGCACCTCGCCGCGCGCACACGACGGCGGCGACGCCCAAGCGGGCGGCGCGTCCGCGCGCCGCGCCACGCAGGGCCGCCAAGAAGAAGCCGCTGACGCCGCAGGAGGCCGCAGCGCATATCCAGGCCCTGCTCGAGGCGAAGCAGGAGCGCGTCAGGCAGGGACCGACGTGGCCTGGCGCCGACCAGCCGCCTTCCAGCGACATGGGCAACCACGGCAACGGCAACGGTGGCATGGGCGTTTCCAGCGAGGCGGTGTACGGACACATTCGCCAGCCCCCGGAACGCGGCGGCAACGGCTGAACGGGCGCAGGAAACCGCTTGTTCGCGTGCGCACGGTTGGGCGGCCAGTGCCGCTCTTCCGTGCGCGGGGCATTCAGCACGCGCTTAGCGGTGCAGGTCCAGAGTGGAGTCGTCTCCCACCGAGGTGATGGTCATGAAACGCGTGCTTGCCGGGATTGCCCTTGCGGTTGCCACCGCGGCGTTATCCGGTTGTTACTACGATCCGGGTTACAGCTACGTGCGACCTGTCGCCACCTACGGAGGCGGCGATGCCTACTACGGCAGCGGCGTCACCTATAGCTACGCGCCGGGTTACTACTATCCGAGCTACGGCTATTACGGGTACGGCTGTTGTTATGGCCCCGCCGTGAGCGTGGGCATCGGCGGCGTCTGGTACGGCGGTGGCCACTCGCACTACTACAACCATGGTGGCTACTACGGCCACGGCGGTTATTACGGTCACGGCGGTTATTCCGGCCATGGCAATTGGCATGGCAATCGCGGCAGCTGGGGCGGCAACCACGGCCATTGAAGTCAGGGCACAATCGCGGCATGAGGTTGTCCACAAGCATGCCGCCAACCCGCATGATCCGAGGGCCCATCGCGTTGACGATGGGCCTCATGCTTTCAGCGTGCAGCACGGTGGGCTATTACGCGCATGTCGCCGAGGGGCAGGGCGAACTGGTGCTGCATCGGCGGGACGTATCCAAGGTCGTCGACGACCCGTCCACTGATCCGTCGGTGAAGCAGCGCCTGGCGGTAGCGCAGCAGGCGCGCCGGTTCGCCAGCACCGAGCTGGCGTTGCCGGACAATCGCAGCTACACGAGTTACGTCCAGCTCGACCGACCGTACGTCGTGTGGAACGTGTTCGCGACCCCGCGCTACTCTGTGGCGCCGGTAACGCACTGTTTCCTGTTCGCCGGCTGCGTCGCTTATCGCGGCTATTTTTCGCACGACAAGGCGAAACACGAAGCGGCGCGGCTGGAGGACGCCGGTGACGACGTCTACATCGGCGGCGTCCCTGCGTATTCCACGCTGGGCTGGTTCGCCGATCCCATCCTCAGCAGCATGATGCGGTGGGACGACGACGAGCTGGCCGGCACCATCTTCCACGAATTGGCCCATCAGCTCGTTTACGTGAAGGACGACAGTGCATTCAACGAATCCTTCGCCACCTTCGTGCAGGAAGAGGGCGTGCGCCAGTGGCGGCGATCGCGCGGCTTGATGGCCCAGGACGTGCGAAGCAAGGCGATGGACGACGGATTCACGCAGCTGGTGCTGGATTTGCGAGATCGGCTGAAGGCGCTTTATGCCAGCGGCGTCGACACCTCGGCCATGGAGGCCGGCAAGCAGCGCGAGATCGCTGATTTCCGCACGCGCTACGCCCGGTGGCGTGCGCAGCAGTGGCCGGATGACCACCGTTACGATGCCTGGGTAGCCGCACCGATCAACAACGCCAGGCTGCTGCCTTTCGGCCTCTACGATCGCTGGACGCCCGCCTTCGCAGCGTTGTTCCGGCGGGACGAGGAGCAGTGGCCGGCGTTCTATGCGAACGTCCGCGCGCTATCCCGGCTGCCGCAGGCGCAGCGTGAGCAGGCCTTGCAGCAATGGCTGGCTGCCAGCGGGCAACCTTAGGGGTGATCTGCGTGCAGCTTGCGCGCGCTCATGTGGCGCAGATAGGCGAGCAGCTCATCCAGCTCCGAGTCGGACAGCGCCTGCCGGTCGAAGCCTGGCATCCGTGCCTGCGGCCAGTGCCGCAGCGATTGGGGATCACGGATATAGGCGCGCAGCAGGTCGTCGCGCAAGTACTCGGTGGCGCTGTGCGGAATGTTGAGGTCGGGCCCCAGCCGGGCTTCGCCCTGGCCATTGAGCGTGTGGCAGGCAAAGCAGGTGCGCTGGAACACCGCGAAACCCTTGCGAATCGCACTGTCCGGCTTCAGCGCCGGGTCGGGCACGATGCCCGGAAAGCGCTCCGCGGCGGGCGCGAGGCGGCGGATGGCTGCCAGCTGGAACGGCCACTGTTCCGGGCCGATGCGCATGGCCTGCGGGTCGGTCCAGACGACGTAGAACGGCCCGGCGGCCTTGTCGGCGGCGATCGGCGGCCATGGGTGCGCGGGATCTTCGATGGCCAGCCACGCTTCCGACCCGTGGGCCTGCAGGATCTGGGCAGCCGGGATTTCCGCCGCGAAGCCGTCGGAGGCCACGAACAGGAGCGCGTCGTCGGCGCGGGCGCCTTGCAGCAGGGCCTTCAGTGGCACGGCCCGGTACCGCATCGCACGCTTGAACGACACATCGTCGGGAACGCTGATCGTGCGGGCATCGCCGCGGGCCAGCAGCTGCTCTGTGCGATACGTGCGGGCGCCGTGGCCAAGGTCGACGGACAGCTCCGCAGCGCGCAAGGGCAGGGCCAGGCAAAGGGCGAGCAGGCACATACGGCGCAACAGGGCGGGCATCGACGTTTCCCATGGGACAAGGCCGCCGATTGTAGGCGCGTCCGCCAGCTTGCCAAAAGCTGAACGAATCCATCGGGACGCTTGAACTAGGTCCGTCCGGCCCACACTAACCAATCGTATCGCCGTGACGGCGACAGGAAGTGGTGCAGCTTCATCGTGCCACTGGGGGGTCGGTCCCATTTCCCCCTCTTTGTTTAGGACCGGCCTGACAAAACCCCGGTAGCCCCTCCCCTGGCTACCGGGGTTTTTATTTGCCTGGCGTTGCAAGCGCTCGCGTCATCGGCATGCGGGGCGGGATAATCCACCCATTCCCCCGCGCCGCGCGAGCGACCGATGATCGTTTCCTCCCTGCTCGACACCGATCTGTACAAGTTTTCGATGATGCAGGTGGTGCTGCACCACTATCCGGCTGCCCAGGTCGAGTACAAGTTCAAATGCCGCAATCCTGGCATCGATCTGGTGCCCTACATCGATGAGATCCGCGCCGAGCTCAATCACCTGTGCTCGCTGCGTTTCACGCCCGAAGAGCTGGATTACCTTCGCAGCTGGCGCTTCATCAAGAGCGATTTCGTCGACTTCCTGGGGCTGTTCCAGCTCAACGCCAAGTACGTCGACATCCGCCCCGCCCAAGCCGGGCCGGGCGAGATCGAGATACGCATCCGCGGCCCCTGGCTGCACACCATCCTGTTCGAAGTGCCGCTGCTGGCCATCATCAACGAGGTGTATTTCCGCAACACGCAGCCCGGTCTCGCACTCGATGAGGGGCGCCGACGCCTGCGCGACAAGATTGCACTGCTGCGCGATACCGAAGGATTTGCGAGCTGCAAGGTTGCCGACTACGGCACGCGCCGACGCTTTTCGCGCGCATGGCACGAAGAAGTGGTCACCACGTTGCGCGATGGCCTGGGGCAGCAGTTTGCCGGCACCAGCAACGTCTGGTTGGCGTGGAAGCTTGGACTGACTCCGCTGGGCACGCTGGCGCACGAATACCTGCAGGCGCACCAGGCCTTGGGCCCGCGACTGCGCGATTCCCAGGTGGCCGCGCTGGAAGCCTGGGCGCGCGAATACCGCGGCGACCTGGGCATCGCGCTGTCGGACGTCTATGGGCTCAGCGCCTTCCTGCGCGACTTCGACATGTATTTCTGCAAGCTGTTCGATGGCACGCGCCACGACTCGGGCGATCCGTTTGCCTGGGGCGAGCGCGTGCTCGCGCACTATCGGGCCAACCGGGTGGACCCGCGTACCAAGATCCTGGTGTTCAGCGACGGCCTGGACATTCCCAAGGTGATGGCGCTGTACAAGCACTTCCACGGGCGCTGCCAACTGGCCTTTGGCGTGGGCACCAACCTCACCAACGACGTGGGGCCCGAGCCGCTGCAGATCGTCATCAAGATGATCCGCTGCAACGGGCAGCCGGTGGCGAAGATCAGCGATACGCCGGGCAAGAACATGTGCGAGGACAGCGCCTACGTGGCGTACCTGCGGCAGGTGTTCGAGATTCCTGCGGAGCCGGATCGGGCGACAGCCGTCGCCTGAGCCGGTGGAACGGCATTACCGCTCCGTTGGCTGGTCGCGCACAGGGTGGCGCTCCTACAAAAAGCGTGGGCGTGCGGCAGCTCAGAAGGCCGGCAGCACGGCGCCCTGATACTTCTGCTCGATGAACTGCTTTACTTCCGGACTGGTCAACGCCTTCGCCAGCTTCTGGATGCGCGGGTCGTCCTTGTTGTCCGGACGCGCCACCAGGTAGTTCACATAAGGGGAATCCTTGTCCTCGATGAGCAAGGCGTCCTTGGTCGGGTTCAGGCCGGCAGCCAACGCATAGTTCGTGTTGATGAGGGCCAGGTCCACTTCGTCCAGCGTGCGCGGCAGCATCGCGGCTTCCAGCTCGCGGAACTTCAGCTGCTTGGGGTTCGCCGTGATGTCCTTGAGCGTGGACAGTTCATTGCTCGGATCCTTCAGCGTGATGATACCGTGCTTGGCCAGCAGGAGCAGCGCGCGGCTGTTGTTGCTGGGATCGTTGGGCAAGGTGACGGTGGCGCCGTCGGGTAGCTGGTCGATCGACTTGAGCTTGCGCGAGTACGCGCCAAACGGCTCGATGTGCACGCCCGTCACGATGGTCAGGTTGGTGCCGCGCTCGCGGTTGAAGGCATCGAGGTAGGGCTTGGTCTGGAAATAGTTGGCGTCGATCGACTTCTCCAGCACCTGCGTATTGGGCTGCACGTAGTCGGCGAATACCTTCACCTCCAGATCCACGCCTTCCTTCGCCAGGATGGGTTTCACCTGCTTGAGGATTTCCGCATGCGGCACGGCCGTGGCGGCCACGACAAGCTTCTGGCTGCCGGCGTCGCCACCGTCATGGGACGAAGAACAGCCCGCCAGCAGGAGCAGGCCGGAAAGAATGGCAATGAGCTTATGCATCTTCGTCATGACGGAAAGGTTTCTGTGATGCGGCGCAACAGAATAGCCGTCCATACCGCTGGATGCAAAAACGCGTCACTGGTGACGCGTGTAATGCGCCACGATGCGGTCGCCCAGCATCTGCAGGATCTGGACGAGCACGATGAGCAGCACCACGGTGACCAGCATGTAGTCCGACTTGTAGCTGAGGTAGCCGTATCGATAGGCGAGGTCGCCCAGGCCGCCGGCGCCGATGGCGCCACCCATGGCGGTATAGCCCACCAGGGCAATAGCGGTAACCGTAGTGCCGGCAATGAGGCCGCCACGCGCTTCTGGCAGCAGTACATGCCGCACGATCTGCCACGTGCTGGCGCCCATGGCCTGGCTCGCCTCGATCACGCCGCGCTGCACTTCACGCAGCGCGGTTTCCACGAGGCGTGCGAAGAACGGCGCCGCGCCGATCACCAGCGGCGGGATGGCGCCGCGGATGCCGAGCTTGGTGCCCACCAGCACATACGTGAGCGGCATCAGCACGATCATCAGGATGATGAAGGGAATGGAGCGCAGGATGTTCACGGCCAGCGACAGGATCGCGTAAAGCTTGGGCATCGCGCGCAACTGACCTTTGCCGGTGAGGTAAAGCAACACGCCGAGCGGCAGGCCGATGAGTACGGTGAGCAGCAGCGATCCGCCGAGCATCAGCAGGGTGTCGATGCAGGCGTGGCCGATCTCGCTCCAGTCGTCAATGTTCGGAAAAAGACTCTGCAGCGGCGAGCTCATGCGCGGTTCTCCGGCGATGACGTGGTGATTTCCTCGACTTCGATGCCGGCTTGGCGCAAGTGCGCCAAGGCGTCGTCGACGCGTGCGCCCTGCATGGCGAGGGTGAGCTGGCCGTAGGGCAGGTCTTTGATGCGATCGATGCGGCCGGCCAGGATATTGAAATCCACGTCCGTTTCGCGAGCCACGCGCCCCAGTGCTGGCGTCCAGGTGGCTTCGCCGCGGAACGACAGGCGCAGGATGCGGCCCGGCACGTGCGCAAACGGCGCTTGCTCGCCGGCGGCTTCCTCGGGCAGCGCCTCGTTGACGAAGCGGCGCGTGGTGGGATG
>Ga0209258_100994_pt1 | contig 13092 bp, 13 predicted proteins | sample Araplaol_mTSA_r2_FD_184281 | JGI IMG/M metagenome (GOLD analysis project Ga0209258, IMG submission 184281) | Arabidopsis root microbial communities from North Carolina, USA - plate scrape CL_Col_mTSA_r2 (SPAdes) (version 2) | ecosystem: Host-associated > Plants > Roots > Endosphere | place: USA...
GCAAGGCCACCCCGCGTCCGGCGCTGCCGATCGGCGTCACCGCCACCACCGGCAAGGGCCAGAAGCGCAGCCTCGAGCGCGGCGCCCACACCCGCAGCAAGAAGAACCCGGGCAAGCGCGCCCGCCAGGGCTGATCCGTCTGCCGGCCCCCTGGCCGGCACTCGAATCGCACTCGTCGCCCGCGCGCGAGTGCCTGCCATGCCCGACGGCGCCGTCATGGCGTGACCAGGAGCCTTCGGGCTCCTTTGTTCGTTTGTGCCGCGTCCCGCGTGCGCGCCGGGACATCGCCCCATGCTTCGAATCACCGAACTGCGCCTGCCGCTCGATCACGCCGAGGACGCCCTGCGTCCCGCGATCGTCGCGCGCCTGGGCGTGCGTGACGCGGAGCTGACGTCGTTCAAGGTCTTCAAGCGCAGCTACGACGCGCGCAAGAAGACGGCAATCGTGCTGATCTACACCATCGACTGCGCGCTCGCGGTCGATGAATCGGCCGTGCTCGCGCGCCTGGCGGGCGACCCGCACGTGCGCGTCGCCCCCGACACCAACTACCGCTTCGTCGGCCGCGCGGCAGAGGGCTTCTTCGACGGCGCGAGCGCGCCGCGCCAGCGGCCCGTCGTCGTCGGCTTCGGCCCTTGCGGCATCTTCGCGGCGCTGATCCTCGCTCAGATGGGGCTGCGCCCGATCGTGCTGGAGCGCGGCAAGCCGGTGCGCGAACGCACGAAGGACACCTGGGGCCTGTGGCGCCAGGGCAGGCTCGACCCGGAGTCGAACGTGCAGTTCGGCGAGGGCGGCGCCGGCACGTTCTCCGACGGCAAGCTGTGGAGCCAGATCAGCGACCCGCGCCACCTCACGCGCAAGGTCCTCACGGAGTTCGTGAAGGCCGGAGCGCCGGAGGAGATCCTCTTCGTCGCCAAGCCGCACATCGGCACGTTCCGCCTCGTGAGCATGGTCGAGAAGATCCGCGCCGACATCGTCGCCCTCGGCGGCGAGATCCGTTTCGAGCAGCGGGTGACCGACGTGCTGCTCGAGGGCCGGGGCGACGACAAGCGCCTGCGCGGCCTGCGCCTGGCCTGCGGCGAGGAGCTGCGCAGCGACCATGTCGTGCTGGCGCTCGGCCACAGCGCGCGCGACACCTTCGCGATGCTGCACGAACGCGGCGTGCGCATGGAGGCCAAGCCGTTCTCGATCGGCTACCGCATCGAGCATCCGCAGAGCCTGATCGACCGCGCCCGCTTCGGCCCCAACGCCGGCAACGAGATCCTGGGCGCCGCCGACTACAAGCTGGTGCACCACGCCAGCAACGGCCGCGCCGTCTACAGCTTCTGCATGTGCCCCGGCGGCACCGTGGTGGCGGCCACGTCCGAGTACGAACGCGTCGTCACCAACGGCATGAGCCAGTACTCGCGCAACGAGCGCAATGCCAACGCCGGCATCGTCGTGGGCATCGCCCCGGAGGACTACCGTCAGGACGGCCGGACGTCCGGCCCGGTGAGCCCGCTGGACGGCATCGCGTTCCAGCGCTTCTGGGAATCGCGCGCCTACGAGCTCGGCGGCGGCGGCTACGTGGCGCCGGGATCGCTCGTGGGCGATTTCATCAAGCGCCAGCGCTCCAGCGCCTTCGGCCAGGTGCAGCCCTCGTACAAGCCCGGCGTGCACCTGACCGACCTGCAGGAAAACGGTCGCGGCAGCCTGCCCGAGTACGCGCTCGACGCGATCCGCGAGGCGCTGCCGGCGTTCGAGCGCCAGATCAAGGGCTTCTCGTTGCCCGACGCGGTGCTCACCGGCGTGGAGACACGCACGTCGTCGCCGCTGCGCATCCCGCGCGGCAAGGACTACCAGAGCCTGAACGTGCGCGGTCTGTACCCGGCAGGCGAAGGCGCGGGCTACGCCGGCGGCATCATGTCGGCGGGCGTCGACGGCATCGAGGTGGCCGAGGCGCTGGGCGCCGCGCTGCTCGCCAGCTGAGGCGCGGCCCGCGAGCGGCGGGCCTAGTTCGAGACGTTGAGCACGATCGTGGCCGGCGCGCTCGCCAGGCCCGCCGCGTCGCGCACCACCACCCGCAGCACCCAGCGCCCGCGCTGGGTCAGCGGCCAGCTCATCACGCCGGCGCGCGACAGCGCCAGGCCGCGCGGGGCACCCGTCATCGTGTAGGTCAGCGCGTCGCCGTCGACGTCGCTGCCCGCCAGCGCGAGCCGCAGCGCCACGCCGGGCGGCGCGGCCACGATGCCCGAGGCCAGCGTCGGCGCATGGTTCACCTTGACGACCGACAGCGTGTAGCGCGCGCTGGCCGACAGCCCCAGGCTCGTGGTGGCCGTCGCCGTGAACGCGTAGCTGCCGGCGACGGGTGCCGCCCAGTGCAGCGTGCCGGCGGCATCGACCGCGAGACCGGCGGGCGCGCCGGCCAGGGCATAGGCGGTCGTCACGCCTGCGGGCGCGACGACGGCCAGCGACGCCGCGAACGCGCGATCCGTGCGCGCCGAGAGCGCGCCGCCGGGCACGAGGGGCGCGACGCCGTCCGCCGCGTCGCTGGCGAGCGCTGCCAGCAACACGCCGGCGTTGGGCGTGCCCCAGCCGGTGATGGTGTCGTAGCCGGCGGCCGCCACGCAGGCGGCGCAGGCGCCGTCGCGGCCGTCGACGACGTCGGCGAAGGACGCGGCGTGCGGCACCGGCGAGTCGGCGATGGCCTGGTACAGCGCCGCGTGGAAGTCGCCCAGGGGCTTCTTGCCGATCGCGGCGCGGCGGGCGTTGGCAACGGCCACGAGCCCGGCCCACTGCGGCGCGCCGATGCTGGTGCCGCCGTACGAGTTCCAGCTGGTCGCGGCCGCGCCCTTCGCGGTGAGCGCGACGTACTGGCCGGTGTTCGGATCGGCATTGAACGCGACATCCGCGACCGCGCGGCGCGGCACGCGACCGACGCCCGGCACCGCGACGCCCGACTGCCACGCCGGCAGCGGCTCGACCGCGCTCACGCCGCCGCCCGACTTGGTCCAGGCCGCCTCGTAGCGCGTGTCCAAGCCGCTCCACTGCAGGCTCGTGCCGCCCACGGCCAGCACCCTGGGCGACACCGCGGGCCACAGCACCTGCGCTCCCGCATCGCCGGCCGCGGCCACGTAGCTCATGCCGGGCGCAGCGAAGCTGGCGTCCGTGGCCTGGACCCAGGGGCCCTCGGGTGCGCCGAAGCTCATCGACACCACGCCCGCGCCCATCCGGTTGGCCAGCGCGACCCCGCCGAGCAGCTGCTGGCTGTCGTCGCCCGGCACCTCGATCAGCACGAGACGTGCGAGCGGCGCGATCGCGTGCGCCCATTCGACGTCGAGCGCGATCTCCGCGGCCCACTCGGCGTCGTAGGACGGCGCGGACTTCAGCAGCAGGCCGCTGTGGTCGCTGTACGCCACGGAGAACGTGCAGCCCGCGGCCGCGGCGGCCAGCGGCAAGGCGGTCGACGCCGGCAGCGGCGCGCTGGCGCAGGCAGGCAGGCCGAACTTGGCCGAGAACTTCGCGAGGTCCGCAAACGCGTTCGGGTGGTCGTGGGCGTCGACGAGGTAGATCGTCTGGCCCGCGCCGAGATCGGCCGCATCGGCAACGGACGGCGCCACGCCCGCGACGGGCAGCGGTGGCAGGCCGTAGGCAGCGCGGATCTGGGCCGGCGAGTAGACGGTGGCGCTGATCGCGGGCGCGGCCTGGACGTCGGCCGTCGCGGCCACGCGCGCGCGTCGCGCGTCCGCGAGGCGCGCGGGCGTCAGGCGCGCGGTCGCGAGCTCGGCGAGCGCGCCCTCGATCCGGAAGCGCTGCGGCGCAAGGCCGAGGCCTGGGGGCTCGTCGAGCTGTGCTGCGGCCATGTGGAAGGCCGGGTGCGCCTGCACGCCGCCGGCGTCGGCGGGCGCGGCGCCGGGCGCGGCGCCCGCGTCGGCACCGCCGCCGCAGGCCGCCAGCGCAGCGGCGGCCAGGCAGGCCAGCAGCGTGGCGCGCAGGGAGACGGGAACGGGGTGGCGGTGTGTGGACAAGGGCGATCCTGGACAAGAGACCATGCCCAGGCTCTATCGGCAGCCGCGGCTCGCTTGCACAGGGTGCGCGGGGCCTGTCGCATCAATCCTTCACATCCCCGCTGCCAACGCGGGCGCCTGCGTGAATTCCGTCATCCTCCGAGGGCCGTGCCAACATCGCCCTTCCTGCAACCACGCCGCGCGATGCAGCGCGACCGGAGACCGGCATGTACACGCTGTACGGATTCAAGGGCTCGGGATCGGCTTCGGTGGAATGCGCGCTCGAGATGACGGGGGCGCCCTACCGCATCGTCGAGGCGGCGTCCTGGGAGAACAACGACGCGCTGGCCGAACTGGCGCGCGTGAATCCGCTCAAGCAGATCCCGACGCTGCAGCTGCCCGACGGTTCCATCCTGACCGAGAGCGCGGCCATCCTCGCGCACCTGGCCTTCGCGTTCCCCGAAGCCGGCCTGATGCCCGGCGACCCCGGGGGCCGCGACCAGTCGCTCCGCGGCATGGTCTACATCGCCGCGAACTGCTACCCGTGCATCACGATCCTGGACTATCCCGAACGCTTCACCACGGCCACCGACGACGCGGCCCGGACCGCGATCCGCGACGGCACGCGCGCGCGGCTGCATCACCACTGGGACCTGTTCGCAGACCAGTTCGCGCCGGCAGACGGGCGTTTCCTGTCCGGCGACCAGCCGGGCGCGCTCGACCTGTACGCGGCGGTCGTCTCGCACTGGGGCAAGGCCCGCGTCCACGCCCGGGAATCGCGGCCGGCGTTCGCAGCGCTGCTCGAACGCATCGACTCCCACCCGGCGGTGGCGCTGGTCTTCGGCCGCCACTGGCCGACCGCGGCGGAGCTACCGACCGGCGCCTGAGCACGACGCCCGAATGCAAAACGGCGACGCGGTGCCGCGTCGCCGTTCGTGCGGGAAGCCGGCCGTCAGGCCAGCAGGCCCATCTCCACGCCGGGAGTGAGATTCATGCGGCTGGCCAAGCCGGCGCGCAGTTCGAGAACGGTGCGGGCGTCGGGGCAGCTGGACACGCGCCAGGGCTTCAGGCCGGACACCACCTTGGTGACGACGCCGTCGGCGCTCAGGAACACGACGTCGATCGCCTGCGCGAAGCCGAAGGTATTGATCGAGCGGCAGCGCTTGACCCACACGCCACGCGACTTCTTCAGCTCCGGCGCGCCCTTCAAGCCCAGGAAGCGGCTGCTCCACTGGCCGGCCGTGCGGACCGGAATGCGAGCTCGCGTTCCGGGCACCTTGAGATCGATCGTGTTCGACATGACGGATATCCTGCTGTCTCGGTGCTTCCGGCGGCAGGCGCTCATGCCGCATGGGCCGGAAACACATTCGTGTTCACTGACCAGCAGCATACCTGTCGATCGTGCCGGAAATCACGGCGACTCGGGTAAACGCCGACACCCGATTCACCCTGTTACGGGTTATCGGTGACAAGGTGCTTCGGGCCTTGACATGCGCTCCGCTCCGTAGGGATTCGATGCTCGAGGCGCGGCCTCCGGAACATGGGGGGCCGGCATCGGTCGCCGCGCCCCGGCCGGCGGCCAGGCCGCGGTTTTCAGTGCGCCGTTCACGCCGCGCACGCTGTCGCCGGACGACCCGGCCACCGGCGCCGAGTCTCGGAACTGACCCGCCGATTGCCGCTCAGGTATCCCGCTCGCGTTCCCAGAACACGCCATCCTCGGTGAGCATGGCGTCCAGCGGCATGTCGTGCGGCTCGGCTTCGAGCCACGGCACATACCCGTGACCGTATCCAATGCCGACCGTGTACGGCCGCGGCGACAGCGCCGCCAGCGTACGGTCGTAGAAGCCGCCGCCGTAGCCCAGGCGCACGCCGTTGTCGCCGAAGCCCACGCAGGGCACCAGCAGCAGCTCGGGCTCGAACTTGTCGGTGCCCTTGGGCTTGGGGATGCCGTAGGCGTCGTCCTCCATCGGACAGCCCGGGTACCAGACGTGGAAGTCGAGCTGCTTGGTCTCGCGATCGATCACCGGCAGACCGATCAGGCGGTACGGCTCGCCTTCCGTCCAGCGGAACAGCGCGGGCATCGCATCGAACTCGCCCTTGATGGGCCAGTAGGCTCCGATAGACGTCTCGGGCCGCGTGACCAGCCAGACGCGCAGCACTTCCTGCATGTGCACCGAGCGCTGGTGGCGATCGGGCATCGCGAGCCGTTCGGCCTTCAGCTGGCGGCGCAAGGTCGGCTTGTCGCGGGCGGGCTCGAGCGAGAACTTCCAGGGCGGCGTGGTCATGCTGCGGATTGTGGAGGGGCCTTCAGCTTCCTGCAAATCCGCCCCTTAAACTGCAGTCGAGAAGCACTGCTCGACGGTGCGTGGAACAAAAGGTCGATCGATGAACGATTCCGGATTCGTCAGCCATTGCCTGGAACTGCTGGCCCCGCTGGGCCGCACCTCGTCGCGCCGCATGTTCGGCGGCCACGCGCTCTACATCGACGGCCTGTGCATGGCGTTGATCATCCAGGACACGCTGTACCTCAAGGTCGACGACACCAGCCGGCCGCTGGCCGAGCGCGCGGGATGCAGGCCGTTCACCTACGACACCAAGAAGGGCGAACGGGCCGCGCTCGGCTACTACACCGCGCCGGAGGAGTCCATGGAGTCGCCCGCCGAGATGCTGCCGTGGGCCCGCCGCGCGCTGGCCGCGGCCGTGGCGGCGCGCGCGAAGGCGCCCGCGAAGAAGCAGGCGGCCGGGAAGACCGCGGCCGCGGACGAGGCACCGGCCAAGGTCGCGGCGAAGAAGTCTGCGCTGGCGAAAGCGCCCGCTGCGGAGAAGGCGGCGGGCAAGACGGCCGCTGCGAAGAAGACGCCCCGCCTCGCGGCCGCCGCGAAGAAGGCGGCGCGCGCATGAACATCGGCCGCCAGCGTCCGCTGGTCCTCGACCACCTGCGCAGCTTCGAGGCCGTCGCGCGCCGCGCGGGCTTCGGCGCGGCGGCCCAGGAACTGCACGTGACGCAGTCGGCCGTCAGCCGCCAGATCAAGAGCCTGGAGGACGAGCTCGGCGCGCCGCTGTTCACGCGCGGCACTCGGCGAGTCGAGCTGACGCAGGCCGGCCAGCTGCTGCTGCGCGCCATCACGCCGGCCCTCGGCCGCATCGACAGCGCCGTGCGCCAGATCCGCCAGCTGCGCGGCCGGGCGCAGGTGAGCCTGTCCACGTTCCCGTCGTTCGCGTCGCTGTGGCTGCTGCCGCGCCTGCCCACGTTCGAGAAGGGCCAGCCCGCGATCGACATCCGCATCTCCGCCGTCGACCGCCTCGTCGAGCTCGACGACCCGGACCACGACCTGGTGCTGCGCCAGTGCCGCCCCGAGGACGCGCCGCCCGGCGCGATCCGCATGTTCGGCGAGGTCTGCACGCCGGTGATCGGCGCCAGCCTGGCCGACGCGATCGCGCGCGGCGCCGCGCCGCCGCTGCGCACGCCGGAAGATCTGGTCAATTGCACGCTCATCGAGATGGATGACGACCGCCCCAGCAGCGACGTGCTGGGCTGGCCGTTCTGGCTGCAACAGCGCGGCCTCGCACAGCTGGAGCCGCGACGCTGGATCAGCGTCAATTTCACGCACCAGCAGGTGCAGACGGCGCTCGCCGGCCAGGGCGTGGCGCTCGCGCGCCTGCCGCTGATCCACGACGCGCTCGAGCGCGGCGACCTGATCGAGCCCTTCGGCCGCGACGGCCGCCTGGCCTCGCCGTGGGCCTACTGGCAGATCGGCCTGACGGGCGCGCGGCCGCGGCCGGAGCTCGAGAGCTTCAGCGCGTGGCTGCAGGAGGCGGCGCGCGCGACGCGCGAGGCGATCGGGGAGAGCGAGAGGCCGTGAATCCGGCTGGCGGAGCGAACCGGCGTGCCGGCCGCGTTCGCAGCGGCTTCAGGTGAGCAGGCCGAGGGCGAGCTCGATCTGCTCGGTCGGGCTGCGCTTGAAACCCGAGCGGGTATAGCGCTGCAAACGGCCGACGGCCAGCGCCGTCAGCGCGGAGGCGCGGCCGTTGGCGTCGACGGTGGGCGTCTGCGAGCCGGAATCCTCGGCGGCGCTGCGCAGCGCCTGGCGCAGCTGCGACTCGATCTTGTCGAAGAACTGGTTCATGCGCGCGGACAGGCGCTCGTTCTCGAACACCAGCGCATCGCCCACCATCACGCGGGCCATGCCGGGGTTCTTCTCGCCGAACTGCAGCAGCATGAAGACGATGCGGCGCGCGCGCTGGGCGGGATCGGATTCGCGCTCGGAGACCTGGTTGATGACCGAGAACACACTCTGCTCGATGAACTCGATCAGGCCCTCGAACATCTGCGCCTTGCTGGCGAAATGGCGATACAGCGCGGCCTCGCTGACCTGCAGCTTGGCGGCCAGCGCGGCGGTGGTGATGCGGTCGGCACCCGGTTCCTCCAGCATCGCGGCCAGCGTCTGCAGGATCTGCACGCGGCGCTCGCCCGGCTTGGGGCGCTTGCGGGCCGGCGCGTCGGGCGCGCTGGCGAACTCGGCGCGCGTCTCGGCGGCGTCGTCCTCGTCCGTGGTGTCCCGACCTGCTGGGGGTGTTGTCATCGTCGTCTCGGGCGCCGGGGCGCCGGAACCGGCAACGGCAGAAAGGGCGGTGGGAAGGTCTGGCATTGCTGTCAGCTGCCGAAGGCAAGCAGGTCGTCCGGCAATTCTTGCACACCACTGCCGCGCTGCCGCGTGCAGGTAAACACCAAGCAAGTTTTTCGTGAAGCCCCGCACGGACAGGCCTGCGGCAACCGTTCAGGGGCCGGGCGGGCGTCCTTGCGTGAGCGATCGCAGCGTCCGGACGATGCGCACCCCGCTCGGATGCACGCTCCAGCGCCCCACGCGCGGGCCGGCGTGGGCGCCGCGGCGCGCGAAGCGCTGCATCCAGACCGGCTGCATGCCCACCCGGCGCGCGGCCAGCACGTTGTCCAGCGAGTCCTCCACCAGCACGCAGCGCGAAGGGTGCACGCCCAGCCGCGCCGCCATGCGGCGCAGCATGCGGCGGTCGGGCTTGGGGCGCCAGTCGCCGAACATGCGCATGTCCTCGATGGACAGCACCTGCTCGAACAGGTGCACGATGCCGAGCGCGCCCAGCACGCGCATCGCGTAGGCGCGCGGCGCGTTGGTCAGCACGATGCGCCGCCCGCGCAGGCGCGCGATGGCCGCCAGGTCGTGGCGATGACCGGTGACGCGCTGCTCCAGGCCCGGGAAGCGGTGCGTCTCGTGCAGGAAATGCGCCGGGCTGACGTCGTGGTGGCGCACCAGGCCCAGCATCGTCGAGCCGTACCGGCGCCAGTACTTCTCGCGCAGCGCATCGGCCTGGGCGGGCGTGACGCCGAGGGTGTCGACCACGTAGTTGCGCATGGTGTCGTTCATCTGCGCGAACACCCAGGCGCCGGCGTCGTGCAGCGTGTTGTCGAGGTCGAACAGCCAGACGCGGTCGGTCATGCGGCGCCTCCGTGGGACATGTCGCGACCCAGTCCGTAGATGCCGGCCATCAGCAGCATGGCTCCCAGCCACTGCGCCGCGTGCAGATGCTCGCCCAGGAAGATCGCGGCCAGCAGCACCGCCGTCAGCGGCTCGACCAGCGTCGCCACCGTCAGCGCCGTGGGACTCAGGCGCGCCGCGCCCCAGCTGAATGCCAGCAGCGCCAAGGCCGCGGTGACCATGCCCAGATACAGCAGCCAGGCCTCGGGCGTCGCCTCGTGCGGCAGCTGCAACGGCCAGATCAGCCCGGACAGACCCATCACCACGGTGGCCGCCAGCGTGAGCGCGGTCGTGGCCGTGCCCGCGCCCCATTTTCGCGACATGCCGGGGCTGGCCAGCGTGAAGCCGGCGTACAGCAGCGCCGAGCCGATCGACGCCGCCACGCCCCACAGCCAGTCATCGACCGTCGCCCCCGGCCGCGCGCCGCCCTCGGCCCCGCCGCCGACGATCAACAGCACGGTGCCCGCCAGCGATGCGGCCAGGATCGCCAGCAGCGCGAGGCTCGCACGCTGGCGCCCGCGCGCGAGGGCCCAGGCGGTGACGAACACCGGCGGCAGGCACAGCGCGATCAGCGTCGGGATGGCCGCGCCGATGTGCGCGATGCCGATGAACCACAGCAGCACGTACGACGCCATCACGGCACCGGCGCCCAGCAGCGGCGCGCCCTCGCGCAGCAGCCTGCGCCACGGCATGTCGCGCCCGAACACCAGCAGGAGCGACGCCGCGCCGAGCACGAAGCGCCAGAACGAGATGCTCTGCGGGTGGTAGCCGTGGCGGGCGACCAGCAGGTTCACCACCAGCGAGCCGGTGCCCCAGAGGAACGCGGCGCCGCACGCCGCGCCCAGGCGAAGTCCTGTGCCGTTCACCGTGCCCGGATCATCGTCCCGTAGGCTTGATCGGTCAGGATCTCCAGCAGCATCGCGTGCGGCACGCGGCCGTCGATGATGTGCACGGCATTGACGCCCGAGCGCGCGGCGTCGAGCGCCGACGAGATCTTGGGCAGCATGCCGCCCGAGATGGTGCCGTCGGCGAACAGGCCGTCGATCTCGCGGGCGCTGAGGTCGGTCAGCAGCTTGCCCTGCTTGTCCAGCACGCCCGGGGTATTCGTGAGCAGCACCAGCTTCTCGGCGCCCAGCACCTCGGCCAGCTTGCCGGCGACGACGTCGGCGTTGATGTTGTAGCTGACGTTGCCCTCGCCGAAGCCGATCGGGCTGACCACCGGGATGAACTGGTCGTCCTGTAGCGCCTTGACCACCGCCGGGTCGATCGAGACGATGTCGCCCACCTGGCCGACGTCGTGCTCGATCTCGGGGTTGTCCTTGTCCTTCATCTTGAGCTTGCGCGCGCGGATCATGCCGCCGTCGAAGCCCGTCAGGCCCACGGCCTTGCCGCCGGCGTTGTTGATCAGGCCCACGATGTCCTGCTGCACCTCGCCGCCCAGCACCCACTCGACGACGTCCATCGTCTCCTTGTCGGTGACGCGCATGCCCTGGATGAACGTGCCCTTCTTGCCGAGCTTGGACAGCGCGGTGTCGATCTGCGGGCCGCCGCCGTGCACCACCACCGGGTTCAGGCCGACCAGCTTGAGCAGGACCACGTCCTCGGCGAAGTCCTGCTGCAGCGCGGGCTCGGTCATCGCGTTGCCGCCGTACTTGATGATGATCGTCTTGCCGTGGAACTTGCGGATGTAGGGCAGCGCCTGCGACAGGATCTCCGCCTTGTCGCGCGGGGCGACGTGCGAGAGGTCGTGGGGCGCCGGCTCGGCGGGGCTGGAGGCGGTGGGCGTGGTCATGCGGCGATTCTAGGGACGTTGCGCGTCGGATGCGTGTCCGTTTGCACGGCCGGCCGGGGCTGGACGGCCGCGCAGTCGCGGACGGCGGTATTCCTCCGACGCCCCCGGCGCGTTATGGGAATACGAAGGACAATGGAATCATGAAACGCCTCATCGCCACCGTCGCCCTGCTGGCCGTCTCGGCCGTTGCTTCCGCCCAGGCCCTCGTGTCCGGCGAAGTCAAGAAGATCGACAAGCCGGCCGGACGCATCACCCTGAAGCACGCCGAGATCAAGGCCTACGACATGCCCGGCATGACCGGCGCCTACAAGGTGCAGGATCCGTCCATGCTCGACAAGGTGCAGGTCGGCGACCATGTCCAGTTCCAGCTTGACCGCGTCAACTCGGTCTACACGATCACCAAGATCGACGTCCAGAAGTGAGGCCGCCGCCTTCGCTCGCTGCGAAGGCTGCCGCACCAAGGGGAAACGCCGCGCCGGTTCGCACCGGACGCGGCGTTCTTCATCGGACCGTCGCATCGCAGGCGCGGTCGCGCTAGGATCGCGGCAGCCACCGGCGAATCCCATGCGTCCCACCCGCCGCCACAAGCCCAGCCCCTTGGACAACCCCTTGGTCGCGATGCTCGTGCATCTCGCGGCGACGCTGTCGCTGTTCATCGGGGCGTACTGGGCGGCCGACGACGATTCACTCGTTCCGCTGGTCGTGGCGGCGGTCTTCGTGACCGCGCTGGAGCTCGCTTGGTGGCACAAGCTTTTTCAGCGCTGAGATCCTCACCCGCCGGTCATACTGCGCGCAGCGAGGCGGAGTCGCAGGATCCACCCCAGGCGATGCGCCCGACCCGTCAGAAGTGGATGCCGCGCATCATCTGCTGCATCGCCACGGCCTCGGCCGACAGCTTGGGCTTGCCGCTCTTGTCGCCCGCGGCCGCCGCCGAGTCGGGGAACATGCGGAACGTCGTGTTGCTGACGATCTGCGCCACGCGCGGCACGAACGCGTGCAGCACCTCGCCGAACACGCCCAGGCGGGTGGCGATGCGCACCGGCTTTTCCACGCACGCCGACGCGATCATGTCGGCGGCCTCTTCCGGCGACAGCGTGGGCACGTTGTTGTAGATCTTGGTGGGCGCGATCATCGGCGTGCGCACCAGCGGCATGTTGATCGTGGTGAACGTGATGCCCACGTCCGCGAACTCGCTCGAGGCGCAGCGCGTCCAGGCGTCGAGCGCGGCCTTGCTGGCCACGTAGGCCGAGAAGCGCGGCGCGTTGGTGAGCACGCCGATCGAGCTGATATTGACGACGTGGCCCTTCTTCTTGGCCACCATGCCCGGCAGCAGGCCCATCGTCACGCGGATGCAGCCGAAGTAGTTCAGCTGCATCGTGCGCTCGAAGTCGTGGAAACGGTCGTAGCTGGCCTCGATGGCGCGGCGGATCGAGCGGCCGGCGTTGTTGATCAGGAAGTCGACGCCGCCCAGCGATTCGTTGAGCCAGTCGATGAAGGCCTTGGTGGCCGCCTCGTCGGCGATGTCGACAGCGTAGGTGTGCACCTGCGCGTCGGCGCGGCCGCCGTTCCTGGCGAACTCGACGATCTGCTCCTTCGCCTCGGCGAGCTTGTCCTGGTCGCGGGCGCAGATCACGGTGATGGCGCCGGCCTCGGCGAACTTGCAGGCCGCGGCCAGGCCGATGCCCGAGGAGCCGCCGGTGACCAACACCACCTTTCCCGCCACCGTGCCTTTGAGGCTGTGGTCGATCTTGAGCGCCGGGTCGAGGTGGCGCTCCCAGTAGTCCCACAGGCGCCACGCGTAGTCCTT
>Ga0209258_100997_pt1 | contig 13067 bp, 13 predicted proteins | sample Araplaol_mTSA_r2_FD_184281 | JGI IMG/M metagenome (GOLD analysis project Ga0209258, IMG submission 184281) | Arabidopsis root microbial communities from North Carolina, USA - plate scrape CL_Col_mTSA_r2 (SPAdes) (version 2) | ecosystem: Host-associated > Plants > Roots > Endosphere | place: USA...
ACTGGCGTTACGGGCGCTACCGGCGTTACCGGCGTTACTGGCGTTACTGGCGTTACGGGCGCTACCGGCGTTACTGGCACTACCGGTGCCACTGGCGTTACTGGTACGACTGGTTCTACTGGTGCTACCGGTGTTACTGGGGCTACTGGCATTACTGGAGCGACTGGTGCTACCGGCGTTACTGGTGCTACTGGCGTTACCGGAGACACTGGGGCGACCGGCGCTACTGGCTCGACTGGCGTGACTGGTATTACTGGCGCTACCGGCGTTACTGGCACTACCGGTGCCACTGGCGTTACTGGTGCTACTGGGGCGACTGGTGCTACTGGGACGACTGGCGCTACGGGCGCTACTGGTTCTACCGGTGCCACTGGTGCCACTGGTGCCACCGGCCCTACTGGTGCTACCGGCGCTACTGGTGTTACCGGCTCTACTGGCGCTACGGGGGCCACTGGTGCGACCGGCGTAACTGGCGCGACCGGCGCTACTGGGGCTACCGGCGACACTGGAGCTACGGGGGCTACGGGAACTGGTGCGACTGGGGCTACCGGAGCTACAGGAACAAGTACCACTGCAACTTCTGCATTCGCTGCGAATACAACTGGTGCAACAATCGCCGTTATCCTTGGAGGAACACTCGTACCACTTCCAAGTGCTCAAAATATTGGCCCAGGTATCACTATCAACGGAACAAACGACACATTCACTGTCTCCACTGCCGGTAGATATTATATAACCTACCAAGTCAATTTAACTGCCGGTCTACTTCTCGGCTCGCGTCTAATTATTAACGGCGCTGCGAATGTCGCCTCAACCATAACGCCAGTGCTTACGCTATCCAGCTTTAACAGTGATGTCATCGTAACTTTGGCTGCAAATTCAACAATTTCCCTGCAATTGTTTGGACTCCTTGGGACAGCTACATTAATTAATAATGGTGCTGGCGCAGCGGTAACAATCATCCGACTCAGTTAAAAACCATATATTAACAACCTCCGTTGATAGCCGTGTGAATAGCTTCTATTCGCACGGCTATCGTTTTCATTTGTAAGGTCAATTTCAGCGCAACGGAAATATATATTTACTAGTAAGCACCCACAACCTTGTTCGAATGGAGGGATCAACTTGCCAAGCATAAGCCTGTGCATGATTGTCAAAAACGAGGAAGATACGTTGGCACGTTGTCTGTCTTCAGTCGCTGATTTTGTAGATGAAATAATCATCGTAGATACAGGCTCCACCGATCGAACCAAAGAAATCGCTCGTCCATTCACAAGCGATATTTATGACTTCGCATGGATAGAGGATTTTGCAGCGGCACGCAATTATGCATTCAGCCAAGCTACAATGGAGTATATCCTCTGGCTCGATGCTGACGATTTTTTACGTGAGAGAGACAGAAGTAAATTAGCCGAGTTGAAAGACACTCTCGATCCTAGCGTGGATTCCGTCACCATGGAATACCATCTTGCACATGATGAATATGGCAATGTTATAGTGAAGAATCGACGTAATCGGCTCGTCAAACGAAGTAACTCATTTCGCTGGATCGGCAGGGTTCACGAGTATCTAGAGGTGTGGGGATATATTATCAACAGCGATGTTGCCGTAACCCATGCCAGCATGCATCATGACAGGAATCGGAATATCGCCATTTATGAAAATGCGCTGCAGGCTGGCGAAGCTTTTTTACCGAGGGATTTGTACTATTACGCAAATGAACTGCAAGATCATGCACGTTATGAGGAAGCCATTCAATAATACGAACAATTTCTTGAAACTGGCCAAGGGTGGATCGAGGACAATTTGTCTGCTTGCGGAAAGATGGCTGACTGCCAGCATGCACTTGGAAATGAGCAACTCGAGTTAGAGAGTGCGATTCGCTCCCTTCAATTGCAGCTCCACGTGCAGAAATTTGCTGTCGCCTCGGATTTTACTTTTTGCAGAAGAGTGAATGGCAGAGCTCCATCTTTTGGTACAAAACAGCCACTACCCTTAATCCATCAGACGATGTTCTCGGTTTATCGAATACAGCATGCTCTACATGGCTCCCCCACTTGCAATTATGTGTGTGCTATGATCGATCGGAGAACATCAATTGGCCTCAGCGGATAACGAATTAGCCGCTCAATATCGCCCAGAAGACGAACGAGTACAGCACAATCGAGCGTATTTCGAGTCCAACTTCTCCCCATCAGACACCTCTATTACAAGTGATGCATCTCATTAATTCGTATGTTCAAGCTCTCCGTCTGCTTTCTGCTGCACAAATTCAGATACATATCTTCAATACGTGATTTCATGCAGCAGCAAGTACGAGGTTTAATCTTATTTATGTAAGATACTTCACTAACTACCGATGGATAATTTGAACTTTTGACGCGATCCCCCTTCAGGGCCATTCGGAACCGTCTCATCCTGAGGCACAAATCCAAATTTCTGATACAGTCTTCTTGCTGGCTGTCCATCTGGAATATCTTCACCGAACGTAGTAACGAATACTTCCGCAGGAGGCTTTACCAAGCTTAAAATATGTTCAAGTATTGCCGAACCCACTCCTTGTTGTCTGGCATGGGATGACACCGATAGCCAATGGATTTTATAAATCGGGGCATTTGATGAGGAGAAAAGCACCCCGCCCAACAGCGGTGCACCAGGGCCTCCGTCATTCTCTCTTATGCAAAACGCTCTCCCCATCTCGATGCTCTTCTCAACAGCTTCCACAAAATGAGGATCGTCCACCATTGGACCGAATAAATATTCCACCTCTGCAGCCAATTGCAGCCACTGTTCAAGGTCTTCATGTGCAGCTCTTGTGATTTTCATAATGTGTACCTCCTAATCTGCTGTACTCTAGTTGTTTGCATTACTTCGATTACCGTGAATTGCGCAGTATGCCAATCAGTTTTTTTATCACATATACAAGAAGAATGATTAGAATGCTAGAAAAGTATACAAAATACGCGAGTATTAGAAAATAGTAACCTAATAAAGGTATGCCTTCGTTATCATCTGTACTAAGAGTAAGATATTCAATTGGTACAAATTCCTTTTTCCCTTTATCTAAAATGAATTCATTGTTTGAGCAGGGAATTTTACTCATGCTTATCACTTCTTTTCCGTAATGGCCTGTTACTGACGGTGCTACCTTCGATGAAGTCGTCGCCCTCCATTCATTCACCGCACCACCTGGCATTATCGTAAAAGGCTGCAAGATGTCTGCTCATACTACGATCTCTTCCACATCCTCATGGCAAGTGTCCCTATACAATTTATGAAGTGCGGTTTCTATTTTACCCAACGTGTCATAGTGTTGTAGGACCTTCACGAAAAGAGGTAGAGTAAGAAGGACAAAAATAACGATGTACGCGATAACTACTTTGTTTCGAATCCACCTGTTCAAGAAATTCCCCCTCCGTGAGAAACAAAAGTGTCCTACTATTATAGTTCAGACAGAAAGACGTAAAACTCAAGCTCAAGCCCTTTTATTGTCCATACGCTTTCTTCGAATATACGAATGTAGGATATACACCGTTAATACGGTGAAGTAAAAAAGATAAACAATGAAATATAAGAAAAATACTACAAGACTATACCCTGCTTTATCATTCGGATCCAAAAATAAAACATTATCTACTGGAATAAATCTTTCTGTTTCTCTATCGAGCACAAAGTTTTTTCTCGAACACGGAAAATCACTGATGCTGATTACTTCATTTCCATGATGCCCTGTCAATTCCGGGATTTTCACGGAAGACGTCACTGCATGCCAATTATGTCCAGTATTCCAGAACCCGAATTCGTGGATCAATTTTGTTTCAACTTCGATGTTATCGACATCCCCACCGCAATAATCAATGAATAGTTGATGCAATGCCTTTTCAATCATTTTACTTGCTGCGTAATCTTGGTAGAGCCATTTCAATAGAGGTAAACTAATGACAATAAATAAAACTAGAAATTTTATTGCTCGCCTTCTCGTCAATGTAATATCCTCCAACAAAACAGATTAAAATTGTACACCTGTGTGCCTCATCCGATATCTATTTCACGGTGTTCCCTTTTGACTCTTACTGTACAATTCCTTTTTTTCAAAAGCAGAAAACTACCTCCTATCATTTACGATCAATTCCGGCGAAAACAAATATCCTTGATGGGATATGCTTTCGCCGGAAAATGTACCGCTATATTATAGTAGTTGAACCCGATTCGGGAAAAATTGATCCGTTATGGTATATGTCCACGTTGCAGAGGGAATCTTCAATTGCTCATCATTGAAATGAAGCTCGATGCATCCCGAATCGATGTTGGAAAAATGATCGAGCACTCTCTGCACTATGACCCCATCAATCTGCTCAAATGCTGCGATGACGAATCGGTTGTACTCATCCAACGGTTTGTTGTTTCCGAGGCTCTCCAAATGGATGCCTTCCTTCACATAGGCGACATACGCTAAATGGTCAGCCCAGCATTGATCCATGATTGCCAGAAGCACTTGTCTCTCAGCCGAATGAACAGTTGGCACACCGAACTTTTCACATAACAGCTCATATCGCTCTGGTGCATAATTAGCAATAATGTTAGGTATTTGTCTCCCATGCAGGATTTCATTGCGTCGATTGAACAAGATCATTCGCTGCTGCTCCAATAAATCTGCGTACTTGTTCAACATCTTCTTCATATCCAGATGCTGTCCATCCACAACTCGCTGTATATGCTCGATCAACTGCAAGATTCGGAAATCATTCAAGGGCTCGTCCTGCTTACGAGCAAGGAGATCATTTGGCAGTACCTCAGCAAGACCATAGCGAATGAATAGATCATCCTCCAAGCTAATCATGTAACGTGAAGTTCCTGGGTCTCCTTGACGTCCTGCTCTCCCTCTTAGTTGATTATCAATTCTCGCATTCTCATGTACATTCGTTCCGATTACATAAAGGCCGCCCAGACTTACTATCTTCTTATAGTCTTCCGAGCTTCCGCTGCCAAGGACAATATCTACTCCCCTGCCGGCCATATTCGTAGACACCGTAACAGCCCCTAGCATGCCTGCCTTGGCGATAAGCACAGCTTCTTCCCAATCGTTGTATGCATTGAGAACCTGACAGGCTACTCCGTCCTTCTGCAGTGCTTCTGCATATTGATTCGACTCCTCAACGCTGGACGTTCCGATCAATATGGGTCTCCCTGTTCGATGGACAGACTTCACAACGTCCACAATGGCTTGCTGCTTCGCAGCTCGATGCGTAAATACCATATGCGGCTCATCTACTCTTCGACTGGTCTTGTTAGGCGGAATGGAGATCACTTGGAACCCGTACATGTCCATGAACTCCTGAGTGGCCAACTGTGCGGTAGCTGTCATACCGCATTTCTTCGGATATAAATGAAGCAGATGCTGTAGCGTAATGGTGCCTAGTATTTGACCATTCGCACGTATGTCCAATCCTTCCTTCGCTTCTACCGCTGCCTGCAGCCCATCCGGCCAATGCCTGTGCTGTGCGATTCGACCCGTACATTCATCAATGAGCTGGACTCGCCCATCCCTCACAATATAATGTACATTTCTTTTCAAAAGCGCCTCAGCATGCAGCGCGCATTGCAGCATAGTCAGTACGTCAATATTGTAATCCTCGTATAAATTGCCGCAACCAAGTGTGGCTTCGACTTTATCGATGCCAGAGTCTGTAGCGTATACATTGCGCAATTCCTTGTCTGTCTCATAATCCACTCCAGAGACGAGTTGCTTAACAATGCCTGCATAAGACACTGCCTCCCGCTTCGAATCTCCCCTCTCACCCGCAATGATTAATGGAACTCTCGCCTCATCAAGCAGAATCGAGTCAGCTTCATCAACTAATGCAGCATGAAATGGGCGCTGAACGAGCTGTTCTGTCTCCCTAGCCAGCGAATCCTTCAAGTAGTCATAACCTGCCTGCTTCGCAGTCAAATACGTAATGTCTGCAGCGTAGGCCCGCTTTCTATCCTCAGTACTGCAGCCCTCCGTAATACAGCCAACTGTTACGCCTAAATATTCATAAATAGGTCTCGTCCATTCTGCATCTCTGTTGGCCAAATAATCATTGAATGTAAGAACATGTACCCCGCGTCCTGACAAAGCTTGCAAAAAGGCAGGGAGAACGGCGGCTAACGTTTTTCCCTCGCCTGTCTGCATTTCAATGATGCAGCCTTCATGTAAAGCCATGCCCGCGAGCCATTGCACCTCATATAATCGAATTCCCTTCACTCTCCACACGGCCTCATCAACTAGTAGCGCTGCCTCTACGACATCACGATCCGATGCTGCACCTTCTTGAATCCTTTTTTTCATCGTTTTCGCACGCTGTTTGATTTCTGAATCGCTCCATGCATGTGCATGAAGCTTCCTCATTTCTCTCACTTGCTCCAAGTAGGGCATTAACTTTCGATTGCGAAATTTCTCGCCCCATCTCTCAAACCATTTACTTGTCATTCTCGTACAGTCCTCCTTACATTGAGCGTCTCTATCCGCACAAAAGGAGGTGTGTGTTAGGTTCCTTCCAAAGGTGGTAACGAACAAGAATCAATTGATTTCGAATCCTAACAAATTCATAACCTTGTACAAGGTGATTAGAGAGTGGTGGGTCATCGCCTTGTGGCTCTACATTGACATGTACCTTGCCTAGATATAGGAAGTTCTCCATAAAGAGAAACACACAGTCCTGTACCCGTTCGAAGTCGAGATCGCCTGCTAGCAAGCGTTGAAACATGACATATATTCGAATGAGATAGTCGATTTCTTGAGCCTGATTAACTTGGTTCATCATCTAACCTCGTCTTACATCCATATTTTACCTTGTAAAGAGTGTATCTATTTCTCTCTCCCGCGTCAAAGAGAAGTTGAGTTCTTGCGGGAACATGCTCTATTGGGATGCAATCTGTAGCAATCCGCGGAACCCCAGGTTTGACGAGCTTTTTGCCAATGGACTTCCGTTCTGAAAGGCTGAATTCCGTACGTTTCTGTTGATGCTTTACATCAATTTCACGTCAATGTTTTGAATACTTGAACTCATCGCTTGCCAGCGATGCGCTTTCCCGCCCTTGGGTATTATAAAAATTAAAAATTGACCCAAATGAGAACAGGTTTTCGGCAATAGCCAGTCCTACTGCAGAAATACACCCAATTACCCCTAAAGTCTCTACTTTTGAAGTATTATAGAATTTATCTCCATCTGTAATATACATATCGCCTGTGTAAGCACTCAGCCATTCGGCAGTTGTTTGGGGTCCTTGTTCAATTACTTCATCAGGTATAGCTTCAATTAGGTATAGGGTTTTTTCGCCGGGAGGAGGGGTTAATTTGAATAAAAAAAATATCTTTTTGGGGTTAGTGGTTCTAGTTATTGCTATTATTGGTTTTATTATTTCTCGGACACAAGTTGGAACATTCCAAGTGATCTTTAATATTTTTGCAATTCTAGTAATTATCCTGATTTCTCTTCTGTTTTTTAGAAAAAAATCTTAAAGCTGACGTGAATATAAGTAACGTATTTTAGACTCCACGGGTCGCGGCTAAGCCTTTCGCAAGGGAGGTGATAGCCGTGACATTCTTCTTAAGTGTCCTGGATGAGGTGATAAGGCCGTCAATTGCTGGCGTGATTGTGCTTTACCAAGCGTTTCAAGAGGCGTACAACAAGCGAAAAAACCACCGAGACTAAGTTGGGCCCTTAATCGTGGCTTTTCGCTGAAAAGTAGAATATGCTCGCCGTGGTTGCCCACTGGCTCTTTTGTTAAAGGAGCTATGATCTTGCAGGATCGTAGTCTCTTTTTTATTGACATTTCATTCGTTTGACTTGAAGTTGACCAACCCTCAATAATCGCTTGTCCTATAAATGAAGACATATCACTTGCACGCCACCTTTTCTCCACAGGTACAGGATTTCCAATGTCCGTTTCATTCCTATATAGGGAAGCATACTCCTTACATATGACTTCCATTTCAGCCCATGGTAATATGAGGAATAGATTGAATTACTTAACAGGGGGACTTTCCATTGGAGACAAAGAAAAAGGTCATGGTCATCTTCGGAACGAGACCGGAAGCAACGAAGATGTGCCCAGTCGTTCAACAGTTGAAGCAGCATTCCGATTGGTTCGATACCAAGGTTGTCGTCACGGGACAGCATCGAGAGCAGCTCTATCAGGCACTCTCTCATTTCTCATTGACACCGGATGTTGACTTAAGCTTAATGAAGGAAAATCAATCGCTAGCCTACTTCACCTCTGCTGCAATCGCAGGGCTGGATAATATCATTTCAGAAGATAGACCGGATATGATTCTTGTTCATGGCGACACGCAAACGGCGATGTGCGGCGGACTAGCGGCCTTCTTTCACAAAATCCCTGTCGGGCATGTAGAAGCAGGATTGCGTTCCCACAACAAATACTCCCCGTGGCCAGAGGAAGTGAATCGCAGAATCGTAGATGTCGTAACCGATCTTCTGTTCGCGCCTACCTCAGTTGGGAAGGACAATTTACTTCGTGAAGGGTATGATGCTGGACATATTTATATAACGGGGCAAACGGCTGTAGATGCTGCGCTGCAGACATACCAAGAGGATTATACATTCCATGAAGCTTCATTAAATGAACTGATTCACCACCGCGGAAGACTGATTACGGTTACTGCACATCGCCGGGAGAACTATGGGGTACCGATGCAGAACATGTTCCAAGCGATTCGCCGAATTGTAGACGAACATCCTGATACGGCTGTCATTTATCCTGTCCATATGAGTCCAGTCGTACGGGATGCAGCGAATACCCTGCTATCTGGTCATGAACGGATTCACTTGCTGAACACATTGGAGTATCCAGATATGATTAACCTGCTTGCCCGCTCTTATCTCATAATGAGTGATTCCGGCGGTCTGCAAGAGGAGACAACGGTATTCAACAAGCCGCTCGTGCTGATGCGGGATACAACAGAACGACCAGAAGCGGTAGAGGCCAACATGGTTGCACTCGCTGGAACGGAAGAGGACATGATATTCAACATTGCCAACCGACTGCTTGCGGATGAGCAGGCGTACCAAGACATGACCAAGTCAAGCAACCCGTTTGGCGATGGACAAGCTTCCAAACGTATCGTGGACATCATCGCACATCACTTCGGTTTCACGCCGGAACTCCCTGTTCCATTCGTAGGCTAGAGAACGATAAGTTCAATCATCATGATCTAACTGTCGCGATATCAATCGTGCCCCATAGATAAGACATGGAATACCATCCAAACAATCTCTAGCGTCTTTCCCGGGGCACGAATCCATCGACAGCTTCATCCAACGCTGTGATCAAATATTTTGGGCGTATCGCTCACTTGGCATTTTCGTCAACACGACATATAGACAGGAAACGGCATCTGTTCCGCTGCGGAAAGAGAAGCTCTCGTCTCCACTAATATGAAGGATGTCACCTTCTGCAACTCCAGTCTCCACCCCATCACTATTCACGATCCCGCTTCCATCCAGAACTAGAATATTGACGTTTGCGCCCGGATGACGATGTGTCGGCAATTCGGCTCCCGGACTAAAGTTTAGTACGAATATCACATTTTCCTCATCCTTATGAATAATTCGTTTTGTAAATTTGTTCTCTACATATTCTTGATACTCGGTCACGTGATTTTTCTGCATGAGTTCTCACTCTCCTGGATTTTAGTTGTAGTTCCTTCATTACCCCATTCCACACAAAGCCAATCCTTCAACTATCACGAAAGTATACGTTTATCTCATGGCTTCCCTTTTGACTTTTTAGACTTCATCCCCAAGTACTTCTATTATATTGAACTTGTTTACATACTTTGTGATTCCAATCACATTTAGGAATATCCAAATATACGGTTCTACGATAGAGGGCTGCTCATTTACTCACCTCCGCTTGCATTCATTGCCTAAAAATTGTACGATCGATAAGAATTCAATCACAAAACGTTAGAATTGGAGAATGATCCATGATCAATCAAATCGGACAAGTTATGCTGTATGTCAATGATCAAGACCAAGCGGTGCAATTTTGGACAGAAAAAGTCGGATTCATTGTCGTGTCGGAAGATAACAACGGACAGGGAATGAAGTGGATTGAAATTGCTCCTGCACAAGGCACACAGACATCCTTCGTGCTCCACAATAAGCAGCTTATTGCCGAAATGCAGCCAGAACTCAACCTAGGGACTCCTTCGATCATGCTATTCTCCGACAATCTCGATGCACTGTATGAAGATTTCAAGAACAAAGGCATTACAGTTGGTGATGTAGTGACCATGCCTGGTGCCAGGGTATTCAACTTTGCTGACGATGAGAATAACTACTTTGCCGTTATGGAACGAAAGTAAGCGATATGTCGCAGAATACAGCGCCATCACATCTTGTGCTGGCGTTTTTGCTTGTACGGCAGCATTCTAGATAGCACACCATTGCATGATTGAACCATGGGAAATTAGTGTAAGATAATATAAGGTGATTCATCCATGAAAGGGAGGTTCTCATTCATGAGCCGCCAAGAGCTGCAAGAAAGACTGAAAATGAGGGACGTTGAAATCCGTCACGGCGAGCAATTCAACGCTCTGCTGCGCTATGTATTCCAAGTGACCAATCATGATCTGCAGGCGCTTGGATGGGAGAATCGCGAAATCGCGCAAGCGAAGCTGCCCATACTGAAGCAGGCTGATGTACTAGGATGGTTCGATGGCGACAAGCTGATATCCCAACTCGCCGTGTATCCATTCCAAGTGAATATATTCGGTCAAATCTACGAAATGGGTGGACTAACAGGTGTCGGAACCTACCCAGAATACGCCAATCTTGGCTTAATGAATAAATTAATGCGTCAAGCTCTGACGAACATGCGCAAGCGCAAGCAATCCGTGTCCTACTTATATCCCTACTCCATCCCGTATTACCGTCGCAAAGGCTGGGAAATCATCTCTGATAAAATCTCATTCGATGTGAAGGACACTCAGCTGCCGAAGCTCAAGACGGTTCCTGGCAATGTCGAACGCGTCACCATTGAGCATCCGGATGTACGGCAAGTCTATCATCGCTTCGCCCTGCTGACACATGGCGCTATGCTGCGCAACGATCTGGCGTGGGAAGAATACCTGCGATGGGATCTCGATGACATGACAGTCGCAGTCTATTATGACAGCAACCATGAACCGACAGGATACTTGCTCTATTGGATCGCTGAGGAAGTGTTCTATATGAAAGAAATGGTGTATGTCAATCAAGAGGCACGCAACGGGTTATGGAACTTTATTAGCGCACATTTCTCCATGGTGACCCGTGTGAAGGGACATATTTACACGGATGAGCCGCTTGCATTCCTGCTCGAGGACAGCGATATTAAAGAAATTATTGCGCCATACTATATGGCACGAATCGTGGATATTGGATTGTTCCTGGAGCAATATCCGTTCCAGCCGCAAGAAGCTGAATGCAGCTTCACCTTCGTACTTCATGATCCGATGCTGGAATGGAATCAGGGAGTATTTACATTAACCGTAGATAAGCAGGGCAACGGGCATCTTACCAAAGGCGGGAATCAGCGGGATGCTGAATTCGATATTCAAACCTTGACGACGATGCTTATGGGATACAAGCGTCCATCCTACTTGGCGAAAATCGGTCGATTCCAAGCCAACGAGGCCACCATCGACCTGCTGGAGAAGCTCATTATTCGGCAGATCCCTTATTTCTCTGACTATTTCTAAATATACGAAGAAGAGAGCACGTCCGGATCCCCTACAGGATCGGTGCGCTCTCTTTCACGTGATGGACTTTTTTTAATGAATCAATGCCCTCATTAATTTTTGTATGTTCTATTTGTTTAAGAGCTTAGCATTGTTCTATAAATTTGTTTACAGAGTAGCCATCCCATCAACCTGGCAGATGCGCCTGCAGCATTCTCTTTACTTCGTAAATATCCGTTAAGGCCTGCGCTTCCTGATCCGAATATTTCTCACAAATCATTTTTACGAATACAAATCCGAATTCATGCAGCAATATCGCGAGAAACAGCTTATCGATAAATACTTCACGACTGCATCCTATCTCTCTCCTGAACAATTGAATCAGATCAGCATCAAAATCAAACAAGGAGAACAGGATTGGCGGGTACTCATATTCGGCAGGAGCGATCGTACTGTCTGCAAAGTCGATAATGAATAATTGGCCTTCATCATCCACCATCACATTTTCCGCTGTAATATCTCCATGTACGTATACGGGCTGGGATACCGGGCTTTGTGTCACGATTTCAGCAATTTGCGCCCGAATGGACTCTGAAAAGAAGTTCCATCTCGTATTGCGTACAACCCTCTGCTGTATTGCACTTGCATCGACTTGCTCCGAAGGCAACGTATTCAGCTTGTCCAAATTAGCAAGCAGCTGCTTCACGAACGCTTCCTTCTGGTTTAATGTCCAGCCTGAGAGCATCTTCCCCGCTTCCTGACCTTGAATAAAGTCCATGATGATGTATCGGAACAAATACTTATCTTGAATATAGGACGCTGCGATCACATTCGGTGCGTGGATGCCCTGCTGGATAGCACGTTCCATAGCAGTTATTTCTGCTTGATAATCCGCATCTGTATTCGCTCCAGATTCCTTGGGTGCAAATATCTTAATCACATAGCTGCCGGCACGAAATACCGCATTCGTACCCGGCGTCAACTGGAATATGTGCTCTGCCCCGCTCAGGTTTTCTTTTCGGTAAATGACTTCAATGAGCTGACGAAAATCCTCAATCGATTGATACACCGCTCCCCATGAATCCCAGTTGTGAATCTCTTTGGCAAAAGCGTGACTCATTGTCTCTCCCCCACAAACACATGATGCACTACTTATCCCGTCTACGATACAAATCAAAAGATTTATATCCTTCGGCCAAGATCGACTTCATTTCTTCAAGCCTTTTGTCCTGTGTTTCCTTCCGCTTAGCACTGTACACGTAACGCGCCCAGTCCTTTTGATATCCCGGTGTCAGGCTGTTGTAAAACTCCAGTTCCGCACTGCCTGCTAAATATGCCT
>Ga0209258_100999_pt1 | contig 13022 bp, 12 predicted proteins | sample Araplaol_mTSA_r2_FD_184281 | JGI IMG/M metagenome (GOLD analysis project Ga0209258, IMG submission 184281) | Arabidopsis root microbial communities from North Carolina, USA - plate scrape CL_Col_mTSA_r2 (SPAdes) (version 2) | ecosystem: Host-associated > Plants > Roots > Endosphere | place: USA...
GGCTTCGTGCAGGCGGTCAAGCAGTCGGGTGTCGCCACGCTGGTCGGTCAGCCCACTGGCGGCAACCTGCGTGGCATCAACGGCGGTGCATTCTTCTTCCTGCGTCTGCCGAACTCGCGCATCGAGCTCGACCTGCCGCTCATCGGCTATTTTCCGGTTGGACAGTTGCCGCCCGACAAAGGTGTCGACCCGGATGTCCTCGTCGTGCACTCGATCGAGGATATCGCCGACAACGTCGATGCCGAGATGCGCGCCGTTCGGCAGCAGTTGCACATCCTGACCGAGCCGACGTGACGACCCGGACACGTGCTGTTCCGAGGCCTCTGCAGGACAATGCCGGCGCCGAGGTCGCGGATAGGCCATTTGCAGGCATTGGCGACTGGCAGCTCACAAGGAGGCGGCACCAATGGATCCGCGTGCAAGCGTACGCGTCTGGGTTTCGATCTGGCCAGCCATTTCAAATGGAGTGCTGCAGATCTACAGCGGGTCGCGACTTGACGCACGGTCGCCGCAATGATCGCTCACGCGAAGATCGAGGTGGGGCCGCGGAGCGCAAGCCGTGCAAAGCGATGTCGGCGTGCGTGGTGCTCCGGTCGTCCGACTCCCTGGCGCGCCGCGAAGCGGACGCCGACCCCGCCAATCAACTCATTTGAACGATCCGCGACTTGTGGCCATGCGCTGACATGACTGCTATGGAGCGGCGCGTTCGGCAGTACCCTTTGTGGGCCGTCCTCGTCGGGTAGACATTCCTGCTCTATCCGCGCCGAACGACGGCTGGATCCATGGGTTGACCGCTTTGCATGCAGCACGCAATCGACTGCAGGCGCTCAACGCGAGCTAAAGCGCTTCTTCGCGGCGTCTGTGACTGGCATGTACAGTGAGACGGCAGTACCCTCAGGGTCACGGAACTGGAACGTCTTGTTGCCCCAAGGCATCACCTTCAGCTGGTGTATGAGCGGAACCTTGTCTTTCAGGCGTTCAAAGTCGGCGTCGATGTCCCCAACTTGAAACTCAATGCAGGCAGTGCGATTGGCCGCTGGCTCGGCGCTACCTTCCTGCCACAGTGCAACAGTTTCGGCCGCGCCGATGGCAAGCGTGGCACCCGGCGTGACGATCTCTGCAAAGACCGGCGCCAGCCACTCGGCCCGCAGGCCAGTTACCGTCTCGTAGAAGGCCACCATGACCTTGATGTCAGACACGATCAGGCGGGTTGAAGCGAATTTCATGAAGATTTCCTTGGGTGTTTAGTGTGGGGCATTTGACCGGGCGTCAGTCAGCCTTCTTCGATGGCCTGAGCAGGTCGTCGATGCCGATACGATGTGCGAATTCTTCGCGGACCTGTTCGGCAACGTCGGTGACTGCCGTCGCACCGTCATCGAGGAAGTCGACAATCGTTCGGAACGGACGAGTTCCGGCCGGCATGGACACGATGCGGGCAACTGCCTCTCCGACCGCCAGGGGATCGGCGTTTTCCGGCATCAGGGCCGAAAGTTTAGCGCCCACCTGGTCCATCAAACCGTCGTATCGAGCATAGGCGGCAACAGTCTCCAAATTCGATGGCTTGCCGGCGTTCGGGAAGTGCTGGGTGCCCTTCGTAAAGGCCCCGGGCACGACGATCGACGTCTCGACGCCGAATCGCGCGAGCTCGTACGACATGGTCACAGCAATGGAGTCCATGGCCGCCTTAGCGGCAGCGTAGGGCCCAAGGAACGGAGGAAAGCCGCCGCGCACCGTGGTGCTGCTCACCCACAGCAGCATCCCGGCCTCTTGCTTACGGAGAACGGGTAGGGCTGCCTTGTTAACGCGATGTGCCCCGAGCACGTTGGTATCGTAGGACGTCATCATCTCCTCGGGAGAGAAGGCCTCGGTAGGACCGACCACGAGGTGGCCTGCATTGTGGACAACTACGTCAAGGCGACCCTGCTCTTCGACGATGGTCTTAATGGCTGCGTCGGCTGAGGCCTGAGAGAGAACGTCTAGTTCCACAGCCCGCAGGTCGTGTCCGCGGGCGAATGCCCAATCGCGCAGTTCGCGCACCCGAGCGGCGTTGCGAACATTGATGTCACGCATGCTCGCATAGACGGTGTGACCAGCGGCGGCAAGGGCCCGTGCGCTGAGATTGCCGATGCCGGTCGAAGCACCGGTGACGAGTACGATGGATTTCATAGTTAAACTCCTTATTCGGTGCCTAGCCTCAACTGACTAACGACTAGGCACTCACTGATTAAGTGACTTCAGACAAGACCGCCATTGGCGCGCAGAGTCTGGCCGTTGATCCATGACGAGTCCGAGTTGACGAGTGTGGCTACCGTGTTGGCAATGTCTTCAGGCTGGCCCAGCCGCTCGAGCGGCGCCGCCTTGGAGAAGTTCGCGATCTGTTCCGGAGACTTGCCCTTCAAGAAAAGGGCAGTCGCGGTCGGTCCGGGCGCTACTGCGTTTACCGTGATGCTGCGGCCGCGCAGCTCTTTCGCTAGGATATTTGTCATGGTCTCGATGGCCGCCTTCGTGGCGGCGTAGACGGCGTAGCCCGGCAGGGCCAGACCGATGACGCTGGTCGAGAAGTTCACGATGCGGCCACCGGACTCCATCCGCTTGGCTGATTCGCGCATCGTGTTGAAGCTACCCTTGAGGTTGATGGCCAGCAGGCTGTCGAAGGTCTTGTCGTCCGTGTCAACCAGCTTGGGCAAGCCCGCGGGCATGATGCCCGCGTTGTTGACGAGCACATCGACGCGGCCAAACTCAGAGATCGCCAGGTCAAACATGCGCGCGACTGAGGCCGCGTCGGCCACGTCCGCCTTAACGGCGAGCGCGCGACCGCCGGCCTTTGCGATCGAGTGCACAACGGCGTTGGCTTCTTCGCTGCTGGCCGCATAGTTCACGACGACGCTGTAGCCATCCTTGGCGAGGCGCGTGGCGATGGCAGCACCGATCCCGCGAGATGCGCCCGTTACGATTGCGACTTGTTTGCTGGAGGTGGACATACTTACTACCTTGGGTGAGAGTGGGGGAGGTGATGCAGAGGCTTCGTGCTGCGATGTGTGAATTCTTTCGATTTGAAGTCGCTGGATAAAGCAGGTATATCTGGCATAACTGTTCAACGGTAGAGAACAATAGGGTTGGTAGATGGATCGCTTCCAGGAGATGGAGGTCTTCGCAAAGGTGGCTGAGCTCTCGAGCTTTTCCAGGGCTTCTGAGCAACTACAGCTGCCACGCGCGACCGTGACCCACACGGTTCAGCAGCTCGAAAAGCGCCTGGGCACTCGCCTGCTGCAGCGCACCACACGTCACGTCAGCCTCACGCTCGACGGTCAGGCGTACCTAGAGCGCTGCCGGCGCCTTCTCTCGGACTTGGCGGACGCAGAAATGGCCTTCAGCCAGGCGGCCCATAAGCCGCGCGGGCGCTTGCGGGTGGACTTGCAGGGGACGCTCGCAATGCACTTTCTACTGCCCAACATGAAGGAATTCTTCGACCGGTATCCCGACATCGAGGTCGACATCGGGTTGGGCGACCGCATCGTTGACCTCGTTCGCGAGGGGATTGATTGCGTCGTGCGCGCAGGGGAACCTCGAGACTCGTCGATGGTCGCTCGCCGCGTTGCGCTGCTACCCCAAGTCACTTGCGCGAGTAGTCAGTACTTGCAGGCGCATGGCGAACCCCAGAAGCCCGGTGACCTGAACCAGCATCGGGCGGTGAACTATGCTGGAGGCTCTGGCAAGTGCTTGCCGTTTGACTTCCTCGTAGACGGAAAGCCACTCAGCATCCAGATGCGAGGTTCCGCTACGGTGCGTCATGCCGATGCCTATGTCACCCTGTGTGAAGCCGGACTTGGACTCATACAGCTGCCGCGCTACCACGTCGAAGAGCGGTTGGCTTCAGGCGTTCTTCGGGAAGTACTACGCGAATTTCGTCCCGCGCCGATGCCCGTGTCGGTGCTCTACCCGCACGCTCGACAGCTCTCGCCGCGCGTTCGCGTTTTCGTCGACTGGGTATCCGATCGCATGAGCCGCCATGGTTGAGGCTGAAAAGAAGCAACGAAGCTAGCCCAAAAGCCGCCTCGAGCGGCATGTCGTGCATGGCGGGCCACAGGAAGAACGATCGACGAGCACAGCATGCCGCATCAATTGGGCCGCCTTCTGGTCCGGATCAAGTCACTGCGGCGGACGCTGATGCGCCCTGGCGTTGCTGACCTGTGCGGTGCTCGAGCAGCCGGTCGTGCGACTGCTACTAATTTGGCGTCGGCCAACTTTGCTCATGCTGCAACCATCGCCGCCGCTGCAAACCGCACCAGACTCGCGCCAACGTCAGCCACCAGCCTTTCGACCTTTTTGTCGCGAAGAGTGCCGGAAGCATCAAAAGCTTGGTGTGCGAATCCCAAGGCGAAAGACTGTGGGATGACGGTGACGCCCAGCTTGTCCAGCACCAACTTCAGCGCGATCTGAGAACGCACGCCGCCAAGCGGACCTGGCGACGCTGATATGACGGCTGACACCTTCCGCGCAAAGGCGGCCATGCCCATTGATCCGTCAGCGCGTGGGCGGCTTATCCAGTCAATAGCATTCTTGAGCAGCGCAGAATATCCACCGTTGTATTCGGGCGTAGCGATCAGCAGCCCTTCATGCCCCGTGAAGAGCTCCTGCAGGCGCTCTGCATACGGTGGCATGCCATCTTCGACCTCGAGCTCAGCGTCGTAGATAGGCAGCGGGAAGTCACGAAGTCGAATTGTGTTGACAGTCGCGCCGGCTGTGCGAGCTCCTATGACGGCTACGTCAAGTAGCATTTGGTTGAGAGACCCGGCGCGCGAACTGCCGGACAAGGCAAGGATCTTAATAGTCATGCTGAAGCCGCAGTGGTCTGGGAAGCGGTCATACGAATCGCTAGGTGCCCAGGAAAAGAGAAGGTTACTGATTGGAATGGCCCAACTCTAAGGATTTCGGCGGGAAAGATTGAGTGCCAAGACTTAGCAGCAGTGTTCAACGGACTCGATCAATCGAAAACGTATCGAGAAGGCGTAATGGCCGCTTGGGACGCGCGGCCCGCCATGTGCCGCGATCTAGTTGCTACTCGCGCAGGTCACCATGGGCAGAGATGCGATGCGGCGTTCCACGAGTCCCGGCTCACGAGGTTCGCCGCCGCGAAGCAGTGCGCGCCTTCGCGCACCAGATCTACCAGCCGGTTACCGTCCCGACCACAAGCCCTATGCCAGGACGGTGCGTGCAGAATTCCCGAAGCCTTGGGAAAACGAACATGGTTGCCACGCGGGCTGCAGGTCGATGCGCAAACGTACTTGCGGGACTGCAGAAGCCGCACCGAGCAGGTTCAACCTCGGCAAGCATACGCAGGCAGCAATCTTAGTAAGCCTGCTCCTCGGACGTGGTGGATACGCTTTGAATGGATCGCGCAGCATGCTCGCGCCCAGCCGTCTCTCGAGCGACTGCATTGCGTAGGTGACTGTCGCCCGGGAAGTGCCCGGCTCCTCCGCCGCTGCGGTGAAAATGCCGAAATCGACGATGCGGGTGAAGAGTCGCATGCTGCCGGACGACCAATGAGTCGGCTTCTTTGTTTTATCGGATTGAACAATGTTGTCAGACAGAGAGGATTTATCTGAACAAGGGCTTCAGCGACGATGACGGTCATTGACACTATCAAAGGATTTGCCATGAATACCGATTCGACCCGTCGCATCGCACTCGTCACCGGCGGAGGCCGAGGGCTCGGGCGCAGCGCTGCGCTGCATCTGGCGCGCGACGGCGTGGATGTCATCCTCACTTATCGCGAGCGCAGGGACGACGCTGACATCACGCGGCGCGAGATCGAGGCCCTCGGCCGCCGCGCCGTCGTGCTCCAGCTCGACACCATGGACATCGCCTCATTCGCAGGGTTCGCCGAACGACTCGGTGTCGTGCTGCGAAGCCAATGGCAACGCGACAGCATCGACTATCTTGTCAACAACGCCGGCACCAGCGGGCACATGAAGCTCGGCGAAACGCAGGTCGAGCGCTTCGACATTCTCGTTGCCGTGCACTTCCGTGGTGTCTACTTCCTGACCCAGGAACTGTTGCCGCGCTTGGCCGATGGCGGCGGCATCGTTTGCCTGTCTACCGCCATGACGCGTACCGCAATGCCTGGCGGCGGTCCCTATGCAGCCGTCAAGGCGGCGATCGAGATGCTGGTACCAGTTTGGGCCAAGGAATTGGGGCCACGGCGCATCCGCGTCAATGCCGTGGCACCAGGCGCGGTGCCCACGGACTTCAGCCGCGCTGTCTGGGATGCGAACCCGGGGCTTAAGGACTACCTTGCATCGGTGACCGCACTCGGGCGCGTTGCCGAGCCCGACGACATTGGTCCTGTGATCGCGTTCCTTTGCTCCGATGCAGCGCGCTGGGTCAATGCGCAACGCATTGAGGCCAGTGGCGGTCAGGCCTTGTAGGCCGTGACTGGCTTGCCAGAAGGCTGCCGGCGGAGATCCGCTGGTCATGGCCCGGTTTGCGTAGGTGGCGCTACGCCCTCACCAAGCCAGTACATATGCAGGCCGCTTCAAAGCCAATGGCGGCTTTGAGGCGGCGAGTTTGCAAACTCCGACGTTGCCTTTGGGTCGACTGCAGCCGAAAGCGCTGCTCGGAAGCGGTCGCCGGGCAGGTCATCACCAGGCTCAGGCGCATTCAATCGATTGATCGGCGCTTCTGACGTCCGCGAGGCGGCCGAGGCGCGAGCGGCTGGCTCATTGACGACGGCCGAGCGTGCCCAGCTCAGCAGGAGTTTCCTTGTCGCGCTGCAATGGCGGAGAGGGGACTGCTTTACGAGAGCCGGCAACGACCGCGAATTTACGGTATCTGTGACGGTATATCCTAAGAAATCGACGCGATCCCGCGCCATTCATACAGTGAACTTGGGATCGTCGTTGACAACAGCACGCGCAAGGGCAACAACGTCTCGCAGTACGCCGCCGACCAGTTCGTCGACTGCATGATCGACCTCGACCTGCCGGGAACCGCAGGCCAACTGCGCTACCAGAACGTCAAGGGGCGGCTCGGTCCGAAGACGGTGGTGCGCATCCTGCGAACCGGCGACGACAACCGCATCCGCTTCGACGCCGCAGGCTACGCGCCCAGCCACCAGAGGCTGCTGAGGCTGGCCGGTCGTGCCGGCAAGGGCATCGTGCTGCTGTCGGGCGTCACGAGCTCGGGCAAGTCCACCAGCCTGAAGAACTTCATCGAGACCTTGCCTGGCCTGGAACACAAGGCGATCTACACGGTCGAGGATCCGATCGAGTACGAGATCGCCGGCGCCCACCAGATCGAGGTGCTGCGCGACATCGCGAACGATGACGAGACACGCCGGCGCTACGCCGAGGTGATGCGCGCGCTGATGCGTTCCGACCCCGACGGCGTGATGCTGGGCGAGATCCGCGACAAGCTCACCGCGTTGTTCGCGCTTCAGGTCGCCGAGACGGGCCATCTCGCGATGGGTACCGTGCACGCGCACCTGATCTCCAACATCATCCCGCGCCTGACCAACGACCAGATCGGCGTGAGCCGCCAGGCGCTCACTGGTCCCAACATCCTGAACCTGCTGGTCTACCAGGCGCTGGTTCCCAAGCTGTGCCGCTGCTGTGCGCTTCCGACCTCGGCGGCCTTGCGCACCGACCCCGATGCGCGCGAGATCGAGGAAGTGCTGCGCCGCCGCTTCGGCCTGGCCACGGCCGGACTGAAGTGGACCCGCCCGGAAGGCTGTGCCGCCTGCCAGGGCCGTGGCACGTTCGGCAAGACCATCGTCGCGGAGATGCTTCAACCCGACCGCGTCTGGCTGCGCCACGTGCGCAACAACGACGACGACGCCGCGCTGCAGCATTTCCGCTCGGCCGGCAACCGCCAGTTCGACAGCCCCGACATGACCGGCAAGACGGTCTTCGAGCACGCGCTGTACAAGGCTTTGCAGGGCGAGATCGACGTGCGCAATTGCGAGGAATTCGACGGCTTCGAGCGCTTCGAGATCCTGCCGCGGGAGCGCACATGAACGCGGTGCGTTTCCTGGTGACCTGGGTGGCGCTGGCCGATTTCCGGCGGGCGCGCGGGGAGTTCTATCGCGACTTCGCCGAGATGTACCAGCGCAACGAGGCGATGGTGAGCTTCCTGGAGGGTGAGATCGCCAACGCCAGCCTCACGCGCCAGCGCAGCCGGGCGCGCGCGTTGCGCGCCGTGCTGAACCGGCATCAGGACGGGGATCACGCCAGCCGGGTCTCGCACCTGCTCGAAGGCGTCGTGCCGCGCTCGGACGGCCTGCTTCTGGCCGCGGTCGACCGCGCCGTCGACAAGCCGCAAGCCTTGCGCGCGCTGGCCGACGCGATCGACAAGCAGCAGCGGATGCTGCGTCTCATGGTCGCCTACTCCGCGCTGCCGGCCATCACGCTTCCGATCTGCTTCGCACTGATCGCCTTGCTGGGCAAGGTGATTCTGGTCATCGACGACGCGACGCCGATCTACGCGCAGGAAGCCCTGTGGGAGGGCATGAATGGCTGGGCCCGCGCCATCGCGCTGTTCGCACAGGCGTGGGGCCCGCAGACCGTGCTCGCGCTCGCGATCGGCCTCGGTGCGGTGCTCTGGTCGCTGCCGCGCTGGCGCGGCGCGGTGAGGCTGCGCGTCGAAGGCTGGCCGATCTACGGCCTGTATCGCGACTTCCAGGCCGGGCTCCTGTTCAGCTCGATGGCGATGATGCTCAAGACCGGCGAAACGCTGCAGGGCAGCATCGACGACGTCACGCAGCGCGCCTCGCCGTGGATGCGCTGGCACCTGGGTCGCGTGGTGGACGCGCTCGAGGAGAACCCGACCGCCACGATCGACGCATTCCGGCGCGGCCTGCTGTCGGCACACCTGCTCTCGCGCGCGGCCACGTTGAACCGCTCGAGTACCTCCTTTTCCGATGTGCTGATCCAGCTTGGCACGACCGAAGGCGAGCGCGTGCTCGCGCGCGTGAAAAGAGCGGCCGTAATCGCCAATTTCGCGCTGGTCGGACTTTTCGCCTCCCTGGCAACCTTCATGGGCATCGCGTCGATGACGGTTCCTGGAACCTTCGCGTCCCTGATGGAGCCGTCCAACCTGATGACGCTGCGCGCGATGTACGACGCCAGGCATTCGCCGCCCTGACCAATGTGTCGTCCATGGCCGCCCGAGCTTCCTGCGCACGCCGGTGAACCGCGTGCAACGTCCGGACGACACGTCGTCCATGCCACCCCCTAAAGAGGAGAACCGAAGATGTCCCAGTCCCAACGCCGCCCCGTGTCCGCGCTTCGCCCGCGCCGTCGCCAGTGCGGCAATGCCCTCGTGTTCACCATGCTGGGCCTCGTCATTGGCGGCATCGTCCTCGCGCTGGGCATCAGCTACTACCAGAACGCGCAGACCAACGCCCAGGTGCAAGGCACGATCAGCGAGATCAGCGCCATCATCGGCGGCGCGCAACAGAACTACGGGCAATACGGCTACGCCGGTCTCACCACGGCCGTGGCCGTCGGCTCGCGCGTCATTCCCGACACGCGCGCCGACGCGGGCGGCGCCACGGCCACCAACAGCTACTCGGGCGCCATCACGCTGGTCGACAACTCGGCCACCACGCCCAGTACCGCCAAGCTGACCTACGCCAACGTGCCGGCCGCGCAATGCACGCAGCTGGTCAACGGCGCACAGAGCCTGGCGCGGCGCGTCACGATCGGCACGACGGACGTCAAGCCCCTGGACGGCGCCATCGACGTCGCGCGCGTCAATGCGCAATGCACTTCGGCCGGCAACGTCGCGATCGACTTCGTGTTCGGCCGCACCTGAATCATGTCGCCGCGCCGCTCATCGGGTTCCCCATCCTGCCGCTCGCGCCAGCGCGGCAACGCCCTCGTGTTCGCGCTGCTCGGCCTGCTTGTCTCGGCGCTCGGCGCGGCCGGCGTGATCCAGACCGATCGGCTGAAGGCACGGCAGGCGGCGGGCAACGGCGAGGCGACCATCCTCGAGAAGCTGCGCGGCGCTGCCAACGACGCCATCTTCGACAGCCTGGTCGCCATCCGCAACGGCGCTGCGTTCAGCCGGAACGGCGTGACGATCACGCCCGTCGACACCGGCGGCGACCTGGCCTGGAAGCCGACGGTCAACGAGCTGGCAGCGATGGGTTACCTGCCGGCCGGATGGACGGCCACGGCATCCAGCCTGAACGCTGCCCCGTACGCGATCGCCTTCACGCGCGTGCCCGCAGGCTGCGCGCCTTCTGCCTGCAACGTCGAGGGTCTGGTCGTGTTGCAGGGGCCCATCCTCGCCGGGGCAAGCGGCAGCGACGGTGCCGTGATCGGCCCCATACTGACGCGCATCGGTGCCGATTCCGGCGTCTCGCTACCGACGGATCCCGGCCACATCCAGGGTTTCGGCAACACCTGGCGCGCGGACAACCCGGTGCCCGGCCAGCCGGCGGGCGTAGTCGCTGTTCGCGTCGGTACGACGTCCTCGGCATTCGGCGAATTCATCCGCATCGGCGACACGCGGGATCCGAACCTGCAAGGCAAGCTCACCGTAGCCGGAAACACGCTGTTCGGCGATGGCACGACGCGCAGCGAATTTCGCTCCTTGCTGCAGGTCGATGCCCAGCCGGTGGAATTGCGCGACGGCAGCGGTGCGGCCTGCGTGTCCCTGCGCCCTGATGGCACGGTCGACATCTTGTGCAACGGCGCGCTGTCGGCCACGTCAGGCGTGTTCAAGGACGCGTCGGGCCATGTATCGACGCTCGCCGGCACGGGGCTGGTGACCAACGGTGGCGTGACCGCGCAGGATGGCCTGTCGACGCCCGCCATGACGGTGTTCGGCCCCGACGACCCGCAGGCGCTGGTCGTCAAGGCGGGAGACCTATTCGTGCGCAATCCGGCCGGCACCGCGCTGCTGCGCGTCGCCAGCAATGGCGACGTCACCGCGGGCCACGACCTTGTCGCGGGCGGGACGGTGCAAGCGCAGCGCCTGACTTTGTCGGGAACGGTCGACGAGGGCGATGCTTGCGCACCCGGCGAGGTTGCGCTGATGGCCAGTGGCGGCCTTGCCACCTGTCAGGGCGCGAGCTTTCGCGCGACGTCGCGCTATGCAAGCCTTGGCGCTGCGTGCGCCACCGCCGGCCTGCAGGCCGTCGATGCGATGTCCGCCGACGCACTGGTCTGCCGCGGGGGATACTACGCGAGCCAGTCGGCATTGACCTCGTCGCGGGTGTACATGGCCGGCTTCGCCGTTCGCCATGGCGATTACATCGCTGCCACGGTCGCCTTGCCCAACGGCTGTCCTGCCACGGCCAGCCCCGTCGCGCCGCAGGCCACCATCTTCCTGTTGCCGCAAAGCGACTCCGAAACCGTAGGCAATCCCGTCCTGAATCGCAACGCCACGTGGACCGGCCAAGGATGGACGATCTCTCTGACCGATGGCAGCGGTGCGCCCACCGCCAGCGACGTCGTGGCCGAGGTGTACTGTCTCTATCCTTGAACGGCGTGCCGGCAGACCTCGGCAGCGACGCCCGCGCAGGATCACTGCCCTGATGAACGCGGACTTCGCATGCGTAAGGGCTTGTCGATCGGTTCGATGCCGCGCTGCCAGCTCGGTCTTGAGGTGTGCATAACGCCGCACGAGCACCGGGTCGTCGAACAGCGCATGGCGGAACGCCAGCCGCTTGGCTCAAGGGTTGCCACCATGGGCGACGATGTGCAGGTGACGCGTGCGGTGACGTCCTTGCAGCGCATCAGCCACTTGAGTTCCGCGCGCATGGTGTTGAATGCCCTGGTCGTCGCGTAGCCGCGTTTGCAGGAGTGATCGACGAGCGTGTCGACGCCCTCCAACGAGCTGACGGCGGCCAGGATGTCGATGATCGGCTTCGTCAGGAGTCCAGACACCGCGGCGCTGCCGATATGCTTGATCCGGACGAAGCGCCTGGGGCAAGGATCGCAAGCGAACGCGATCGCGATCGCGTTCGCGTTCGCGTTCGCGTTCGCGTTCGCGTTCGAGTTCGAGTTCGAAGGCGCCCGCCCACGCGGGTTGGGATGCGCACTCCCGCCTCGGCGCCGCGGCGCCGCGGTAGGCAAGCCCTCAGCGCCCGCTGACCGCGGTGCCGGCGGTGGCAAGCTTGCGCTTCAGCGTCGGAATGTCGGAGGTCTCGCGCATGGCCTCGCTGGCCTCGATCTCGCCGCGTCGCACCAGTTCGACGAGACGATTGTTCATCGGCACCCACTCGCTGGCGCCGAGTCGGCTGTCCTCGCGGATGGCGCTCTCTAGTCCGATCCAGTCGCCGCGCTCGATGTATTGCGTGACCTTGCCGGTGTTGAACAGGACGTCGGCGGCCATCAGGTAGCGCTTGCCGTCCCTGGAAGGCACGAGTGCCTGGCGGATGACGGCGATCAGGTTGCCCGCGAGCACCGAGCGCATCACGTCGGCGCTCGTGCCGGTGTAGGACAGGATCTTGCGCATCGTGCCGGTGACGGACTTGCCGTGTGTCGTGGCGATCATCAGCGAGCCGGATTCGCCGCCCTGGATCGCCTGCTCGGCCGTCTCGGCGTCGCGAATCTCGGACGTGAGCAGCACATCGGGACTCATGCGCAGCGCCTCGCGCATGCCGTCGGCGAAGCTCAGCACGTCGTAGCCGACCTCGCGCTGCGTGACGATGGACTTGCGCGGCGCGATCTTCTTCTCGACCGGATCCTCGATGGTCAGGATGTGCCCCGAGTGCTGCGCGTTGTGCCAGTCGAGGATCGACATGGCCGTCTCGCTCTTGCCCGATCCGGTCGGACCCGTGATGACGATGAAGCCGCTGGTGGCCTCGGTCAGCGTCGACACGAGGTTGTGGGGCAGGCTCAGGCTGGTGAGCGGGGTGATGTCCGGTGGCGTGATGCGCATCACCAGGGCCAGCTCTCCGGTGCCGTGCATGAACAGGCTGTAACGCAGCGAGTGGCCGCCGCGGCCATCGAGCCGGATGTTGACCGAGCGCTGCCGCGCGAGCACGGGCTTGATGCGGGTGTCCCAGTACT
>Ga0209258_101000_pt1 | contig 13019 bp, 12 predicted proteins | sample Araplaol_mTSA_r2_FD_184281 | JGI IMG/M metagenome (GOLD analysis project Ga0209258, IMG submission 184281) | Arabidopsis root microbial communities from North Carolina, USA - plate scrape CL_Col_mTSA_r2 (SPAdes) (version 2) | ecosystem: Host-associated > Plants > Roots > Endosphere | place: USA...
CCAACTGCCCTTTGCGTTTACTGCGGCTCCAGCAGCGGCAAGTATCCCGAGTACGTCGAGCAGGCTCGTGCCTTCGGCACCGAAATGGCCCGCCGCGGTATCGCGCTGGTCTACGGCGGCGGCAAGGTCGGCTTGATGGGCACGGTGGCCGATGCGGTACTGGCAGGTGGTGGCAAGGTGATTGGCGTCATTCCGCGCCAGCTGGTCGACCTGGAAGTCGCGCACGCCGACCTCACCGAACTGGTCGTGGTGGAAACCATGCACCAGCGCAAGACGCGCATGTTCGAACTGTCCGATGCTTTCGTGGCCCTGCCGGGCGGCTTCGGCACGATGGACGAAATGTTCGAGATGCTGACCTGGGCACAGCTCGGCCTGCACCGCTACCCGTGCGCGTTTCTCGACGTACGCGGCTATTACGCGCAGTTGCGCGCCATGATGGACCACATGGTGGACGAGCGGTTCGTGCGTCCCGAGCAGCGCGAAAGTGTATGGTTCGGACAGGACATGCAGCAGCTGTTCGACTGGATGGAGAGCTACGAGGGCAGCTACATGCCCAAGTGGATCGACCGCAGCAGCGTCGACGCCTGATTCCGGACCGGCAAGCGAACCCACGTAAGGAATGGCCATGCCTACCCCCTCCCCCTTTCGCGCCTTCCGCATCCACAACGACGACGCCGGCTACCGCGGCGGCATCGAGACGATCAACGCCGACGCGTTGAGCGCCGGCGAAGTGCTGGTGCAGGTCGCCTATTCCTCGGTCAACTACAAGGATGCGCTGGCAGGCACCGGCAAGGGCAAGATCCTTCGTCAGTACCCGCTCAACGGCGGCATCGATGTCGCCGGCACCGTGATCGCCTCCACCGACCCAGCGTTCAAGGAAGGCGACGCCGTGCTGTGCACGGGCAGCGAGCTTTCCGAAGTGCGCGACGGTGGTTACGGCGAGTACATCCGCCTGCCCTCGGCATGGACCATTCCGCTTCCCAAAGGCCTCAGCCTGCGCGAGAGCATGATCATCGGTACGGCCGGCTTTACGGCTGCGCTCGCCCTGCTGCGCATGGAAGACAACCGCCAGACCCCGGCGCTCGGCCCGCTTGCCGTGACCGGCGCCACCGGCGGTGTAGGCATGCTGGCGATCGACATCTTTACCCGTGCCGGCTATGCCGTGCATGCGATCAGCGGCAAGAGCACGCACTTCGATTTCCTGCGCGATCTGGGCGCGGCCGAATGCATCGACCGACACCAATTGGCCTTCAGCGGCAAACCGATGGACTCGGCCCGTTTCGGCGGCGCGCTGGACAACGTGGGCGGCGCCATGCTGGCCGGCTTGCTGCCGCTCATTGCTCCCTACGGCAATGTCGCCATTTGCGGCAACGCCGGTGGCATCGGCCTTGAAACGACCGTGATGCCGTTCATCATTCGCGGCGCCAGCCTGCTGGGCATTGCCTCGGCCGGCACCGCACGGGACATTCGCGATCGCGTATGGCAGCGTCTCGCCACGGATTGGAAGCCGCAGCATCTGGAGCGCATCGCCACCCGCGAGGTGACGCTGGAGCAATTGCCGGCTATTTTCGATCACATGCTCGCAGGCGAGTCATTCGGGCGTACTCTGGTACGCGTGGGCGCCCACGCCTGACCGCCATGCTTGGAAGCGCGGCACTCGCGCCTTTAGAATCAAACGAAACAACAAGGGGAATCCCACCTTATGGCACGCATCCTGATCGTCGACGACTCGCCGTCGCAGTTGCTGGGCATCAAGCGTATCGTCGAAAAGCTCGGGCATGAGGCCCTTACCGCGGAAGATGGCGCGGCGGGTGTCGAAGCGGCCAGGCGGGAACGTCCCGACCTGATCCTGATGGACGTGGTGATGCCGAACCTCAACGGTTTCCAGGCCACCCGCACAATCAGCAAGGACCCGGACACCTCGCACATTCCCGTCGTGCTGGTCACCACCAAGGACCAGGAGACCGACAAGGTGTGGGGCCTGCGCCAGGGCGCGAAGGCCTACGTCACCAAGCCGATCAAGGAAGAGGAACTGGTGACCACGCTGAAAGAACTGCTCCCCGCCTGACGCGGGCTGCATGCTCCTTAAAAAAAACGGCGCCCCTCGGCGCCGTTTTCATTTGGCCGTCCGTACGGCCATCAGTGCCGCGGGTCGTATCCCTCGAATGCGTCGCGCAACGACTCGTAGGCCTTGCGCTGTTCGTCGCTGTCGGCGATCGGCGTACGGATCGACAGCTCCACCAGCTGATCACCCGGATGCGCACCCGGCAGGCCACGCCCCTTGAGCCTCAGCTTGCGACCCGACTGTGAACCCGCCGGAATGCGCAGGTCTACCGCGCCAGCCAACGTAGGCACCGGCACCGTGGCACCGAGTGCGGCTTCCCACGGCGCGATGGGCAGCACATGCAACACGTTGCGACCATCCAGCTTGAAGCGCGCGTCGTCGCGGATGCCGACTTCGAGCAGCAGATCGCCATTGGGTGCACCACCGCTTCCTGCGTGCCCCTGCCCGGCGAGGCGGATCACCTGGCCCGGCTGGATGCCCGCGGGAATCTTCACCTCCAGCACGCGCTCGCCGCCGTGCCCGTCCTGCAGTGCCAGGCGCGTACGGCCGCCATCGAAGGCTGTCTGCAGGTCGATCTGCACATGTGCATGCACATCGCCGCCACGACGCGCGCGCGGCGCGCCACGCGGCCCGCCGGCACTGCGCCCGAACAGGCTCTCGAAGAAATCGCTGAAGTCGCCGCCGCCCTCGCCGCCGAAATCGAAACCATGGCTCTGGCCCCAGCCCGGCGGCGGGCGGAACTGCTCGCCACCGCGGTAACCGCCTGCGCGCAGTTCGTCATAGGCGCGACGCTTTTCGGCGTCGCGAAGCACTTCGTTCGCTTCGTTGATCGCCTTGAACTTCTCTTCCGCGCCCGCGTCCTTGTTGCGGTCGGGATGGTACTTCTTGGCCAGCTTGCGATAGGCGGCCTTGATCTCGGCCTCCGTCGCTTCCGGCTTTACGCCCAGGATGTCGTAATAATCTTTGAATTCCACTGCCGCTCCCCGGCGATCGCTCCGCCCAGCGTGGCGTGCGGGAACTATCGCCCTTCCGCCGACCCACCGGCAAGGCAGAACCCGCCTGACTCGTTTGGGTAATGCATGGCGTTGACCGCCACCCTCTCTATGGTCGTTGAGATGGGTGCGAAAGCCACGTGATTCAAGGCGACAAGGCGCCCTGCCAGGCGCTAGCATCCACCTTCTCACCTCCCCCCAAGGCCCCCATTCATGAGCATCCAGGTCGGCCAGACCCTTCCCGATATCGAGATCCGCGCCATCGGCGAAGGCATCGAACAGACCGGCACCGCCGCCCTGTTCGCGGGTCGCAACGTGGTGATGTTCGCCGTGCCAGGCGCCTTCACGCCCACTTGTTCCAATCGGCACCTGCCGGGCTATGTCCAGCATTACGCCGAGTTCCGGGCGCGCGGCATCGACGTGATGTGCCTGGCCGTCAACGATGCGTACGTGATGCAGGCCTGGGCGGCGTCCCAGAACGTGCCGCACAGCCTGCTGATGCTGGCCGACGGCAACGGCAGCTTCACCCGAGCGCTGGGCCTGGAACTGGATGGCAGCGGCTATGGCATGGGCCTGCGCTCCCGCCGCTTCGCGCTGTACGCGGAAAACGGGGTGGTCAAGGTGCTGCAGGTGGAGGCGCCGGGCGAATTCCGCGTCTCGTCCGCCGAAGCCATGCTGGAAGCCATCGCCTGATATCGGCCTGCTTACACGTCCCCTGATCGCGGGAGGGAGTAGCCTCGGCACTCCCTTTGCCGCAGGACGGATGCCATGAATAGCCGCGTGCAGCGGATCCCCGGCCCCGATCATCCGATCGAGGTCAGCCCTGAGTCTTCCCATATCGTCGTACGCATTGGCGGGCGCGTGCTGGCCGATACGCGCTCCGCACTCACCTTGCGCGAAGCGTCCTATCCACCGGTCCATTACATCCCTCGCAAGGATGTGGACATGTCACTGCTCGAGCGTACGGACCACCACACCTATTGCCCGTACAAGGGCGACTGCTCGTACTACAGCATTCCGCTTGGCGGCGACCGTTCGATCAATGCCGTGTGGACCTACGAGCATCCTTACGAGGCGGTGGCCGACATCAAGGATCACCTCGCCTTCTACGGCACGCGCGTGGACGAGATCAGCGTGACACCCGCTTGACTGTGGACACACGACACGCACTGGCGGTGTCGAACCCGCGCAGGTAACGTCGCCGGGTCCCGCGTCGACCGTCATGTCGACGACCATCGGGTTTCGCCCGTCACCCGCGTCAGGAGTTGTCCATGAAGCTGGAGTGTGCAGTCGCTTTGGTTATCGCCGGTGTCCTCGCTTCCGCTTCATCAGGCATCCATGCGCAGTCGAACCCTGCGAACGAACAAGGCACGTTCGTGCTGCACAAGTTCGCGCGGGCGATCGGCAAGGAAACCTATACGCTGGATCGCAAGGACGGGCAGCTGCAGCTCACGTCCGATTTTCTGTTCACCGACCGCGGCACGCCCGTGCCGCTCAAGACTGACTACCGCGCCGCCGATGAAGCGCATCCGTTGTCGTTGACCACGCGAGGCAAGTCCTCTCGCTCCAGCGACTTGAACGATGACTTCGCCATCGATGCGACGCGCACGCACGTGTCTCTGGTGCGCGACGGCAAGAAGACGCTCTACCCCGCCAACGACCACACCTTCCTGATGGACGGCTATTCGCCGGTCGCCATGCAGCAGATGTTGATGCGTTACTGGCTTTCGCAGGGACGCCCCGCGCGCATCGCCGCGCCGCCCGGCAACGATATCCACATCCAGCCCACGTCCGACCTCCACATCAAGGTCGCCGATCGCGACGTCACCCTGCACGGCTACCAGGTATCAGGGCTCGCATGGGGCAGCGAAGCGCTGTGGATGGATGACAACAACCAGCTGGCCGCTCTCGTCACGCGCGACGCGGAGTTCGACCATTTCGAAGCGGTGCGCGAAGCCTACGAGCCGGCACTGGGCACCTTCATCCAGCGCGCCGCAAACGACGGCCTTGCCTCGCTGGCCCAGCTCGCCGCCAAGGGGCGACAGCCGATCGTGAAGCGGCTCGTCGTTACCAACGTCACGCTGATCGACGGCACCGGCGCGCCGGCCCAAGACGATGTCGCCGTGTTCATGGATGACGGCCGCATCAGTCGTATCGCCCATGCAAAGGATCACGCATCGACCAAAGGCTACGAAATCGTCGACGGCCACGGCAAATTCCTGATCCCCGGCTTGTGGGACATGCACGCCCACTACGAACAGGTCGAATGGGGGCCGGTGTACCTCGCCTCGGGCGTTACCACGGTGCGCGATTGCGGCAACGTGTTCGACTTCATCACCGCGGTGCGCGACGCGATCGACCAGGGGCGCGGCATCGGTCCCCGCATCCTCATTGCCGGCGTGATTGATGGCACAGGCCCGATTACCTTGGGTGCGGTCATTGCGGATACGCCCGAACAGGCCAAGGCCTGGGTCAAACGCTACAAGGACGTCGGCGCACGACAGATCAAGATCTACAGCAGCATGAAGCCCGAGCTGGTGCCGGTGATCACCGCCGAAGCGCATCGACTTGGCATGACGGTGACGGGTCACGTACCCGAAGGCATGACATCCGAGCAGGTCGTCAAGGATGGCTACGACGGCATCAACCACGTTCATTTCGTCGCGCGCGATCTGCTGCACATGGAGCGCAACAAGCCGCTTCCTCCGCTGGACTTCACCACGCCGGACGCCACGCGCCAGCTGGCGTTGTTCCGTGAACACCACACCGTCATCGACGACACGATCGTCCTGTTCGAGACGCAGATGCATCCGCAGACGACGCCGCTCAGTGCCATTGAACCCGGCATCACGCATGTCGCGCCCGAACTCGCCGCGGCACTGGACAGCCCGGGCGTTCCGCCAGAGCGTGCCAAGCGGTACGACTACCTGCTCGCCACCCTGCGCGAACTGCATCGGCAAGGCCTGCCCATCGTCGCCGGGACGGACCAGGCCATTCCCGGTTATTCCCTGCACCGCGAACTGGAAATCTACGTCCAGGCGGGCTTCACGCCGATGGAGGCGCTGATGGCGGCAACCAGTGTGCCCGCGCGCGTGATGGGACTCGATAAGGAAGTCGGTACGTTGACCGTGGGCAAGCGAGCCGACATGGTGCTGCTGGATGGCGACCCGCTCGCCGACATCCACAACACGCGGCGCATCGCGAAGACCATCGAGGCCGGTGCGGTTTACGATCCCGCACCCTTGTGGCAGTCCGTCGGCTTCACGCCATGATGGCATGAAAAAGAAAACCCCGGCCATGCCGGGGTTTTCTTCAGGTCACCCAGCGAGGATCACTCGCCGTCGCCAGGGGTGTCGTCACCCGTTTCGGGCACCTCGCCGCTGGTAGCGTCAGACGCTGTCGACACGTCGTCGCCGATCGCGTCGGGCGCTGCGCCCTCTTCGCCCTCGGCGCTTTCGGTTTCTGCATCAAGACGCACCACGCTCACCAGCTTCTCGTCCGCCGGCAGGCGGATCAGCGTCACACCCTGGGTATTGCGGCTGAGCTGCGAGACTTCCGCCACGCGGGTACGCACCAGCGTGCCCTGGTCGGAAATCAGCATCATCTCGTGCGCTTCGGTGACCTGCGTCGCCGCAACGAGCGCGCCGTTGCGTTCGGAGCACTGGATGCCGATCACGCCCTGCGTGCCGCGACCCTTCTTCGGGAATTCGTCGAGCACGGTGCGCTTGCCGTAGCCACGCTCGGTCGCGGTGAGGACGTCGCCCTCGGCCGCCACGATCAGCGACACCACGGTGGCGTCGTCCGCCAGTCGCATGCCACGCACGCCGGTGGCGGTACGGCCCATCGAGCGCACTTCCGATTCGTCGAAGCGCACCGTCTTGCCGTTGGACGCGAACAGCAGCACATCGCTGTTGCCGTCGGTCAGCGCGACATTGACCAGCGCATCGCCCTCATCGAGGTTGATGGCGATCTTGCCCTTCTGCAGCTGGAACGCGAACTCGGTGAGCGGCGTCTTCTTCACCGTGCCCTGCTTGGTGGCAAAGAACACGAAGCGGTCTTCGGTGTATTCACGCACCGGCAGCACGGCCTGCACCTTTTCGCCCTCGCCCAGCGGCAACAGGTTCACCATCGGCTTGCCGCGCGCGTTCGGGCCCGAATCGGGCATCTGATACACATTGAGCCAGTACACGCGACCTGTGCTGGTGAAGGTGAGCAGCGTGTCATGGGTGTTCACCACCCACAGCTGCTCGACGAAATCCTCGTCCTTCAAGGCCGACGCCGAACGGCCCTTGCCGCCACGGCGCTGTGCACGATAGGTGCTGGCCGGCTGGCGCTTCACGTAGCCGGTGTGCGACAACGTAACCACCACGTCTTCCGGCGCGATCAGGTCGAGGACGTTGAGGTCTTCCTGCGAATGCTGGATCTCGGTACGACGCTTGTCGCCGAACTCTTCGTTGATCACGATCAGTTCGTCGCGAATCACCGCGAGCAGGCGTGCGGGGTCTTCCAGGATCTGGATCAGGCCACGGATCGTCTCGAGCACCTGGCGGTATTCGTCGGAAAGCTTTTCCTGCTCCAGGCCGGTGAGGCGATGCAGGCGCATGGCCAGGATTTCCTGGGCCTGCACTTCGGACAGCTGGTAGCCCTCGGCCTTGAGGCCGTCGCGCGGATCCATGTCTTCCGGACGCGACGCTTCCGCACCCGCCGCCTGCAGCAACGTGGCGACCATGCCCGGCTGCCACTTGCGCGCGAGCATGCGCTCGCGCGCTTCCTGCGGCGATGCCGAGGTGCGGATCAGCTCGATCATCTCGTCAATGTTGGCGAGCGCGACGGTGAGGCCTTCGAGGATGTGCGCGCGCGCACGCGCCTTGCGCAGCTCGAAGATGGTACGACGCGTCACCACTTCGCGGCGGTGGCGGATGAACGCTTCGAGGATGTCCTTGAGGTTCAGCAGGCGCGGCTGGCCGTCCAGCAGCGCAACCATGTTGATGCCGAACGTCACCTGCAGCTGCGTCTGCTGGAACAGGTTGTTGAGCACCACGTCGGCCATCGCGTCGCGACGGATCTCGATCACCACGCGCATGCCGTCCTTGTCGGACTCATCGCGCAGCTCGCTGATGCCTTCGATCTTCTTTTCCTTGACCAGCTCCGCGATCTTCTCGATCAGGCGAGCCTTGTTCACCTGGTACGGCAGCTCGTGGACGAGGATCGTCTCGCGGCCGTTCGACTCGGTTTCGATCTCGGTGCGCGCACGCACCAGGATGCGGCCGCGGCCGGTGCGATACGCCTCGATGATCCCCGAGGAGCCGTTGATGATGCCGGCGGTCGGAAAGTCCGGACCCGGGATGTACTGCATCAGGTCATCGATCGACAGCGACGGATCGTCGATCAGCGCGATCGTCGCAGAGATGACTTCGTTGAGGTTGTGCGGCGGCACGTTGGTGGCCATACCCACCGCGATACCGGCCGAGCCGTTCACCAGCAGGTTCGGCACGCGTGTCGGCAGAACCAGCGGCTCCTGCTCGCTTTCGTCGTAGTTGGGACCGAAGTCGACGGTGTCCTTGTCGATGTCCGCCAGCAGCTCCTGCGTGAGGCGCGACATGCGCACCTCGGTGTATCGCATCGCCGCCGCGTTGTCGCCATCGACCGAACCGAAGTTACCCTGGCCGTCGACCAGCATGTAGCGCAGCGAGAACGGCTGGGCCATGCGCACGATCGCGTCGTAGACCGAGGCGTCGCCGTGCGGGTGGTATTTACCGATGACGTCACCGACCACGCGGGCCGATTTCTTGTAGGGCTTGTTCCAGGCGTTGCCCAGTTCGTTCATGGCGAACAGGACGCGGCGGTGCACAGGCTTGAGGCCGTCGCGGACATCCGGAAGGGCGCGTCCCACGATCACGCTCATGGCGTAATCGAGGTAGCTCTGGCGCATCTCGTCTTCGATGTTGACGCGAATGACTTCTTTGGCGAGTTCTGCCATCAATCGGCTTCCCTGATGATGAAAAGGGTCGCGGCGCACGCACCCTCCGTGCGTGTGCGAGCGACCTGGAAACAACCCGCTAAGCGTAACACGTTTGACGTCGAATTCACAGTATTTATTACTTGTGAATCAATAACTTAAACCGACGTTTTGGCGCGCTTGAAAAGCACGCCGCGAGCTGTCGAAAAATTGACCAGCGAGGCTGCGGCCGAGCTCGCTGCCACGGCCAGTGCGGGCCAGCGATGCAGCCATGGATAGAACAAGAGAATGGCCGCGTAAGCGGCGTAATTGACCACCGCGCCGACGCTCATCAACGCGATCCAATGCAGCCATTCCGCACGCAGCGAGCGCCCGCTGAGCCGGTGCGCGAAGGTATAGCGGCGATTCCACAACCAGGTGGCCGTCGCCGCCGCAAGAAACGACACCACGCGCGCACCATACGCGTTCCAATGGCCCCAGCTGACCAATGCCTGCACCACGCCGGCATCGACGATCAAGCCGATGACGCCACCGATACCGAACAGCACGACCTGCCGGCGCAACCCCATCAGCCGAACATCGCCTGCATGGCCTGGGTGCTTGGGCGTTCGATAACGCCCTTCTCGGTGACGATGGCGTCGATCAACGAGGCCGGTGTGACGTCGAAGACGGGATTCCACGCCTGCGCGCCATCCACCACCGTGCGGCGACCGGCGACGGCCAGCAACTCGGCCGGATCGCGCAGCTCGATTTCGATGTCCTCGCCCGATACCGTGGCCATGTCCACCGTCGATGACGGCGCCACGACCATGAACTTCACGCCATGGTGGCGTGCCGCGATAGCCAGCTGGTAGGTACCGATCTTGTTGGCGGTGTCACCATTGGCGGCAATGCGATCGGCGCCCACGATCACCCACTGCACTTCACCCGAGCGCATCAGGTGGGCCGCGGCCGAATCGGCGATGAGCTTGGCCGGTACGCCATCGCGCACCAGCTCCCACATGGTGAGGCGCGCGCCTTGTTGCCAAGGACGGGTCTCGCCGGCATACACGCGCTCGATGCGACCACTGGCCACACCGGCGCGGATGACACCCAACGCGGTGCCGAAGCCCGCCGTGGCAAGCGAACCGGTGTTGCAATGCGTGAGCACGCCCGAATGCGGAGCGATCAGCGAAGCGCCCAGTTCACCCATGTGGCGATTGGCCGCCAGGTCTTCGTCCTGGATCGCCTGCGCCTCACGTTCGAGCGCCGACGCGTCGGCGCCAGCGACGATGCGCGCCTTCATGCGATCCAGCGCCCACATCAGGTTCACCGCCGTAGGACGCGCCGCGCGCAGCATGACCAGCGCGGCATCCAGTGGTTCGCCCTGCTTCGCCGCCAGCACCACGCCCCAGGCCGCGGCGATGCCGATGGCAGGCGCGCCGCGCACGGCCAGGTCCTTGATCGCCTGAGTCACCTGGGTCGCATTCGTGCAATCGATCCAGCGTTCTTCCTGGGGAAGCAGGCGCTGGTCGAGCAGGCGCAGATGATCGCCTTGCCATTGCACGGCACGAATGCGGTCGTAACGGTCGTAATCCATAAACGGTCTTGCCAATCGAAGGAAACGGAACGCGGGCAGCGCCCGCGATGGGAAAAATCAGGGGCCGTCAGGCATCAGCAACCACAGCACCAGATAGGCCACGATGCCCGAGCCACCCATGAAGGTGAGCACCACCCACAGGACGCGGACCAGCGTCGGGTCCCAGCCGAGGTATTCGGCGATGCCGCCACAAACGCCGGCGAGCTTTCGGTCCGAGAGCGAACGATGCAGACGCTTTTCCATGAGCAGGTCCTCTTGCGCGCAGTGGCTCAGTTTCGCGTACTGAGCCACTGATGGATAGCCGGTGGCACCTCGCGCTGCGCGCGTCCCGAAACGTAGATCCCGATGTGTCCGCCCTTGAAGGCGAGTTGCGTGTAATCGGTGGTGCCCACGTGGCGGCCCAAAGCGCGCGAGGCATCCGGCGGTACCAGGTGATCCTGCTCGGCGAAAATGTTGAGCACCGGCTGCGTGATCATGCCGAGGTCGACCGGCTTGCCGCCGATCACCACCTCGCCCTTGATCAGCTTGTTCTGCTGGTAGAAGTCCTTGATGAACTCGCGGAACGCCTCGCCCGCCTGATCCGGCGAATCGAAGATCCAGCGCTCCATGCGCAGGAAGTTCTGCAGCTCCTTCGGGTTGTCGAGGATGTCGACCAGGCCCACGTACTTCTGCTGGTTGAGCCGCACCGGCTTCAACGTGAGGTACACCCAGTTGAGCAGCTCGGCCGGGATGTTGCCCATGGTGTCGACGAATAGGTCGACGTCCAGGTCGCGCGACCAGCTCGACAGCATGTTGTCGGGCGTCTGGAAGTCCACCGGCGTCACCATGGTGATTAGGTTTTTCACCTTCTCGCCGTGCGTGGCTGCGTAGCACAGCGAAAACGTGCCGCCCTGGCAGATGCCGAGCAGGTTGATCGCCTCGGCGCCCGCGGCCTTGCGAACCGCGTCCACGCAGCGATCGAGATAACCGTTGATGTAGTCGTCCAGCGTCAGCCAGCGATCGGCGCCGTCGGGATAACCCCAGTCGATGAGATAGACGTCTTCGCCCTGCTCCAGCAGGTTGCGAACCAGCGAGCGATCTTCCTGCAGATCGGTCATCCACACCGTATTGACCAGTGCGTAGACGATCAGCGTCGGCGTCTTCGTCGTTGGCTTGCCCTGGCCTTTCATGTGCCACACCGTGAGCTTGTCCTCGTGGTACACCGCGTCGCGCGGCGTGTTGGCGTAGTCGGGCTCGCGCTGGTGCTTGAGATTGCCCAGGCCGGCGGCCAGCTTGCGCTGAAAGGCGGCGATCTCGCCCGTCAATGCGGCGGGATCGAGGCGTAGCGGTGGAAACATGGAAGCTCCTTACTTGCGCGTGCGCGAGCTGCCGCGCACGACGGACTTGCGGGCGACGACCGCAGCGGCCGGCTTGGCGCGACGCACGACGGCGTCTTTTTCGGTTTCGCGCTTGCTGCTGCGCGTGCTTGGCTGCTTGGCGGCCTTCGCCTCCTCGCTCTTGCCCGACAGCTGGCGCTTCAGCGCCGCCACCTCCGCGCGCAACGCGGCCACGTCATCGGACACGGGCGTTGCTTCGCCACCGCGTACTTCTCGCCGCAGTTCGTGCAAGCGCTTGCCCAGCGCGGATACCTCGCTGCGCGTCGGCATGCCCAGCTCGCGGCACATCGCTTCGAGCTGCTGCTGCTGCAACTGCCGCAGTCGACCTTGTGCGTTGACCATTTCACCGTAGACGTGACGAAATTCCTCGGACAGCGCAATCTGCGCGTACGCTTCTTCCGCGCCATCGACCCACAGGTCGTAGAGCGCCTTCAACGATTCGACCTGGCGCATGGAATCGGTGAGTTCGGCAAGCTTGGCCTGCAGGCGCTCGAAGCCTTCGGTGTTGGCGCGCTGAATCAAGGCCTGGTACTTGGCGGCCCAGTCCAGGTATTCCTGCATCGCCGCAGCCATTTCTTGCTGCTGCAACTGGCGCTCGCGAGTAAAGCCGAACGCGGCCATGTGCTCCACATCGAAACGCAGGCCGGACTGGCTGTTCTGCAGCCACGACTGCCACAGCTGGGTGAAGCTGCGCGCTGCCTCGCTGTCGATCGATGCGAACGCGTGCGCGAACGGTTGCCCACCCAGGCTCGAAAACAGGTTCTGCAGCGCTTGCTGCCAATCGGCCGGGTTCTGCCCGAGACCGCTACCCACGGCGCCCTGCAACCACTCGTTGTAGCCCTTGAGCGCCGCCATGCTGCGCGACATCAGGTCGTCGGCGCCCGGCATCGCGGCGCCCGGCACATAAGCCGGCGTCGCTTGCTGCTGCAGGTATCGGGTCCAGGTGTCCCAGGATTGCTGCGCCAACGCCTGGTAATCCTTGAACAAATCACTCGCCTGGTCGGCCATGCCCACGTCCTCTTCATGCTCAAGCCATCGTAGCAAAAGC
>Ga0209258_101002_pt1 | contig 12941 bp, 14 predicted proteins | sample Araplaol_mTSA_r2_FD_184281 | JGI IMG/M metagenome (GOLD analysis project Ga0209258, IMG submission 184281) | Arabidopsis root microbial communities from North Carolina, USA - plate scrape CL_Col_mTSA_r2 (SPAdes) (version 2) | ecosystem: Host-associated > Plants > Roots > Endosphere | place: USA...
GCGCCACGATTTCCATCGTGCCGGAACGACATTGGGTGGCATCGCTGCGCTGAACGAGTGCGTACGCTAGCCCTAAGTGTCGCTTCGCAGAATAAGTGGACCTGACCCATTCGGAGGCGCCTGAGTACGCAGGAAGTGCGCCCTGACCCTGTTTGTAGGATCAGTGTGTACTTTCCGCGTCGAAGTAAGCAGAAAGTGCACTCTGACCCCAGTTTTGGCTTGGTTTCCTTGACAGGCGACTTAAGAGGGAGAGTGTTTTTTAGATCGCATGGCAAGGAGTTCCGTGAACTCAAGAAGGGGCACTCTTCTCCTAGGATCGATCAATTCGTATTCTTCGTTGAAATATCATCAGGGGCATAGCATTGAACTCATATGCGTTTTGGAATAACAAGGGCGGCGTCGGCAAGAGCTTTCTTTGCTTCGTGGCGGCCAATGAGTACGCGCATCGCCATCCAGAAACTGACGTATATGTAATTGACCTATGCCCTCAGGCGAACGTGTCGGAGACATTGCTCGGAGGGCAGCGGACTAGTCCTAAGCCTATGGCGGCTTTGCTTGGTCAGCAGCCTCGGTGCTCCGTGGCAGGCTACCTAGAGGAACGTCTGAATTCACCATTCCGGATGATTGATTCTGTCGAGAGCTTTGTCTCTCACCCGCACCAGTACAACAAGTACATTCCAAAGAACCTTTACCTAGTGTGTGGCGACAATTTGCTGGAGCTTTTGTCGGAACCAATTCGTCAAGCATCACAGATGCAACTGCCGCAGGATGCATGGGCCAAGGTCGTAAATTGGATAAGGGACTTATGCGTGTCCCTGGCTGATCGGTCTGCCCCAAGTGATGCCACCTTCATCATTGACTGCAATCCTAGTTTTGCCATCTACACACAGCTGGCGCTTGCTGGATCGGATTCAGTGGTCATCCCGTATACCGCGGATGATAGTTCCCGCCGCGGAATCGAGAACGTTATTGCTCTGTTGTATGGAGTCGGAGACTCCACCATCTCTGCCTACTCCAAATTGAGTTTTTCTCGCAAAGCTCGCGAAGAAAATGTCTCGATACCGAAGATCCATACATTAGTGAGCAACAGGCAAACGCTTTACGACGGCCACCCGAGTAAGGCCTTTGAAGCGGTGAGCAAGACGATCAAAAAGACCGTCGACAATATTCATAAGAAGCAGAGGTCTATCTTCGCGCACCCCGCACAATTGCCTAGTAAGGATGTCGTCAATATCCCCGACTACCATGGCGCCTCGATCGTTGCGGCCTCTCTTGGCATCCCGCTTCATCGCCTGAAGGCCGGTCCACATGACGTGGCGGGAACGCGTGTTCAGATCAATCAAGATCCACTCACGCGCTATAAAAACGCTCTCAACCAATTCGTTACGCGTCTCTGATGGCCTCGAGCGCCGAGCTGGCCTTCCGAAAAGCGCGGGATCGAGCTCGTTTACTCGTGGCAGCGTCCCGGGGCGGGGCCGTCCAAATGATGGACTTGGAATACAAGGACACTTGTTTGCACGCGGCACTGGCCATGTTAGTCGCGGCTTGGGAAGCCTATCTCGAGTCTCTCGTTGTGGAGACTCAGCGCTTGATGGCCGATCCAACCCATCAGCGATTTGCAGCGGCGTTGTCTCTGTTAACCAGTATCGCGACCAAGGAAATCAAGAAATTCAATACACCCAATGCGGAGAATTCTCGAAATCTCCTTCTCGTGCATACAGGGTTCGATGCTCTAAATGCTTGGCACTGGAGTGCTGGAGGATTGAATGCGCTCCAGAGCAGACAGCGCTTAGATGAAATCCTAAAGGTGCGGCACTGCTTTGCGCACGGGGCGGCAATACCTACTGATGTTCAATGGGCTTGTAACCGTAATCGGCATGGGCATCTGACCCAGGGTGCACTCGGAATGGCCGACCGATTCTTAACTCATATGGTCAATGCCACCGACATTGGGATGGCCAACCACCTGACTACAGTGTTTGGGGTGCCTCGACCTTGGTAGGCCACTCAATCACTCCAGCAGCTGGTCAGTTGTCCGCTGTCGCCGCAAATTCCGGCGTCTTGAAGTCGTGGGGGTCTCGCTAAGTGATTGAGTACCGACATATATATAGGCACTCGGCCGATTGGTTGCATGGTGGTCGCTGACAGGCATTGGCATGTGTCGTTTGCTACTTTCAGGAGGCCACTTCGCCAGTGGCCTGACACCCATGTCGAGAAGCGCGGGCCGCATGAGCGGCAACTCATACGGCCCGCTGACCATCACCAACTTATATGGAGTTGACCATGGCTATCCGCGATCATACGGGACACATTCGCCCGTCCATTCCCCTCGATAGCACCCACACTTCCTGTTCCGGCATCCAGCGTGCCAGTCCAGGGCAGCTCACAGCCGCGCGTGTCAGCTTTCGCCGACAACGGCTATAGGCGATGGATAATTCCCGCGCTCCCCGCTGCAAGGCTTGATACCAAGCCCGAAGTGAGCATTTCCCGCGCATAGTGATCGTTTCCGCGACGCATCGGCCTGCTCGCCGCTGCGCCGCGTCTCAGCGATCACTTACATCGTCCCCGGCATGTGCCGACACGGAAGCCTGTAGGGCTAGCTCCGTCGTTGAGCCGTGCCTGACAGGAAAGGAAGCCTTATGTACCTCATCAAGATCGATCCGCTTATGGACTTTGACTCGTCGGAACTGCTACGCAGCCCCGGCGAAGTTCTGCTGACCGATTACCTCCAGCCCTATTCGATACCGCTGGCACGCTTCGCGCGCCGCACCGGCATCTCGCTGACTACGCTGCGGCAGATCACGTTGGGCCGTCGACGCATCAATGCCGAGTACGCGCTGCGCTTGTCACTCGTGACCGATCCCACGCCGGCGTATTGGCTGGTGCTACAGGCGCGTTACGACCTGGCAATGTTGAACGTGGCGCGACGGCACTCGACGTAGTTATGCGCACTTGCTCGTTGCGAGCATTCGTCTCTCTTTCCTGGCGCAGATGGACGGGCCTTTTCAGCAAGGCCCATCGATCAAACGAACTGTTGAAGAGGTCGATGGCATCCGTGTTGCCTCCGGCACCATCAAGCCTGATGCCGCCGAAGCTCGATATACGTGGCAGGCCCGAAGGTTGAGGGCAAGCTGTTCGCGGGAGAGATGGCGTCTGCAACGCCTGCTTCCATGTCGTCAGCAGCAGTGTTCTGGTGCTGGGTGATGCGTTTGACCGTGCCTACGGCCCTCGTTTCGCCTTCCCAGACCGTAAAGCTCACGCCTTCTTCGAAACTGGGAAGTGCCGTGTTCAAGTAGAGCAGCCACACCTCGGCATCGAAGTGCTCGCCTGAAACGTGCCGGCCTTCGAAATTGAGCATGGCCGACCAGTATTCGCCATCCACTTCCAGGACGGTTTGCCATTCGCCTTTGGAAAGTTCCGCTGGAGAGCCCATCGACGGATTCGAAAGCAAGCATAGGTCCGCAATAAGGTCGGGCAGTTCGCGCGGAATCATGGTGATCACCTGCAGCAAGCTGGGTGGGGCAAAGAGAGGCCATCGTCTGAAAGCCGGATAGCCATTCAAGGCTCGCCACATCTCCAGCCTTGGGAGTTCGGGCCCCATCAACGCGGGGCCGGCATGGGTCGAAAGCGATCATCGAATAGCCGGCGCAAGAATTATTGACGGGGATCAACGCCCGGCTTTGCTGCGGCTTCAATCTGATTGAGGTCGCAAGGATGGCCCGCTTCGTCGTTATGCCAGCCTTGATCGTAATGAGTGCGTCTGTCGAGCAGGTGTATCGACGTTGAAACAGGTAGGGACTGACTGCGCCAATCATGGCCAAGCATGTTCATGCTCGGGAGGGCTTGCCAGGCATGGATCACTTTACGTGCGATTTTCGCGGCTCGCCGGTCAGCGTCTGGTACCAGTGCAGCTGCGAAGGCGAGGTGGTCTGGATCGCCAACCGTATTGTTGACGATTACGTGCAGAGCATCGACGGGGTCGCTTTTCTTGATTCGGGGTGTGCGCCATCCGACGTCAGGGCGTCGGTGATTCGCGGGCTGCAGTTGGCTTGCCATGACGATGAGCGCAGCTCCTGCAAGGTTTGATCAGTTCGACCGGTGCATGCGTGCATCGAGGGCATCGGGTGGAGGGGTCATGTCAGCCTGTATCGACGAATCGAAAAGCATTTTCCCGAAGCCGGGCATACTGATTTCGGATCGGCATCTGCTCGTGGCGCAGGGGCTGGCGAAAGCGCTGAGCGGAAGCTATGAGATCAAGGGCGTTTTCGCCAGCGGGCGCGAACTGGAGCAGGCTGTTCTGGACTGTGCGCCGGACGCCGTGGTTACCGAGATCAACCTGCTCGACCAGAGCGCCATCGATACGTTGAAGCGTCTGCGGGCCATGGGCCACAACGTTCCCTTCGTGATCTGCACGGCGCAGACCAGCCCGGGCACGTTGCGCGATGCGTTCTACTCCGGCGCACTTGGCGTCATTGCGAAGTCGGAGAGCGTCGATGCACTGAAGACGGCCATCGATCTTGCCACCGAGAACAAGGTGTACTTGTCGAGCGCTTTCATGCAGTTGCTGGCCACCGAGCAGCAGATGCCCGAGATTCGCCTGACGACGCGCCAGAAGAGGGTGCTGGAACTTCTGGATGGCGGGCTGAGCGCGCAGCAGATCGCCGATCAGCTGGGCCTGTCGCGCCGGACCGTGGAGTCTCACAAGGCCCGGCTGTTCCGCGTCACCGATACCCATTCGCCGCGGGAGCTTCTGGTGCGAGCGGACCGACTGGGTCTCCTGACGAGACAGGATCGGGCACTTCAGCCGGCGAAAACGTCCCGGTAAGAGTGTTTTCGTTTCACGGGTGGCCCTGCGATGGCCGCCCGACCAACCCTTTCAGCTGAATGAGGCCGCGCCCATCACGGGCTGCGGATCGGTCGCGTGCGGGTGGCTGCCGGATTACACACGGCCTCCACGAGTGTTACGGCAGGCTGACGGTTGGGCCCAGCGTGGGCCGTCGCCCTGATCTGGATGGGGCAAGCGCAACTCATCACACCGCCCAGGGAGTACCAAGGTGATGAAACAGCGTTTCAGTGGGCGCCGCCTCAGCGCGGCGCAATTCGCCGTTGCCGTGCGCGGGCTGCGCATATCACCCCGCAATCTGGAGCTCTCCCGCGCCGCCCTGGTCGACGGGGTTTCAACATCGATATTGGCCGCGCAGGCGCATTTGACCCGCGGCGCCATCGATCGCAACGTACGCCGTATTTACGAAACCCATCTCGCCAGACTCGACGCGCCGATCGAATGGCGCGAAGTGCGACTCACGGTGCCGCGCAGCATGGCCGAGCGGTTCGAGGCCCAGGCCGCCGCCGTGATCGCCGAGCACGAATTCGCGCGCCGCATCGAAGTTGCGCTGAGCCTGCAGTCTTCGCCTGCGCAGGCGGTGGGCGGGAAAAGCCGGGTTTGATGGCGTCGCGCCGCTGGCCCTGATCATGCAGCGGATTCGCAACGCCGGAGTTGCCGTGCCGAGGACGGTTGCCCTCCCCGGCACGGCGATGTCCTTTCACTGGTCCAGATCGTCTGCCCTGAAGATGGCGATACCGTTGGTGGCGGCGCTGTTGATGGTGATGCTGCTCTTCGGGCTGAAGTTGCCGTCGCCATCGACGTCGAAGATGGAGACGTGCGATGCGGAGCCGTTGCTGTCGACGACTGCCGCGAGGTTGTCGCGATAGGCGATGTCGGTCGGGGCGCCATTGAACGACGCCACCACCGGCGCTTCCTGCACGATGGAATGCCCGGAAACCACGTAGCGTGAGACCGAATGGCTGGGTGAGTTGGCCGAGAAGAGGTATGGCCCGTCCAGCGCGACCCAGCAAGGCGCCATCTGCGTGCCGGAGCCCGTTACTGCGAGCACGGAATCGTTGCGCACGAGGCTGATCTCGTTGGCATGCGCAATGGTCACATAGGCGTTGTCACCACGCGTGGCGAGCCCGAAGGGTGCATTGACGTTCGCGGGAATATGAGCGACCAGATGTGCGCCGCCTGCCACCGCGCCGCCGTTCGCCAGGTTCACCGTTTCAATGGCGTTGCTTTTCTCGGTCATGATCAACTGCCCACCGATGACGCCTACCTGGGCGGATGAGCCGTCGCCATGCGCCAGCGGGGCGCTGCCGTCGGGCAGGGCGCTGACGCCATAACGGTCGATGGGATGAGACTCGATGTGGGTCGTGGTCAGGATGTAGAGGTGGTGATGGCCGAACGCGACACTGACCGGGTTGGTGATCGCCGGCACGAGCTTCGTCAGTTGCAGCGGTGCCGCGCCACCGTGTTTCCGGAAGATCGAGACATTGCCTGATCCGAAATTGACTACGGCAAGCAGATCGTGGTTTTGCGCGATGCCGCCGGCGTTGCCGGACACGCCGCCCGTACCTCCCGTCTTGGGCTGCTCGACCAGCGCGCCCTGGGTGTCATAGACCAGTAGTGAGTTGTTGGTGGCGTTGGATGCGGTAACGATGAGATCGCCATCGTTCCACCTTTCGCCAGGTTGCGCGTGGATGGCGCCTGCCGCCATCGATGCCATCAGCGCGACGCCAAGGATTGCCTTGTTCATGATTTTTCCCCGATGCAAGCGTAGGTAATGGCGGCAACGTGCGTTGCCGCGCCAGGTCGTCAAATGCGACCGCGCGCGCCGGTCTCTAGTTATTCGAACGGTTCGCCAGCGGGGTTACACCTGGATCGCCACAAGGTGGTGACCGTGACCCATGAGCCCCGGCTTCAATCGTGGTGGCGCCGTAGCCCGTATGCGCGCTCGGGACGATCCGGGAGGCCGACCCACGCATAACGTGAAGGCGGCCGGGTGCCGCCGGTGGCGCTCGAGATGCCGCTCATCATTCGACACGCACCTTTTGTCACCTCGTTCTTGCCACGCCACGCCTGAACGGCCATCGTCGAACGCCAGCAGGCCGGCCTGATCGCCGGCGCCCTCTCCTTGGCGTATCGAAAGCGAGGTTCGCATGGCAAGTCGGATAGGGAAGCTGGACGTCTTGTGCTCGATGGCGATCGCCAGCGTGCTCGTGCTTGGCGCGGTGCCGGTGTGGGCGGCCGCACAGGGCATGTCATCGGCATCCGTGTCGAAGGCCGCGCCAGCGGCAGAGCTGTTTCCGCCCGAGGCGACATGGCCGGAGGGCGGCGATTCGGCGCCCGCCTTCACACCCGATGGCAAAACCGTGTTCTTCACCCATCGCGATGACGCCATCACCATCATGATGGCCACGTTGCGCGACGGCGTGTGGTCCAAGCCGCAGGTCGCGCCGTTCTCGGGCCGGTGGCGTGATATCGAGCCCGCCATGGCGCCAGATGGTTCCTATCTGGTGTTTATATCCAATCGACCCGCGACCGCGGGCGGTGCGCCGCTCGATGGCTATTTCGGCGGAAAGGTGCAGCCGGGGCAGGGCGGCAACATCTGGCGCGTGGATCGCCGCGGCGATGGCTGGGGCGAACCCGTGCGACTGCCGGACATCGTCAACAGCCATTCGGCCATCTATTCGCCTGCTGTTGCCGGCGACGGCAGCCTGTATTTCAACCAGCCGGACCCGGTAACGAAGAAGAGCCACGTCTATCGCGCGCAGGCCAAGGGCCATGGCTACGAGGCGCCGGTGGCGCTGTCGATCAGCGACGGCATGCATCCGGGCTACGATGTGGCCGTCGCGCTGGACGAATCGTTTCTCGTGTTCTCGGCGAGTCGCGCGCCGGCCGCCGCCAATCAATCGCTGCTGTTTGTCGCATACCGGCGAAACGGCGAATGGACCGAGCCGCAAGCGCTCGACCCTCACCTGGAAGGCATCGAGGCCAGGCTCAGCCCGGACTTGAAGACGCTCTATTTCGAAGCCGAAGGCGTCTCGCATGGCAAGAAGCATGGCCGGATCTTCCAGGTGCCCTTGCAGGCCTACGTGCCTTCGCACGGATAAAGAGACGGGTGACGGCCCGAGCCTGGAGGCTCAGGCCAGACACATCTCCCTCGCCATGGCGCTGACAGCGCCACGCGTCGACCGGAGTGCGATGGACATGGCTCGCACCCCGGTTGCGCGAGGCGCGATTACTTCTTCGCGGTCTTCGCGGCCGCTTCTTCCGCGTCGGCTTTCATGAGGGCTGCGTAGCCCTTCGCTTCATCGGCCTGGCTGGTGATGTGGATGGTTACCTCGTCGCTCACCTGCGGCACGTATTTGCCCATGCCGAAATCCGAGCGCTTGAGCGTGGTGGTGGCTTCGAACCCGACCGCCGGCAGATGCAGGCGCGGGTTGGTGCCGACCTTGTTGATGGTCACGTCCAGGGTCACCGGCTTGGTCACGCCGCGCAGGTTGAAGTTGCCGGTGACCTTGAGGTGATCGGGCATGGCGGTGGTTTCCACGCGCGTGCTGGTGAACGTGGCGACGGGATATTTGTCGAGATCGAAGAAGGTGGGGGACCGCAGATCCTCATTGAGGTCGGCCACGCCACTGGTCAGGTGCGACAAGGGGATGGTCACCATGACGGATGACTTGGCGGGTGCCGCGGGATCGAACTCAAGTGTGCCCTCGATCTCGTTGAACTGCGCGGTGGGATTGGAGAAGTCCAGGTGGGCCCAGCGGATCGTGCCCATCGAGTGCCTGGGTTCCAGCGTGTAGGTGGTGGCGCCGAGCGAGCAGGATGCCAGCGCAAGTACGAGGGCAAGGGTGTGACGGCTGATCATGAACAGCACTCCTGGTAGGTCATGCCGGCACGGGGCCGGTTGTGGTCGGGGGCACGGCGGAGGCGTGCCGGGGCACTGTCGCCACGGCGCCGGCGGAAGTCCTGAAAATGCGGCTGAAACGTGCTGAAAAGTTCTGAAAGCGCACGGTCGTGGTCACGGTTGTCGCTCCCGGGCATAGGTGCGAACATCCGCGAGCCGTGCACGGAGGACAATCAAACATGGCTTACGTGCCGTCTCAGGGCGGGCCTTCGGTCAATGCCCCGTTGCGTATCGGCGAATGGACGGTCGACCCCGGCGCAGACCAGATCACGCGCGACGGCACCACCGTCCGAGTCGAAACCCGTGCGATGCGGTTGCTGCTGAGCCTCGCGCGCCGGCCTGGCGACGTGGTGAGCATCGACGAGTTGTTGGGTGAAGCCTGGCCCGACGTCATCGTCACGCCCGATTCGGTCTACCAGGCGGTGACGTCGCTACGCCGCCTGCTCGGCGATGATCCGAAGCAACCCGCCTACATAGCGACCGTGCCCCGGCGAGGTTATCGGCTCATCGCCCGTGTGGATGCATGGAGCGATGTCCAGCTGCCGAGTGCGACGGCGGCGGCCGCCCGGGACATGCCCCTCGCGCCACAACGCATCGATGCACCCGGCCGGACCGGCAAGCTGGTGCGCCGCGTGGTCATGCTAGTTGCCGTCGTGCTGGTGTGCGCCGGTGGCGTGTATCTGTACATCCGCAACGCTGCGCCTCCGAAAGCCGTGGCGTCGGTACCGCCGAACGCCGGCAACAAATCGATCGCGGTGCTGGCCTTTCTCGACCTTACCGACACCATGAACGAGGAGCCGTTTGCGGACGGCATGACCGAAGAGCTGATCAACCGGCTCAGCAAGGCACCGGGCATGAAGGTGGCAGCACCTCGGTCCTCCTTCTATTACAAGGACAAACAGGTGCCGCTGGCCGATATCGCGCGGTCGCTGGGCGTGGCCTACATTCTCGACGGAAGCGTGCGTTCTTCGGGCAAGACCATGCGCGTTGCCGCGAGGCTGGTGCGCGCGCAGGACGGCTTCGTGATCTGGTCGTCCACCTACGACCGGCCTCTGGACGACAAGCTCAAGGTGCAGGACGAGATCGCAAGCGAGGTGGCCGGGGCGCTGGACTCGGCAATCAAGTAGCCGTCCAAAGCGACTCGTCGCCTCCCGTGGGGCGAACTTCCACCTCCTGCGCCGGGGAATGCCCGGTTGCCCACCGGCGCGCCGTCCCCGTGCGGTCCATCTGTTTATTGACTCCACGCGCCCCGTGCCGTAGTTCTGGCGTTGATCCCGAGGAGCCCTGCGCTTGGCCGTCGCCTTACTCATCGTGCTGCTTGCGGCCCATCTGGTGCTGGCCTACGTGGGTGGCCGCGCCGAGGCCGTGGCGCCCCAGCTGGCCATGCTGCTGGTGCAGGCCATGGCGGTGTGGGCAGTGTTTACGCGTTACCGGCGCAGCCCTTCGCTGATCCGCCTGCCATGGTTGCTGCTGGCCGTGGCCGTGCTGATGCAGATGTTGTGGGACAGCACCAACGTGCTGGCGACGGTGCTGCAGGACAAGAGCGGCGACCTGGCGGCGCTGGCGACCGTGTTGTCGGGCCTGTACGTCATCCCGTGCATGTTCATGTCGACACGCTCGTTTACGCTGCACGAACCACGCGCCGTGGCCGTGCTCGACCTGCTGCTGTTGTGCATGGTGGCGGCGCTGGTGTACCAGTTCTTCACCACGTTGCTGAGCGGTCCGCTCGCTTCCGATCCGACCAGCATTCATGTCGTGGTCGCACTGGCCGATGCCATCGATTTTTCGCTGGCCGCCATGGCCATCGTGCGCCTGCTGGGTGCGCGGAGCTTCCGTTGGCGCTTCTTCTACTACACGGCCGGCGCCTATCTGCTGGTCAATGCGGTCGTTGCCTGCATCTACAACCGCATCGAAATGCATGGCCTGCCGTGGTGGGCGGGATCGTTGATCGATATTCCGCACGCTTTGCTGATCGTGGTGGCGTTGCGGCAGCCGCCTCGCTGGTTGCGTTCCTATCATCCATCGCTGGCTGTTTCGCAGACCATCGCTTCGTTTGCACCGATCCTGCTGTCGACGATGGTGGTCATGCTCTGCATCAGCACATCGCGCATCAACTTCGTGCTGAGCCTGCTGGTCGGTGCGTCGGCGGTGCTGTTCTACGGGTTGCGCGTGGCATTCATCCAGAGCAGGCAGATCGACCATCTGCGCGCGATCGACCAAAGCGCGTGGCGACTGGAGCAACAGGTGGGACGCGATCCGCTCACCGGCATCGCCAACCGCGCCACGCTCGACAAAGGCCTGCGCGAGGCGCTGGAAGAAGGGCGGCGGACTGGCCGATTCTGCTCGCTGCTGATGATCGATATCGATTACTTCAAGCAGTACAACGACAGCCTCGGCCACATTGCCGGTGACGCTTGCCTGGTGCAGGTGGCCGGCGCGCTGAGTCGCAGCCGGGTGCGCGGACACGACCTGGTGGCGCGCTACGGCGGCGAGGAGTTTGCCATCGTGCTGATTGATACCAGTCAGGATATGGCGCAAGAGGTCGCGCACCGCCTTATCGCCGCCATCGAGCATTTGCAGATCGCCCATCCGGCCTGCCCGCTGGGAAGGCTTTCGATCAGCATCGGATTGGCGGCCCAGACGGAACGTACGCCGATCGATCCGGTATCCATGCTGGCCGAAGCCGACCATGCGCTGTATCGCGCCAAGCGCAATGGACGCAATCGTTTAGAGATCGCGGGTGATGATCCGTCGACATCGCTCGCCGGTGCCGGCAGTGGCTAGCGGCTGGCCCGCAGGCGCGAGTTCGTCGCGATCCTAGGAATTGAGACGCCGCCGCGCGAGAGTGCCGCGAACCCGGTAAGCTTGCCGGCCTTTTTAACCGTCGTCTCCTCGAATTGTCCCGATGAATCTGCGCCTCATCATCCTGTCTGCCGCGCTTGCCTGCGGCCTGGCATCGCCCGCCTGGGCCACCAAATCGCTGACGCACGCCGTGCATGTCGGCTCGTATCGCGTCGAGCGCGACGTAAAGCCCGGCCGCAACAAGGTGGTGGGCACGCTGTCCAATACCGGCCACGTGCGCGTCCGCACCGCCAAGGTCAGTTTTCGGCTGTACGACGCCAAGGGCCACGTCGTTGGTCGAGCCAGCGACCAGGTGCACAACCTCAAGCCGGGGCAGACGTGGAAGTTCCATGCGATCGCACGCGGCAACGTCAGCCGTGCGCGGCTGGTCAAGGTGGAAGCGGAGTAAACGCCGCCTTTCAGGCGCTCGTGAGACGCACACGTTTCGATTCGCCGGGTACCAGATCGATCACGATCCGTTTCGTGAAAAGAAGTCCAGACGGCCAACCGAGGATTAGCCTATGCTTGGCCTGGAGCGAATCACATCCTGTCGGTGGCTGTCGTGAAGCGACGAGCGAAGAGACGGATTATCAGAGGGTCACTTACGGTGGCCGCTGTTGGCATCGTGATTGGCATGACCATGCTGGGCGGGCGGACACGCTCGTTGCTGACGCCATCGGTTGCGACGCATGCAGCCGTGGAGTCGGCCATGCGGTCCTGCAAGGCGAAGGTGCAGCCGGAGTTGCGCGGCCCGGTCGACAGGTGGCAGCTGACCGACGAGGTGGCCGATCCGCAGGCGGTGACGCTGACGTTTGCCGCTGACGTGGGTGGCAAGGTGGTGACCTATCGCTGCGACGTCACGCCATCAGGTGCCGTGATTGCTGCGATTGGCGGCCCCTGATCGTTCCTGGTCGGCCGAGGGCGTACCTACGAGGGGCGAAGGCAGGTTCGAGGCGGCTTTCAGCAAGGTGAGCGGTGCCCGGATTCATGTCGGCAATCACGAAAAATCGACACGGGCGCGCACCCTGGTTTGCGACGGATTGGGTGTAAGCTGCCTGCAACCCGGCGCGGCAAGGGAGGTCGAATAGATGGCCACAGAGTCCGCCTCTGCTGCGTGGATCGCGTTCGGCACGGTCGAGATCGACACCCTGGGTCATCGGTTGTTCGTCGACGGTGAAGAGGTCGGGCTCGAACGCAAGGCGTTCTCGGTACTTGTCCTGCTGGCCCGTGAGCCTGGCCGGGTGTTGAGCCGCGACGAGATTCTCGATGAGGTGTGGGGACACCATCACGTCACCCCCGGTTCGCTCAGCCGTGTCGTGGCGATGTTGCGCCATGCGCTCGGCGAAACCGCGG
>Ga0209258_101003_pt1 | contig 12910 bp, 10 predicted proteins | sample Araplaol_mTSA_r2_FD_184281 | JGI IMG/M metagenome (GOLD analysis project Ga0209258, IMG submission 184281) | Arabidopsis root microbial communities from North Carolina, USA - plate scrape CL_Col_mTSA_r2 (SPAdes) (version 2) | ecosystem: Host-associated > Plants > Roots > Endosphere | place: USA...
AGCACCAGCGCCACGCCCGCGTTGCGCGCCTGCCGCGCGCGCCAGATCAGGCGCGCGAACACGGCCGCGACGACGACCAGGAAGGCGCCATCGAGCAGCGCGAACGCCCATGCCGGCGCCAGCAGCCCGGCGCAGCGGCCGGCCAGCCACAGCGCCACGAGCGCGCCGAGCGCAGCGCCACGCGGCGTCGCCTGGCCCGTCCACGCCTTGCCCGCCGTGAACAGGAAGCCTACGACGACGGCCGTCATCGCGCCGAAGACCATCTCGTGCGCATGCCACAGCACCGGGGCGAGACCCGACGCGGGCCGGACGCGGCCCAGGAACACCGCGGGCCACAACGCCATCGCCGCGGCGGCGAACAAGGCCGCCGCGAGGTAGAACGGACGAAAGCCCAGCCGCAGTCCGGGCCAGCCGTGGGGCACCGGGCCGAACGGCGCGCCGCGCCGGCCACCCGGTTCGGCGATGGTCAGCAGTCGCGTGGTCATGGTCGTCTTTCGCTCTTCGGCCCGGCCGCGCGGGCCGCGACCAGAAACATTCATAGTAGATATATCTTAAAGTCAGGACGCCCTTAAAGCAACATGTAAAATGAATCTTCATGAGATTGACCGTCTTCACCGACTACGCCCTGCGCGTGCTGCTCGTGCTGGCCACCCGCACCGAGTCGCTGGTGACGATCGCGGACGTCGCCAAGGCCTTCGACATCTCCGACGCCCACCTCACGAAGGTGGCCCACGTGCTGGGCAAGACGGGCTGGGTGGACACCGTGCGCGGCCGCAACGGCGGCATGCGGCTGGCCGTGGCGCCGCGCACCCTCCAGCTGGGCCAGGTGATCCAGCGGCTCGAGGCCGATTTCGCACTGGTCGAATGCTTCGGCGAGGCCAACCGCTGCGTGCTGACCGACGGCTGCGGACTGCAGCAGGCGCTCGCGCTGGCGATGACGGCCTTCTTCGCGGAGCTGGACCACTACACGCTGGCCGACCTCGTCGCCAGCAGCCCGGCGCTGGCCACGCTGCCGATGTGGCAGCCGCTGACCTGGCAGCCGCCGGCGCCGCCGCGCAAGCTCAAGGCCTGATTCGAGCCGCCGGGGCCGGGCACGGCGCGGCCGCGGCCGCGTGTCGAACGGCTGTCACCCCGATGTCACACGGCCGCCCGACGATCCCCCGGTTGTCTCACGCCAAGTCACCAAGAGGGATTCCCAATCATGAACACTCATGTCGGCTCGATGCCCGGCGGCCTCGCCGCGCCCGACCGCCCGCGCCTGGACCACCGGCCTGGCACGGCCACCTGGATCGTGTTCACCGGCCTGCTGCTGGCGGGCCTGGGCTACACGGCCTGGAGCATTGCCACCGACTACGCCGGCTCCGGCGAACAGGCCACCGCGATCTGGCCGTTCGTGCTGCTGGGCCTCGCGCTGCTGATCGCGCTCGGCTTCGAGTTCGTCAACGGCTTCCACGACACGGCCAACGCCGTGGCCACGGTGATCTATACCAACTCGCTGCCGCCGCAGCTGGCGGTGGTGTGGTCGGGCCTGTTCAACTTCCTGGGCGTGCTGGTGTCCAGCGGCGCGGTGGCGTTCGGCATCATCTCGCTGCTGCCGGTGGAGCTGATCCTGCAGGTGGGCTCGTCGGCCGGCTTCGCGATGGTGTTCGCGCTGCTGATCGCGGCCATCGTGTGGAACCTGGGCACCTGGGCGCTGGGCCTGCCGGCGTCGTCGTCGCACACGCTGATCGGCTCCATCATCGGCGTGGGCGTGGCCAACGCGCTGATGCACGGGCGCGACGGCACCAGCGGCGTCGACTGGTCGCAGGCCGTCAAGATCGGCTACTCGCTGCTGCTGTCGCCGCTGATCGGCTTCGCCGTCTCCGCCTTGCTGCTGCTGGCGCTGCGCGCACTGGTGAAGAACAAGGCGCTGTACGAGGCCCCCAAGGGCTCGACGCCGCCGCCGTGGTGGATCCGCGGCCTGCTGGTGCTGACCTGCACGGGCGTGTCGTTCTCGCACGGCTCCAACGACGGCCAGAAGGGCATGGGCCTGATCATGCTGATCCTGGTGGGTACGGTGCCGATCTCGTACGCGCTCAACCGCGCGATGCCCGCCGGGCAGACCGCGCAGTTCGCCGTCGTCGCGCACGCCGCGCAGGCGTCGCTCGCCGCCGACGCCCCCGGGGCCGCGCCCACGGATGCGCGCGCGACGCTGTCGCACTACGTACGGACCAAGACTGTCGAACCCGACACCCTGCGCGCGCTGGCCGCCATCGCCGGCTCGATCGGCGACCAGGTGCAGCAGCACGACACGCTCGCCAAGGTGCCCGCGGCCGCGGTCGCGAACGTGCGCAACGACATGTACCTGGCCTCCGAGACGATCCGCCTCGTCGACAAGGACGCCCACGTCAGGCTTGCCGCCGACACCCACGACAAGCTGATGGCGTTCAAGAAGAACATCGATGCGGCGACCAAGTTCATCCCGCTGTGGGTGAAGGTGGCGGTGGCGATCGCGCTGGGCCTGGGCACGATGGTGGGCTGGAAGCGCATCGTCGTGACCGTCGGCGAGAAGATCGGCAAGACGCACCTGACCTACGCGCAGGGCATGTCGGCGGAACTGGTGGCGATGTTCACGATAGGCCTGGCCGACAACTTCGGCCTGCCGGTGTCCACCACGCACGTGCTGTCGTCCGGCGTGGCGGGCACGATGGCCGCGAACCGGTCGGGCCTGCAGTGGGCGACGATCCGCAATCTCGCGATGGCCTGGGTGCTGACGCTGCCCGCGGCCATCCTGCTGTCCGGCTTCCTTTACTGGCTCTTCGCCAAGCTGTTCTGAATTCGGAGGAACCCTCATGAATGCATTGTTCGACCAGGACGCGATGCGCCGTCGCATCGAGCGCGAGCTCGTCGACGGCTACGACGAAGAGATCGAGATGGAGATGGAGGACCGCCTCGTCGCCGATCCGCTGGACGCCAGCGGCGAGGACGCGACGGCGCGCGCGCGCTACTTCCGCGAGCTGTTCCGCCTGCAGGGCGAGCTCGTGAAGCTGCAGGACTGGGTGTCGAGCACGCGCCAGAAGGTGGTGATCCTGTTCGAGGGCCGCGACGCGGCCGGCAAGGGCGGCGTCATCAAGCGCATCACCCAGCGCCTGAATCCGCGCGTGTGCCGCACCGTCGCCCTGCCCGCGCCCAACGACCGCGAGCGCACGCAGTGGTACTTCCAGCGCTATGCCGCGCACCTGCCCGCCGCGGGCGAGATGGTGCTGTTCGACCGCAGCTGGTACAACCGCGCCGGCGTCGAGCGCGTGATGGGCTTCTGCACCGACGACGAGTACGAGGAGTTCTTCCGCTCCGTGCCCGCGTTCGAGGGCATGCTGCAGCGCTCGGGCATCAAGCTGATCAAGTACTGGTTCTCCATCACCGACGACGAGCAGGAGCTGCGCTTCCTGAGCCGCATCCACGACCCGCTCAAGCAGTGGAAGCTGAGCCCGATGGACCTCGAGAGCCGTCGCCGCTGGGAGGAGTACACCAAGGCCAAGGAAGTGATGCTGGAGCGCACGCACTCCGCCGAGTCGCCATGGTGGGTGGTGCAGGCGGTCGACAAGAAGCTGGCGCGCCTGAACTGCATCCACCACCTGCTCGGGCAGTTCCCGTACACCGAGGTCCAGCATCCGCCCGTGCAACTGCCCGAGCGCCTGCGCCACGAGCACTACTCGCGTCAGGCCGTGCCGGAAGAGATGATGGTGCCGGACTTCTACGGCGAGAATTGACGAGCCTTTCCGACCCGGGAAGCGACATGCGAGCCCGGGCCCCGGGACGGACGGGACACGACCCCGGGGACGACCCGCCACACGTCAAACCGGGCTCATCCAACCCGAGGGTCAGGTCTCGAACATCGATACGGCCACCGTGGTCCTGCCAGTTTCCGAAAGGCATGACGGTCCATGAGGACAACGCGAGACGCTCCTATCATCCGGGCAACTCTCCACTCCTCCGCGAAGACGCACCATGCTGTTCGACCCGACCCAGATCCGCGACCTGACGCTTTCCAACCGCACGGTGATGTCGCCGATGACCCGCAGCCGCGCCGTCGAGGCCAACACGCCCAACGCGTTGATGGCCGAGTACTACGGCCAGCGCGCGTCTGCCGGCCTCATCGTCACCGAAGGCACGTCGCCCTCGCCCAACGGCCTGGGCTACGCACGCATTCCCGGCCTGTTCGACGCGCGCCACGTGGCGGGCTGGAAGCTCGTGACCGACGCCGTGCACGCCCAGGGCGGCCGGATCGTCGTGCAGCTGATGCACACCGGCCGCGTCGGGCACACGGCCAACCTGCCGGCCGGTGCCGAGGTCCTCGGCCCGACCGCCGACGCCCTGCCCGGTAAGATGTACACCGACACCCAAGGCATGCAGCCCCACACGGCACCGCGCGCGATGACCGAGGCCGACATCGCCCGCGCGGTGGCGGAATTCGCGCAGTCCGCGCGGCTGGCCATCGAGGCCGGTTTCGACGGCGTCGAACTGCATGCCGCCAATGGCTACCTCATCGAGCAGTTCCTCAACGCGAACGTCAACACGCGCACCGACGGCTACGGCGGCAGCATCGCCGGCCGCAACCGCTTCGCGCTCGAGGTGGCGCGTGCCACGGCGGCGGCCATCGGGGGCGGCAGGGTCGGCATCCGCCTGTCGCCCTACGGCGTGTTCAACAGCACCGGTCCGTTCGCCGACCTCGATGCGCAGTACCTCGCGCTGGTGACCGAGCTGTCGACGCTGGGCCTGCTGTACCTGCACGTGCTCGATCACTCGGCGATCGGCGCGCCGGCCGTCCCGGCCGCGATCAAGACGACGCTGCGCCGCGCGTTCAACGGCCCGTTCATCGCCGCCGGCGGCTTCGACGCGGCCGCCGCGGAGCAGTTGCTGGCCGCGGGCGACGCCGACCTGGTGGCCTTCGGCCGCCCGTTCCTCGCCAACCCCGACCTGGTCGCGCGCATGAAGGCCGCCGCGCCGATGAACGACATCGACATGGCCACGTTCTACACGCCGGGCGCCAAGGGCTACACGGACTATCCGGCGCTCGCCTGAGCGCCAGGGCCGGTTCACGGCCCCTAGTCGCGCCGGCGGAAGGCGAACCAGCCGGCCAGGCCGGTGAAGCCGCCCACCAGCACGGCCACCCACAGGAAGCCGTGCGGGTCCTGCGCCAGCGGGATGCCGCCGACGTTCATCCCCAGCAGGCCGGCGACAAGGTTGATCGGCAGGGCGAGCACGGTAACGACGGTCAGCGTGAACACACTGGAATTGGTGTGCTCGCCCACCTGCGCGGCGATCTCGTCCTGCAGCAGCTTGATGCGGTCCTGCAGCGAGGCGAGGTCGCGCAGCACCAGCGAGAACTCCTCGGTGGCCTGGCGCAGCGCGTCGAGGTCCGCGTCGCTCGTCCAGGGCGGCGGCTGGCGCAGCAGGCGGAACAGCGCACCCGGCTCGGGCGCGAGCAGGCGCTGCAGCCGCACCAGCACGCGGCGCAGCCTGCCGAGATCCTCGCGCTTGTCGCCCAGGCGGCCGACCAGCAGCTTGTCCTCCACCTCGTCCACCTGCAGCGTGGCCTGGCGCACGATGCGCACCAGCACGTCGCCCTGGTCGCGCAGCAGCCGGTCCAGGAACAGCAGCGACGAGCGGAACGTGATGCCCTGGCGCACCGCGTTGCGCAGGCGGTCGATCGAGCGCAGCGCGTGCACGCGCGCCGTGATCGCCATGCGCGGGCCGACGTTGGCCCACAAGGTCTCGATCTGCGACGGGTCGAACGAGAACTCGAAGGACACGTCGTTGACGACGGCCACCAGCGTGTCGCGTGCGTCCTCGATGCGCGTCGAGCGCGATCCTTCGTGCAGCGCTTCGAAGAACTCCGGCGCGACGGCCAGGTTGCGCGCGATCCAGGGCTCGGCGCCGGCGTCGGTGAGGTTGAAGTGCAGCCAGACGAAGTCGCCCGGGGCGGCGGCCGACTCGTAGGCGAGCCAGGCCAGCGCGCCGGCCAGGTCGATCGCCACCCCGGGCGCTCCGCCCGCGAACAGGTAGCCGCAGATCAGGCCGTTGGGGTCGGAGCCGTAGCGCTTGTCGCCGAGGGCGGACGACGGCGTGCCGGCGGTTTGCGCGATTCGTTCTTGCTGGCTCATTGCCGGGACCTCCCCATGACGACCGCCGGATGGTAGCGCGCGACCTTGCGGGACTTTTACAGGCCCGTGGCAAGATCGTCGCCATCGGCACCCGGTGCCTTCTCGACCTTATCGCATGAACGTCCCGCTTCGCGCGACCGCCGCCCTGCTCGCGGCTTCGCTGACCCTGCCTGCCCTCGGCGCGGACGCCGCCGCGCCCGCCGCCTCTGCCGCGTCGATGCCCGCTGCGGCCCGGTGCTCGGCACCCACCGCCGACAAGGCCGCCAACCGCGCCTGCGCGCTCGCGCTGGCCAAGGCCGCCGAGGCCGACCGTGCGGCCAACCGCAACGACGCCGCGCTCGACGCGCTGGCGCGCGCCGACCGATTCCAGCCCGAGGACCTGCGCTTCGTCACGGCGCACGCCGGCCTGAAGCTCAAGCTCGCCAACCAGCTCACGCCGGCCGGCATCGAGGCCGCGGCCAAGGCGGCGCCCGGCGACGTCGGCCTGGCGATGATGCATGCCGAGCTGGCGTCGGCCAAGAAGGAACACGCCGTGGCCCTGGCCGACATCGACCGCGTGATCGCGGCGCGGCCGGGCTCGGCCCAGGCCTGGGAGATGCGCGCGTCGATCGACGTGGCGCGGCCCGACTTCCCGGCCGCGCGTGCCGACGTCGAGCACGCGCTGGCGCTCGATCCGAAGTCGCCGGTGGTGCTGCGGCTGCGCGGGGTGCTGCGCAACAACGCGGGCGATCACGCCGGCGCCCTGGCCGACTACGAGGCCGCGCACGCGCTTGCGCCGCGGCCGGACGACCCGTTCGTCATCGGCTCGACGCAGTTCCTGATGCGCCAGTTCGGCGACGCGGCGGCGTCGCTCGCCCGGCGTCCGCCGGCGGCACCGGAAGGACTGTACTGGCGCCTCTGGCGCTACCTGGCGCTCGCCCGGCTGACGGGCATGGAGCGCGCCAGCGGCGCGCTGGGTCCCGGCACGCCGCCCGGCCCGGGCCTGCCGTGGCCGGCGCCGGTGATCGACTTCCTGCGCGGCTCGATCGGCGAGGATGCGCTGCTGGCCGACGCGAAGCGTTCGCAGGACGCGCGCGACCTGTCGCAGGTCTGCGAGGCCCACTTCTACCTGGGCGAGGACGCCTTGCTGCGGCAGCGGCCCGACGCCGTCGAGCAGTTCCGCGCCGCTGCCAAGGCATGCCCGGTCAACTTCCACGAGTACGAAGGCGCGGCGGCGGAACTGCGCGCGATGGGCCAGTCGCTGGTGCAGCCCGGGCCCACCGTCGAGGCAGCGCGGGCCGCGGCGGCAGCGGCCTCGGCGGCGTCCGCCTCTTCTTCCGCCACGCGCTGAGGCGTCTCGACGGCGGTCGGGAGACAGGGGCCGCCGGCACGATGCCTTCGGCCCCGCCCGCTCACTTCAACTCGGTCGTGTAGTTCACCGGCACCCACTGCCAGGACTTGCCAGCCGCGCGCAGGTGGCCCAGGCCGGGGAACTGCAGGTGGGCGGCGGCCACCAGCGAACCGTCCCGGGCCGCCTGCCTGAAGACGGCGTCGCGCGCGGCCGCTGCGGCCTTGGCATCGGTGTCGAACGCGATCGTCACGCCCGGGTTGGGCAGTTGCACCGCGGCCACGTGGATCAGGTCGCCGATCACGACCAGGCGCTGGCCCTTGCTTTCGATGACGTAGCTCGTGTGGCCCGCGGTGTGGCCGTGCGTCGCGTGGGTACGGATGCCGGGAACAGGCTCGCCGTCTCCCTCGAACGGTTGGTACCTGCCGGCCGCCACGTACGGGTTGACCGAGCCCATCGCGCCCTGGAAGAAGCCCTTCATGTCGGCGGGCGCCTTGTCGAGGTTGGCCTGCGACAGCCAGAAGTCCGACTCGGCCTTGTCGGCGTGCAGCGTGGCGTTGGGGAACACGCGCTGGCCGCCGGCCGACAGGCCCCCGACATGGTCGGGGTGGAAGTGCGTGATGAAGATGTCGTCGACCTGTTCCGCCTTGTACCCGGCGGCCTGGATGCTGTCGGCGAGCTTGCCCAGCGTCGGGCCGAACAGCGAGCCCGAGCCGGCGTCGATCAGCACCAGCTTGGTGCCGGTGTTGATCAGGAACGCGTTGACGGAGGTCTCGAGCGGCGCCTTGACGAAGTCGCGCGCCAGCGCCGCGTTCGTCTTTTCGGCCGGCTCGTGCAGCAGCTTGGGCACGTCGAGGTCGACGGTGCCGTCGCTGAGCGCGGTGATCTCGAAATCGCCCAGCACGGCGCGGTGGAAGCCTGGCGCCTGCGTGCGCATTTGCGGCGCGGCGGCATGGGCCGCGGGCGCAACGGCGAGCAGGCTGCCGCCGCCAAGGGCGATCGCGGTCGACAGGACACTCAGTTGGAACAGTTGTCGGAAGCGGGTCATCGGGTTCTTTCGTCAGGGGCCGGCGGGCCGGCCGGTCAGGGTGAGGATCGCATTGTGTTGTCTTGCGATTTCCAGAACAATCACGACATCAGCAAAGCATCGTTGCAAATTACGCAACATCAAAATCAATGATCGACGCCCTCCACAGCTTTCTGGCCGTCGCCTCTTCCAGCAGCTTCTCGCAGGTGGCCAAGGCCCAGGCCGTCGCGGTGTCGTCGGTCACCCGCAAGATCGACTGGCTGGAGGCCGAGATCGGCACACGGCTGTTCCACCGCAGCTCGCGCCGCGTGATGCTCACCGACGCCGGCGAGCAGTTCCTGCCGCGCGCCCGCAACATCCTGGCCGAGCTCGCGCAAGCCAAGGACGCGCTCGCCTCGATCGACGCCGACCCGCGCGGAACGATGACCGTCACCGCGCCCACCATCTTCGGCCGCCGCCACCTCGCGCAGGCGGTGGCGGGCTTCCTCGAGCGCTACCCGATGATCGAGGTCGACCTGCACGTGAGCGATGCACTGGTCGACCTGGCCGAGCAGCGCGTCGACGTCGCCATCCGCATCGGCGTGCTGCCGGACTCCGACCTGGTCGCCACGCGCCTGGCCACGCTGCGCCCCCTGGTGGTGGCCAGCCCCGGCTACCTCGCGCGCCATGGCCGCCCGGCTCGCCCCGAGGACCTGCTGGGCCACGACTGCATCGCCGCTGCCACGGCCGGCACCGGCGGCCCGGCCTGGCGCTTCGCCGGCGTGAACCGCGGCGCGGCGCTGCCGGTGCGCGGCAAGCTGCGCACCGACGACAAGGACTGCGCGCTGCAGGCCGCGCTCGCGGGCATCGGCATCGCATTCCTCGCGAGCTGGGTCGTCAGCGAGGACATCGTCGCCGGCCGGCTCGTCTCGCTGTTCCCCGACATGAAACCCGCCGACCCGGCGTCGCTGCCCGCGATCCACGCGGTGCGCATGCCGGGGCGCTCCTCCGAGGCCAAGGCGCGGCTGTTCATCGCCCACCTGCGCGAGACGATCGGCGAGACGCCGTACTGGGACAAGGCGCTCGATCGCCCGCACGCCGCCGCACGAGGGCGCGGGCGCGCGCGCGTGGCGCGCGCGCCCTGAGGCTCGCCGCCTTCAATCGTGGGAGGCGGCGGCGCTTCGGCCCACGGCATCGATTGCCTGCGGCCCGGACGCACGCTACAAAGCCACCCATTGCCTGCGGCTGCCCGAGAGCCGCCGACGGCGCCCAGGCCACGAGGACGTCACCATGCCCAGGATTCCGGCGCGCAAGCCCCCCGACAGACGCTCGCGGGTCGATCGATGGCTCGATCGCATCCGGAACAACCGTTTCGCCGCGCTGGTCATCGTCGCCGCGCTGGGCGTCGGCGCGCTGGCGAGCTTCACCGACTCGGTGCGCAAGCTCATGGACGCCCTGCCCACCGCCCACGGCGCGAGCCTCACCGGGCAATGGAAGTCGGACGAGGCCGTCACGTTCTATCCGTTCAAGGGGCCCGAGTTCATCCGCCTGGCCCTGCAGGAGGCCGCCGGGGACCAGATCGTCGGCACGATCCAGTTCGGCGGCAGTCCGCAGGCCGACGCCCGTTCGGCCCCCCTCAGCGAAGGCAGGCGCAACGGCAAGTCGATCTCCTTCGTCCTCGGCACCGGCAACGGGCTGCGCGAATCGATGTCCGGGGAGGTCGCGGGCGACGCGCTGCGACTGGTTGCCCATCTCGAGCATCGGGGAGACATCGCGATCACGGCCCACCGGATCGCCCAGTCGGCCCAACTCGTCGACGGACGCACGGCCATCTTCTACGCACGGCAGGAGTTCCCGGATCACCGAGCCGCGTGCACCGCGCTGCTGGCTCACGAGGAGCCGCCGCAGTCGTACAAGCTGTCGGAGCCCCCCGACGAATGGGGCAACGTGCATTGCGCCGGCGTGCACGCCGACGGCAGCCGCGGCTTCGACCAGTTCGAGAACGACGTGCAATTGCGGGTCGTCTGCCCGGCCGACTCGCGCGTCGCGCTGACCGACGGCACGCTGCGGCCCAAGGCCGCCAAGGGTTGCGAATGCGACGGCACGCGCCTGGCCGTGAGCGGGAAGTGCGTGGCGGCCTGAGCGCCTTCGTCCCGACGACGGCCGCCGCTCAGCTCACTTGGCCGCCGGCTGGAAGCGGGCGTCGCCGAACTGCCACAGCATGAACGACCAGCGGTCGGCCGCCAGTTCCTGGCGCTGCTTCTTCGTCGCGCCGATCCCGTGGCCGCCGTCGTACTGGATGCGCAGCAGCACCGGCTTGCCCGAGGCCGACGCGGCCTGCAGGCGCGCGGCCATCTTCATCGACTCCCAGGCCGGCACGCGCGGGTCGTTGATGCCGGTGGTCAGCAGCGTGGCCGGGTAGTTCGCGCCGTCCTGCACGTGGTGGAACGCGTCCATCTCCAGCAGGCCGTTGAACTGCCGCTTGTCGGTCACGCTGCCGAACTCGGGGATGTTGGGCACGCCGTTGGCCGACGTCTCGGCCCGCACCGCGTTGAGCACGCCCACCTCGGGCACCGCGACCGCGAACAGGTCGGGGCGCTCGGTGATGGCCCGGCCGACCGTGATGCCGCCGGCGCTGCCGCCGTTGAGCGCCATCTTCGCCGAGCTCGTGTAGCCGTTCTTGACCAGCCACTCGCCGCAGGCGATCGCATCCTTCCAGGTGTTGGGCTTGGTCAGCTGCTTGCCCGCCAGGTGCCAGTTCTCGCCGTAGATGCCCCCGCCGCGCACGTGGCAGGTGGCGTAGACGCCGCCCAGCTCGTACCAGGCCAGCTGGCGCGGCGCGTAGCCGGGCGTGTCGACCACGCCGTAGGCGCCGTAGGCCTCGAGGATCAGCGGGTTGCCGCCGTCGAGCTTCATGTCCTTCCGGTGCACGATGGACAGCGGGATCTCGAGCCCGTCGTGGCTCTTGACCTTGACCTCCTCGGCCACGAGGTCGGCCGGCGCGCCGAACGGGCCGGCCACCTGCAGGCCGGTGTCGGTCACCGGACCGCCATTGCCGGCCACGGCGTAGAACGCCTCGTCGTGCGTCCACGAGTCGATGGAGACGACGACGCCGGCGCGCGTGAGATCGCTGTCGACGATGGTCACGGCGCCGGACGCGGGCAGCTGCACCGGCTCGGGCTGGGCGTCCTTCGCATACGGCAGGCGGTACAGCTTGCCGACGGTGGCGTCGCGCGACTGGATGTACAGGCCGTCCTTGGCCGCGGCGATGCGGTCGACCACCTCCTCGCCCGGCGCCACCACGACGTCGGCCATCTGGACGTCGGGATGCGACATGCTCGTGCGGATCACCTTGTAGCGCGACGCGTTCAGGTGCGTCAGCAGGTACAGGTCGTCGCCGTGGATCGCGAAGCCGGTCACCTGCGACTCGCGGCCGACCAGCTTGCGCCACTTCAGCTTCGGGTCGAGCGCCTTGCCCTGGGGCGCGGCGTAGAGGTCGATCTCGTTCTCGACGCCGTTGGCCGGGATCGCCACCGTCCAGCCCGTGCCCACCACGGGCGTGACCACCGGCATCTCGGCGGCGGCGATCTTCAGGCGCGTGTCGGCGCCCGCGGTGACGACGGCCACGTCGGCGGCGCCACCCTTCATGCGGTGGAACCACGCGGTGGCGTGCTTGTACTTGTCCGTCTCGGGCGCACCCTTGGCCAGCGCCTGCAGGCGCATGTAGAAGAAGCCGGAGTCGTCCGGCAGCCAGGCGACGTAGCTGTAGTGCGCACGGTCGATCGGCGCGGTCACGTCCTTGCCTGTGGCCACGTCCATCACGTGGATGACCGCCTCTTCCGAGCCGCCCGCCGAGATCGCGTAGGCCACGTACCTGCCGTTGTTGGAAGCCTGGAAGAACTCGATGGCGTGCGGCGCGCCGTCGGCCCTGGCGAGCGCGTCGGGGTCGACCAGCAGGCGCTCCGCGCCCTTCCAGCCCTGGCGCACGTAGAGCTTGAGCTGGTTGTCGTCGGCGCCGCGCTTCTCGTAGAACACGAGGCCGCCGCCGGACAGCGCGACGAACTGGACGCGCTCCTTGACCGAGTCGTCGAGCTCGCGGATGCGCGCGAGCAGCGGCGCGCGGCCCGGGATCGCGTCGAGCACCTCGCGCGCATGCGCGGCCTGCGCCTTCGCCCACTGCTGCACGTCGGGGGCCGACAGGTCCTCCATGTAGCGGTAGGTGTCGGTGACGGCGGTACCGAAGTAGGTATCGGTGACGGCCTTCACGGGCGCGACCGGGGGTGCGGTCGCGACGGCCTGCGCCAGGGCGCTGGCGCCGGCCAGGGCGGCGCAGATCGTGCGCAGCGCCAGGTTCGAGCGGGACATGGGCAAAACTCACGCGGCTTGTCGGAGCGCGGAGTATGCCAACGGCGGCGGGACCCTCCCGTCAGCAAT
>Ga0209258_101004_pt1 | contig 12859 bp, 13 predicted proteins | sample Araplaol_mTSA_r2_FD_184281 | JGI IMG/M metagenome (GOLD analysis project Ga0209258, IMG submission 184281) | Arabidopsis root microbial communities from North Carolina, USA - plate scrape CL_Col_mTSA_r2 (SPAdes) (version 2) | ecosystem: Host-associated > Plants > Roots > Endosphere | place: USA...
TCATGCGCGTGGCCAGCGCCATGCCGGTGGCGATCAGCAGCAGCGCGCTGCAGATGATGCGGCGCAGGCCGTAGCGCTCCATCAGCACCGCGGCGAACGGGCCGATCAGGCCGTACAGCACGAAGCGCAGCGCGATGGCGCCGGCGATCTGGTCCGTGGTCCAGCCGAACTCCTTGCTCAGGGGCAGCAGGAAAGCGCCCGGCAGGCCGAGCGCGGCCGACGAGGTGAGCATCGTCAGGAACGCGATGCCCATCACGATCCAGGAAAAATGGATGCCGCGACGGCCGAACCAGTGGGCGACGGGAGTGGCGAACATCGATCAGGCCTTCCGGGTCTTGCGAGGGGTGGCGCGCTCGCGCGCGGGGACGGGCGCCGGCGCGTTCGCGCGGGCGCTGGTGGGGGCAGGGGCGGGCGCGCGCAGGAGCCGTTCACGCGCGGCCGCGAGGAACTCCGCCGACAGCGGCGCGCCCTCGGTCGCGCGGGCCAGCATCAGCGCGCCGGCCATCGTGGCGTAGTCGGCCAGGGCCGCACGGCGCCGGGCGGCCGCATTGGGACCTTCCTCGATGCCGGCCAGGATCCCGACCAGCGACTCGAGCCCGTCGAGATAGGCCCTGCGGATCGGCGCGGCGACGGGCTCGCGTGCGACGTCCGCCGCGAGCGACACCGACGGGCAGCCGAGCCCGACTTCCTTGACGCTGGGCGCCGACAGGAACCGGTCGACGATCAGCGCGCGCCCGGCGGCGTCATCGGGCTGGCTCGCGACGCGCTTGCGCCAGCGCTCGGCCGACTGCCCGAAGGCGTGGGCGACGGCCTCGCCGGCGAGCGCGTCCTTCGATTCGAAGTGGCCGTAGAAGCCGCCGTGCGTGAGGCCGGCAGCTCCCATCAGGTCGGCGACGCTGACCCCGTTGATGCCGCGCTCCTTGAACAGGCGGGCGGAGGCCTCGGTGATCTGCTGGCGGTGGCTTTCGGCCTCGGCGCGGGACACGCGTGGCATGGGAGCTCCGGTGGTGGGTATGGTTTTAAAGTATAGGCATCATGTTAAATGCATGTCAAACGTCATGAATAAGCCCGTTGGCGGGGCGGCCATCGCGTGGGCCGGCCGGGCAGGCGAGCGCCTTGCCGCGGATGGGGCATCATCACGCCAGGACGTTTCGCCACAGGAGCCTGCCATGCGCGCCACCCTCCGTTTCCTGCCGCCCTGCGGCGCGCTGCTGCTGGCCGTCGCGGGCTGCGCGACGCCGCAGTCACGCACCGAGGCCTACGAGAAGGCGCTGAGCCAGTGGCAGGGCGCGTCCGAGCAGACGCTGCGCGCGCGCTGGGGTACGCCGGTGTCCGAGGAGGCCGCGGGTCACGGCAAGTGGCTCACGTACGTGGTCAGCAACGGCGCGACGCCCGCACCGACGATGAGCTTCAGCATCGGCGGCTTCGGGTTCGGCGGCGGCGGGCATACCTCGGTGGGCGGCGGCGTGGGCGTGACCACCCCGGTCGGTCAGCCGACGGCCGCGACGTGCACGACACGCTTCCTCGTCGAGGACGGCAAGGTGACCACCTGGAACTTCGACGGTCCCGCCTGCGGCAGCACGGGCGGGTAGGCCCGTTCGGCAGCCTCCGCAGCGCAGCCCCGTCCGTGGCTCAGAGCGGCATGCGCAGCGTGTCGCCCGGGTCGATCTCGTCGTCCATCGGCAGTTCCACGAGCGCGTGGCCGGCGTCGGGCTCGCCGTCCGCGGGCAGGTCGATGTGGATGTCGGCCAGCGGCGCGGGTCGCGTGGCCTCGTCGTCCTCGGGCCCGTGCGCCATCAGCAGCGCGGGGGCGATGCGCTGGGCGGCGGCCTGGCGCGGCGCGGCCGGCACCGCCTCGGCGGGCGCGAGCGGGGCGAACAGGTCGATCAGTACGCCGAAGGTGCGGCGCGCGCTCAGGCAGGCGTGCACGGTGTCACGCGGGGATTCGCCGATCTCGAGCGCGGCCAGCACGCGGAAGTTGCTCCACATGGCGGCCGCGTCGCCGCCGAAGCCGTGGAAGTAGCTGGCGCCGCTGCCCTGGCCGAGTCCCAGCGTGCGCTTGAGCAGCGGCGCGATGACGCGGCCGCCGAGCGCCAGGCTCTCGACGACGTACAGCGAGCCCAGCACCTCGGGCAGATCGGTCAGCGGCAGCGCCGCGGCGGCCAGGGCGTCGACCGCGGGCGCCTGGACCTCGCCCACGCTGCGCAGCCATTGGACGTCGGCACTGGCCAAGCCGCCGCGCCAGCGGGCGCGGAACCAGGATTGCAGCCGCTCGGGCAGGGCGGCGTGGATGCGCGGCTCCCACACGCGCAGGAAGGCGTCGAAACGCGACAGGATCGCTGCGTAGCGCGCCAGGGGCATCGGCGCGTCCAGCCGCAGGATGCGTTCGATGCGGTCGTGGTCGGCGCGCGTCGTCAGGCGCAGTTCGGCAAGGGCGGTGTCGGTGCTCAAGGAAGGGACGTCGCGGCGGACGCGCAAGGCTGGTCTCGATCCGGATCGTAGCGGATCGGCGCTGCCGCGGGCATCCGCGCGCGGGCTTGGACGTTCACGCCAGGAACGATTGCTCAGTCCAGCGCGGCATGGGCCCGCGTCGTGGCAATGACGGCGTGGCTGGCCGGGTGCAGGCGATGCCAGGTGCGCAGCGAGGTCGGCAGCACCAGGCCCGCCACCAGCGCCGCGACGAGACCCGCCTTGGTCAGCTTGTAGGCCGTGCGGTTCCAGGCCTTGAAGCGGCGGCGATAGTGGCCGGCGCGATCGGACAGGAAGAACAGGCGGTTGATCAGGCCGATGCGGTCGGAGTCGTCATTGGGCGAACTGGCCGCCGCCACGACGTGGCGCCCGAACCAGCGGTTGAAACTGCGCGCGAAGGCGTGGCGCATCGGCCGCTCGATGTCGCAGAACAGTATCAGGCGCTCCACGTCGGTGCGATTCTCGGCCGCGTGGATGTAGGTTTCGTCGAATATCACGGCCTCGCCGTCGCGCCAGCTGTAGGGATTTCCGTCGACCGTGATATTGCAGCGGTCGTCATTGGGCGTGATCAGGCCCAGGTGGTATCGCAGCGAGCCGGCATACGGATCCTTGTGGGGATTGAGCACGGCGCCGGGCGGCAGCGTGGTGAACATCGCCGCGCTGACGCCGGGGATGGCGCGCAGCAGTTCCGTGGTGCGCGGGCACAGCCGCTGGGCCGACGGGTGTGCGTCGCCGTACCACTTCAGGTAGAAGCGTTTCCAGCCCGACTTCGCGAACGAGTTGAAGCCCGCATCGTCCTTCTGGTCCGGCGATTTCATCCGGGCGTGGGCCATCAGCGCCAGGCCTTCGGCGCGGATGGCGTCGGCGTTCAGTCGCAGGGCCTCCAGCTCCGGGAAGCGCGACACCTCGGTGAATGGCCGGTTAGGGACGGCCGAGAACGCGTACAGGAAGACGTTGACCGGTGCGAGCAGCCCTGAATGGTCGAATACCTGGCCCCAGAAGCTGTGGCGGACCCGGCCGCGCCAGTGCACCACCAATATGCAGGCGAGGTACGCGGCGATGATGATGGGGAGGATCATCGGAATTGCTGAAAACGATGCTGGAGGAAGTTGCGCGGCAGCATCGGGGAAACCGGGGACTGTTGGCTCGGCGCCTCATCGATTGGCATTCGCACGGCAGGGAATTGCCGCCGGAAAGGATCCGATCAGTCGAGTCGTGATATCGAGGCGGGGCGAACCGGAAACTGCGGCAACCGACATGCCTGATACTCGCCGGGCGCGACGCGATATTCGGCCTGGAGAAGGCCGGGAGGCGTGCCGGGGAACAGGGCCGGCCAGAACGGGCGGCCAGGGTGGGGCAAAGGCGCGCGCACGCGCGGTCGACGCCGCGGTGCGCGGGGTGGCGTCACGCGCGAGCGCGCGTGACGCGAGGAGCGATCAGCTCAGGTGCTTGCCGACCAGGCCGGTCATCTCGAACATCGTGACCTCGTCCTTGCCCATGACGGCCTTGAGCTTGGCGTCGCACAGGATGTTGCGCTTGTTGGCCGGGTTCTGCAGGTTGTGGGCCTTGATGTAGTCCCACAGGCGCTTGGTGACTTCGGTGCGCGGCAGCGGCTCGGAGCCGACGATGGCGGCGAGCGCGGGGCTCGGCTTGAGGGCCTTCATGAAGGCGGAAGACTTTTCGGTTGCTGCGGTAGCCATCGGGGAATCCTCTTCGAGAACGGGAAAGGGCGGGAGCATACGCCCTCCGCGGCGGGGCGGTGTCGCGCGCGGACCGCGGCGACCTGTGCTAGGCGTGCCGATGTTGCAGGGCTGTCGCTCGACGTTGACTTTGGTAATGCGAATCATTAGCATTTGTGATCGAGAGCCCACCAAGTACCCGCCAGCATCTCCAGAAGGATCTCGTCCGGCACGAGGGCCGTGGACGCCAGCCTCAACGTCCCCGCCAACGTTCGAAAGACAGATCCATGCGCTACATCCAGAGCCGCCCGCACGCGGCCGCGCGCCAGCCGCACCCCCGTTCGACCGTCGCGCTCGCCGCAGCCGCCTTCGCGCTGCCGGGCGCCGTGCTGGCGCAAGCCGCTGCCGTGCCGGGCGCCGCCGCCTCGCAGGCGCACGGCGAGACCACGCTGCCCGTGGTGAAGGTGCAGGCGGCGGCCCCGGAGAACGACTACAAGGCCGACGTCGTCTCGTCGCCGAAGTTCACGCAGCCCATCGTCGACACGCCGCAGACGATCGCCGTCATCAAGCAGGAGCTGCTGCAGCAGCAGGCTGCCACCACGCTGTCCGAGGCGCTGCGCAACACCCCCGGCGTAACGATGCAGCTGGGCGAGAACGGCAGCACGCAGACGGGCGACTCGATCAACCTGCGCGGCTTCGACAGCTCGCAGAACATCTTCGTCGACGGCGTCCGCGACCTCGGCGCCGTCTCGCGCGACGTGTTCAACATCGAGCGGGTCGAGGTGGTCAAGGGACCGTCGGGCTCCGACATCGGGCGCGGCGTGTCGTCGGCCTACGTCAACCTCGTGTCGAAGGCGGCGCAGGCCGACGGCGCGTTCGCCACCGGCAGCCTGGTCGCCGGCACGGCCGACCGCAGGCGCCTCGTCGCGGACCTCAACGCGCCGCTGGGGTCGATGCCCGGCAGCGCCGTGCGCCTGAACGCGATGGCGCAGGACTTCGGCGTGCCGGGCCGCGACGAGGTGCGGCAGAAGCGCTGGGGCGTCGCGCCTACGGCCAGCGTCGCGCTCGGCTCGAGCACGCGCCTGACGCTCGGTTGGCTGCACATCCAGCAGGACAATCGTCCGGACGGCGGCGTGTCGACCTTCGGCCTGAAGGGCTACGTCTTCGCCGCGGCCACCGCCACGGCGCCGGCGCAGAAGCCCGGCCCGGCCGTCGCCCCGGCCAGCTTCTACGGCCTGGCGGGCGATTTCGACCACGTGAAGGTGGACCTGTTCACCTCGACGCTGGAAAGCGATCTCGCCGGGGGCGTCGTGCTGCGCAACACGACGCGGCTGGGCCGCACCGTGCAGGACGTGGTGGTGACCGGCGTGAATGCGGTGACCGCGACCGCGGACGCCCCGTCAGGCTACACGGTGGCGCGCTCGCGCCAGGGCCGCCACCAGGACAACGAGATCCTGGCCAACCAGACCAACCTGTCGTCGCGCTTCACGACCTTCGGCCTGCAGAACGCGCTATCGAGCGGCTTCGAGCTGAGCTACGAGCGCCAGAAGACGGCGACGCCCGTCACCGTGGCCGGCAGCGCCAGCCTCTACGCGCCGAACGCCGGCGACGCGATGGCACTTCCGCAGTACAGGGGCACGCAGACCATCGGCAGCACGTTGACTGCATCGGCCTACGCCTTCGAGACCCTGTCCGTCACCGAAGCGCTGCTTGTCAACGCCGGCGCCCGCGTCGACCGGTTCCATACCGACACCAGCGGCGCCACCTACACGGCCGCGTCCGGTGCGACGCCGGCGACGCTGACCAGCAATGCGCCGCTGGGCCTGAGCGACACCTTGTGGAGCTGGAAGCTCGGCGCCGTCTTCAAGCCCGCGAGGCACGGCAGCGTCTACATGACGTACTCGGACTCGCGCAACCCGCCGGGCGGCACGAACTTCGCGCTGTCGAGCCAGGCCAACAGCGCCGCGCAGCCCAGCCTGAGGCCGCAAGAAGGCACGAACATCGAATTGGGCACGAAGTGGGACCTGCTGGGCGGCGACCTGCTCGCGACGGCGGCGGTCTACCGGAGCGAGAACAGCAACGAGCTCGTGTCCGACGGCGCCACGGTGCCGAGCTACGCGCAGGTCGGCAGGCGGCGCGTGCAAGGCGTCGAGCTGGGGCTGGTGGGTCAGGTCACGAAGGACCTCGGCGTGAGCGTGGGCTACTCGAACATGGACTCGACGATCCTGCGCGGCGCGCCGACGCAGCAGGGCGGGGTGATCGTGTTCTCGCCGAGGAACACCTTCACGTCATGGATCACGGCCAGGCTGCCGCTGGGCGTCACGCTGGGCGGCGGCATGCGCCACGCGGACGCGGCCGCGCGCAGCAGCAACACCGTGGCCCCGACCTCCAACCTGCTGAACGCGCCGGCGTACTGGGTCGGCGACGCGATGGCGTCGGTCGACATCTCGAGGAACTGGCAGGTGCAGCTCAACGTCTACAACCTGTTCGACCGCCGGTACATCCAGTCGCTGAACAACGGCGGCTCGCGCTACACGCCGGGCGCGCAGCGCAATGCCCTGGTGTCCCTCGACGCGAAGTTCTGACCGTCTTCACCCTGCGGGCGCGCCGTTCCAGGGGCGTCGCCCCTCCTTCGACGAACCGCCTTTGCCCCGATGCTGCTGCACGTGCCCGACGTCCTCTCGCCAGACCAAGTGGCCGACCTGCGCCGGCGCCTCGCCGACGCCGAGTGGGTCGACGGCCGCGCCACGGTGGGCGGGCAGGGCGCGCAGGTCAAGCGCAACCGGCAGCTCGGCGAGTTCTCGCCGCTGGGCCAGGCACTGGGCCGCATCGTGCTCGAGGCGCTGCTGGCCAACCCGCTGTACATGTCGGCCGCGCTGCCGCTGCGCCACATGCCGCCGCTGTTCAACTGCTACGAGGGTGGCGAGCACTACGGTCTTCACGTGGACGGCGCGATACGCTCCGTGCCGGGCACGACGCTGCAGATGCGCACCGACCTGTCGTGCACGCTGTTCCTGGCCGGCCCCGACGAATACGAGGGCGGCGAGCTGGAGGTCGTCGACACCTACGGCACGCACGAAGTCAAGCTGCCCGCGGGCGACCTGGTGCTGTACCCGTCCGGCAGCCTGCACCGTGTGCACCCGGTGACGCGCGGCACGCGTGTCGCGTCGTTCTTCTGGGTGCAGAGCCTGGTGCGCGACGCGGAGCGGCGGCGTGCGCTGTTCGAGCTGGATCAGAACATCCAGACGCTGCGCGAGCAGCTCGGGGACAACGCGGCGGTGCTGGGATTGACGGGCCACTATCACAACCTCCTTCGGGCCTGGTCGGACGTCTGAGCGAGCGATACGTGGGGGCGTCGGCCGTGGCGGGACGGGTCGCCGCCCGAGAACGGCGTCCGGGAGCCCGGTGCGGCTGTGCCGCCCCGGCGTGCCGGCGCGTCATTCCAGCAGTGCGTCGAACGCGGCGCTGCGCCGTTCGATGAATCGGCCGCCGTCGCGCACGAGCAGGCGTGCGGCCAGCCCCAGGCGATCGGCGAGCGCGACGCCGGCGTCGGGTCCCAGCACGTTCAGGGCGGTCGACCACGCGTCGGCGCGCATGCAGTCCAGGTGGATCACGGTGGCCGCGGCCAGCCCGTGGCGGATCGGCCGGCCGTCGCGCGGATCGATCGTGTGGCTGTAGCGCGTGCCCGCGTGCTCGAACCAGCGCCGGTAGTCCCCCGAGGTCGCGACCGACAGGCCATGCAATGCGAGCAGCGTGCGTTCGCCGCGGTCCTCGCCGTCGGGCTGCTCCAGCTGGACCCACCAGGGCCGGCCGTCGGGCTTGACGCCCGTGCCCCGCAGCTCGCCGCCGACCTCCACGAGGTGGTGGACGATGCCGCGTGCCTGCAGCCGGCGGGCGACGAGGTCGACGCCGAAGCCCTTGGCGATCGCCGACAGGTCCAACGCCAGTCCGCCCGGCTGGCGCAGCGCGCGCCGCTCGGGATCGACGTCGAGGCGGCGCCAGCCGGCGCTGCGGCGGGCGTGCGAGAGCCTGGCCGCATGCGGCACGCCATGCCGCGGTGCGGGGCCGAAGCCCCACGCGTCGACCAGCGCGCCGGCCGTCGGGTCGAACGCGCCGCCGCTGCGTTCGGCGACCTCCCGGGCGCAGGCGAGCACCGCATGGAAGTGCTCGGGGAGCGCTTGCCAGGAACCGGCCGCGGCGCGATTGAAGCGGGCCAGGTCGGAGTCGGGCTCCCAGGTGCTCATTTGCGCGACGACTTCGTCGAGCGCGGACTGGATCGCCAGGCGCACCGGCTCTCGCCACAGGGTCGGCGCGGCGACCAGGTGCACGCGCCAGGTCGTGCCCATGGTCTCGCCCGCGAACTCGTGGACGCGGCCGCCGGGCGCCGGCGGCGTCGCGGCGATGGCCGCAGGAACGAGCACGCGCGGCGGCGGGCTCACCGGGGCAGCACCTCGAAGGTGGCGCTGTAGGTCTCGCGGCGCGCGGGCGCGCCGTCAACCGCGGACGCCGCACTGCCTTGGGCGCGTCCGCCGTGGCCGATGCCCAGCCACCAGCGGCCGGCCTCGGGCCAGGCGACGCCGAACTCGCCGGCGGCGTCCGTCTTCGACGCGAGCTCGCCCATCCTGTAGCGGTAGCGGTTGCCGCCGCGGATCAGCGTGACGTCGGCGTTCGCATAGGGGCGGCCATCGAGCAGCACGCGAAAGCGGCTCGAGTCGCCGACGCTCAGGTCGGTCGGGCTGGTCAGCGGCTGCAGCTCCAGGCCCTGGCCCGAGATCGCGGGAGCCGGCGGTCCGGGCGTCTCGTAGGTGACGAAAGTCTCGGTGCGCGTCAGCTGGCGGCTGACCTGCAGGTCCTGCGCGTCGGCCGGCACCTCCTTGGCGAGCGCCGCGGGAGCGCCGCGCCAGCGCTTGGTCTCTCCGCCGGACTTCCAGGAGGCCACGGCCACGTCGGTGACGCCGCTGACCCGGAACGTGCCTTTCTGCGCGAGCCTGACGTCGAAGCTGATGCGACGCTTCGCCTCGACGCGCAGGTCGGGTGTCACGGCGCTGCCGTCGGGGGCCGTGACCTGCAAGGTCTCCAGCGGCAACGGGGACGAGTCGAATTCGAACAGGTCTTCCGAGATCGCCGCGTCGATGCTGACGACCGGCGCCGGCCCGTCGACGACGGTGGCGGACGGCAGCAGCCACGGCCGACGGGCCTGCGCGGACAGGCACAGCAGCGCGCCGGCGGCGAGCAAGGCCAAGCGGGGAACGACGCGGCGCATGGCGTTGCTCCTCACGGCCTGGCGTCGATCGCGACGCTGCCGAGCTCGCCCTGGCCCCGGGCCTGCGCGGACTGAGCCGTCTTCAGCGGCCATTCGAACGGCACGCGCAGCACCTCGCGCCCGCCGTTCTCGCGCGCGGCCTCGACGACCATCTCGTAGCGGCCGGGCGGCAGGGCGACGACGGCCCGGGTGTCGAGCAGGTCGATCGCGTGCTCGCCCGCGCCGCGCGTGGCGCCGGTGATGCCGTCGATCGCGGCCCCGTCGCGGCCGCTCTTGCGCCACCACGAGCGCATGTCCTTGAGCCACCTGGCGCCCCCGTCGTTGCGCTTGCCAAGGTCGTACCAGAGCGCGACGTTGCCGGCGAAGGACTGGTCGGAGGCCTTCTCGATCCAGGCCGCGACATACGGCTTGTGGTATTCGGCAAGGTCCAGCCGCGGCAGCCGGATCTTCAACGTGGCCTCCGCGGACGAGGCGGGGGCGGCCACGACGGCTGCGGTGAGGGCGAGCGAGGTGCGGATCAGCATCGGTGTTCCAGGAATACGGGGCCGTGGCAGCGGGTCAGTGGACGAGCAGCAGCGCGAGCAGCCCCGGCAGCACGACACCCAGGCCCACCAGCGGCCAGGTGCCGGGCCGTTTGCCCGCATGCAGCTTGAGCATGAGCAGGCCGGTGACGGCGAAGACGAGGCAGGCGACGGCGAAGGCGTCGATGAAGCCGCTCCAGGCCGCGCCGGCGTTGCGGCCCTTGTGCAGGTCGTTGACGTACGAGATCCAGCCGCGGTCGGTGTCCTCCAGTTCCGCGTGGCCGCTGGCGCGGTCGATGCGCAGCCAGGCATCGCCACCCGGGCGCGGCAGCGCGACGTAGAGCTCGTCGGGCGACCACTCCGCGGGCCGGCCGCGCACGTCGACCTGCAGTGCGCCGGCCAGCCAATCGGCCAGGGCGGGCGGCAGCGGATCGTGGCGCTTCGCCTCGCCCGGGCGAGGCGCCTGCGCCGCGAGTAGCGCGGGCGGCAGGACGGCCTTGCGGGCGACGACCACCGGATGGGCCTCGATCTGCGCCGCGTGGTTCAGCGTCAGACCGGTGGCCGCGAACAGCAGCGTGCCCGCCAGCGCGATGGCGGAGCTGATCCAGTGCCAGCGATGGAGCGTCTTGAGCCACGAGGCGCGCGTGGACCGGCTGGCCTGAGCGCTCATTTGGTCAGGATCAGCTTGCCCAGCGAGGTCTGGCGCAGGCGGTAGATCGCGTCGCCGTGGACGATCTGCACCTCGGGGAACCCGGCGAGCAACTGCGTGCTGGTGATCAGGCGCACCCTGGGGCCGGGCGACGGCGGGCCGGCGTCGCCGTGCATGTGCGATGCGTCATCGGCGGCGCTGGTGGAGGCGGGAAGGGCGCGTGTGTCGAGGAGGTTCATGTCGGCAGTTCGAACTCGATGGGGATGTTGGCCCAGGCCGCCACGGCGACGCCGTCGTCCAGCCAGGGCCTGAAGCGGCTGTTGCGAACGGCGGCGAGCGCGGCGTCATCCAGGCGCGCGAAGCCGCTGGACGTGGCCAGCTGCACGGTGCGCGGCAGGCCGCCCTCGTCGATGAAGACGCGCACGACGGCCCTGCCGGCCTCGCGCATCCTGGCGGAGATGCGCGGATAGACCGGGGCCGGCGGCACGATGTACTGGATGGCGGACGGCGGGATCGTGCGCGGCAGCGACGGTGCCGGCGTGGACGGGGACTCGATCGGCGCGACCGGCAGCGGCGGCGCCGGCACCTGTGCGGCGACGGAGGGTGGCGCGGCCGTGGCTTCCGGCGCGATCAGCGGCGGCATCGGTAGCGGGAGCACCGGTGGCGGGATCTTCGCATTGGCTGGCGGCGGCAGCGCCCTGGCCGGCGCGGCGTGGGTGGGCGCGTCGACCACTGCCAGGAACAGCGGCTTCGCATCGACCGGCACTTCGCGCAGCCGACCGGCATACAGCATGGCGGCCACCGCTGCGGCGTGCAATGCGAACAGCATGGCGACGGCGAGTCCACGCTGGCGAGGCCGAGCCGCCTTGCCGCCGCAAAGGAGCGTGGGTCGGGCACCGGCCGGCGCGGGCGACGGCCCGGCCGCGCGCGGCGGCTCGACACGCGGGACGGACACGGCCGCGGTGGCTTGGTACGAGAGGCGTCGAGGTCTCATCGGCGACGGAAGCTGGGGGAGGTCCGTATCATATTCGGGATGAGAAGCATTCGCATTAACGTTCACTCTGCCGGAAAGGTCTTCCAGGGGAATGCCCCGGGCAGCGATGCCCGGCGCAGGCCACGGCGACGACGTCCTGCGCAAAAGCGGCGACGCCGGCACGGGGCCGGCGTCGAGGGCAGGAGCGGCAAGCCGTCAGGCGAAGGCCGGCACGTCCGGGTTGGGGAGTGACGCTGGCGCGTCGCCACCCTGTGGTCGCCACAGCGCCAGCCCACCCGCCAGGCTCCAGGCCTGTTCGTGGCCCAGACGGCGCAGCGCGTTGGCCGCCTGCGCGCTGCGGTTGCCGCTGCGGCAGTAGAAGACGACGGGCGTCGTGGTGGGCAGGGCGAGCCAGTCGGGCAGCGCCAGCAGCAGCTGCGACAGCGGGATCGCCTGGTGGCGGGCGCGCGGTGCGGCCAGTTCGGGCGCATGTCCGAGGCGCTGCTCGTAGGCCTCGCGCACGTCCACGAGCAGCAACTCCGGCTGCCGCTCGACGAGCGCCAGCAACTGCTCGGGGGCCAGGTCGTTGCCGGCCGCCGCCGCGTGCAGGTCGACGCGCGCGCCGCAGGCCAGCGTCGCGTAGTCGCTCAGGCCCAGGCCGCGTTCCAGTTCGGCCTTGGCCGCCGCGAAGGCGGCCGCGTCCAGGCCGCCGCCGAGCACCCGTGCCAGCAGCGGCTGGGTGCGGCGCTCGGTGGCCAGGGTGCTCGCGAAGCGGTCGTCGTAGTCATGGGCGGGCAGCAGCAGCGTCGTCGACCCCACGACCTGCGCAAGCTTGAGCAGCGAGGCGCCGAAGGCGAGCGGCTCGCTGTGGTCGAAGTCGCTGCGTCCGAGCGCGCCCGGCATCACGGTGTCGCCGACGAAGGCCAGGCGCAGACCGTTCGCGTCGTGCAGCAGGTAGGCGGTGGAATCGGCGGTGTGGCCAGGGATGGCAAGGCGCGTCAGCACGCGCGCGCCCAGGCGCAGCTCGCGGGCATGCTCCGGCCAGCCGAGCGCGTCCAGCGGGCCGGCGTCGTCCATCATCTCGTTCAGCGCGCCGCGGAGCTCGGCGGCCGACGACGCGTGGTCGCCGTGGCTGTGGGTGTCCAGCACCGCGGCGAGCGTGTAGCCCTGGCAGCGCAGCAGCGCGGCCAGGCGCTCCGTCAGCTCGGGCAGCGGGTCGACGACCACGCAACGGCGGCTCGCGGCGTCGGCCAGCAGGTAGCAGCACGCGCCATCGACGATGAACCGGGTGAGCCCCTCGGGGGG
>Ga0209258_101007_pt1 | contig 12790 bp, 7 predicted proteins | sample Araplaol_mTSA_r2_FD_184281 | JGI IMG/M metagenome (GOLD analysis project Ga0209258, IMG submission 184281) | Arabidopsis root microbial communities from North Carolina, USA - plate scrape CL_Col_mTSA_r2 (SPAdes) (version 2) | ecosystem: Host-associated > Plants > Roots > Endosphere | place: USA...
AAGCTGATGCCGGTGCACGCGAGCGTGGGCATCGCCGAATTCCCGGGCCATGGCGGCACGGCGCAGGAGTTGCTGCGCGCGGCCGACACCGCCATGTACCGGGCGAAATCCTCCGGCAAGAACGGCTTCGCGATCTATGACGAGAGCATGGATCACGACAATGTCGCGCGGATGCAGCTCAGCGAGGAGCTCGCCGCCGCCCTCCAGCGCGACGAGCTGGTCCTGCACTACCAGCCCATCCTCGACCTCGAGACCGAGGCCATCATCGGCGTCGAGGCGCTGGTGCGCTGGCGCCACCCGACGCGCGGGATGCTGATGCCCGGCGCGTTCATCGAGGTGGCCGAGGGGTCCGGCCTGATCGTGGAGCTGGGCGGCTGGGTGCTGCGCGCAGCCGCGCACCAGCAGGCGTCCTGGCAGGCCCGGGGCCTCGGGCACCTGTTCATCGCCGTCAACGTGTCCGCGCAGCAGCTCGCGCGCCGCACGCTGATCGACCAGGTCGACGCGGCGTTGAAGGACAGCGGCGCGGATCCGCGCCAGCTGCAGATCGAGCTGACCGAGCACGCGCTCATCGAGGACGTGGCCGCCAACGTGCAGATGCTCGCCATCCTGAAGCTGCGGGGCATGAAGATCGCCATCGACGATTTCGGCACGGGCCTGTCGTCGCTGTCGTATCTGAAGCGCCTGCCGATCGACAAGATCAAGGTCGACCGCAGCTTCGTCCACGACCTGAGCGCCACCGGCGAGGACTTCGCCATCGTGGCCACCATCGTGGGGCTCGCGAACGCGCTCAAGAAGGAGATCGTCGCCGAGGGGATCGAGACGCCGCAGCAACTGGCGGTGCTCAAGCGTCTGCGTGCGCAGCACGGGCAGGGCTATCTCTTCGGCCGCCCGGTGCCCGCGGCCGACGTCGAGGCGCTCGTCGCCCGGGGCGACACCTTGCCTGAGGCCGCGGCCGCGCCCGCGCCGGCGCAGTGAGACCGGCGGCGCGGGGATCGACGAGCGGGCCGCGCCCGGGCCCGCCATGGGAGCGTCGAAGGGGCCGCGCGCACGGATTCGGGCAGGGGACGCGTCCGGCGCGCGGCGATGACAAGGTCTCCCGACAGGACGGACGATCCGGATCGGCACCCGCGTGCCGAAATCCTGGCTTGGTCCCTGTCTTGCATCGCCGACGATGAACAACGAACTCTCCGTGCCGGACGCCGCCGACGACGTCGACGACGTCGCCGTCGACCACGCGTCGCCGGACGCACCGGCGCGGCCGTCCGGGACCGCGGTGGCGCCGCCCGCGAAGGCGGCCGTCGACACGTTGCTGGACGGATGGGAGGCGCTGCGCCGCAAGCTGTCCTGCCTGCTGAAGGCCCACCAGCCGAGCGACGACTGGCGCGCGCAGTTGCTGGCATTCGCGACCCAGCTGCGCGAGCTTGTCGCGCTCGACGCGGACGTGGCGTTGTACTACCTGACCTTTTCGGCCGGGCAGGAGCTGGATCACTACAGCGCCGTGCATGGCATGGCGTGCGCGGTGATCGGCGAGCTCGTCGGACGCTGGCACGGCTGGAGCGACGACGACATCTCCGCGCTGGTGCATGCCGCGCTCTCGATGAACGTGTCGATGACGCGCACCCAGGACGCGCTGGCGCAGCAGGCGCAGGCGCCCGACGAGCGCCAGCGCGGCGAGATCGCGGGACATCCCGAGGCCAGCGCCGCCTTCCTCGAGGCGGCCGGCGTCGAGGACGGGCTGTGGATCGACGTGGTGCGCCAGCACGGCGTCGGCTGCGACGAAGGCGAGATCGACGCGATGTCGCCGGCCTCCCGGCTGGCGGAGCTGTTGCGCCGCATCGACGTCTACACGGCCAAGCTCAGCCGGCGGCGCAGCCGCACCGCCACCACGCCGGCGCTGGCCGCGCGCGATGCCTGCCTGGGCCGCTCCGGATACCCCGACAGCGTGGGCGCGACGCTGCTGCGCGTGCTCGGCCTGTATCCGCCGGGGACGTGGGTGAGCCTGTCCAACGGCGAGACGGGCATCGTGATCGCACGCGGCGCGAAGGCCCATACGCCGATCGTGGCGGCCCTGCGGCGCGCAGACGGTGGCCTGCTGATGCAGCCGGTGCGGCGCGACACGCAGGCGCGCGGCTGCGCCGTCGTGCGCGGCCTGACCTCGCGCGACGTGCGGGTCCGCGTCCATCACCTTCGTGCCCTGCGCTGCTAGGCCGTCGGCCTGGCGGCACCGCGCGCTCGGCTGCGCGATCGTCCAGCCTTCCAGCCGGGCTCCGGGCCGTGCGTATTGCTCGAAGTCCACGCGAATCCTGAAGGGAGTTCGCGACGGACGCCGTTTCCGGCCAGGCGGGCTTCAAGTAGTCTCGGACAGCGTCGACAAGAGGCCAGTGGCAGTGCTTCGAGCTACGGCACTGCGTCCGCCGGGACCGCCGGCCCCATCGTCGTCGTCGCCCCCAGCCCTTTCACCAGAATGCAGATCGCATCCCTGTCCGACCACCTGCTGGATCGAAACCTGGCCACGCTGGACGCGGTGATGGCGTTCGCGGAGTTCTCGCCCGCCGGCGAGTTGCTGCACGCCAACCGGCACTACCTCGAGATCTTCCGCTACGAGTTGTCCGAGGTGCAGGGCGCCCACCATCGCATGTTCTGCGACCCGGCGCATGTCGCCTCGCCCGAGTACGAGACCCTGTGGCAGCGACTGTGCGCAGGCGAGGCCTACACCGACCTGTGCGAGCGCCGGCGCCGTGGCGGCGAGGCGTGCTGGCTGGAGGTGACGTACGCGCCGGTGCTCGGCGTTCAGGGCGAGGTGCTGCGCATCGTCAAGATGGCCAGCGACGTCACCGCGCGCGTCGCCCGCGAGCGTCGCGCCTCCGAGGAGATCCGGCGCCTGTCGATGGTCGCGGGCGTCACCGACAACGCCGTGCTGATCACCGACGCCGATGGCCGCATCACGTACGTCAACGAGGCCTTCACACGCATGTTCGGCTGGCGCCTGGCCGAGATCGGTGGCCGTCGGCCGATCGCCCTGCTCGCGCCGCACCTCGCGGCCGACGAGCCGGCCATCCTCGACCGCCTGCGCGCGGGCATGTCGCACCGGCGCGAGGAGATCCTGCGCGGGCGCGACGGCGAGCGCTACTGGTGCGCCATCGCCAGCGACCCGGTGTTCGACGAGCAGGGCCGCCTGGTCGACGCGGTCAGCGTGCTGACGGACATCACGCCGTCGAAGATGCAGGAGGTCCTGCAGCACCGCGTCCTCGAGGCCATCGCGCGCGAGCGGCCGCTCATGGAGATCATGGAGATGATGTGCGCCGAGGTGGAGGGCATCCTGCCGGGCATCTCCACGTTCATCACCGAAGCCGATGCCCGGGGCCGCCTGGTGCCGCTGGCCGCGCCCAGCATGCCCGAGGCCTACCGCCTGCGCGTGGCCGACAAGGCGCGCTGGCCGATCGGCGATCCCGAGCAGGAAGCCGCGTGGGCCGCCGATGGCGTGGTCTGCGCCGACATCGCCGGCGACGCGGCCTTCCCCTGGCCCGAATTCCGTGGCGCGCTGCTCGACATGGGTTACGCGGCGTGCTGGACGATGCCCGTGAACGCGGTGGATCGCACCCGGCTCGGCTCCGTCACGTTCCACTACAAGCGCGCCCACGCGCCGTCCGGGTTCCACCGCCGGCTCATGGCGGCGTGCGTGCACCTGTGCGCGCTCGCGTTCGAGCGCGAGCGGTCGAAGGCGCGCATCCGCCAACTGGCCTTCTTCGACGTGCTGACCGGGCTGCCCAACCGCAGCCTGCTGCTGGCCAAGGCGGAGCAGGCCCTCGCGGCGACGGCGCGCACCGGGGCGACCGCGGCCGTCGTGTTCATCGACCTCGATCGCTTCAAGCAGGTCAACGATTCCCTGGGCCACGCGGCGGGCGACGAGCTGCTGCGCCACGTGGCGCGCAAGATCGCGCGCGACAAGCGTGCCGTCGACATCGCCGGACGGCTGTCCGGCGACGAGTTCGTGCTGGTGCTGCCGGACTGCGACGCCGAGGCCTCGGCCAACGTCGTGGAGCGCCTGCAGGCGCGCATCGCCGAGCCGCACGAGGTCGCGGGACAGCGCCTGAACGTGGCGGCGAGCTGCGGGATCGCGCTGTTCCCGTCGGACGGCATCGAGATCGAGACGCTGCTGATGCGTGCCGACATGGCGATGTACCAGGCCAAGACCTCCAGCCGCGGCGGCTACTGCTTCTTCAGCGCCGAGATGAACGCGCTCGCGCAGGAACGCCTGGCCCTCGAGAGCGCGCTGCGCGAGGCCTTGCGGGGCGACGGCCTCTCGCTGCACTACCAGCCGCAGATCGACCTGCGCACCGGCCAGCTCTGCGGCGCGGAGGCGCTGGCGCGCTGGACGCATCCCGAGCATGGCAGCGTGCCGCCGTCGCGCTTCATCCCGCTCGCGGAAGACTGCGGGCTGATCGCGACGCTGGGCCAGTGGGCGCTGCGCACGGCTTGCGACCAGTTGGCCGCCTGGCGCGCCCAGGGCCTCGTGGTGCCCTCGGTGTCGGTCAACCTGTCGTCCACCAGCTTCCACGACCTGGGCCTGCCGCAGCGGCTGGTCCAGATGCTGTCCGAGCGCGGGCTGGCGCCGTCCGATCTGGTCGTCGAGATCACCGAAGGCACGCTCATCGACGACCACCCGGCCACGCGCCGCACCATCGGCGAGATCCACCGCCTGGGCGTGCGGCTGTCGGTCGACGACTTCGGGACGGGCTATTCCAGCCTCAGCTACCTGCGGCGCCTGCCCATCCACGAGCTCAAGCTGGACCGGTCGTTCGTCAGCGACCTCGAGACCGACGTCACCGCGCAGGCCCTCAGCCGCGCCGTGGTGCAGATCGGCCACAGCCTGGGCCTGGTCGTGGTCGCCGAAGGCGTCGAGACGGAGGCACAGATGGCGCTGCTGGCCGGCCAGGGCTACCAGGTGGCGCAGGGCTACCGCATCTCGCGCCCGATGGACCCGCGCGGGTTCGGGGAGTGGCTCGGCCAGCGGACCGCGCTGGCCGAGGCGGCAGCTTGCGGCTGAGGCACAGGTTCCCGTGCCGGGCCACCGCGACCGCGCTCCGGGCGGCAGCTCGGACGCGTTGATGCCGTGATCGTCGAGACCTGCCGCGAACGTGCCCGTGCCCGATCGCGGCCGCTTCGCTGGCTATGGGCTTCGGATGCCCGCATCGATCGCGCGCTGCCGCGCCAGGAGCAGTTCGCAGGTGAGGGCGGCCAGGTCGCCGAGAACCTGCCGATCCGGATCGGCGAGCGCGCGCTGCTTCTGGTCCAGGATGCAGACCGTGCCCAGCGGCACGCCCCTGAACACGATTCGACGACCAGCAAGGAGCGCACGGCAGGCCGGCCGAGGCGCCGGGCACCCGGAGCATCTCGCCTGCCCGACGAGCAGCGCCCTGCGTGGGGGTAGCATGGCGCGGCTATGCTGACTGATCGCTCCGTTCAGGCGCGGCCGCTGTGGTGGCGCGGGCGCGCACTCGCTGGCGCCGTGCTGCTGCTGAACGTGCTGGTGGGAGGCCTGATCGCCGCCCTGGTCGCCTACGTCATCGAGGCGGGTCGCGAGGCCTATGCCGCGCAAGCCAGGGACACGGTCGTGGACCTCGTGTCCATCGCCCAGGAGGACATCTCGTCGGAGCTGTCCCGTGTCGACACGGTGCTGCGCTCGACGATCCTGGCCCTCGGAGCGATGCGAAAGGCGCACGGGAAGGTGGAGGATGCCGAATCCGACCAGGTCCTCGAGTCGCATCGGCAGCTGTTGCCGGCCACCGAAGGCTTGCGCTTCGCGGATGCCGAAGGCCATGTGCGTTGGGGCAACGAGCTGCCCGCCGGAACGGACATCGACGTCTCGGACCGGGACTACTTCGCATGGGCGAGATCCCATCCGCAAGGGCCGGCGTGGCTGGCGGGGCCGATCCGCTCCAGGATCTCGGGGCATTGGGTGGTCGCGCTCGTCAGACCCGTGGTCGTCGAGGGCAAGTTCGCGGGCGTGGTGTATGCCAGCGTCCCGGTGGCGCACTTCGAGCAATTGTTCTCGCGCTACAGCCTCGATCGCCATGACGCCATCACGCTGCGCACGGCCAGTCTCGCGCTGGTCGCGCGCTTCGCGCCAGGCAGTGGTGCACCGCAGGAGGTGGGCGACGCGCGGGTGTCGGCCGGACTGCGCGATGCGATCGCTCGCTCGCCGGTCAGCGGTGCGTTCGTCTCCCGCGCCGCCGTCGACGACGTCGAGCGGACATCGGCCTATCGACAGGTCGGCGACTGGCCGTTGCTCGTCGTCGCCGGCATCGGCAACGACCGCTACTTCGCACCTTGGGAGACGCAGGCCAGGCGGGTCTGGACGCTGGCCTTCGTCGCATGGCTGCTGATCGTCCTCTGCTCGCTGGTGCTTCTCAAGACCATGCTGCGCGCGTCGGAGCACCTGAAGGCGCTGCGGCGCGAGACGCGGAGGGAGCAGGCGCTGCTGCGGGTTGCCGGCGACGGCATCCATATCGTCGACCGCTCGGGCCGCCTGATACAGATGAGCGACTCGTTCGCCCGCATGCTCAAGTCGACGCCCGAGCGGCTCCTGGGCAGACACGTCAGCGACTGGGATGTGAACCAGTCGCGCGAACGCATCGACGCGTGGCTTGCGAAGCTCAGGGACGGCGACCGGCAACTCGTGGAAGTCCAGCATCGCTGCGACGACGGCTCGGTCATCGACGTCGAGCTGCAACTCAACGCCACCGAGATCGACGGCGAACTGATGGTGTTCGGCTCGACCCGCGACGTCACGGAACGCAGGCGTCTGCACGCGGCGCTCGAGGAGTCGATGCGGCGAGTCAACGACCTCTACGAGAACGCGCCGTGCGGCTATCACTCGGTCAACGCGGAAGGCATCCTGGTCCATGCGAACCGGACCATGCTGTCCTGGCTCGGCTGCAGCGCCGACGAGGTGATCGGGCGGGCGCGCCTGGCCGACTTTCTCGATGAAGAAGGTCGGGCGGTCTTCGCCGGGAAGCTTCCTGAGCTCACCGCCGGTCGAGGCATGGATGTGCAATTCCGGCTCGTGCCACCCCAGGCGCCGCCGAGGTACCTGCGCGCGACCGTCGCCGCCGTTCTCGATGATGCGGGCAAGTTCGTGATGAGTCGAAGCGCCGCGCAAGACGTCAGCGACGCGCGCCAGGCACATGCGGCGATGGAGCGGCTGGTCCAGGAGCAGGCCGCGATGTTGGACAACGACATCGTGGGCATGGTCAAGCTGCGCGACCGGGTGGCGATATGGCGCAACCGGGCGCTGGATCGGATCTTCGGCTACGGCCCCGAGGAGCTGATCGGCCGCTCGTCGCGGGTTCTCTACGCCGATGACGCGTCCTTCGAAGCGCTGGGTGCCGCGGCATACACCGCCCTCGAGGCGGGGCTTCACTACCGCACGCAGCTGCGCATGCGGCACAAGGACGGCCGCCTGATCTGGATCGACCTGACGGGCGTGAACCTCGCCGACAACGTGTCCTTCTGGATGATGGTCGACATCACCGCGATGAAGGAGGCCCATGAACGCGTCGAGCACATCGCGTTCCACGACGCGCTGACCCAGCTGCCGAATCGCCTGCTGCTGTTCGACCGTCTTCGCCAGGCCGTGCTGTCGGCCGAGCGGGCGAATCGCCGAGTGGCCGTGTGCTACCTCGATCTGGACGGCTTCAAGGCGATCAACGACCTCCATGGCCATGACGCCGGCGACGAGGTGCTCGTCGAGGTGGCTCAGCGCCTGAAGTCCTCGCTGCGAGGCAACGACACGGCAGCGCGCATGGGAGGTGACGAGTTCGTCGTCCTGCTGTCCCTGCTCGAGGACCGCGAGTGGCGCACTGTCACTGAACGCCTGCTGTGCGCGATCGCTGAGCCGATCGCGTTGAGTGATGGCAGCGCCGTCGCCGTGGCCGGGAGCATGGGCGTGGCGGTTTCGCCAGACGACGGCGTGGAGGCGTCGGACCTGCTCGTGAAGGCCGACCAGGCGATGCTGCGTGCAAAGCGCAGGGGCAAGGGTCGCATCGAGACGGCGCGGTCGACCGGCTGAAGCCGGACGACCGGTTGCCGCGTGGCCGGCCCTGGCTGCGGTGTTCAGCGACGAGACGCCCGAACGGCCGCGGCACGATCGAGCGCACCTCGATCGGCGACGATGCATTGCGCGATGTGATCGGCGTCCTCGTCGGCGCCGAAGAGGAACGCTGATTTCCACTTGTGCAACCACGGCAGCCCCTGGAAGTAGAGCCCGCGCGCCGGGCTGGCCCCACGCAGGTGGATCGGTCGCCGCTTCGGACCGGGCGCGGGGCCGAAGACGGGAACGTCGATCCAACCGAAATCGCTCTGCGCCCCGTTGGCCCATACCACTGCGGTGATCCGCTCCTTGCCGAGGTCCAGCGTTCGCACGGGCGCGCGAACCTCCTTGGGATCCGGCATGGGACGGACCGGCGTCGGCGCGGGCAGGCCCAGGCCACGCGCCGCGTCCACCGCGTCGCACCGCCGCTCGAAGGCGTCGAGCGACGCATCGCCATGTGCGAGGTGATCGCGCAGGTCGTCCGCCAGCGCGATCCGGCCGTCCTGGACGGCGGCGACCCGCCCCAGCAGCACGACGCCTGCGGCGGCGAGCGCGCGCAGGTCGATGTCGTGCCCGCCTCCTGCGCCGGTCATCAGGCGCGACAGCGTCGTCCCTGTCCGGCCGTCCCAGGTGGCGTCGGCGGCGCCCGTCGCGATGAGCCACCAGATGCAGTCCTTGCCACGATAGCTGCGCCGGATGCGTTCGTGCGAGCTGACCGACAGGAACACCCGCCGCCCGGCGCCGCAGAGTTCCTCGGCGATCTGGACGCCTGAATTGCCGCTGCCCACCACCAGCACCGCGCCCTCGGGCAGCTGCGCGGGATGTCGGTACTGCGTCGAATGCATTTCGAACACGTCACCGCAAGCCAGAGAGGGCGTCGGGCGTGGCGCGTGGTAGGGCCCCGTCGCCACCACGACGTTGCGCGCCTCGTACAGCGTGCCGTCGGTCTGCACGTGAAAGCCGTTGGCGCCGGGCTTGCTCGCGAGCGAGCGCACGGCGCTGCGAGTGCGGATCGGAGCCCGGATCGCGGCCGCATAGCGCACGAGGTAGTCCGTCACCTCGCAAAGCGGCGAGAACGCGTCCGGGTCGACGTGCGGGTCGGCGACCACGCGTGGCCAGCCCGGCAGGTTCATGTTCCAGTTCGGCGATTGGAAATGCAGCGAATCCCAGCGCTCGCTGCGCCAGCGTTGCGCCACGTCGCCTCGCTCGAGGACCAGGTGCTCCGCGCCGCGGCGGCCCAGATGGTGGCTCAGCGCCAGGCCCGACTGGCCGGCGCCGATGATCAGGGTCTCGATCCGCTCGACAGACATGAAGATCCTTTCGGCGTCGGGTGTCGACTGCCCCTGAAGATTGCCGCGCGGTACGCGACGCGGTCAATCCCGGCTGCCGATCAACGCGTAGGTGGACGACATCGCCAGCATTGCCACGACCGCCTTGCGGATCGCGCCGGACGGAGCGCGCGCCTGCAGGCGCACGCCCAACGGGCTGGCCACCGCCCCGCAGGCGACGAGCAGCAGCCTGCCCGCGCTGCCGATCGCATGCGGCAGCGGCACCGAGCCTGCCGTGCTCGCCACGTGTCCGACGATGCCCATGAGGCCGATGAAGATGCCAACGAAGTTGGCGCTCAGGGTGCAATCCTTGATCGGCCGGCCATGGACCAGGAAATAGAAGATCGTGTAGGTGCCGCCACCCACGCCGATGAGCGTGCTCAGCCCACCGACCAGCGCCCCGGCGGCGGTGTCCTTCGGCGGCGTCTGCAAGGCTTGCCAGCGCTCGATCCAGTGGCGCGGCACCACCATGCAGGCAGCCAGCAGCAGCTGCAGGGCGGCCACCAGGTGGTGCGAGACCGCACCGGGGTGGCGTCCGACCGTGGTCGCGACCGCGAGGGCCGCCGCGGCGGCGCCCGACGTGTACCAGCGCGTCTCCCCGATCAGCGCCCGGAAGGCGGCGCCGCCGCGGGCACGCCGGTTCGCGAGGGTCGCGGACAGGCTGTTGAGCAGCACCGCGAAGAACGACACGACGATGGCTTCGGCGACGGCCCCGGGGCCGATCAGTGCGACGACCGCCGGCACGAGGAAGATGCCGCCGGCCAAGCCCACCGAGCCCGAAATGAGTCCGCCGACGCTACCGATGAGCGCCAGCAACAGCAGAGTGTTCATGCCTTGAAACGCAGGATGGAGGGATGCGCTCACTGTCGCTACGATGGCGTCCCGCGTCTTCAAGGCGCTCCAAAACGTTCCAAAGATCGGACAGGAGAACGACGGCCATGTCTGCAGTTCAAGTGGTGCAGGGGGAGGAAGCGGTGCTGCGCTTCGGACGTTTCGAGTTGCAGCGCGTGCAGCGTCGCCTCATGGTCGACGGCGCGCCGGTGGCGCTGGGTGGGCGCGCTTTCGACCTGCTGGTCGCCTTGGCCGAGCGCGCGGGCCGGCTGGTGACCAAGGCTGAACTGATCGAGCTGGTGTGGCCGGGCCTGGTGGTCGAGGACGCCAACCTCACCGTGCAGATCAGCACGTTGCGCCGGGTGGTGGGCAGCGACACGATCGTGACCGTGCCGGGTCGGGGGTACCGCTTCGTCGCGCCCACCGAGGCGGTGGCGTCGCCCGCGGAGCCCGCCAGGGTGACCGCCGCGGACGTCGCGGCCCGCCGCGAGATCCGCTTCGTGACCTCTTCCGACGGGGTGCAGGTCGCGACGGCACGCTACGGCAGTGGCCCGCTGGTGCTGAAGGCGGCGACCTGGCTGACGCACATCGACCAGGTCGTGGCGGGTTCCATCCAGCACGCGCTGATCGACGAGTTCTCGGCGACCCGCAGCTACGTCGAGTACGACACCCGAGGATGCGGGCTGTCCCAGCGCCGCGTCGACGACATCTCGTTCGAAGCGTGGGTGCGCGACCTCGAGGCGGTCGCCGACGCCCACGGCGGTGACGAACCGTTCACGCTGCTGGGCTTCACCTGCGGCGCGGGCGTCGCCGTCGAGTACGCGGCCCGCCATCCGGAACGCGTGCGAAACCTGGTCCTGCTCGGCGGCTTCGCCACGTCGTACTTCAGCACCAGCCATCCCGACCCCGCCGTGCGCCGCGAGGGGGACCTGATGATCGAACTGGCGGCCGTCGGCTGGGGCAAGAGCTCACCCGCTTTCCGCCAGGTGTTCGTGTCACGCTTCCTGCCGGACGCGTCGCCCGCGCAATGGAGCGCCTTCGACAAGCTGCAGCGCGAGACCTGCTCGCCGGATGTGGCCGCGCGCTACCTGGAGGCGCTGTACAGCATCAACCTGAAGGACGCAGCGCAGCGCGTGCGCTGCCCGGCGCTGATGCTGCATCCGAAGGGCGACCAGATGGTGCCGTTCGAGCAAGGGCGCCGTCTCGCATCCCTGGTGCCCGGCGCGCGCTTCGTTCCGCTGGAAGGGCGCAACCACATTCCGCTGCCGACCGAACCGGCGTTCGCGGGCTTCCTGCGCGAGGTGCGTTCCTTCCTGGGCGAAGAACCGCGGCTCGATGCGGCCGTCCCCCAGCTCACGGCGCGCCAGGCAGAAACGCTGTGCCACATCGCCCGGGGCGCGACCGACAAGCAGATCGCCGCCGCACTCTCGCTGAGTCCGCGCACGGTGGAGATGCACGTCGCAGGGGCGCTCAAGGCGCTCGGATGCCGCACCCGCGCCGAAGCCGTCCACCGCGCCACCAGACTGCGCCTGCTGCAGGTCTGAACACCGTAGTCGCCCCGGTTCCAAGGCCGCGCCTACCGTAGAGGGCCGTCTTGCGGCGCCGGGGCCGCCGCGCGCACAGTCGTCGCACTCAACGACGAAAGACTGGCATGGGCGACATGGCGACGACGAACCTGGCGGACGACGCGGGACCCGCGCTGCAGGACGTCCTCAAGGTGTCGTGCTTCGGCTGCGGCGCCTTGCACGAGCACGGGCTGCAGATCAAGAGCCGCTGGGACGGCGACGAAGTGGTGTGCCGGTGGCGGCCGCCGGCGCAGTACATCGGCCATCCGGGCGTGGTGTACGGCGGTGCCATCGGGTCGGTCATCGACTGCCACGCCGTCTGGACGGCGATGGCCACGCACTGCCGCGACGCCGGCCTGGCGCTGGATCCGGCGTCACCGCCGCCGCCGTTCTTCACGGCGCGCCTGGCGGTGGACTACCTGCGGCCGGCCGCCATCGACCGCGCGCTTTTTCTGAGGGCCTGGGTGGTCGACCGCAGCACGCGGCGCCACACCGTCTCCTGCCGGGTGCTGCAGGACGACATCGTGTGCGCGCGGGCCGACGTGATCGTCGTTCGTGCGAAGGAATGCTGAATGCGAGCCGTGATCTGTCGCGACTACGCCGACCCGCCGCGCCTTGCGCTGGGGGAGGCGACTGTCCGCGAACCGGCCGCGGGCGAGGTGCTGGTGGACGTGCACGCGGCCGCGATCAGCTTCATGGACGTGCTGATGGCGCGCGGCCTGTACCAGATGCGCCCGCCGCTGCCCTACACGCCCGGCACCGATGCGGCGGGCGTCGTGCGCGCGGTTGGCGCGGGCGTGGCGCACGTGCGCCCGGGCGATCGCGTCGCCTGCGGGAATTGGACCGGCGCCTGGGCCGAATGCATGATCGCGCCCGCCGCGCAGGTGCTGCCGCTGCCGCCGGAGCTGGATTTCGCGACGGCCTGCACGGTTCGCTATGCCTACGGGACCGCGTACTACGCCCTGGCGCGACGT
>Ga0209258_101008_pt1 | contig 12789 bp, 10 predicted proteins | sample Araplaol_mTSA_r2_FD_184281 | JGI IMG/M metagenome (GOLD analysis project Ga0209258, IMG submission 184281) | Arabidopsis root microbial communities from North Carolina, USA - plate scrape CL_Col_mTSA_r2 (SPAdes) (version 2) | ecosystem: Host-associated > Plants > Roots > Endosphere | place: USA...
CCATGGGAGGCCAACCTCGGCTGGACCATCGCGCTGGATGAAGGCCGCGACTTCATCGGTCGCAAGGCGCTGGAGGCGCAGAAGGCGGCTGGCGTGAAGCGCGTCATGGTCGGCCTCGTGCTCGACGAGAAAGGCGTGTTGCGCCACGGGCAGACCGTGCTCACCGCCAACGGTAACGGCGAAATCCTCTCCGGCAGCTTCGCGCCCACGCTCAACAAGGCGGTCGCTTTCGCACGCATTCCGGCGGGCGAGCCGGGCGACGTGCGGGTCGATATCCGCGGCAAGGAGGTGCCGGTGCGCGTGGTGAAGTATCCGTTCGTGCGCGACGGCAAGCCCTGCGAGGGCATCTGATCCCGCATCACTACTCGGCGGCATGCATCCCATGTTGCCAGGCAGGTGAAGCGGCTAGAATTGCCGCTCCACCATTACCCGACATCAACGACTGGATCCGATCATGAGCGAGATTCCCGGCGATCTGAAATTCCTCAAGTCCCACGAATGGGCTCGCGTCGAAGACGACGGCCTGGTGCGCGTGGGTATCTCCGACCATGCCCAGGGCCAGCTGGGTGACCTCGTCTACGTCGAGCTGCCGGAAATCGGTGCCGCCGTGCAGGCCGGTCATGGCGTGGCGGTGGTCGAGTCGGTCAAGGCCGCCTCTGACATCTATTCCCCGGTATCGGGCGAGATCGTTGCGGTCAACGAAGCCCTCAACGACAAGCCGGAAACCATCAATGAAGACGCCTTCGGCGACGGCTGGATCTTCCTGGTTCGCGCCAGCGATCGCGGCGAATTGAACGAACTGCTCGATGCCGACGCTTACGCGGAACTGGTCGAAAACGAAGATCACTGATCCCCGCATTCGACGCTTTGCCCGACGCCGGCCGCCCCAAGCGGCCGGCGTCTTTTTTGAGTGACGAGTGCTCTGCATCACATTCGCCGAGGTCTTCGTTTCTGGTCGGATGACTTCGAAAATCGATGCATCGCGTCTCGACGTCCATGCCGTTAGAAGTCCAATACGAAGGTGGACGATCGGGCGGGGGCGGACCTTCGTGGAGGTCGTTCGGCGTCCTCAGGCGTCGGTTGAAGGGGGCGGGGCGGCATTCTGTCCCTCCCCGCCAAAGAAAATTTCAGTCGCGTTTTGTTCATCCAAAATGGGGCGCCGGAGAGGCGCGCGCGACATGAGACAGTCGCGCCAGGATGAATGAGACAGTCCATTGCCGGCCATTAGTCCTATTTGACTTATATGCCTTGTTTTAAGCGGTTTTATGCATTTTGAGATAATCGATGCATGGTTTCGTTTAGCGGTATGGACGTCTGATCAAAAATGCATCAAGACCCCCTCAGGCCTTGTCGGGCGGGGGTTTGGACCCTCCTGGGGGTGGGTGAAACGGATTGATTTCGTGTTTAAAATCAATTGACAGCTGAAATCTTCAGGAATAGCTTTCGCATCGGAACACGGAGAACGGGTGCCATGGCAACATCGAAATTCATCAAACCTTATATCGAGCATGGAGAGAAAGCCGGCGCAGTACGCAAGATCACGGTGTCGATTCCCTTGCACGTGTTGAGGCCCCTATCTGACGAACGCACCCGGCGTCAGGTAAACAATCTTCGGCACGCCACCAATAGCGATCTGCTTGTGGAGGCGTTCCTGCATGCTTTTACTGGGCAACCACTGCCAACTGATGAGGAGCTGAGACGAACTATGGCCACTGCCAAGAAAGCCGCAAAGAAACCCGCCGCCAAGAAGGCGAGCAAGAAGACCGCTGTGAAGAAGGCCGCCGCGAAGAAGCCGGTTGCCCGCAAGCCGGCCGCCAAGAAGGCTGCCAAGAAGGTCGCCAAGAAGGCTGTTGCTAAGAAGCGCCCGGCTGCCGCCAAGAAGGCTGCCGTGAAGAAGGTTGCTACCAAGAAGGTGGCGAAGAAGGCCACTGCCAAGAAGCGCACCGTGAAGAAGGCCGCTGCCGCCAAGGTGGTCAAGGCCACCAAGGCTGCCAAGGCCCCCAAGGCTGCTAAGGCTGCCAAGAAGTAAGCTTTACCAATAATAGGTAACACCGACTTTTCTCCCCGCGGTGCCCAGCGCGGGGGGAGTCCTTCGAAAGAGCGATTCGTCCCGGCCCATGCCGGGACGCTTCGTTTCCGGGGTGCGAAAAATTCCTAGCGCGTCGCCGGCGCAATGCCATAGCGATGCCGCAAGTGCGCGGGGACCTTCCGAAGTGTGCGTCTTGGCCGCGAAGCTACGTGCGATTTGCCGTAGTGCTGCATTGCGGTTACCTTTCGCACATCCGCGCCGCGGCGAGCCTGGGGAGGCTGCCGCTCCTGGATTCACAGGGGGAAAAAGCGCGGGTATCTGATGCCACTCGGTGAGAGATCATGGATACCCGATACACACGTCATTCGCGCCGTCGGGCGCGTGGGGCCATTCGGCCCGCTGCCATCGCCATTGTTGCTGTCGTCGCCGTGCTTGCGGCAGCGTCGTGGTTCCTCATTATCAAGCCGCACCAGGAGCTGATGGACACCGAAGCCGGTGGCCATCCGTCGACCCCGGTGCAGGCCGGCTCGGTGGCACCGCCGCCGCCGGCCAACGTGGGTGCAATGAGCATCAACCAGCTGCTCGCCGAGGCACGCAAGGCGGTGAACGAGCAGCGCCTGCTCGCGCCTGCGGGCAACAACGCCTTCGAGTTCTACCTGAAAGTGCTGGAGAAGCAGCCGGGCAACCAGGTGGCGTCCGATGCGCTGCGCGAGACCTTTCCGGTCGGTGCGAGCGTGGCGGAACAGTCGATCAACCAGCGCGACTTCAATGACGCGCAGCGCCAGATCGACCTGCTGGCGAAAGCCGATCCGGCCAACTACACGCTGACCATCCTTCGCTCCAAGCTCGATGCCCAGCGCAAGCTGCAGGATCGCGAGCAGCAGCAGGCGTCGGACAAGGAGAAGGCGGCGCAGCTCGCGGCTCAGAAAGCGGCGTCGGACAAGGCCGAGGCGGATCGTCAGGCGGCCGAGGCGCAGCAGCGGTCGCTGGCCGAGCAGCAGCAGCGCGCGGCGCAGGCACGCCTGGCGCAGCAGCAACAGCAGAGCGAGTCGCGTCAGCAGCAGGCGGCGGCCACGACGGCCGCAGCTGGCGACGGTGGTGCGGCGGGCGGCACGCATGGGCCGGTGCTCGTGCGCAACGTCAATCCGCGCTATCCGACGACGGCGGTGCGTGCCAACCAGGAAGGTTGGGTGGAGGTGACCTTCACCATCACGCCGGAAGGCAACGTCGACGACGTGAAGGTGGTAGATGCCGAGCCACGCCATGTGTTCGACCGCGCAGCGGTGGAGGCGGTGAGCCGCTGGAAGTACCAGCCGGCTACGCAGAACGGCACGCCGATCGCCGCACAGGACAAGCGTCGCATTGTGTTCAAGCTCAACTGACGGTCGGCCGGTCGCGCGATGGCGTGACCGCCGTGCATGAAGAAGGGCGCCGCGCGGCGACACGCGGCGCCTTTTCTTTGATCACCCGAAGGTTTCAGTTGCCTGAGAAGTCATGTTTGGCGCCGCGACCGCTGGCGGCCGTCCTGCCCTTGCTGCGGGTCTTGACCTTGGCAGCGGTGGCGGGGGTCGTCTTCGGGGCGCTGCCTTCGATGCCGGCCCAGTCCACATGTGGAAGGCCGAGCAATTCGTCGAACACCATGGGCATCAGGCCGGCCGGTGTCGGGCCGGAGGAGTTCCACATCGTCACCAAGCCGATACGGTACTTCGGCAGGAAGCCGATCATCGTGCGGTAGCCTTCGACGGCGCCGGCGTGGAACACCATGGTCTCGCCTTCGTAATCGAACACACGCCAGCCCAACGCATACGACGCATCCGACAATCGCGCGCGGCGCCAGGGCGAGGAGTGCAGCTCCACCGGCGTGGCGACCTCGGGTGTGTGCAAGGTGTCCAGCAGCTTGGCCGGCAAGACGTCCGGACGGCCACCCATCTGCGCGATCAGCCATTGCTCCATGTCGCGCAGGCTGGCGTTGACGCCCGCGGCCGGCGCCACGCGGTAGTAAGCCTGCTTGGGCTCGAACGGCATCCATCCGTTGCTGGTCTGCCGATGCGGCCGTGCCCAGCTCTTGCTCTCCTCCAGGCCCTCGCGACCGTAGCTGGCCGTCTTCATGCCCAGTGGAAAGAAGATGCGCTTGTCGACCTGGCGGCTGAAGAAGTCGCCGGTCTGCGCGTAGACGATGTCGCCGATCAGGCTGAAGGCGATGTTCTGGTAGCCATAGCACTGGCCCACATCGCAGGTGAGCGTGACCTCGTCCAGCTTGCGCGCGAGTTCCTCGTAGGGAATGTTCTCCTCGAGCATGTTGTCGTAGGTGTTCTTCGGCAGGCCGAGGCGCTGGCCGAGGATGTCGCGCACGGTGGCCTGTTCGGCAGCGCTGTCGCTCTTGAGATGGAAAAACGGCAGCACTGCCGTGAGCTTGGTATCCCAGCTCAGCTTGCCGTCGCCCACCAGCACACCGGTCAGTGCGGTGGCGAAGGCCTTGGAAAGCGAGGCGAGGCGAAACACGGTTTCCGGCGTGACCGGTTCGCGTGTCGTGGCGTTGGCGTAACCGATGGTGTCTTCGAACACGACCTTGTCGTCGACCACCACGGCTGTCGCAAGGCCGGCCACTTCATTGCGCTGGTCCAGGCGTTCCAGCCATTGCTGGTAAGCGCTCAGCGCCTCCTTGAGGCGATCGGGCGGCAATGTCTGCGGAGTGGCAGCAGCAGAGTCGGCGGGCGGCGTGGCGGCGCGCGCAGGCAGCGGGACGAGAGACAATCCCAGTGCCGCGACGACGACTAGTGAAATCGTGCGAAACGTCATGTTGCCTGAACGTTGGCGGCGCCCGAAGGGCACCGATGGAATGGAGTCGGCACCGGACGCTGCCGGGCCAGTCGGTTTGCGAGCCGGAATCCTTCCATGACGCCGCGCGAGAGTACCGCAGGAAACCCTGAAAAGTCCCTGTCGCGGCGATTTGGAGGGCGGGTATTAAGACCGCGTGAGGGCGCCTAGGTTGCACCCAGGATCAGCTCGCTCGCCCGCTCGGCCATCATGATCACCGGCGCGTTGGTGTTGCCGCTGGGCAGACTCGGCATCGCCGACGCATCCACAACGCGCAGGCCTTCCACGCCGCGCACGCGCAGCTCGCTGTCGAGCGGAGCGCCCGCGTCGCTGCCCATGCGGCACGTACCTGCCGGGTGATAGATGGTCTCCGCCTTGCGACGGATGAAGTCGATGTACTCCGCGTCGGTCTGCAATGCGCGTTCCGGAAAGATGGGCGCCCCGCGATAGGGTGCGAATGCCGGCTGCGCGAGAATCTCGCGGGACAGGCGGGCAGCTTCGACCATGCGTTGCAGATCGTGTCCCTCGGCGTCGCCCAGGTAGTTCGCATGGATCGCGATCGGCTGCGAAGGATCGGGGGAGCGAAGCCTCAGCTGTCCGTGGCTGCGAGGATGCAGATAACAGGCGTGGACGGTATAGCCGTAGCCTGGCAGGCGATGGCGTCCGTGATCGTCCAGCTGCGCGGGCACGAAATGAAACTGGATGTCGCAGCGTTCGTCCGTGGCCAGCCGGCTGCGCACGAAGCCGCCAGCCTCCGCCACGTTGGAGGTGCCCGGTCCGTTACGGTAAAGCAGGAAACGCCAGCCTGCGGCCAGCTCGTTGAGATGGTCGTAGGAGATCTTCTGCGTGCTGCCGTCGAGCGTGCAGATGTCCAGATGGTCCTGCAGGTGAGCGCCGACGTCGGGATGGTCGGCCTGCACGGTGATGCCGTGTTCGCGAAGATGATCCGCCGGGCCGACGCCGGAGAGCATCAGCAATTGCGGCGTGTTGATGGCACCGCCGGCAAGAATGATTTCGCCGGCCTCGATCGTCGCCGCGTCACCCTGAAGCTGCACGCCCACGGCGCGCCCATCGCGGATGATTACCCGGGCGACCGCCGCCTTGGTACGTACGTCGAGATGGCTGCGTTGCCGGGAAGGCTTCAGGTAGGCCACGGCCGTGGAGCAGCGTCGGCCATCGCGCTGGGTGACCTGATAGAGGCCGAAGCCTTCCTGCGTCGGCCCGTTGAAGTCGTCATTGCGCGGAAAACCGGCGCTGACGCCGGCATCGACGAAAGCCGCCGACAATTCGTTGTGGTAGCGCAGGTCGCTCACTCCGAGCGGCCCGCCCACGCCATGCAGCGCGCTGGCGCCACGCGTGTTGTCTTCGCTGCGGATGAACCAGGGCAACACCTGCTCCCATGACCAGCGCGCATCGTCGGTCGCCTGCGCCCAGCGATCGTAGTCGCCGGGCACGCCACGCGCGTAGACCATCGCGTTGATCGCGCTGGAGCCACCCAGCGTCTTGCCGCGCGGCCACCACAATCGGCGGTTGTGCAGCTGCGGCTCTGGCTCGGTCTGGTAGTTCCAGTTGAAGTGCCGGTTGTTGGCCAGGCGGGCGATGCCCGCAGGCATGTGGATCAGCGGATGCCAATCGCTCGGCCCCGCTTCCAGCAGCAACACGCGCTTGCCGGGATGGGCGCTCAAACGGTTGGCCAACACGCAACCGGCTGAGCCGGCCCCAACGATGATGTAGTCGTACGTCACTTCGCCCCCGCCCATGACTGTCATGACCGCATGCTAGTCTGATAGTGACCTTTGCTGGAAACGCCGGTGACTACCACCCGACCTGCCGCAGCGAACGAAGGCCTGGCATCGATCCTTTCGACCGTGGCGTTCTTCTTCGTGATGATGGCCTATTACATCGTCCGGCCCGTGCGCGAACAGCTCAGTGGCGCCGTCGGATCGAAGGAATTACCGTTGTTCTACAGCATCACCTTCGTCGTGATGCTGTTGCTGACGCCGGTTTTTGGCGCCATGGTGGCGCGCTTTCCGCGCAAGCGGCTGCTCGGCTGGAGCTACAGCTTCTTCGTGGTATGCCTCGTTGCGTTCGTGCCCGCCTTCGTGCTGCAGGACCGCATCGGCGCGCGCCAGCTCGGCTCGGTGTTCTTCGTGTGGGTGAGCGTGTTCAACCTGTTCGTCGTCTCGCTGTTCTGGAGCCTCATGGCGGACATCTTCCAGAGCGAGCAGGCGCGGCGCGTCTTTCCGACCATTGCGCTGGGCGGCATGGCTGGCGCCGTGTGCGGCCCCGGGCTCGGCAAGTTGCTGGTGGGCGTGATCGGCGTGCCGGCCTTGCTGGTGGTGTCCGCTGCGGCCTTGCTCGCCGCACTGGGCTTGCTGCTCACCTTGTCCACGCGCCACGACCAGTGCTCGCCCGGCGCGCATGACGAGGCCGTGGGCGGGTCGCTATGGGCGGGCATCAAGGAATCGTGGACACGGCCGTTCCTGCGTTACATGGCCGTGCTGATGGTGCTGGGCGATGGCATCGGCACGCTGGCGTACGCGCTGATGGCCGACTACACCAATGCGCACTACCCCGATCGCATCGCCCGGACCAACTTCTATTACAACCTCGACTGGGCTACCAACATCCTGGGCGCGGTGCTGCAGCTCACGCTCACGCGCTGGCTGCTGGTGCGCAAGGGAGCCGGCTGGGGCCTGGTGGTGCCGGCGCTGGTGAATCTCGCGCTGCTGCTGTTCGTGATGGCTTTTGGCATCGGCAACATCGGCGCCTTCGGATTCGCCGTGCCCATGCTCGCGATCATGATGGTCGGTACGCGAGGCTTCGCCTATGGCATGACCAAGCCGGCGTCCGATGCGCTCTATACGCGCGTGCCGCGCGAGACGCGCTACAAGGGCAAGAACTTCGTGGAAACGACCATCTGGCGTTTCGGTGACGTGGTAGTGACCAGTGGCGTCAGCCTGCTCGGAACGCTGGGCGTCGCGGTCACCGGCATGGCCGGCATCGGCGCGGGCATTTCCGCGTTGGCCACCTGGGTGGCCTCGCGTGCCGGCCGCTCGCCGGACCTGCTGCCGGAACAGCCCGCCGGGGAGGCGCCACCCCGCGCCGCGCGTACGGCCCGGGCGTGATATTCGCTCAGCTGGTGATGTAGCGCTGCAGCTGCTCGATCTGTTCGGCCTGCGCGTCGATGACTTCCTTCACCAGGTCGCCGATTGAAATGACGCCGACCACTGCGTCGCCAGCCACCACCGGCAGATGGCGGATGCGGCTGTCGGTACACAGTCGCATGCAATCAAACACGTCGGTGTCCGGGCCCACGGTAAGTGCGGGGCTGCTCATGATTTCCGAGACCGCGGTCTGCGCGGAAGAGCGGCCCTGCAAAATGACCTTGCGCGCGTAGTCGCGCTCGGAAACGATGCCTACGAGCCGGTCGCCGCGCATCACCAGCAGCGCGCCGACGCGGCGCTCCGCCATGTGCTTGATCGCTTCGAGTACGGGCGCGTCCGGTGCGATGCTGTAGATGTCGGTGCCCTTGCCTTCCAGCAAATGCTTGACCTGGCGCATGCTTGAACCTCCCAGGCGGCCGCGGACAGGCCGCATGCGATGAGTCTAGCGCCGCGACGTCGCCGTGGTGTTCGGGCTATGTGAAGCGCTGCTAGACCGGACTGCGGATCTCGGCGCGAGGCCGGCGCCATTCCTCGATGAAGTACAGCGGTCGCTGCTTGGCTTCCGCATAGTTGCGGCCCAGGTATTCGCCGATCACGCCCAGCGCCAGCAACTGCACGCCGCCCAGGAACAGGATCGCCACCATCAGCGAGGGATAGCCCTTCACAGGGTCGCCATGCAGGGCGGCTTTGCCGAACACCCATAGGCCATAGAGAAACGCCAGCACCGACGACAGCAGGCCGACCCAGGTCGCCAGCCGCAGCGGTGCCGTGGAAAACGACGTGATGCCTTCGATGGCCAGCTGCATCAATCGCCAGTAGTTCCACTTGGTCTGCCCGGCCTGGCGCGGTTCGCGCAAGTAGTAGACCGCGGTCTGGCGGTAGCCGATCCAGGTGAACAGGCCTTTCATGAAACGCTGCCGCTCGCGCAGCTGGCGTAGCGCCCCCAGGGCCCGGCGGGAAAGCAGTCGGAAATCGCCAGTGTCGCGCGGCACGCTGGTTTCGGAGAGACGCTCCATGCTGCGGTAGAACAGCGATGCCGTAAGACGCTTGAACGCCGTCTCGCCTTCGCGGGCCGTGCGCGTCGCATAGACCACGTCGTAGCCTTCGCGCCAGCGCTCCACCAGCGAGGGAATCAGTTCGGGCGGATCCTGCAGGTCGGCGTCGATCACCACGGCAGCATCGGCGTCGACGTGGTCGAGGCCGGCTGTCAGCGCCGCCTCCTTGCCGAAATTGCGCGAAAGCTTGATGGCGCCGGTGCGAGCGTCGCGGGCGGTCAGCCCTTCGATCAACGACCAGGTGTCGTCGCTGCTGCCGTCATCGACGTACAGCACACTGCAGTCCATCGGCAGTTCGTCGAGCACGCGATTGAGCCGGACGTGGAACGTTTCCAGCACCGCGGCTTCGTTGTAGGCGGGCACGACGATGGTGAGGCGTGGCATGTCGTTGCGATGATTCCCCGGTAGATCGCCGCATGCTAGTGCAGGGTCCGCACGGGCGCGAGCGTCAGCGTCGGTGGGTTTCGCGAATGGCCTGGTGGCCTTCCAGATAGCCGGGGCCGCCCAACTGGCCCATCTGCTGCTGGATCCAATTTGCACGGCCCTGCACGTACGCGCTGGGGCGGTCGGCGTGAAAACGTCTGGGGCTGGGCAGCACCGCGGCGAGCCGGGCCGCCTGTGCAGGCCCCAGTCGCGACGGTGGCATACGGAAGAAAGCGTCGCTGGCCGCGCCCACGCCGTAGATGCCATCGCCCAATTCGGCGATGTTCATGTACACCTCGAGGATGCGCTGCTTGGGCCAGGTCAGCTCGATCAGCACGGTGAAATACGCTTCCAGCCCTTTGCGGACAAAGCTACGGCCGTTCCACAGGAACAGGTTCTTGGCCGTCTGCTGGCTGATCGTGCTGGCGCCGCGCAGGCGTCGCCCTTCGTCAGCGGCATCCATCGCATCCTGGATGGAGTCGAAATCGAAACCGTGGTGGAACGGAAATTTCTGGTCCTCACCGGCCACCATGGCGAGCGGTACGTAGGGCGAGACCTGGTTCCAGGGCACCCAGCGATGGCGCAGCTGAAAATCCTTCTCGCCGCGCAGCACGGCGCCAAGCTGGCGCTCCATCATCACTGCCGACGTCCACGGCGGCACGAAACGCAGCACCAGCACCATCAGCAAGCTCAGAGCCAGCCAGGACAGTACCAACAGGACGAGCGGGCGGAGCAGGCGGGCGAGCAGCGGGCGTCGTGAGGTCATGGCGGTGCATGGACGGAGTTGTCGGCAGTATAAAGGGCCATCGCTCCCACGCTGGGCCGGCAAAGTTGAGCCCGGCGAAACGCACCCCCATATTGGCGAATCCCCTTGAGAGGTCCACGCTGTGGAAACCGTGCTTGTCGAAGATGTGTTGCACCGATTCATGCTTGAGCGCGCTGGCGTGCGCGGCGTGCTGGTCCGCCTTGGCGCGGCCTGGCGCGAAGTCGCCGGCCGCTCGGCGTATCCGGCGGCCCTGCGTTCCGTGCTGGGCCAGACGCTCGCTGCCAGCGCGCTGTTGACCGGCAACATCAAGCTGGAAGGTGCGCTCTCGGTCGAATTGAAGAGCACTGGTCCGCTACGCCTGTTGTTCGCCGAATGCACCGACCAGGGTCGCCTGCGTGGTCTGGCGCGCTGGAGCGATCCGCTGCCGGAAACGCTGGATCTGGCCGCGCTGCCGAGCGCGATCATGGCCATCACCATCGGTCATGCCGAGCGCGGCCAGCGCTACCAGGGTCTGGTGGACCTGCAGCATCCGGATCTCGCCTCCGCGCTGGAAAACTATTTCAGCCAATCCGAGCAGTTGCCGGCCCGCATCGTGCTGGCTGCCGACGGCGAGCACGCGGTCGGCCTGATGCTGCAGAAGATGCCTGACGAAGGCGGTATCGATGCCGTGCAAGACGAAGACGCGTGGACGCGCATCCAGCACCTCACGGCAACGCTGGGACAGGAAGAGCTGCTATCCACCGCACCGGAACAGCTGCTCTATCGCCTCTACCACGAAGAGTCGGTACGCCTGTTCGAGCCGCGCCCGCTGGCGTTCGGCTGCAGCTGCACGCGCGAGCGTGTGGAGGCGGTGTTGCGCTCGCTCGGCCGTGACGAGGTGGAGGCTGCGCTGGAGGCGCGCGAAGGCGAGATCGAGGTGATCTGCGAATTTTGCGCACAGCGCTACACCTTCGACCGCGTCGACGCCGAACACCTGCTCAGCGCAAGTCCGCAGGCGAGTGCGCCGACGACACCGCAGTGATCCACGGGCAATCGCTTGGATGAAAAAACGGGCCTGTCGGCCCGTTTTTTTTTCAATCCGGCAAGGCCGAGTTGCAAAGCCTGCAACGATCGTTGTTTAAGGCAGCGCGAAATGATGTTCGCGCTGAAGCCACACTTCGGCCATCTTCGGCGTGGCAAACAAGAAACCCTGTCCGAAGCGACAGCCGATGCGAAGCAGCGCCTGTCGCTGTTCCTCGTCCTCGATGCCTTCGGCGATCACCTGCATCTGGAGCGAGTTGGCCAGCGCCTGGATGGCGCGCACCACGGCCGTGCCATGGCCGCCTTCACGCGGCAGTTCGACGATGAAGGAGCGGTCGATCTTCAGTGTTTCGATCGGATATTGATGCAGATAGCTCAGCGACGAGTAGCCGGTGCCGAAGTCATCCAGCGCGATGCTCACGCCGTGCGAACGCAGATTGTCGAGGATCCGCTTCACCTGCATGGCGTTCTCGAGCAGTGCACGCTCGGTCACTTCGACGCGCAGGCAACGTGGCGGCAGGCGATGCGCGTGAATCAGGTCCAGCAACTGGCGATCGAGGTCGGCCGAGCGGAAATGCCGGCCGGACACGTTGATGCTGACGAAGCCGTCCGGCCCGGCCAGTGCCTCGGCCTGCGCGCAGACTTGTTCGAAAATCTGCCAGTCGATGCTTTCGGCGCATCCGCTTTCTTCCGCCACGGCCAGGAAGTCCGCTGGCGTCAGCAGACCCCGGTCCGGATGACGCCAGCGTAGCAATGCCTCGTAGCCCACCGTACGGCCGGTCTGCAGCGCGACGATGGGTTGGTAGAACGGCACGAATTCATTTCGGCTGAGCGCGCGGCGCAGGTCACCTTCCATTTCCAGCAGCGACAGCGCTTCGCGGCGCAGGCGGTCGTCGAACACGGCCGCGCGATGGCGACCCTCGTCCTTGGCGCGATACATCGCGGCGTCGGCGTCGCGCAGCAGTTCTTCCGGGCGCTGGTAATGCGGGCTGGGCAGGGCGATGCCGATCGATGCCGAGGTGAAGATCTCCTTGGCGCCGAGACGGAACGGCGCCTGCAGCTCGTCGATGATGCGTTCGGCGATCAGCAGCGCCATCTTCGGGTCGGTGATGCCTTCGGCGAGCACGGCGAATTCGTCGCCGCCCAGTCGCGCCACCACGTCGCGTGTCTTCAGGCAGGCGCGAATGCGGCCGCCCACCTGGAACAGCAGGTCGTCGCCGACGAGATGGCCGACCGAATCATTGATAACCTTGAAGCGATCGAGGTCGATGAAGAGCACGGCGAACAACTCCTGCGTATCGCCGTGATAACGCTGCAGGGCCTGTTCCAGGCGCTGCAACAGCAGCGTGCGGTTGGGCAGGCCCGTGAGCGAGTCGTGCAAGGTTTCGTATTTGAGGCGGCGCTCGACACGCTCGCGCTCGGCGATCTGTTCGCGCAGGTCGCGGTTGGCCAGTGCCAGGGCGCGCGTACGTTCGGTGACGCGACGCTCCAGGCTTGCATAGGCCTGCTTCA
>Ga0209258_101010_pt1 | contig 12782 bp, 9 predicted proteins | sample Araplaol_mTSA_r2_FD_184281 | JGI IMG/M metagenome (GOLD analysis project Ga0209258, IMG submission 184281) | Arabidopsis root microbial communities from North Carolina, USA - plate scrape CL_Col_mTSA_r2 (SPAdes) (version 2) | ecosystem: Host-associated > Plants > Roots > Endosphere | place: USA...
TCGACCTTTTCGTGGTGGCGCTGATCGCGTTGCTCGCAGGTCGCCTGGTGGGCTGGCCCTGGGCGCTGGTTGCGCTTGGCTTCCTCGCCTTGTCGCAGCACGAAGGCGGTGCGCCGCGGTGGACGCTTGCCGCTGCACTGGCATTGGCGTTGCTGATGCGTGCCTTGCCCGACGGGCGCCTTCGCGCGTTTGCGCGCATCGGTGCCGGTGCACTGCTTGTGTTGGCGGTGCTGTGGGCGCTGCCTTTTGCCAGCATACAGATGAGCTACGCGCTGCATCCGCAGCTGGAGGAGCGCGGTATGCCGGCATACGCGCCAGCGGCAGGCCTGGATGAAGAGCGCATCGCGCCGGCGCCGGCGGTGGAGGAGGCATCGACCAATGCGGTGCCGCCACCGCCCGCTCCTCCCGCGCCGCCGCAGGACATCGTCGCGGCGGGGATGGCCCCGTCGGTCATGCAGAAAGCCAAGGCGCCCTCCGCACCGCGTGCCGCACCGCTGAGCTCCATCACCGTGACCGGCGCGCGGATCACGGCTGCCAACACCATCGGGCAGGAGATGGATGCACACAGCATCGTCCAGGCGGGGCGCGGTGTGCCGCAGTGGGACAATGGCAACGACTATGTACTGGGCTGGTCCGGTCCCATCACCAGCGAGCAGACCACGCGCCTGGTGATCGCGCCGGCGTGGCTGGTTCGGCTGCTTCGCATCGCCATGCTCGCGATGCTGGCGGCGCTGCTGGGCAAGCTGGCCTTGAGCGTGATCCGGGCACGGCAGGCGCCATGGCATGGCTTGCGGACGGGGGGGGCGCTGGCCTTGCTGGCGCTGATGCTGTTGCCGCACGCAGTCCACGCACAGTCGACGCCGGGCAGCGAGCTGCTCAGGCAGTATCACGATCGACTGATCGAGGCACCGCCGTGCGCGCCGGATTGTGCATCCGTCGCGCAAGCCTCGGTGCAAGCGAATGGCGATCACCTCGCGCTGGATCTCGATGTGCACGCAGGCGCCGCGATCGCCGTGCCGATGCCGCAGGGTGGCGATGCGATGTCGCTGCAATCGGTGGCGGTGGACGGCCGCGACGCCGAGTTGCTGCGCATGGACGACAACCTGCTGGTCAAGCTCGACCGCGGCGTGCATCGCGTCGCCTTGCGCTATGGCATCACCTCGGCGGATACCGCGACGTTGCGCTTCCCGTTGCGTCCGCAACGCGTCGTCTTCAATGGCGATGGATGGAAGGCCGATGGCATGGACGATGATCGCCTGCTCGGTGACAGCCTCGCGCTCAATCGCGTGCGTACGAGCAGCGATGGCAAAGGTGTCGACGTGATGGCGCAGACCTTCCCGCCGTACGTCAAGCTGACCCGTACGCTGGAGCTGGGCACGCAATGGACGGTGCGCAACACCGTGGCGCGCATTGCACCGGAGGAGGGCGGCTTCAGCCTCGATCTTCCCTTGCTGCCTGGCGAGCATCCGCTCGGCGACGATGCACGCGTGCATGATGGCCGCGTCGGTATCACCTTCACTGCAGGTCAGCACGAAGTGAGCTGGACGAGTCGGCTGGATCGCACGGACTCGCTGGCCCTGAGCGCACCGCCCCTGGGCGAACGCGCGGAGCAATGGGTGCTGCAGTCGGCACCGATGTGGCATGTGGACGCGAAGGGCGTGCCCGGTTCCGTCAGCGACAATGGGTGGAGCTTCCAGCCCTTGCCGGGTGAAAGCCTGCACCTTGCGATCAGCCAGCCCAAGGCCGTGCCCGGCGACAGCCTGGCGTTCGACCTCGTGAATGTGGCGAGCCATGCCGGCGACCGCGTGACGGAGTCGGAATTGACGCTCGTGGCGCGCAGTACGCGCGGCGGTGAGCATGCGATCGGGCTTCCTGTCGGAGCGGAGCTGCTCGATACACGTCGCGATGGGGCGCCGCTCAACCTCGCCATTCGCGACGGCAAGCTCAGCCTGCCACTGTTGCCAGGGACGCATCAGTACTCGCTGCGCCTGCGCGAGCCGCGAGGTGTGAGCTTCAGCACGCGCACGCCATCGCTCTCGCTTGGTGCGTCGGCGGCCAATATCACGCAGCTGCATACGCTGCCGGAGAACCGGTGGGTGCTGTGGACCTGGGGACCGACCTCCGGGCCGGCGGTGCTGTACTGGTCCCAGCTGATCGTGCTGCTGGTCGCCGCCTGGCTGCTCGCGCGTTACGCACCCACGCCGCTGCGCTTCCATCAGTGGCTTTTGCTGGGGCTGGGGTTCTCCGCCTTTGCGTGGGGCGCCTATGCATTTGTCGTGGTGTGGCTGATCCTGCTGGGATTACGCGCACGCTACGTGGCGCCCGACCACTTCCGCGTGCGCTTCAACCTGGGCCAGGGCGCATTGGCCGTGGTGACACTTGCAGCGCTCGCCGTACTCGTGTCGGCGGTGCCGAAAGGTTTGCTCGGCCTTCCCGACATGCATGTCGTAGGCAACCACTCCACCGCCTGGCAGCTCGACTGGTTCGCCGACCATACCGACGATGCCTTGCCGCACGCCGGCGTGTTCAGCGTGTCGATATGGGTCTACAAGATCGCCATGCTGCTGTGGGCGCTGTGGCTGGCGAACGCGCTCATCGGTTGGTTGCGCTGGGGCTTCGAGGCGTGGAGTCGCGGTGGTTATTGGCGGCCGCGCAAGCCCAAGGTGGTGGAACCGCCGCCGGTCCCGCAGGCTGCGGAATAAACGAAAACGCCACGGTGGAAGCCGTGGCGTTTTCATGAAGTCTGCGGTCGCGCACTGGGTGCGCTCCTACATGGTCACGAAGCTGTTTATGAGCGCACCCAGTGCGCGACCGCACCCTCTCAACGCACCTCAATCCTCATCCGAGACACGCAACACCAGCTTGCCCGTATGGCTGCCATCAAACAGCCGATTGAGCACCATAGGCGCATTCTCCAGCCCGTCGGCCACGGTTTCGCCGGCCTTGATCTTGCCGCTAACCACCCAGCCAACCAGATCCTGCACGGCGCCCTGCTGGTCCTTGTAGTCGAAGGCGAGGAAGCCGCGCACGGTGAGGCGCTTGACGATGATCACGCTGTAATCGTCCGAGGGCTTGCCGCCGCTGGCGTAGTTGGCGATGAGACCGCACAAGGCGACACGGCCGCCATTGACCATGCGCGAAAGCACCGCGCGCATCACCGGCCCGCCGACGTTTTCGAAGTTCACGTGCACGCCATCCGGCGTGGCTGCGGCCAGTTGCTGCTTGAAGTCGTCGGCCTTGTAGTCGACGGCGGCATCGAAACCAAGGTCATCGATGAGATGGCGGCACTTCTCCGCGCCACCGGCAATGCCGACGACGCGTGCGCCGCGCAGCTTGCCGATCTGGCCGGCAATCGATCCCACGGAGCCGGCTGCGGCGGATACCACCAGCGTTTCGCCCGGCTGCACCGGCGCAATCTCGGTGAGTCCGTAGTGCGCGGTAATACCGCTGAACCCGCAGGCGCCAAGGAGGGTAGGCAACGCGACCGGCGGCTTGGGCGGCAACTTCGCCCAGTAGCCCGTCTTGCCTTCATCCAGCAGCGCATAGTCCTGCCAGCCGACCAGGCCTTGCACAAGGTCACCCACGGCGTAGTTTTTGGCTTTCGAAGCCACCACGCGGCCGATGCCGATGCCGCGCATCACTTCGCCGATGGCCACGGGCGGCATGTATTGCGGCACGTCGCTCATCCATACGCGGTTGGTGGGATCCATCGACAGGTACAGCACGCGCACCAGCGCTTGGCCATCCTGGAGTTCGGGCGTAGGTTGTTCGCGCAGTTCGAAGTTGTCCCGACTGACCAGGCCCTCCGGACGTGTCTTCAACAGCAATTGTCGGTTCGTGAAACTCATGGTGTGGACTCCGTGGATCAGACAGCGCAGGCGCCGCCATCGAGCACCAGCTCGGCGGCGGTGACGTAGCGACTTTCGTCGGAAGCGAGATAGAGCACCGCGTAGGCGACATCGTCTGGCTCGCCAAGGCGATGCATGGGGATGCCGCGCACCAGCTTGCGCGTGGCCTCCTCTTCGCCGAGCGCGTCGAAGAAGGGTGCGACGATGCCGGTACGGATGAAGGCAGGGTGGACCGAATTGCAGCGCACATCGATCTTCTGTCGCGCGCAATCCACGGCCACGGATTTGGTGAGCATCGCCACCGCGGCCTTGGAGGTGTTGTAGGCCGTGTAGTCCGGATCGACCTTGAACGCGGCCAGCGAGGAAATGTTGATGATGGAGGCTGGTTGCGCTTCGTGCAGATAAGGCATCGCATGCTTGCAGCCGAGCATCACGCTTTCCACATTGACGCTCATCACGCGTCGCCATTCCTTCAGCTCGATCGCGCCGATCCCACCCAGCGAGCCAATGCCGGCGTTGTTCACCAGCACGGAAATGCCACCCATTGCCAACGCTGCATCAGCGAGCAGGCGTTCCCAGTTGCTTTCATCGCGCACGTCCTGTGGTGCCGACCAGGCGATCTGACGGCCGGCCTCGCGGTTGATCTCGTCGGCCACTGTCGCGGCGGCATCGCCGTCGAGATCGGTGAGAAATACCTTGGCGCCGTGACGGGCCAGCATGCGTGCCATGGCCGATCCGAGGCCGCCAGCGGCACCGGTGATGAAGGCGCGTTTGCCGGCGGCACGCAGATGTTGTGGTGAAGTCATGCCTGTCCTCTGGGAGTCAAACGCTGAGATAGCCACCGTCGACATTCAACACCGCACCGGTGGTGTACGAAGCGGCGCTGGATGCGAGATACAAAGCCGCGCCGGCCATTTCGGACGGCTGCGCCACGCGCCGCATCGGCACGTGCGCCAACGCCTGCTTGAGGATGGCGGGCGTGTTCACCAGCACCGAGGCGAACTTGGTGTCGGTCAGACCCGGCAGCAACGCATTGCAGCGCACGCCCTGTTCGGCGCACTCCACCGCGAACGCCTTGGTCATCGAAATCACGGCGGCCTTGGTGATGGAGTAAATGGCCTGCTGGAAGCCCGGCACGACGCCGTTCACCGAGGCGACGTTGACGATGGAGCCGCCGCCGTTCTGCGCCATGAGGCGCGCGCCATGCGTGGACATGTAGAAGTAACCACGGATGTTGACGTCGATGGTCTTCTGGAACACCGAAGGCTCGGTGTCGAGGATGTTCCCGAAGAACGGATTGGTCGCCGCGTTGTTGACGAGGATGTCGAGTCGGCCGTGCCTGCTCGTCACCTGCTCGTACAGCGACGTGATCTGCTCCATCTCGCCGATATGGCAGGCCATGGCTTCGGCGGAGCCGCCTTCGGCCGTGATCGCATCGACCACCGACTGGCAATCGGCCTGCTTGCGGCTGGAGACCACCACATGGGCTCCTTGCGCGGCCAGCAGCTTCGCGATTTCCTCGCCAATGCCACGGCTGGCGCCGGTGACGATGGCGACCTTGCCGGTGAGGTCGAATGGGTTCGGTGCGGTCATGGCTGATGTCCGATGAAGTTGGATGGCGCGGGATGGGAAGTGAAAGTCATCGCAAGGTCACCAGCTGCGCGTCGCCGGTACGTTCCAGGTGCGGCCAGGCGTTGTAGGTGACGAGCGTCGATGCGCGCGAACCTAGGCGAACGCGCGTCACGCCGGTGTTCACCAGGGGCCAGCTGAGGCGAAACGCCTGCGACGGCGGAACATCCAGCAAGGCGCCGACGATGACGGCGATGGGACCGCCGGAGGTAAACGCCCAGGTCGTCTGTGACGGGTGGTCCGCCAGCGTCTTCAGCGCGGCGAGCGCATTCGCGCGAAACGTTGTCCAGGTGCAGCTGTACTCGGTGTCGTATGCGCCGCTCGACCAACGGTCCAGCGCTTCCACGAACAGACGCTGGAAGGCGCGATGAGGGGCGTCGTTCTGCTTCATGGCGGCGCGCAACGCACCCGGTGCGGCCAGGTCGGGGCGCAAACGTGCCAGCAACTCGAGATGATCGACTTCGTCCAATCCCTGTAGCGGCATGGGCGACAGCGACACGCCAGCGGCATGCAGGCAATGCGCGGCGGTATCGCGATGGCGGTTGCGGGGGCCAATGGCGACGAGATCCGGCGCCGGTGAGCACGTCGCCAGCCACTCGCCCAGCAAGGACGATTGCTGTTCGCCGATGAGCGAGAGCTGGTCGTAGTCATCGGCGCTGAAGCTGGCCTGGCCGTGGCGTATCAACAGCAGCTCGCGCATGGTCAGCCTTCCGCCGCGATCAGGCGGCGGCAGCGCATGCCCATGTAGCGGGCTGCGTCGCCGAAGCCGGCGAATTGCGGGTTGGTGGTCTGGCCCAGCGCGTAGCGGCGATAGATCTGCTGGATGATCACCATGAGGCGGAACAGGCCGAACACTTCGTAGAAGCCGAAGCGCGAGACATCCATCCCGGTTCGCTCGCCGTAGTAGGCGACGACTTCCGCGCGCGTAAGCATGCCGGCCTCGTGCGTAGGTTGGCGACGGAACGACTGGAATACCTTGTCGTCGTCGGCTTGTACCCAATAGGCGAGCGATCCGCCAAGATCCATCAGCGGATCGCCGACGGTGGCCATTTCCCAGTCCAGCACGCCGATGATGTCCAGCGGGTTATCTGGTGCAAGCACGACGTTGTCGAAGCGATAGTCGTTGTGGATCACGCAGCTGGCGTTGTCGTGCGCGGGCTGGTTGGCATCGAGCCAGGCGATCACGTCGTCGCATGGATCGGAGCCGTCGGTTGCCGCCTGTCGCCAGCGTTCGATCCAGCCCGCCACCTGGCGTGCTATGTACCCTTCGCCCTTGCCGAGTTCGCGCAACGCCGGCTGCTGCGTGTCGACGCGATGCAGGTCGATCAGTCGATCGACGAAGCCTACGCAGAGGCGGCGAACGCCGTCTCGATCCAACCCCAGTTCGGGCGGCAGGTCGCGGCGCAGGATGGTGCCGGCGAGGCGCTCCATCACGTAGAAATCCTGGCCGATGATTTGGGCGTCATCGCAGCGCGCGAGGATCGCCGGCACATAGGGATAGCTGGGCTTCAAGGCGTGCATCACGCGCGCCTCGCGCAGCATGTCGTGGGCGGACTTGGCCTTGGCGCCTCGCGGCGGTCGGCGCAACACCAGTTCGCGATCCGCATAGCTGAGAAGATAGGTGAGGTTGGACGCGCCGCCGGGGAACTGCTTTACCGTCGGCGCGCCTTCAAGCCCATCGATGTGTTGCTTGAGGAAGGCGTCGACGCGTGCGACGTCGAACACGTCTTCCTCGCGCACCGCACGGGCCTGGTCGGGAATCGACGTCATGCGTGGAGCTCCCGGGCGAGCTGCGCCTTGGCTTCGAGTTTGGCGACGACGGCACGATGCACTTCATCAGGGCCGTCCGCGAGCCGCAGCACGCGCGCATAGGCATAGAGCTGCGCCAACGGGAAATCGTCGGTGAGCCCTGCGCCGCCGTGGATCTGGATCGCCGCGTCGGCGGCCTGCTGCGCCACGGCGGGCACCACGACCTTGATCTGCGAGATCAGGCTGAGCGCAGCTTTTGGCCCTTGCGTATCGAGCGTCCACGCGGTCTTCAGCGTGAGCAGCCGCGCCTGCTCGATGGCGATGCGCAGGTTCGCCACGATGTCCGCGTTGCCGCCGAGCTTGAACAACGGCTTGCCGAAAGCCACGCGCGATTGCGCGCGCTGGCAAAGCAGGGACAACGCGCGCTCCGCCGCGCCCAGCGCGCGCATGCAGTGGTGCACCCGGCCGGGACCGAGCCGTCCTTGCGCGATCTCGAAGCCGCGGCCTGGACCGAGAATGATGTTCTCCACCGGCAGGCGCACGTGCGAGAAGCTCAGCTCGCCATGGCCCGATGGTTCGTCGTAGTCGTGGAACACCGGCAGCATGCGCTCGATGTGCACGCCCGGTGCATCGAGCGGGCAGATCACCATGCTGTGGCGACGATGCGGCTCGGCTTCCGCATCGCTCAGGCCCATGAAGATCACGAACCGGCAGTGCGGATGGCCGAGGCCGGTGGTCCACCATTTGCGGCCGTCGAGCACTACTTCGTCACCTTCGATGCGCGCGGTGGCCTGCATGTTGGTGGCATCGGAGGAGGCCACGTCCGGCTCGGTCATCGCAAAGCCGGATCGGATCTCGCCGTCGAGCAGCGGCTGCAGCCAGCGTCCGCGCTGCGCGGATGAGCCGTAGCGGTGCAGCACTTCCATGTTGCCGGTGTCTGGCGCGCTGCAGTTGAACACCTCGGGCGCGATGAACGAATGACCCATGATTTCCGCCAGTGGGGCGTACTCGAGGTTGCTCAAGCCTGGGCCACCGTCGGGATCGGGCAGGAACAGGTTCCACAGGCCTTGGGCGCGCGCCCTGGCCTTCAGTTGCTCCATGACCACGGGTTGCCGCCACTCGCGGTGGTCCGCGCTGCCGGTCAACTGGGCGGCATAGACGGCTTCGGCGGAGACGATCTCCTCCCGCATGAAGCGGCTGAGGCGTTCGGCCAGCGCCTGGGTGCGTTCGGAAGGACTGAAGTCCATAAGCGGTTCTCCTGTTCCCCCGCAGCCTACGCCCGTGGCATCCAATAATTGAAATGAATATGCTTTATGGCATGTCATAAGCCTGATTAATGATGAGCTGCCATGGAACGCATCGATCTGAACCTGTTCCGCGTACTGGACGCCATCTATACCCAGGGTGGCGTGAGCGCCGCGGCACGCACGCTGCACCTGACCCAGCCGGCGGTCACGCATGCGCTGGGCCGTCTGCGTGATCATCTCGGCGATCCACTGTTCGTGCGGCAGGGCAATCGGTTGCTGCCTACCGAGAAGGTGCGCGCGATGATGCCCTCGGTGCAGTCGCACCTGAAGGGTCTGCTGGCGAGCGCGCATGCGCAGGCCACGTTCGCGCCATCACGACTGCAGATGGAATTTGCGATCGGTTTTCGCGACATCCTCGAATCCATCGCGCTGCCCCGGCTGATGGCCGAGATCGGTCCTGAGGCACCGGGCGTGCGCCTGGTCAGCCGGCGTGTCGCGGCCGACGAGATGGAGCGCGAGCTGAGTGCTGGAACGCTGGATCTCGTGGTCGATCGTCCCTTGCGAGCCGGTACGCGTATTTCGCGGCAGCATCTGCTGGATGAAACGCTGGTGGTGGCGATGCGTCGCGGTCATCCTTCGGCAAGGCAGCTGTCGCGCGCCGACTACCTTGCCGCGCCGCACGTGGTCGTCTCGCCGCTCGGCGAGGCGAATGCGCTGGATACGCTGCTGGGGCAGAAGGGCGTATTCCGCGAAGTGCGGATGGTGGCGCAGCACTATTTCGCCGCGTGCCAGATCGTCGCCGCGAGCGACCTGTTGCTGACCGTGCCGAAGGCGTACGCGGAGCATGTGGCGCCTTTGCTGCCCATGGCGTTGCAGCCCTTGCCGATACGCATCAAGGCTTTTCCCATCTTCGCCTACTGGCACGATTCCAAAGACGGCGACCCGGCGCATGCCTGGTTCCGTGAACGGCTCGTCAAGTCGATTACCGGTGCCATGCAGTCGTCGCCGACATGACTTGCGGGCGACATACCGGCGGGCGCACGATGCGAAGAGCGCTGCACGCCACCCGTTGCACGCGCTGAGATGACACTTGAGGAAGCGCCTGGCAGCAGCACGCCGGGCCGACACCACGACGAGGTTTCTTGCATGTCCGAGCAGTCAGCGCCCGAGGTCGTCTACGACCCGACGGATCCCATGAATCGCAAGGAGCAGATGTTTCCGCGCCTGGACCCGTCCATGGTGCAACGCATCGCCTCGTACGGGCATGAGGAGCATGTTCCGGCGGGAACGGTGTTATTCCAGCGCGGCGATCGCGGCGTGGATTTTTTCCTCGTGCTGGATGGCCTCGTCGAGATTTTCGATCTCGACAAGCATGGCCATCCGAACGTTTTCACCATGTATGCCGCGCGGCAGTTCAGCGGCGAAATGAACATGTTCAACCGCCGCGCCGTGATGGCTTCCGCGCGAGCCGCGATGGACAGCCGCGTGATCCGCGTGCCGGCCGCCAATTTCCATCGCATGGTGGCGGCCGAGGCGGACATCAGCGAGATCATCATGCGCGCCTTCATCCTGCGGCGCGTGGGCCTGATCCGCATGGGTTACGGCGGTGTCGTGCTGGTCGGGCCCGGGCACAGCGCGGATACGCTCCGCCTGGAACGTTTCCTCGTGCGCAACGGCTATCCGCATCGCCTGATCGACACCGAGGTCGATCCCGACGCCGGTGGTTTCATCGAATGCTTCCAGCTTCGGCAGGAGCAGTTGCCTGTCGTGATCTGCCCGGAAAAATGCTTCCTGCAGAACCCGAGCACCGCCGAGCTTGCCGACGAACTGGGGCTTACCGAAGTCATCGATGAGCATCACATCTACGACGTGGCCGTGGTCGGCGCGGGGCCGGCGGGCTTGGCCGCGGCCGTGTATGCCGCATCCGAAGGGCTTTCCACCATCGTGCTCGAAGGCATGGCGCCGGGCGGGCAGGCGGGCACGTCGTCCAAGATCGAGAACTACCTGGGCTTTCCCACCGGCATTTCCGGGCAGGCGCTTGCCGGTCGCGCGCAGGCGCAGGCGCAGAAGTTCGGTGCGCGGCTTGCCGTATCGCGACAGGCCGCCAACATCGATTGCACCGCGCAGCCGTATCGCCTGAGGTTGGACGATGGGCAGATCGTCACGGCGCGTGTGGTCGTCGTCGCCACCGGTGCGCGCTATCGCAAGCTGGACGTGCCCGGCTACTCACACTTCGAAGGCGAGGGCATCCATTACGCCGCCACGGCGATGGAAGGACAGCTGTGCGCGAACGAGGAAGTCGTGGTGGTCGGTGGCGGCAATTCGGCGGGGCAGGCGGCGGTATTCCTGTCGCGCATCGCCAAGCATGTCCATGTGCTGGTGCGCTCAAACGGCCTGGCCGCCACCATGTCCGACTATCTCGTGCAGCGTATCGCGCAGTCGCCATCCATCACGCTGCACGCGCGCAGCGAAGTGGTGGAACTCCACGGTGATCCGCGGCTGCAGCAGATCGTCTGGCGTAACCGGGACAGCGGCGAACTCACCGCCTGCCAGGCGGGCAACATGTTCGTGATGATCGGTGCGGAACCCAACACCGACTGGCTGCAGGACTGCCTGGCGCTGGACGACAAGGGCTTCGTGCTGACGGGCCGCTGCGCGCAGGGGCACCTGCTGGAATCGCCTTATGCCACCACGCGGCCGGGCATCTACGCCGTGGGCGACGTACGCGCCGGTTCGGTCAAGCGCGTGGCGTCCGGCGTTGGCGAGGGCTCGGTGGTGATCCAGGCCGTGCACCACTACCTGCATCCGGAAGCCGTCTGAGCGCGCGTGCGCAGGCACTACACTGACGGCCTTTTCGATAGGGAAAGCCGCCATGTCGTCCATGCCACACCGATCCAGTGCTTACCGCAGGGTGTCGCGATATGGCTGAGGTGCGTCAGGCCCTGGCCAGCGCGACGGCCGCGCTGGGCGATCGGCTGGAGGCGGAACTGTTGCTGGTGCACGCGCTTGGCAAGCCGCGCAGCTGGCTGATCGCGCACGCCGACGACGAACTGGATTCGGCCCACGCCGCCGCCTTCGATGCGCTGGTGAAACGTCGGGCCGACGGTGAGCCGGTGGCTTACATCACGGGCCGCCGCGGCTTCTGGTCGCTGGATCTGGAAGTGACGCCCGCCACGCTCATTCCCCGGCCCGAAACCGAATTGCTGGTGGAACTGGCGCTGGATCGGCTGCCTGCCACCGGCGCCACGCGCGTTGCCGATCTTGGCACGGGCAGCGGTGCGATCGCGTTGGCGATCGCACGCGAGAGTAGGGCTGCACACGTGATGGCGACCGACGCCAGCGCCGAGGCCCTGGCCGTCGCACAACGCAATGCCGCCGCGCAGCGCATCGCCAACGTCACCTTTGTACAGGGCGATTGGCTGTCGCCCCTGCACGGGCAGACGTTCGACGTGATCGTTTCCAATCCGCCATACATCGAAGCAGACGACCCGCACCTGGGGCAGGGCGATCTGCGCTTCGAGCCCATGAGTGCACTGGCGTCGGGTGCCGATGGCCTGGACGACATCCGTCGCATCGTGACGGACGCTCGCACTCATCTGAAGCCGGGCGGCTGGCTGCTGATGGAGCACGGCTGGAACCAGGGTGCCGCGGTACGCGCCCTGCTCGAACAGGGCGGCTACCACGATGTGTTTACCGCCCAGGACCTGGAGCAGCGCGACCGCGTCACCGGCGCTCGCTGGCGTTAGCGCGCCCTTTGCAGGAGCGCACCCAGTGCGCGATCGGCCTCGCATCAAACCGTGCAATCTGGCCGTCCAAACGTCCAACCGAAAAGGGCGACCGCCATGGTCGCCCTTTGGATCACATCAACCGCTGCCCGCGAATCAGCCCGCGTTCGCGACACTCGCGGTCGTCAATTGCGGAAATCGCGCGCGGATCGCGTTGCGGATGCTGGGCAGGTCAAGGCCAGCCATGGTCAGCACTTCCTCGCGACTGCCGTGTTCGAGGTACGCGTCGGGCAGGCCCAGATGCAGGATCGGCTTGACGATGCCGTGCGCCGCAAGGCATTCGGCCACGCCGCTGCCCGCGCCACCGGCGATCGCGTTGTCCTCCAGCGTGACGAAGGCATCGTGAGTCTTCGCCAGCTCGAGGATCATCGCCTCGTCCAGCGGCTTCACGAAACGCATGTTGACCAGCGTGGCGTCGAATTCGGCGGCGATCTCGGCCGCCGGGGCCAGCATCGCGCCGAAGCTCAGCAGTGCAAGGCCGCGGCCACGGCGGCGTAGCTCGGCCTTGCCGATCGGCAGCGTTT
>Ga0209258_101013_pt1 | contig 12737 bp, 10 predicted proteins | sample Araplaol_mTSA_r2_FD_184281 | JGI IMG/M metagenome (GOLD analysis project Ga0209258, IMG submission 184281) | Arabidopsis root microbial communities from North Carolina, USA - plate scrape CL_Col_mTSA_r2 (SPAdes) (version 2) | ecosystem: Host-associated > Plants > Roots > Endosphere | place: USA...
TGCCATGGCGCGTGACCGGCATGTCGGCCTCGATGGCCTCGTAATTGGGGCCGTGCACCTCGTGCAGGTCGGCGAACCTGAACTCGTAGCCGCCGACGGTGGCGCTCGAGCCGACCGTCATCGTGAGGTCTTCCTCGACCTCGTAGGTGCGCACCATGCTCACGCCGAACGCGAACACGGCCACGCCCAGGTGCGCGAGCCACATGCCCGTCAGCGAGCGCGGCCACTGGCGCACGCGCTCGAACAGCGTCAGCTGCGCGCCGCCGGACGAGCGCAGGCGCTCGACGATGTCGACGACGATGGACGCCGCGATCCAGTACGTCATCGCGATGCCCAGCATGGCGACGATCGACAGCCTGCCGGCGACCCACGCCGTGCCGACCGCGCCCAGCACCGTGGCGAGCGCCGCGAAGCGCAGCCGGTGCAGCAGCGACGGCAGCGAGGCCTCCTTCCAGCGCGCCAGCGGGCCGATGCCCAGCAGCACGACCACGGCCACCATCAGGGGCAGGAACACCGCCTCGAAGTAGGGCGCGCCCACCGAGATCTTGCCCATGCCCAGCGCGTCGAGCAGCAGCGGGTACATCGTGCCCAGCAGCACCGAGGCGCAGGTCACGACGAACAGCATGTTGTTGCCCAGGAGCATGGATTCGCGCGAGACCAGCGCGAAGCGTGCGCCCAGGCCCACCTTCGGGGCGCGCCAGGCGTACAGCGTCAGCGCGCCGCCGACGACGATGCCCAGGAACACGAGGATGAACAGCCCGCGCTTCGGATCGGTGGCGAACGCGTGCACCGACGAGAGCACGCCCGAGCGCACGATGAACGTGCCCAGCAGCGACAAGGTGAACGCCAGCAGCGCCAGCAGCACCGTCCACGATTTGAAGGCGCCGCGCTTCTCGGTGACGGCCAGCGAGTGGATCAGCGCCGTGCCGGCCAGCCAGGGCATGAACGAGGCGTTCTCCACCGGATCCCAGAACCACCAGCCGCCCCAGCCCAGCTCGTAGTAGGCCCAGGCGCTGCCCAGCATGATGCCGATCGTCAGGCACGACCAGGCGGCGGTGGTCCAGGGGCGCGTCCAGCGCGCCCAGGTGGCGTCGAGCTTGCCCTCGATCAGCGCGGCGACCGCGAACGCGAAGGCCACGGAGAAGCCGACGTAGCCCATGTAGAGCATCGGCGGGTGGCTCACCATGCCCGGATCCTGCAGCAGCGGGTTCAGGTCGTTGCCGTCCATGGGCACCGGCACGAGCCGGTCGAATGGGTTGGACGTCGTCAGCATGAACAGGATGAAGCCGATCGAGATCAGGCCCATGATGCCCAGCACGCGCGCGACGAAGGGCGCGGGCAGCTTGCGGCTGAACTGCGCCACGGCCAGCATCCACACGCTGAGCATCGTCAGCCACAGCAGCAGCGAGCCCTCGTGGCCGCCCCAAACGCCGGCCACGCGGTAGAACAGCGGCAGCGCGCTGTTGGAGTTGCTGGCCACGTACAGCACCGAGAAATCGTTGCGCACGAAGCTGCTCACGAGGCACGCGAACGCGACGCCCACCAGCAGGCCGTGCGCGCGCGCCGCGGGACGCGCGAGCGCCATCCAGTCGGCACGGCCGCGCGCGGCGCCGACGAGCGGCAGCGTGCCGAGGATCAGCGCGACCGCGAGCGCGATCAGCAGCGCGACCTGGCCTACTTCGGGGATCATCGATTCGTCTCCGTCTTCATCGTGCCGCCGTGCTCGGCAGCCTTCTTCAGCGCCGCCGCAGCCTCGGGCGGCATGTAGTTCTCGTCGTGCTTGGCCAGCACTTCCTGCGCCGTGAACACGCCGTCCGGGCCCAGCTTGCCCTGCGCGACGACGCCCTTGCCTTCCTTGAACAGGTCGGGCAGCGGGCCGCGGTAGTGCACCTGCATCGACTTGGCGAGGTCGGTGACCGTGAACTGCACGTCCACCCCGTCGCGTCTGACGCTGCCCACCGTCACCATGCCGCCGACGCGGAACGGCCGGCCTTCGGGCGCCTCGTGGTTGGCCACCTGCGACGGCGAGTAGAAGAAGACGAGGTTGGAGTTGAACGCGTTGAGCACCAGCGCCGTGGCCACGCCCACGGCCGCGAGGATGCCGACGATGATCGTCGCGCGCTTCTGGCGGGGGGTCACGGCCGGTCTCCCGCCGCGGCCGCGCGCGCGGCCTCCTCGTCGGCCATGCGCTCGGCGATCGCGGTGCGCGCGGCGCGATGGCGCCAGCGCGCCAGCAGCGGCTCGACCAGCATGAGGACGGCCATCGTGCCGTAGGCGCCCCACACGAAGCCGCCGCGGCCGCCCATGTCGAGGAATTCGGAAAGCGAGTGCCACTGCATCGTGGTCATCCTTGAGTCCTGGCGATCAGCGCCCGCGCCCAGGCATTGTCGCCCTCGCGCTCCAGCACGATCGCCCGCGCCCGTGCGAACACCACGGCGAACGCGTACGCCCAGCAGGCCAGCGTCAGCAGCAGCATCGCGGCGAGCATGCTCGAGGCCATGTGCTGCTCCTTGCCCATCGTCAGGCTCGAACCCTGGTGCAGCGTGTTCCACCAGACGACCGAGAAATAGATGATCGGCACGTTGACCACGCCCACGATGGCCAGCAGCGCGCCGGCCTTGTCGGCGCGGCGCACCTCGTCGATCGCCGCCACGAGCGCCATGTAGCCGAGGTACAGGAACAGCAGGATCAGCTCGGACGTGAGCCGCGCGTCCCACACCCACCACGTGCCCCAGGTGGGTCGGCCCCACAGCGAGCCCGTCCACAGCGCCAGCAGCGTGAACAGCGCGCCGGTGGGCGCGATCGCGCGGGCGAAGATGAAGGCCATGCGCGCGTTCAGGAACCAGCCGACCGCGGCCCAGAACGCCATCGCCACGTACAGCACCATGGACAGCCAGGCCGCCGGCACGTGGATGAAGATGATGCGATAGACCTCGCCCTGCACCGCGTCGGTGGGTGCCACGAAGAAGCCCATCCACAGCCCGGCCAGCGCGAAGACGGCCGCGACGACCCCGCACAGCGGGCCCAGCACGCCCGCCAGCCGGTAGAAATTGGACGGCGAGGCGAACGTGAACCAGGTCAGGCGGGGGCGGACGGCGGCGGTGGCGGCGGACGTGTTCACGCGTGCATTTTCCCGTTGTCGGGGCGAGTCGTGTTGCGAGATGTCATGGCACGGCCCGCCGGGGTCATTCCACCGCGATGCGCAGCGCGGCGGCGGTGGCCGGTGGCGCGCCGACCAGACAGGCGATCAGCAGCGCGCCCAGCAGCGACAGGTGCGGCGACGGCGACTGCCCGGCATCGACCGCCGCCGCCGCCCCGGCGCCGAAGATCAGGGCCGGAACGGCCAGCGGCAGCACGATCAACACGATCAGCATGCCGGCCGAGCGCAGGCCCAGCGTCAGCGCCGCGCCGACCCCGCCCAGCAGGCTCAGGATCGGCGTCCCCAGTAGCAGAGACACGAACAGCACCGGAAGTTCCTCGACCGGCAGGCCCAGCAGCAGGCCCAGCAGCGGGGCGCCGATGACCAGGGGGGCCCCGCTGATGGTCCAGTGGCCGGCGGCCTTGGCGGCGGCCACCGCGACGCCCGCGCCCGGTGCGAGCAGCAGCTGCTCGAGCGAGCCGTCGGCGTGGTCGGCGGCATACAGCGGTGGCATCGACAGCATCGCCGCCAGCAGCGCGCAGACCCACACGACGCCCGGGGCGATCAGCCTGAGCACCTGCGGATCGGGACCGACGCCCAGCGGGAACAGGCTGGCCGCCACGAGGAAGAACGCGACCGGCAGCAGCGCCTCGGTGCGCCGGCGCCAGGCCAGGCGCAGGTCGCGCTGGTAGACGGCCAGGAAGACGGCGCCGTTCATGATGCGGCCCCGATGGCCCGGGCGACCCGGCGCGTGCTCATGCGGCGCCCGCCTCGCGCGGCAGCAGGTCGAGGTCGAGGACGCGGAAGCCGGCGCTCGCGGCCTGGGCGTCCAGGTGCAGGTGATGGCTGGTCAGCAGCACGCTGCCGCCGCGGGCGCGGTGCGCGGCCAGCAGCGCGTGCAGCGTGGCCGTGCCGGCGACGTCGAGCGCGTCGAAGGGCTCGTCCAGCACCCACAGCGACGGTCCCGCCTCGAGCGCCAGGCGCGCCAGCGCGACGCGCCGCCGCAGGCCCTGCGACAGGCTGCGTACGGGGGTGCGCTCGCGGCCGGCCAGGCCCAGGCGCGCGAGCGCGGCGCGCACCGCGACCGCGCTGGCGTCGCGCCCGTGCACGCGCGCGAGGAAAGCCAGCGACTCGGCGGCCGTCAGGTCGTCCTTGAGCGCGTTGGCGTGAGCGATGTAGACGAGCGCGCCATCGAAGCGCTCGTTGCCCCGCGTGGGCACGCCGTCCCACAGGATCTGGCCGTGCTCGGGCGTCGACAACCCGGCGACCAGGCGCAGCAGGCTCGTCTTGCCGCGGCCGTTGCCGCCGCGCAGCCACAGCAGCTCCCCGCGCGCCAGCGTCTCGTTCAGGCCTGAGAACAGGAGGCGGTCGCCGCGCCGGCACGCCACGTCCACCAGCCGCAGCGACGGCAGCGGCGCCGGCGACGGAGGTGTCGCGGCGAGCGTGCCGGTCAGCGGGGCGGAGGTCATCGGGCGGGCGGGTCGGGGTCGGGAGCGAAGGGCGCGTCAGTATAGGAGGCGCGCCCGGCATGCCCCTTGCGCCCGGGTGTGCGCCCGCGCCGGCGAAGCGCCGACAATCGCGCGATGACGATGTCCGTGGTCTGCGTGAACGTTCCCCGCCCGGCCGGCAGTCCGGGCCCGCTGCGCCTGGAGCCGGCCGACGGCCCGGTCGGCGTCGGCCTGGCGGGCTTCGCGCGCCGTGCCCAGGGCCACCCCGTGGGCGAGGATCCGGCGCTGGCCGGGGAGCTCGCGCTGTCGCACGCGCTGTACGCCTACCCGGCGCTGCACCTGCCGGTCTGGCGCACGATGCGCGCGCAGGCGGGCGTCGCCGCGCCCGACGCGGCCATCCCGCCGGGCGCGTTCGACGAGCACCTGATGCTGGACGGCGTCGACGAGGCGCGCCTGTGGGAGGGCGACCTGCTGCGCTTTTCCGACTGCACGCTGGTGGTGAGCGTGCCGCGCCTGCCCGACGCGCGCTTCAACGAGACGCTCGGCTTCCCGCAGGCCGCCAAGATGGTGGCGCAGTCGCGCTGGAGCGGCTTCTGGCTGTCGGTGCGCGTGCCTGGCACCATCGCCGCCGGGCAGCCGTTCGAGCTGGTCCCGGGGCCGCGGGCGACGGGCGTCGTGGAGCTGTTCCGGGCGCGAACGGCGAAGCGGGCGTGGTGAGCGCCCGCCCGCCGAGCCGTCTCACGAGGCGGCCTGCCGCGAGCCGAAGCGCGTCCTCGCGGATGAAGGCGGATGCCTGACCCCGCCGCCTGCCGACGGCGGCTTCAGCCCGCCAACGCCGGATAGTCCGTGTAGCCCTCGGCGCCGCCGCCGTAGAACGTCTTCTGGTCCCACTCGGCCAGCGGCCTGTCCTCGCGCAGCCGGCGGGCCAGGTCGGGGTTCGAGATGAACGGCTTGCCGAACGACACCGCATCGGCCCGGCCGGAGGCCACGGCCTGCAGCGCCATGTCGCGCGTGTAGCCGTTGTTGACGATCCAGGCGCCGCGCCAGAGCTTGCGCAGCGCATCGAAGTCGAACGGGGCGAAGTCGCGGGCGCCGCCGGTGGCGCCTTCCACCATCTCGAGGAACGCGAAGCCCAGCTTGTCCAGTTCCTTGACGACGTGGCTGAACAGCGCGAACGGGTTCGAGTCCTGGCCGATGTCGTTGGCCGGCGTGACGGGCGACAGCCGCAGACCCACGCGGCCCGGCCCGATCTCCTGGCAGACGGCGGTCATCACCTCGACGAGGAAGCGGGCACGGTTCTCGATCGAGCCGCCGTAGCGGTCGTCGCGGTCGTTGCACGAGTCGCGCAGGAACTGCTCGACGAGATAGCCGTTGGCGCCGTGCACCTCGACGCCGTCGAAGCCGGCGTCGATCGCGTTGCGCGCGGCCCGGCGGAACTGGTCGACCACCTGGCCCACCTCCGCGGTGCCGAGCGCGCGCGGCGCCGACACGGGCTCGAAGCCGGCGGGCGTGAAGGTCTTGGTGCTGGCCGGCCTGGCCGTGGAAGACACCGGCTGCTCGCCCGCGGGCAGCAGCGAGGTGTGCGAGATGCGTCCCACGTGCCAGATCTGCGCGACGATCCGGCCGCCGCGGCGGTGCACGGCATCGGTGACGAGCCTCCAGCCGGCGAGCTGCTCGGGGCTGTAGATGCCGGGGGTGTCGAGGTAGCCCTGGCCCAGCGGGCTCACTTGCGTGCCCTCCGAGATGATCAGGCCGGCGCCGCTGGCGGGATCGGCGCGCTGCTCGTAGTAGGTGGCGTTGAGCGCGTGCGGCACGCGGCCGGGGCCGGCGCGGTCGCGCGTCAGCGGCGACATGACGAGACGGTTGGCGATGGCGATGTCGCCGAGCTGCAGGGGATCGAACAAGGTGGTCATGCGTGCGAGGTTAGCGCTAGCCGGCGGCGCCCGCCGGCACAGGGATTTCGCGAGTCGTGCTAGCGGGGCGTTCGAATCGAACAATGTGAACGCGCGATTGGCCGGCATCTCGCGACTCCTGGCCGCGCCGGCGTGAATTTGGCCGCTTAAGCGCGGCTATTTCGCCCTTGTCGGGCGTTCCCGATCCGCACAATCGGCCGAAGAACTGGTCAGTTCCGCGATCGACGGAACCGCCGGTCGTGCCCGACCCGGCCCCAACCCCTCCTCCACTCCACGAGGCGCCCATGTTCTCGATGCGCAACCTCTCCGTCCGTTCCCGGTTCTACCTGGTGATGTCGCTCGTCTCGATCTCGCTGATGGTGCAGGCGGGCTGGGGCTGGCTGTCGGCCCAGTCCGGCATCTCCACGGTCACCGTGCTGTTCGACCAGGCCGACGCGACGGCGCAGCAGGTCGGCGCCCTGCGCGAGTCCATGGCCAGCGTGCGCCGCTACCAGGCCGAGATGATCGCCACCGCCGTGTCCAACCCGACCGGCGTGGGCCCGCTGCACGACGCCTGGAAGAAGGCGGTCGGCGCGTTGAACAGCGGCGGCGACACTCTCGCCAAGGCGCATCCTGCCGACACCGCGCTGTCCGAGCTCGTGGGCAAGCAGAGGAAGCTCCTGGCCGACGTCGTGGAGGTCATCGACCCGATCGCGCAGCAGCTCACCGACGCCAAGATGGATGCCGCCGCCGCGCTCGCCTACGCGGGCCAGGCCAACGACAAGCTCGACGCGGCGCAGGCCAACCTCACCGCCATCCTCAAGTCCCAGCAGTCCGGCATGGCCGGCATCCGCGCCGAGATCGCGCGCGGCTCGCTCATCGCCTCCATCGCGCGCATCGCGCTGGTGGGCATCACCCTGGCCATCTTCCTGCCGTTGATGTGGATCACGCTGCGCTCGATCTGCGGCCCGCTGGACCAGGCCGTGGCCGTGGCCACGCGAATCGCCAGCGGCGACCTCGGCAGCCGCATCGTGGCCGAGGGCCAGGACGAGCCGGCGCGCCTGATCCGCGCGCTCGCCGACATGCAGGCCGCGCTGCGGCGCCTGGTCGGCCAGGTGCGCGAATCGTCGGAAAGCATCGAGGTGGCCAGCTCGGAAGTCGCCAGCGGCAACACCGACCTGTCGCAGCGCACGGAGCTCGCGGCGAGCCACCTGCAGCGCACGGCCAGCTCGATGGACGCGCTGACGGTCACGGTGCGCCAGTCCACCGATTCGGCGCACACCGCCAACCAGCTGGCCACGTCGGCCGCGGCCGTCGCCGCGCGCGGGGGGCAGGTGGTCGCGCAGGTCGTCTCGACGATGGACGAGATCAACCACAGCTCCAAGAAGATCGCCGACATCATCGGCGTCATCGACGGCATCGCCTTCCAGACCAACATCCTGGCGCTGAACGCGGCCGTCGAGGCGGCGCGCGCGGGCGAGCAGGGCCGCGGCTTCGCGGTCGTCGCCGGCGAGGTGCGCTCGCTGGCGCAGCGTTCGGCCGAGGCCGCCAGGGAGATCAAGGCGCTGATCGGTGCATCGGTCGACCGCGTGGAATCGGGCTCGCGCCTGGTCAACGACGCGGGCACCACGATGACCGAGATCGTCGCCAGCGTGCAGCGCGTCACCGACATCATCGGCGAGATCAGCGCCGCGTCCACCGAGCAGAACCAGGGCATCGTCGAGGTCAAGGGCGCGATCGGCGAGGTCGACCAGATGACGCAGCAGAACGCCGCGCTGGTCGAGGAGAGCGCCGCCGCGGCCGAATCGCTGAAGGAGCAGGCCACCAAGTTGGCGGCGGTCGTGTCCACCTTCCGCCTCGGCGAGGACGCGGCCCACGCGCACCGCGCGGCCTTAGAGACCATCGCTCCGGCACATGGTTCGGCCGCCGATGCCGCCATCGCGCGCGCCAAGGCGCAGTCCGTTCCGCCGCCGTCCGGGCCGGTGCCGCCCAAGGCGGTGGCCGCCCGGCCCGCCGCCAAGTCCGCGGCGCCCAGAGCCGCCGTCCCTGCGACGCCGGTGGCCGCGGCCGCCGCGACGCCTCAGCCCTCGGGCGCGAACGACGACTGGGAAAGCTTCTGAGCGCCGCGCCGTCGCGCGCGATGTGAGAGAAACGGGCGCCGCGGCGCCCGTTGTCGTTGCCCGAGCGGATGCCGGCCTCGCGCTCGGCCCCGTCGCGGGCGTGGGCTCAGAACGTGTAGCCCGCCTGCACGCCCGCACCCGTCAGCGGCTCCAGCAGGTTGAGCAGCGAGCGCAGCGGCCCGTAGCGGTTCGCCACCTTGGTCGCGTAGTTGAAGAAGCGCGGCAGGTCCTCGCTGTAGTGCGGCTTGCCGTCGCGGTGCTTCAGGCGGCAGAAGATGCCCAGGATCTTCAGGTGGCGCTGCAGGCCCATCCATTCGGTCTGGCGCCAGAACTCGCCGAAATCCTCGTCCACGGGCAGGCCGGCGTGGCGCGCCTGCTGCCAGTAGCGCACGGCCCAGTCGAGCTCGTGTTCCTCGTCCCACGAGATGAACGCGTCGCGCAGCATCGAGGCCAGGTCGTAGGTGATGGGGCCGCGCACGGCGTCCTGGAAGTCGAGCACGCCGGGATTGCGGTCGCACACCATCAGGTTGCGCGGCATCCAGTCGCGGTGCACGGCCACCTGGGGCTGGCTCAGCGCGCTGTCGATCAGGCGCTGACTGACGGTCTGCCAGATCTCGTGTTCCTTCGCAGTCCAGGTGATGCCGAACTCGCGCGTGACGCACCAGTCCGGGAACAACTGGATCTCGCGGCGCAGCAGCGCGTCGTCGTATGGGGGCAGCGTGCTGCAGTCGCCATGCAGCTGCCACTGGACCAGCGCGTCGATGGCGTCGCGCATCAGCAGATCGGCGCCGGCGTGGTCCAGCTCGCGCAACGCGGCCAGGTACTGCGTGCTGCCGAGGTCGTCCAGCAGCAGAAAGCCCTGGTGCACGTCCTGCTCGAGGACGCGCGGCGCATGCAGGCCGGCGCCCAGGATGAGCGCGCCGACGTGCACGAAGGCGGCGACGCTGTCCTCGGCGGCCGGCGAGTCCATCACGATGAAGCTGGCGCCGTCGGCCGCGGTGACGCGGAAGTAGCGGCGCGAGCTGGCGTCGGCCGAGGCCAGGTGCAGCGTGCCGCGGTCGAGGCGGTGGCGCGGGGCGAGCGCGTCGAACCAGCGGCCGAAGGCTTGTTCGCGTTCGGCATCGGCCCAGGTGATGGGCGCGGCGGCGGAGCCGGAGGGGGAATCGATCATCGGTTCGGAGTGGGCAGCGCGGGAAGGAAGCATCGCTCCGGGGCAGGCTCGTGACTCCCGGGCAACGCGGCACGAGGCACCGACACAAGGCGGCAGCACTGTCGTGGATAATCGACATTCTAATAATCCCCCTGCGTCGCACGCGGCTCGGGTCCCCGCAGGGCGGTGTCGACGCGTCGATTCGCTGTTGGCCGCGCGGGGACTGCCCTTCTGCCGGCGCAAGGCGCCCCGCCCACCCCGTTTTCAGCCCGATCGCGTGTTGCGTTCTTCCCCGTCGCGTCGCCATCGCCGTCCCCCGTCCGCCCTGGCGCCGCTGGCCGTCGCGGCCGCGCTGTGCGCGTTCGCGGCCGGCGCGCAGGCCCAGGCGCTCCCGCGCGTGCGCGCGACGCCGCCGCCCGAGCCGCCCCGGGAGGCGCCCGGCAACGACGTCGCGCCGCCCGTGATCACGCTGACCGCCGATGACGTCGTCAGCCACATCGGCGGGGTGACGCAGGCCAGCGGCAAGGTCCAGGTCAGGCGCCTGGACACCGACCTGTTCGCCGATCTGCTCACCTACGACCGCCTCAGCGACACCGCCCATGGCCAGGGCCACGTGCGCATCGCCCGTGGCCTGGATTGGTTCAGCGCCGACCGCGTCGACCTCGAGCTGACGCGCAACGCCGGCACGCTGGTCGGCACCGAGTACGAGCTCGGCGCGCGCAAGGCCGGCGGCCATGCCGACCGCATCGAACTGCACGACCGCAATCGCTCGACGGCCTACAACGCCAACTACACGAGCTGCACGCGCGACGGCCCCGAAGAGCCCGACTGGATCATCTCGGGCAGCCAGATCGACATCGACACCAGCTCCAACGAGGGCAAGGCCACCCATGCGGTCCTGCACTTCCTCGGCGTGCCGATCCTCTATGCGCCGTCGCTGACCTTCCCCGTGACGGCCGAACGCAAGTCCGGGTGGCTGCCGCCGACGGGCGACCTGAGCAACCGCAGCGGCCTGACGCTGTCGGTGCCCTACTACTGGAACATCGCGCCCAACGTCGACGCCACGCTGTCGCCCGGTTACGCCACCAAGCGCGGCGTCGAGCTTACCGGCGAGCTGCGCTACCTGGAGCCCGGCGACCTCGGCCAGGTCACCACCTACGCGTTGCCCAAGGACGCGGCCACCGGCAACGCGCGCGGCGCCGTCGAGTGGGCGCACGAGGGCTCGCGTGCCGACTGGCTGAGCTACAGCGCGCGCGTGCAGCGCGTTTCCGACCAGACGTACTGGAAGGACTTCCCCAACCAGATGCCGGCGCTCACGCAGCGGCTGCTGCCCATCGACCTGTCCGGCACCCGCCGCTTCCTGCCCTTCGGCGAATCCGGCGAGATCGACGCCTATGCCCGCGTGCAGCGCTTCCAGACGCTGCAGGATCTCGGCGAAGCCGACGACGCCTCGCGCATCCAGGTGCCCTACCAGCGCAGCCCGCAGCTGGGCCTGCGCGGCAACGTCTCGCTCAAGGACCAGCTTCGCCTCGACTTCGAGGCCGAGGCCGACCGCTTCGACCTGTCCGGCCTGCGGCAGGAAAACGGCTACATCGATTACGTCAACTCCGCCAACCTCGGGCAGGCCTCCGACCCATCGAAGGTCGTCGCGCACGACCAGCGCGTCGGCGGCAACCGGGCGCACGTGGTGGGCTCGGTCTCGCGCAACTTCGCGTCCGACTGGGGTCGTTTCGAGCCGCGCATGACGCTGCACGGCGTCACCTACGACACCGACGTGCAGGCCGACGGCACCCGCCTGCGCGCCACCCGCGTGATTCCCACCTTCAGCGCCGACAGCTCGTTCAGCTTCGAGCGCCAGGCCGAGCTGTTCGGGCGCGATCTCGTGCAGACGCTCGAGCCGCGCTTCCTGTACGTCGTGACGCCGTACCACGACCAGAGCAAGCTGCCGCTGTACGACACCGCGCCCAAGGACTTCAACGAGGTGCTGGTCTACAGCGAGAACCAGTTCACCGGCCAGGATCGGGTCAACGACGCGAACCAGCTCACCGCCGGGGCGACGACGCGCTTCAACGACTCCAGCAACGGCCGCGAGCTGCTGCGCCTGGGCATCGCCCAAAAGCTGCTGCTGAAGGACCAGCGCGTCACGCCCGACGGTGTCGTCGACGCGAACAAGCTGTCGCACCTGCTGCTGTACGGGTCGTCCTCGGCCATGGAGCACTGGAGCTTCGACGGCATCGTCGAAGGAGATTCCTCCTCGCCCGACGGCTGGCTGCAACGCGCAGTTGTGAGTGCCCGCTTCCATCCGGGGCCCTTCAAGTCGTTGAGTGTGACCTACCGCTATGCGCGCGCCTCCAGCAAGCAGTGGGAAGTGGGCGGGCAGTGGCCGGTCTATCGCCGCGAGCCGCGCCCGAGCGGCTGCAGCGGCACGCTGTACGCGGTCGGCCGCACGGACTACAGCGTCGACGACCACCGCGCCACCTACGCCATCGGCGGCTTCGAATACGACGCCGGCTGCTGGATCGGCCGCGTCATGGTCGAGCGCACGTCCACCGGCCGCAACGAAGGCACGACCCACCTGGTGCTGCAGCTGGAACTCAACGGCCTGTCCACGCTCGGAACAGGATCGCTGAAGATCCTGAAGGACAATGTGCCGGGCTACCAGCCGCTGCGCAACGATCCGGGCGCACCGGCCGGGACTCCGAATTCACCATGAGAGATCGCTTGAAGCTCAATTTCCTGACCCTGGTCGCCGTGACCGCCGCGCTGCTGTGCGCCTCCGCCGGCTTCGCCCAGAAGGCCCCGGACGCCGGCCACCCCGCCACGCCGGCCACCGCGGCGCCGGAGGCCGACGCCAACAAGCCGGCGCTGGTCTCGCCGGTGGCGGCGTCGGGCGTGCGCCAATTCGGCTCGCTGCCGCGCATCAAGCCGCTGGCCAAGTCGGCCGACTACATCGTGGCGGTGGTCAACAGCGAGTCGGTCACCGACAAC
>Ga0209258_101015_pt1 | contig 12707 bp, 12 predicted proteins | sample Araplaol_mTSA_r2_FD_184281 | JGI IMG/M metagenome (GOLD analysis project Ga0209258, IMG submission 184281) | Arabidopsis root microbial communities from North Carolina, USA - plate scrape CL_Col_mTSA_r2 (SPAdes) (version 2) | ecosystem: Host-associated > Plants > Roots > Endosphere | place: USA...
CGAGTTCGTCGGCATGTGGATCGCGCTCATTCCCACGGTAATGCCGGTGTTCTGGGCATCGTGGTCGAGCGTGGTGATCGGTTTCCTGCTGTTTCGCCTGTTCGATGTGTGGAAGCCCTGGCCGATCCGCCTGCTGGACCAGCGCCTCAAGGGCGGCGTCGGGGTGATGATGGACGACGTCGTCGCCGGCGTGTTCGCGGCCATCGTGCTGGCCTTCCTGCTGCGCTTCTAGGCGCTTCGCCGCGGCAGCCTCTTTTTCGCCATAAGCGGTCGGTAGTCTCGCCTCGTGCCGCGCGGTGACGCGTTCGGCTATGCCATCACGGACGACAAGGACGAGGGAGAGCCGATGAACCGTTTGCCGGGCCTGGATCTGCTGCGCGCGATCGCGATCGCGTGGGTGATGATCTTTCACTCCTACATCATCGGCGGTTGGGGCCACTACGGTGGCGTCGAGAAGATCGGCTGGATGGGCGTGGACCTGTTCTTCGTGCTCAGCGGCTTCCTGATCGGTTCGCAGGTGCTCAAGCCGCTCGCGCAAGGGCAGGGGTTTTCCTTCATCGACTTCTATCTGCGCCGCGCCTTCCGCATCCTGCCGGTCTACCTGCTGGTGGTGGCCGTCTATTTCATTTGGCCGTCCATGCGCGAATACCCGGGCATCCAGCCGTTGTGGCAGTTTCTCACGTTCACGGTGAACCTGCTGATCGACGTGGAGCACAATCTTGCGTTCTCCCACGTGTGGTCGCTGTGCGTGGAAGAGCACTTCTACCTGCTGTTTCCGCTGCTGGCCTGGTGGCTGGCGCGTCGGCCGTCGGTGCGGAAATTCGCCACCGTATGCATCGCGGTCGTGGCCTTGGGCATGTTCTTGCGTGGTTACATCTGGTTGCATTTCATGGCGCCCGTGAAGGGCGTTGACCAAAATTCCTATGGAAACGCCTTTCTCGAAGGCATCTACTACCCCACGTGGTCACGCCTGGATGGTTTGTTGACCGGTGTGGTGCTGGCTGTGCTGCGCATCTACCGGCCGGCCCTCTGGGCACAATGGGGGCAGCGTGCCAATGGCGTGCTGATGGCGGGGTTGGTCGTGCTGGGTCTCTCGATCTGGCTGTTCCAGGACCGCACCGGCTTCGCGGCAACGCTGCTGGGTTATCCGTTGCTGTCGGCGGGCATGGGCCTGTTGGTCATGGCGGGCGCCTGTGAGAAGGGCGTCCTGGCGCGCGCGAGGGTGCCGGGAGCAGGCTGGCTGGCGATGGCGTCCTACAGCTTGTACCTGTCACACAAGCTGGTGTTTCATGGGGTGGAGGCCGCCGCGGGGCATTGGCTGGACGGCCACGGGGTAGCGACTTTTGCGGGGTACGCGCTGGCGGTGCTGGCGACGGGTGCACTATTGCACTACGCGGTGGAGCGCCCGTTCCTGCGGCTGCGGGGATATGTGGCGGGGCTGCGGTCCCGTCGCTCCTTCGCCGGTACCGTACCTGCGCAAGCGGGTGCAGACGCCGCCTGAGAAAAAGGCGGCAGAGGAAGGCCGGTTACGGCCGGCATGTTGGGGTTAGACAATCAGGGGGTGTGTCATGCGCAAGCTATTCAAGTTGGCATGTCTGGTCGCGCTCGCTTGGAGCGCGTCATTCACGGTCTTTGCCGCCGCTATCCAGGGGCCTTGCAGGCTGATCGATCCATCGACCTGCGCGGACACCAAGGAGCTGGCGCGCACGAAGGGGTTCATGCAGGAGTTGGCGCATTTCATCGGCGACGAGAAGGCCAGCTACTTCAGCACCGACCGTACGGTGAGCTCGCAGGCCATGTCGGCCTTCAACGGTGCGCCGGACGGCGTGACCCAGCTGACGCCAAGCCGCTATCTGTTCGCGGCCTGCCCGGAACGCGGCTGCGATGGCAGCGCGGCCGCGATCATGCTGAACGAGTACGGCCAGATCAAGGGCCTGGTCTTTTCCAGTTTCCATTGCGCGACCGGCTGCGAAGACTATCGTCATGTCGACATCTACATGCGCAAGGACGACCAGGATGACGCCGTGCTTGCCGCGCTGAAGGCGTGGGCCACCAGCGACAAGCTGCGCAAGACGATGAGCCGGCCAGACGCGGACGAAGGCATCGACAAGCGGATGGACGTCCATCTGCTGCCGTAATCGGAGCACGTTGCCGGCGGGGCATGTGCCTTGCCGGCAGCGCCGTCCGGCCTAGCCGGCGATGCGCAGCGCAACGTAGGGCATCACGAACAACAGCCAGGTAGCGATCTTGGTCGCGGCCATGCCTGCGTAGTGGATGCCGTCGAAGGTTTCCTCCGACAAGTGAAACCAGCGGCTATGCATCGCGTACATGCGGTCGTGCATGCTGCGGAACAGCGCGAACCACACGGTGACCAGCAGCAGGTTCAGGATCGCCGACCAGCCAAGCACGGCGCGCAGCAATTCGATGCTCATGACTCTGCCTTCCCGGGGCGGTGTGCCGGAGCTTAGCTTGCCTTCGCCTCCAGCACGATGCGGTAGCGTGCCTTGCCGTCGGCGAGATGCTTGAGCGCCTCGTTCACCTGGTCCATCGGGAACATCTCCACCTGCGGGCGGATGTCGTGGCGGGTGGCGAAATCCAGCAGCGTGGCGATGTCGATCGGCGAACCCGTGGGTGAGCTCGACACTTCGCGTTCGCCCATCATCAGGGTGAACACCGGAACCGGGATCGGTTCCAGCACGGCACCCACCACATGCATGCGCCCCAGCGGCGCGAGCGTGGAGAGCAGGGCGTTCCAGTCCAGCGGCACGTTGACCGTCACCAGCAGCAGGTCGAGCGAGCCGGCGATCGCCTTGATGGCGTCCGCATCGCGGCTGGAGACCACATGGTGTGCGCCGAAGGAACGTGCCTCGTCGGACTTGGAAGGATTGGACGTGAATGCCGTGACTTCGCAGCCCCAGGCGCGCGCGAACTTCACCGCCATATGGCCCAGCCCGCCGATGCCGACCACGCCTACACGCGCGTTCGGCGTGATGCGGTAGGCGAGGAAGGGTTTGAGTACGGTGATGCCGCCGCACAGCAGCGGCCCGGCGCTGGCCAAGTGGATGCCTTCCGGCAACGGGATCGCCCACGCCCAATGCGAACGCACCTTGTCGGCGAAGCCGCCCTGGTGGCCGCCGCCGATGGTCGGCACCGAGCTGGGGCACAGGTTCTGGTGGCCGGACAGGCATTGATGGCAGTGCATGCAGCTGCTGGCGGTCCAGCCGATGCCGACCCGTTGTCCCACCGTCAGTCCCTTGGCGTATTCACCCAAGGCCGTCACGCGGCCGATGACTTCATGTCCGGGCACGAAGGGAAAGCGCGCCATGCCCCATTCGTTGTTGATCATCGAAAGATCGGAGTGGCAGATGCCACAGTAGTCGACCGCGACTTCCACTTCTTCCGCACCGAGCGGCCCCAGGTCGAACTGTTCGAGGACCAGCGGCTTGCCCGCCTCGCGAGCCGACCAACCGTGCATCTGCGACATGGCTTCGCTCCGATCGAAGGAATGGACGATAACGATCAAGCCTAGACCCAGTGCCGTCGGCGCCACGTATAGGCGGCAGCGATGGACGCGACGGGCGTGCTCTTGGCATGCTGCCCTATCCCCCTATTTACCGGAGCGACCCCATGCAATATCGACGTCTCGGAAGATCCGGCCTGCAACTCTCCGCGTTGTCGTTCGGCGCGTGGGTCACCTTCGGTAGGCAGGTGGGGCGCTCGCTGGCGCGCGACTTGCTGGCGATGGCGCACGACCATGGCGTGAACTTTTTCGACAATGCCGAAACCTATAACCATGGCGTGGCCGAAACGTTGATGGGCGACGTGCTGGCCGACCTTCGTTTTCCGCGCGACAGCTACTGCGTGTCGAGCAAGGTCTACTTCGGCGCGGCGGAAAATCCGCTGCCGACGCAGCGCGGCCTGTCGCGCAAGCATGTGATCGAAGCCTGCCACCAGGCGCTGCAACGACTGCGCGTCGAGCATCTGGACCTGTATTTCTGCCATCGCCCCGATCCGGATACGCCGATCGAGGAAACCGTCGGCGCGATGGATACGCTCGTGCGCCAGGGCAAGGTGCTGTATTGGGGCACCAGCGAGTGGCCGGCGGAGGCCATCGCCGAGGCGCACCGCATTGCGCGCGAGAACCACATGTTCGCGCCGACGATGGAACAGCCGCAGTACAACCTGCTGCATCGCGAACGCGTGGAGCAGGAATATGCGCCGCTGTACGACGCGTACGGCATGGGCACGACGATCTGGTCGCCGCTGGCCTCGGGCCTGCTCACCGGCAAATACAACGACGGCGTGCCGTCCGATACCCGCTTGTCGCAACCGGGCTATGAATGGCTGCGCGAGGCGATCCTGGAGCAGGGCGGCGATCGCATCGAGAAGGTGCGTCGCCTCGTGCCCATCGCGTCGGATCTCGGCGTGTCGATGGCGCAACTCGCCGTCGCGTGGTGCCTGGTGAATCCGCATGTGTCCACGGTGATGCTGGGCGCGAGCAAGCTGGAGCAGCTGAAACACAATCTCGAAGCACTGGATGTGCTGCCGCGATTGGATGCGCAAGTGATGAAGCGGATCGAACAGGCGCTGGCCTGACGAATCCTCTTCTCTTGTGGGAGCGCACCCTGTGCGCGACGCCCGGCCGAAGCGGGAGCGCGATGCGTGGCTGTCGCGCACAGGGTGCGCTCCCACATTGCCTGCGTTGTGCCTCGGTTTCGCTATATCCCGCCCTGTGGATGTCGGTTCCCGCCGACACGATGCGGAAAAACTTTCCCAAGGAATTCTCACGCATGAAGCTCTCGCTCCGCACCGCGCTGGTCGCTGCGTTCACGCTCACGACCGTCTCCGCCTATGCGGGGCAGCCGCCCGAGTGGTCCCAGTCCCAGAAGCCGTTCCGCATCTACGGCAATACCTATTACGTGGGAACGCGCGGGCTCACCTCGATCCTCATCACGTCACCACAAGGGTTGGTGTTGATCGACGGCACGCTGCCACAGAACGTGAAGCAGATCGAAGCGAACATCCAGGCGCTCGGTTTCCGCATCACCGATGTGAAGGTGATCCTCAACACGCACGCGCACTTCGACCACGCCGGCGGTATCGCCGAGCTTGCGCGCGACAGTGGCGCGCGTGTCGAAGCGAGCAGTGCGGGGGCGAAGGCGTTGATGCTCGGCGGCAAGGATCCGGCCGACCCGCAGTACGGCGAGGCGTCGCCGTACGCGCCGGTTCCCAATGTCGCCACGGTGCCCGATCTCGGCGTGGTGCAGGTGGGCGATATCGCGATCACCGCGCACTACACGCCCGGCCACACGCCGGGCGCCACGACCTGGACCTGGCGGTCATGCGAAGCCGGACGCTGCATGAACATGGTGTTTGCCGACAGCCTCGGCGCGTACGCGGCGGATGGCTATCGCTTCAGCGACCCGGCGCATCCGGAGCGCCTGGAAGCCTATCGGCGCAGCATCGCGACGATTGCTGCGTTGCCCTGCGACATCCTGCTGTCGCCGCATCCGGACCAGAGCGATCTGCTCGAACGCGTGGCCAAGCGTGATGCCGGCACCAAACCCGATCCGGTGATCGACGGCCACGCCTGCCGCGCCTACGCGGAGGAGGGCCGGGCGAAGCTGGAGGCGCGGCTGGCCAAGGAAAAGGCGACGACCGCCGGCGGCAAGGGCAGCCGCTGAACAGGACGTCGCATTGGCGCATCTGTAGGTTGACAGTCAAATGAGAATTATTATCATCTGATCGTCAACCCCCCTGACCGCGGAGCCTCACCATGACGACCAGCGTCCTGTCCCTGCCGCACGGCGCCGATGCCCCGGCGCGCTCGTTCCGCCTGCTCAGCCTCAAGACGCCGGCGCCCTCGGCGGATGCGGCCCTCACGCGCCGTGTCTCCAGCCAGGCGCTGCTCAAGGGCGAGCGCGAGCTGGTGATCCAGCATCAGGGCAGCGAATACCACCTGCGCCTCACGCGCAACGACAAGCTGATCCTCACCAAGTAAGCGGAACTTCCTCAAGACAGCTGCAAGGGCAGGGAAGCCCTCCTCACCGTTCCGGCAGGACACCGGATAACACCAGGCCTATCGCCACGCCGTTCCCGCGGAACGCCAGCCGGGTCACCTCCCCAAGGAGACTGACGATGTTCGGTTGGTTTGCGCATGCCTTTGCCTCGCTTCGCCCTTCATGCGACGCGGCGAGTTGGTCCATCAGCCGTTGCAAGGTGCCGATGGCCGGCAGCGACCTGGCGGAGCGCCTTCCGATGCTGGGCGGCGTGCTCTATCTGCCGGCCCGTTGCGAGACAGAGGAGCCCTGGCCGCTGCCTGCGGGCTGGCTGGCGGCACGCTGCGAACTCGCGCCCTTGTTGCGCTGCGAAGTACTGACCGTGTCGAGCATGATCGGGGCCGACGGTCCGCGCGAATGGATCGACTGCGTGGACGGGCAGGGCCGCTTCTGCGCGCGCGTGCACCTGCTGCCCGATACCGACTACCTCGCCTGGGATGCCTTGCTCGCGGGCGGCGAAGCCTTGCCCGCCACGCCGCTGTGCCCGGACCAGCTGGCGTGTCGCGCGGCAAGCGCCGAACTGGTGTGCTTCCGCACGCGCCGCCTTGGTCAGCTCGACCTGCTGGAAACGCTGCCGCTTGGCCATCTGTCGACGCTGGGCCGGCACATCGCCCGCGAAGCGGCGCGCACGGCGGCGGTGGAGCTGGAGTCCGCATACGGTTGAGCACGGCGGTCCGATCGTCCGCGGACGCTTGTCCGTCTGTCCGTGCCGGTGTCCGCGGACAACTGTCCGCGCCGCGACGGTTCTGCTAAATCACTGAAAGCAGAAGATTAAATCATCGATTCCCAGTTGGCACGCAGCTTGCTGACATGGAACCAGGGGCCGCATTGTCCGCGGCCAGGGACACACCGATGATTCGTGACACCTCCGCGCAAGACCGGCTGGTCGAAGTCAAACCCAATCGCAAGCGCCGTGTGGTGCTGATCGGCGCCAGCGTCGCCGTGTTGGCGCTGCTGGCGATGTTCGGGCCGCGTATCGGCCGCCTGTTCTCGGCGGATGCTTCCGTCAGTGCCACGCGCCTTGCCTTCGCCACGGTGACGCGCGGGCCGTTCGTGCGCGATATCGCCGCCGAGGGCAAGGTAGTCGCCGCGGTCAGCCCGACGATGTACGCCACCTACGGCGGTGCGGTCACGCTGAAGGTGCATGCCGGCGATGCGGTGAAGAAGGGCCAGGTGCTCGCCGTGATCGACAGCCCCGAGCTGACCAACAAGCTCGCACAGGAACAGAGCGCCGCCGATGCCATGCAGGTGGATTACCTGCGTGCGCAGATCGATGCGCGCAAGACCCGCGGCGAGCTGCAGAAGGCCTACGACAGCGCGCAGATCGACGAGCAGGGCGCGCAGCGCGACCTGACGCGTTACCAGAAGGCGTTCGCCCAGGGCGCCGTGCCGAGCATGAACGTGGACAAGGCCAAGGACGAGCTGGAGAAGTCGCGCATCACGCTATCCCACGCCAAGGCCGACCTCGCCACCAACACCGACAGCCTGAACTTCGACATCCAGTCCAAGAAACTTGCGCACGATCGCCAGCTGCTGCTGGTCAAGGACCTGCAGCGCCAGGTCGACGACCTCAACGTGAAGTCGCCAGTGGACGGCCAGGTCGGCCAGCTCTTCATCGCCGAACGCGCCACGGTCGCCAAGGACGCGCAGCTGCTCAGCGTGATCGACCTCACCGCACTCGAAGTGGAAATGAAGGTGCCGGAAAGCTTTGCGCGTGATCTGGGCATCGGCATGGCCGGCGAGATCAGCGGCAACGGCAGCGTGTGGAAGGGCCTGGTCAGCGCCATCTCGCCGGAAGTCGTGAACGGCGAAGTCGCCGCCCGCCTGCGCTTCGAAGGCACCACGCCCAAGCAGCTGCGCCAGAACCAGCGCCTGTCCGTGCGCATCCTGCTCGACAAGCGCGACAACGTGCTCACCGTGCAGCGCGGTTCGTTCGTCGACGAATCCGGCGGCAGCTACGCCTACATCGTCCGCGACGGCGTTGCCGAAAAGCATCCGATCCGCGTCGGCACCAGCAGCATCGACAAGGTGGAGATCCTCGACGGCCTGAAGGAAGGCGACAACATCGTGATCTCCGGTACCGACAGCTTCAAGGGCGCCCAGCGCGTCGCCATCAGCAACTAACGCGTTTTTCCTTCTCCCGCCGGGAGAAGGTGCCCGAAGGGCGGATGAGGGTTCGGACGTGCGAACAGCAGCAAGCCGAACCCTCACCGCAACCCCGCTCGATGCGAGCGGGGCTCAAAGATGCCACCACTGAGGAAGAACCCATGCTCAAGATGACCCACCTGTCCAAGGTCTACCGCACCGAAGTGGTGGAGACCTATGCGCTGCGCGATTTCAACATCAACGTGAACGAAGGCGAGTTCGTGGCCGTGACCGGTCCGTCCGGCTCGGGCAAGACCACCTTCCTCACCATCGCCGGCCTGCTCGAAACCTTCACCGGCGGCCAGTACCACCTCGACGGCGTGGAGGTGAGCAACCTCAACGACAACGAGCGCTCGAAGATCCGCAACGAGAAGATCGGCTTCATCTTCCAGGCGTTCAACCTGATCCCCGACCTCAACGTGTACGACAACGTCGAAGTGCCGCTGCGCTATCGCGGCATGAAGGGTCCGGAGCGCAAGGACCGCATCATGAATGCGCTGGAACGCGTGGGCCTGGCATCGCGCGCCAAGCACTACCCGGCCGAACTCTCTGGCGGTCAGCAGCAGCGCGTCGCCATTGCCCGCGCACTGGCCGGCTCGCCGCGCCTGCTGCTGGCGGACGAACCGACCGGCAACCTGGACACGCAGATGGCCCGCGGCGTGATGGAGCTGCTCGAAGAGATCCACCGCGAGGGCGCCACCATCGTGATGGTCACCCACGATCCGGAGCTGGCTGCACGCGCGCAGCGCAACGTGCACATCATCGACGGCCAGGTGGTCGATCTGGCGGAAGACCCGCGCTTCCACCACGCCGTGCATTCGGCGCGCGCCAATTCGCCGGCCTAAGTTCCAACGCCTGCCTCCCGCGCAAGCGGGGGGCGTTTCCCGCCCCGAAGGACGACCATGTTCGCCTATTACCTCCAGCTTGGCCTGCGCAGCCTCCGGAAAAACCCGCTGTTGACTCTGCTTATGGTGTTGGCGATCGGTTGCGGCGTGGCCGCGTCGATGACCACCTATTCGGTGTTCCGCGCGACGTCCAACAACCCCATCCCGCAGAAGTCGTCGCAGCTCTACGTGCCGCAGATCGACAACTGGGGGCCGGACTCCTCCAAGGACAACAAGGGCGAGCCGCCCAATGCGATGACGTACACCGACGCCATCAACCTGATGCGCGACAAGCGTGCGAAACGCCAGACGGCCTTGTATCCGGCCGCCATGTCCATCGTGCCGGCCGACGCGAACATGTTGCCGTTTCGCGAGACCAGCTACGGCTGGTACGCCGATGCGTTCAGCATGTTCGACGTTCCCTTCCTGTACGGTCACGGCTGGACGGCGAGCGAGGACGACTCCCACGCGGCCGTGGCGGTCATCGGCAAGACGCTCAACGAGAAGCTTTTCAACGGCGCCAACAGCGTCGGCAAGAACATCAACATCAACGGGCGCGACTACCGCATCGTCGGCGTGGCAGACAAGTGGAACCCCGAGCCGGTGTTCTACGACGTCATCAACACCAACGGCTTCGACGATCCCATCCAGGTGTTCATCCCCTTCACGCGTGCCGTGGAGCTGAAGACGCCAACCAACGGCAACAACAACTGCAACCACGATGCCGGCAATGGCTGGGATGCATGGATCCACTCCGAATGCGTCTGGCTGGGCTTCTGGGCCGAGCTGCCGACCAAGGCCGAAGCGGACGCATATCGCCAGTACCTCAACGGCTACTCCGCCGAACAGCAGCGCGCCGGCCGCTTCCGCTGGGCGCCCAACACGCGCCTGCGCAACGTCGTGGAATGGCTCGATTACCAGAAGGTGGTGCCGCAGGAGGCGAAGGTTTCGCTGATGGTGTCGCTCGGCTTCCTGCTGATCTGCCTGGTGAACACGGTGGGCCTGCTTCTGGCCAAGTTCATGCGCCGCTCCTCGGAGATCGGCGTGCGCCGCGCACTGGGTGCGACGCGCAAGGAGATCTACATCCAGTTCCTGATCGAGGCAGCGGCCATCGGCCTGGCTGGTGGCGTGGTGGGCCTGCTGCTCACGGGCCTCGGCGTGATGGGTGTGTCGCTGGTATTCGAGCCCGACATCGCCAAGCTCGCCACGCTGGACGTATCGCTGGTGCTGCTGACCATGCTGGTCGCCATCCTGGCGACGGTGCTGGCGGCCTTCTATCCCACGTGGCGTGCTGCGCAGGTGCAGCCGGCGTGGCAGCTGAAATCCAATTGAGGCGACGCCCATGTTGCAGATCAAGCCCATTCTCGCCGCCCTCAAGCGCCACAAGGCAGGCACCGTCCTGATCGCCCTGCAGATCGCGCTGACACTGGCGATCGTGTGCAATGCGCTCTTCATCATCAGCCAGCGGCTGGATCGCATTCATCGGCCCACCGGCCTGGTGGAAGGCGAACTGATGGCGATCCAGACGCGCTTCGTGGGTGCCGAGGAAAACAACGCCGGCCCCATGATCAAGGCCGACCTCGCGGCCTTGCGCCAGTTGCCCGGCGTGCAGGACGCGATTGCCATCAATTCCTACCCGCTGCGCGGTGGCGGCTGGTCGACCGGCGTGCGCACCGACGTGGACGCGAAGGATTCCAAGGCGCATACCACGCAGTACTTTGCCGACGAACATACGTTGCCGACCATGGGCGTTCGCCTTCTCGAAGGGCGCAACTTCCGCTCCGACGAGATCGTGGAGGCCGATCCGCAGGCCATTCCCGATCCCGCCGCGATCATCGTGAGCAAGGCGCTGGCCGACAAGATGTATCCCGATGGCCATGCGCTGGGCAAACAGATCTACATCGGCGACTCCAAGAAGCCGAGCACCATTGTCGGCATCGTCGAGCGCCTCGAGGTGCCGTGGAATGGCACCTGGTCCGACTCGTTCTACGAGAATTCGCTGATCCAGCCGGTGCAGCTCACCAGTGCGTTCACCAATTACCTGATCCGCGCCAAGCCGGGGCAGCTGGCGGACGTGGTGAAAACGGCGCCGGCCACGCTGGTGAAGTTGAACCGCATGCGCGTGATCCCGAGCGACCGCGGCGTGCGCACCTTCGCCGAGGTGCGTGATCATGCCTACAAGGGTGATCGCGGCATGGCGATCCTGATGGGTGTGGTGTGCCTCGTGCTGCTGGGCATCACGGCCGCGGGCATCGTCGGCCTCACCAGCTTCTGGGTCGGGCAGCGTCGCAAGCAGATCGGCGTGCGTCGTGCGCTGGGCGCCACCAAGCACGACATCCTCAGCTACTTCCTCACCGAGAACCTGCTGATCGGCGTGGCTGGCGTCGTGATCGGTGCGTTGCTGGCCATCGCCATGAACCTGTGGCTGGTGACGCAGTACGAGATGGCGCGTCTTTCCGTGCCTTATGTGCTGGTCGGCGTCGCTGCCCTGCTGTTGCTCGGCCAGGGCGCCACGCTGGCCCCGGCGATGCGCGCCTCGCGCGTGCCGCCGGTGGAGGCGACGCGCTCGGTGTAACGAGGCGTCGCCGGAACGTCACGGAAGAATGTCATCGGCGGAGTCCGCAAGCGTAACGAGGTATCCATGAGCGGCATGTTTGTCCATAACCTGCGACTTGGCACGAACAGCCTGCGGCGCAATCCGCTGCTGACCGCGCTGATGATCATGTCGATCGGGTTTGGCGTGGCGGCGTCGATGGTGACGTACGCCGTTTTCCGGGCGGTCTCGGGCGATCCGATACCGCAGAAGTCGGCGCAGCTGTTCGCGCCGCAGATCGACAATCGCGGTCCGCAGTACAACCGCGAAGGCGAGCCGCCCGATGCGCTCAACTACACCGACGCCATGGCGCTGATGCGCGCGCACAAGGCGCCGCGCCAGACGCTGCTGTTCCAGGTCGGCCTGTCGGTGACGCCGGACGACGCGCACCGTATGCCGTTCAAGGCGTTGGGCTATGCGACGTACGGCGACTTCTTCCCGATGTTCGACGTGCCGTTCCAGTACGGCAACGGCTGGAGCGCCGAGCAGGACAACGGGCGCGAGCCGGTGGTGGTGATCAGCCGTGCGCTCAACCAGAAACTATTCGGCGGCGAGAACAGCGTGGGGCGCCGCATCATGCTGGAGGATCGCCAGTACCGCATCGTCGGCGTCACCGAGAACTGGGACCCGAAGCCGCGCTTCTTCGACATGTTCAGCGGCAACGCGTATGCCGATCCGCCGCAGGTGTACATCCCGTTCACCTACGCGATCGACCAGCGTATCGATACCTACGGCAACAACAACTGCGGCAGCGACGGCAAGCGCGGCAGCGACTTCGACAGTTGGCTGCGCGGCGAATGCGTGTGGATCAGCCCGTGGGTGGAGCTCAACTCCGCCGAGCAAGTCCAGGCCTACCGCCAGTTCCTGGATGGCTATGCCGAAGAGCAGCGCAAGGCCGGCCGCTTCAACTGGGCGCCGAACAATCGCCTGCGCGACGTGCACGCATGGCTGGAGCACGAGCATGCGGTGCCACCGGAAAGCCGCATTTCGCTGTCGCTCGCGCTGGGTTTCCTGGTGATCTGCCTG
>Ga0209258_101020_pt1 | contig 12669 bp, 9 predicted proteins | sample Araplaol_mTSA_r2_FD_184281 | JGI IMG/M metagenome (GOLD analysis project Ga0209258, IMG submission 184281) | Arabidopsis root microbial communities from North Carolina, USA - plate scrape CL_Col_mTSA_r2 (SPAdes) (version 2) | ecosystem: Host-associated > Plants > Roots > Endosphere | place: USA...
ACTTTCATCAGATGCGCGAGCTGGTTTTCTTCGCCGGCCGCGTAGTGGTAATCGCGATTGAGATGCCTCGCTTTCGGGCCGATCGGATGAATCTTGCGTGTCACCCAGTCCTGCGCGTGGCAGCTGGAACACTGGCTTTCGTCGGGCACGACATAGTTGAAGTCTTCGCGACCATCGTGGTCGGCGACCAGGGTCAGCGGGATGACAGCACCCGTGCGCGCGAGCTCCGCATCGCTCTGATCATCCTTCCACACATACGGGATCGCCGCCCAGCCCGACTCGCGATGCACCAGGATGCGCGTCTCGATCAGGTGTACGTTGGCAAGGTCGAGGCCTTCGCCGGCGAAGTCGCGCGAACTGTCGTACGTGCGAGCCACGTCGCTGAACTTCCCGGTGCTCGAACGCGGGTAGTAGAAGGTCTTGCTGATGATGGTGCCGACCGGGAAATCGAACGTGTCGGTCGGGTCGTACTTGGCCGATACGCCCTTGGGCATCCACACCGTGCGCAGCTTGTGCGCGTAGTCAGTAAACAACGGCGTGTTCAAGTCGTACGGCACGACGCCCTGGTTCAACACCAGCTTGCCGCCACGCACTTCCACCACGTGCCAGTCACTCAGGTGCTGCGGACGGCCATCGGCATGGAACGCCACCGGATCGAGATCGCGGTGGCATCCAGTCGCCAGCAGTGCCAGGGACAACAGCAGCAAACGCAGGCAGAACTTCATCAACACGACCACCTCAGGCCTTCGGTTCCGGATCGAGCACCACAGGCGGCAGCTTGGGCAGCGTGCACTGGTAGGCCTTGGTGTCGGTGCTGGGGTTCTTGTAGTCGTGCGGGCCGTCGGCATTGATCACGCCCACGTCGCCGTTCTGGATGCAGAAGCGGTCTTCCGCCGGCGGCAGGCCGTTCACCAGCTTCTTTTCATCCACGTAGCCGTCCCACAGGATGTCAGGGAACTTGCCGCTGAGGCCGTAGACAGCCGTCTTCAGCGTCTTCAGCTTGATGCCGTCCGGCGAATCGCCACCGCCCTTGAAGCGGTTGTCGTAGATGAAGATGCCCTTGGGGTACGGGTTGTAATCGGCCGCAACGCCCTTGGTGTTGTAGTAGTTGGTGGAGAAATAACTGGAGATGATCACGTTCGCCGTCTGGTTGTCGGCGATGTCGTTGTCGAAGATCTCCACCTTGTCGTTGGAGTTCACCACCACGCCCGAACCGCGCGGCACGCTGGCCACGGCCGCGCCCTTGGCGGCGAAGTTGTCGGTGTTGTTGGCGAACGTCTTGTTCTTGAACACGCGTGTGCTATGGCCCGCCTGCGAGAGGTTGGGCATATTGAACACAAGAATGCCGCCGGTGTTGTTGGTGGCGGTGTTCTCGTAGACGTCGGCGTTCACCGAGTTCTCGATCTCGATGCCGGCCACGTTGAACTCGGCGCGGTTGCGGCGAACGATGATGTTGTTGGACTGGCCCACGTAGATGCCGGCATCGGAGGCGCCGATCACCACGGAGTCTTCCACCAGCACGTTCTGCGTCTTCACCGGGTACAGGCCGTAGGCGCCGTTGGTGGTCTTGGGGCCGCCGGTCCATTCCACGCGTACGCCGCGGATGGTGATGTTCTTGCCCTGGTTGATCTTCAGTGCATCGCCCTTGGTGTCCTCGAACGCCAAGTTCTCGATGGTGAAGTCATTGGCATTGACCAGCAGGCCTTCGGGGCCGACCACCTGGCCCTTGAAGGACAGCACGGTCTTGTCCATACCGGCGCCCTTGATGGTCACGCCGTCCGTGCGCAGGCTCAGACCACGCGTGAGGTGATAGTGGCCAGCGGGAATGTCGATGACCGTGCCGGGCTTGGCATCCAAAAACTGCTGCTGGAGCTTGGCCTCGAACGACGCATCGGTGCTGTTCTGCGCGGGCGGCGCCTCGTGGTTGCAGGCAGCCAACGCCAGCGGCAAAGCTAGAAACAAAAGGGTCCTGCGCATGGTCGCTTACCTCCCCAGTAGCGGTTGACTGCGTGACGAGTCACTGTCACGAATTGTTGACGGGCTGGGGAGGGCGGCAGGGGCGATGAAGGGGGGTAAATCGGCCAGTGTGACAATCGTTTGAATTTTCTGGCCAGCCGTCCGTGGCGGGAACGGGCTCTCGTCGTTACGCGTCGGGCGTAGCCGCGCCGTGCCCGCATCGCGGCACATGGGATTGGGGAAACGCCGGTTCAGGCCGCGTGCTGGCGAGCGCTGCGTGGCGCCATGCCCGTCCAGCGCTTGAACGCGCGGCGAAATTCGCGCGGGTCGCTGAAGCCGATCTCCAGGCCGATCTCGGCCACGCTCAGCGCGCCGCCGTGCAGCAATTCCAGCGCACGCTCGGCGCGCACGCGGTCGTGGATCTCGCGGAAGATGCGGCCGCTCTCCGCCAACCGGCGGCGCAGCGAGCGCTCGCTCATGTTGAGCATGCGTGCCACATCCGGCAGGCGCGGCTGCTGGCGCAGATGACTGCGCAGCAGTCGTTCGACCGAGGCGACGATTTCCTGCTGCACGCCGCTGGCGTCGTACTGCTGCATGCACAGCGCCAGCGATTGCTGTGCGGTGAGCGGGTTGTGCGTGGGCAGCGGCTGCGCCAGCCACGACACGTCGAGCACGATGCGGTTGTAGCGGGCGCCGAACTGAAGCTCGCAGCCGAAATAATCCGTATAGGCCTCCGCGTGCGGCGGCCGCGCATAGGTGACCTCCAGGCGCGATGGATTGAAGTCGCGGCCCAGCAGCTCGCGGGCAATCGCCAGTGCGCTGGCAAACAGCTCCTCGCAGAGGAACGGCAGCAGCGGCGCATCGTTGAAACGTGGCCACGCCGCAAGCGCCACCTCGCGCGGACCCACCTCTTCGAACGTCACGTCCAGCAGGCTGCCGCTGACCCGGTGATGGGTGATGCCTACCCGCATGGCGTCGCCGAAGGTGGCCGACGTCATCATGGCGAGCCCGAGCAGCCCGAAACTTCCGAGCGTTTCGCGGCGGCCCACGGCCAGGCCCAGGCCGGTCTCGCCGGTAGCCAGCAGCGCGCGCCGGATCACCGAGCGGGTCTGGCGATAGCTCACGCGCAGCGTCGGGTCGTTGAGCTGTTCGCGGGTAAGCCCGGAGCCGGCGAACCATTCGTCGCAGCGCATGCCGCGCGCCAGCGCCAGCTGGGTGAGGTGCACGAGGACATTCGGCGGCGTTTCGGCCGCCGTGTAGCGCGGGTCGGCGCCGAGCAGCGCCGTTACCGTGTCATCGATTGGATGGCCCGCGGATACGGACGTCATCGTGGCTGCTCCCGTGCCTCACGTCAGAAAGCTCGGACGTGGATTTGATCTATATCATGGCGAACACCGAATCACCTTATGCAATGCACCACGGCCCGAACCCATCCCACGAGAGGGGGCAAGCGCATGAAGAAGGTCTCGATCCCTGCCTTGCAGGCGGGTTGCCTGGCGGCGCTGTTCCTCGTCGCCGCCTGTGCGCCGACCAGGACACCCCCTGCCGCCACCGCCTCGGCCACGGCGGCCACTGCGGCGGCCGAGCTGCAGACGGCCGTGCTGCTGCCGGCGGCACCCAAGGCCGGCACATCCCGTTACGAGGCCGATCGCGGCGTATTTCGCGCGACCCGAGCGCTGGAAGGCACGCCACGGTGGACGCTGGCCCAACAGGACGTGGACTACGCCACGCCCAGGCTGATGGATGACTTCAGTTGCGCGATGGGCGTCCCACTGGACGCCTCGCGCCTGCCGAAGCTGGCGGCGCTGGTGGACCTGGCCAGCCAGGCGGCGGATGCGTCCACCCGTCCGGCCAAGAAAGCCAATCAGCGGCAGCGGCCGTTCCTGATCGATCCCGGCGCCACCTGCCAGTCCACCGCGCAGCTGTCGAACAGCTTCGACTATCCGTCCGGTCACGCCACCCGCGGCTGGGCCGTGGGTCTGGTGCTCACGGAGCTCGCGCCCGACCGCGCCACCGATCTGCTGCTGCGCGCCCGCGCGTTCGGCGACAGCCGCGTGGTATGCGGCGTGCACAATCTCAGTGCGATCGAGGCGGGCGCCATGAATGGCGCGGCGGTCGTCGCGGTACTGCACGCCTCGCCGTCGTTCCAGGCCAGCCTGGCCGACGCTCGACGCGAGCTGGAGGCCTATCGCCACGCCAACACCGAAGGCGCCGATCCACAGTGCGCAGCGCAACGCGCCTTGATCGAAACCACGCCCTACTGAGCCTGCTGTGCGGACGGAGCGCTGTATCAGGCCGAATGGAACGGCGCAGCGGCACTGCTGCGTGCAAGACAAGGCGGCACTGCGTCGTAGGCAAAGCTCGTAGCCAATTATCGGATTTGTCTGATGTTGGACGCTGCGGCTCATTCCTACGCTATGGGCTTCGCCGTGATCGCTGCATTGCAGCCTGTTCGTATGAATGTCCATGCCCCGTACACCCGTGAGGGAACCTCCCGCCCGCCTGCCGTCCCGCCGAGGCTTCGCCAGTGGGCGCGATGCTTCGGTGCGCTTTTTGCCATCGGCACGTTCCTCTCGATGGCGTCGTCGGTCGAATGGCGGCTCTGGCTGGTGCTCACGGATCCGCTTGCCTGGATGATGCTGGTCCTCGCCGCGGCCGCCGGCGTAACGGCCGGCTATGCGCTGGGTTGCCGCGTGCTCGCCCGGCGTACCACCTGACCGAACATCGTCGATCGCTTTCGCAAGACCGTGCCCGCGCTGGCGCAAGGCGTAAGCTAGCGGCGCTCATTCCGCATGACGGCTATGGGGAACACGCATGGATCCTGGTGCTTCGCCTGAAAGTGATGTGCTGATCGTCGGTGCCGGGCTCTCGGGCATCGGCATGGCCTGCCATCTTGCGATGGAACATCCGCGGCTTCGCGTGGCGCTGATCGAACGCCGCGCTGCCATGGGCGGCACGTGGGACCTGTTCCGTTACCCGGGCGTGCGCTCGGACTCGGACATGTTCACCTTCGGCTACGGGTTCCGCCCCTGGCATGCGTTGGACGTGATGGCGGACGGGCCCTCGATCCGTCGTTACGTCATGGAGACAGCACAGCACTATGGCGTCGACAGGCATATCCACTACGGGCTTAAGGTCGTCTCGTCCTCATGGTCCAGCCGTGAACGGCGCTGGACCGTGCACGTGCTCGACGAGGCACGCCAGGAGGCGCGCGAGTTCAGCGGTCGCTTCCTCATCGTGTGCACGGGTTACTACAACTACGATCACGGCCATCTCCCACGTTTTCCGGGCGAGGAGCAGTACCGCGGGTTGCGCCTGCATCCGCAGCAATGGCCCGAAGGCCTGGATTACCGGGGAAAGCGCGTCGTCATCATCGGCAGCGGCGCGACGGCGGTCACGTTGGTGCCGGCGATGGCGAGTGACGCGGCACACGTCACGATGCTGCAGCGTTCGCCCGGCTACATCCTGTCGCTGCCGCGCTTCGACACGATCTCGGCCGTACTGCAACGCTTCCTGCCGAAGTCGCTGGTGTTCCGGCTCGCGCGCCGCCGCAACATCTTTCTCACCCGTCTCATCTACAAGGCTGCGCGTCGCTGGCCCGACAAGGTGCGCGCGTTCCTCATCGCCGGCGTACGCAAGCATCTGCCGGCAGGCGCCGATATGCGGCACTTCACGCCCGACTACCAGCCGTGGGACCAGCGCTTGTGCGTGGTGCCCGACGCGGATTTGTTCGAAGCGATCAAGAGCGGCAAGGCGTCGGTGATGACGGATCGCATTGCGGGTTTTACGGAGCAGGGCATCCGACTGCAATCGGGCGACGAGCTGCAGGCGGACATCGTCGTGACCGCCACTGGACTGGAGATGCAGACGCTCGGCGGCATGACCTTGCAGGTGGACGGGCAGCCGCGCGTGATGGGCGACCTGATGACCTACAAAGGCGTGCTGCTGCAGGACACGCCGAACTTCGGCTGCATCTTCGGTTACACCAATGCGCCGTGGACCTTGAAGGCGGACCTCGCCGCGCGCTATCTCTGCCGCCTGCTCGACTACATGGAAAAGCACGGCGTGGAGGCCGTCACACCGCGTGCGCCGGCCGGTGAGCGACGGGACGAAACCATCATGGGCTCGTTGACGTCCGGGTACGTGCAGCGCGGCGCGCCGGTGTTGCCGCGGCAAGGGCGCGACGTGCCGTGGCGCGTGCTCAACAACTACGAGCGCGACTGCGAGATGCTGTTGAAGCAACCGGTGGCAGACGCGGCGTTGGAACTGGCCCGTGGTGCGGTTGCGCCGCCGGCGGCGCCGGTCGTCGTCCCATCGCGGTGATTCAGCGCGTTTCGTTCGGCGCCGTGCCAGCCGGTTCGGCGCGCTTCCACTGCTCGATCCAACCCGAGAGGTCCGCCAGGCGCTTGGCCTGATCGTCGCGCATCGCCATGCCGACTGCCGCACCTGCAATGCGGCCTTCCGGATCGACCAGCATCAGCGTCGGATACACGCTCACGCCCAGTACGTCGATCAAGCCCTGGCCATCGTGCAGTATCGGCCAGTCGAAATGACGATCGGTGGCGAAGCGCCTCGCATCCATGGCGTCTTCATAGGTGATTGCCACGAAGTTCATGTCGCGATGCTCGCGCGCATACGCCATCAGCATCGGTGCTTCGGCGATGCAGGGCACGCACTCGGCGAAGAAGAAACTCACCAGCGTGTAGCGCCCATGGAAATCGCCGAGCCGTCGGGCTCCGCCGTCGAGCACGGGCAGTTCAAACGGCGGAAACCTGTCGCCGCGTCCAAAGGCGAGACGGATGCCTCGTTGTCCGGGCACGGGCCCCGTGATGCGCAGCATGGCTTCGCCGGCTCGCGTGTCGCGCGTGCGGCTGTAGTGCTTGCCGTCGTCCACCTGCCGCTTGAACGACACATAGTCGAGGGGCCGTCCGGCGGCATCGAGATAACGCGTGTTGGCGGTGACGCCAAGCTGGCTCGGATCGGACAGCGTGCCGTCCTGCGGCTGTGCGTGCAGCGCGAAAGTGCAGGCGAGGGCGATGAGTGCGAGGAGCCGGGTAATCCGCATGCGTCCTCCAAACGAAACGGGCCGGTGCGTTGGCACCGCCCCGTGACGCGATTACTCGCCGATGGTCAGCAGCGAAGCGTTGCCGCCGGCCGCCGTGGTGTTGATGGTGAGTGTGCGCTCGCCGGCGAAACGCAACAGGTAGTGCGGGCCGCCCGCCTTCGGGCCGGTGCCCGACAGTGCTTCGCCGCCGAACGGCTGCACGCCGACCACCGCACCGATCTGATTGCGGTTGACGTAGCAGTTGCCCACGCGCGCGTTGGCCTGGATGTAATCCACGGTGTCGTTGATGCGACTGTGGATGCCGAGCGTGAGGCCGTAACCGGTGGCGTTGATCGCCTCGACCACCTTGGGCAGTTCGTCTGCCTTCCAGCGGATCACGTGCAGCACCGGACCGAAGATTTCGCGGGTCAGCGTCGAGAGGCCCGCGATTTCATAGGCGCGCGGCGCAAAGAAGGTGCCGTTGGCGGTGTTGGCCGGGTCAAGCGTCACTTCGCCGATCTTCTTGGCTTCCTTGTCCATGCGCGCGGCGTGGTCGACCAGGATCTTCTTGGCGTCCTCGTCGATCACCGGGCCCACGTCGGTGGAGAGCTGGCCCGGATCGCCGACCTTCAGTTCGGCCATGGCGCCCGCGAGCATGTCGCACACCTTGTCGGCGATGTCTTCCTGCACGAACAGCACGCGTGCGGCCGAGCAGCGCTGGCCGGCGGACTGGAAGGCGGAGGAGATCACGTCCTTGACGATCTGCTCGGGCAGCGCGGAGGAGTCGGCAATCATTGCGTTCTGGCCGCCGGTCTCGGCGATCAGCGCGGCGATCGCCGCATTGCGCGCAGCCAGCGAACGGTTGATCGCCCATGCGGTCTCGGTGGAGCCGGTGAAGGCGACGCCTGCGACGCGCGGATCCTTGGTGAGCGCAGCACCGACGGTGGCGCCGTCACCCGGCAGGTACTGCAGCACGTCGACCGGGACGCCCGCTTCGTGCAGCAGCTTCACCGCGGCGTAGCCGATCAGGCTGGTCTGCTCAGCCGGCTTGGCGATGACGCTGTTGCCAGCGGCAAGCGCGGCGCTGACCTGGCCCAGGAAAATCGCCAGCGGGAAGTTCCACGGACTGATGCAGACAAACACGCCGCGGCCGTTCAAGAACAGCTGGTTGCTCTCGCCGGTGGGGCCGGGCAGCTGTTCCGGATGGCCGAACAGGCGGCGCGCCATGGTGGCGTAGTAGCGCAGGAAGTCGGCGGCCTCGCGGATCTCGGCGATGGAATCCGGCAGACTCTTGCCCGCTTCGCGCACGCACAGCGCGATGAACTCGCCGCGGCGAGCTTCGAGAAGTTCCGCCGCGTGCTCGAGGATCGCGGCGCGGCTGGCGGCCGGCAGGCGATCCCAACCGTGCTGCGCGGCGACTGCATTGGCGAGGGCCTTCTCTACGGTGGCGCTGTCCGCAGCGACGTAGCTGCCTACCGACTGGCGGCGATCCGCCGGATTGGTCACCTGCACGGTGGCGCCCGTGCTCTTGGCGCCCGGCACCAGCGGCTCGGCGGTCCACGAGCCGTTCTTGCTCTGGATAGCCTCGGCGAGGGCCTTCAGTTCGTTGTCGTTGGAGAAGTTGACGCCCATGGAGTTCTTCCGAAGTTCACCGTAGAGATTCACCGGCAGCGGAATGCGCGGGTGGGGAATGGAGGCAAAGGAGCGCACGGTCTCGCACGGATCGGCGACCAGTTCGCGCACCGGCAGCGTTTCGTCGACCACGCGGTTGACGAAGCTGGTGTTGGCGCCGTTCTCGAGCAGGCGGCGCACCAGGTAGGGCAGCAGGTCTTCATGCGTGCCCACCGGTGCGTAGACGCGGCACGGCACGTTGAGCCCGCCCTTATTGACGTCGGGCTTGCCGATCACTTCAGCGTAGAGATCGGTGCCCATGCCGTGAAGGCGCTGGTATTCGTACGGGCGGCCCTGCGCCAGGTGATGCACGGCGGCGATGGTGTGCGCGTTGTGCGTGGCGAACTGCGGGTAGATCAGTTCCACACCGGCATCGAACAGCTTGCGCGCGCAGGCGAGGTAGGACACGTCGGTGTTCGGCTTGCGCGTATACACCGGGTAGCCACCAAGGCCATTTTCCTGGGCGCGCTTCACTTCGGCGTCCCAGTAGGCGCCCTTCACCAGGCGCACGTACCAGCGGCGACCGGTGGCGCGCGCGGTCTCGATCAGCCAGTCGATCACGAACGGCGTGCGCTTCGAATACGCCTGCACCACGATGCCAAGGCCGTTCCAGCCCTCCAGCGAGGGATGCGCGAACACGTCACCGATGATGTCGAGCGAAAGCTCCAGGCGATCGGCTTCTTCCGCGTCGACGGAGAGCGCGATGCCCTGCTTCATCGCCAGCTGCGACAGCTCCAGCAGCTTGGCGGTGAGGTCGCGGCGGGCGATCTCGCGCTTGGCCACTTCATAGCGCGGATGCAGCGCGGAGAGCTTCACCGAAATCGACGGTGCATCGGTGTGGTTGGCGAATGGGCCGCGCGAACCGATCGAGGCGATCGCGTTGCGGTAATCCTGCTGGTAGCGCTCGGCGGTTTCGCTGGTGAGCGCGGATTCGCCCAGCATGTCGTAGGAATAGCGGTAGACCGCGTATTCCTTCTGCGCGCAGCGATCCAGTGCGTCGCTGATGGTCTGCCCCATCACGAACTGGTGGCCCATGATGCGCATGGCCTGGCGCACCGCTAGGCGGATCGCCGGCTCGCCCGCGCGGCCGACCAGGCGACGCAGCGCGCCGGTGAAGTCGTGGCGGGTTTCCTCCGACAGCGTCACCAGCTTGCCGGTGAGCATCAGGCCCCAGGTCGACACGTTGACGAACAGCGATTCGCTCTGGCCGAGATGCTTCTTCCAGTTGGCGTCGCCCAGCTTGTCGCGGATCAGCTTGTCCGCGGTGCTCTTGTCGGGGATGCGCAGGAGGGCTTCGGCCACGCACATCAGCAGCACGCCTTCCTCGGACGAGAGGTCGTACTGCCGCATGAAGGATTCCACCGCGCTCTGGTCCTTGGCGCGGGCGCGCACGCGGGTCACCAGGTCGGCGGCGAGGTCGATGACCTTCTCGCGCTCGACCGGCGGCAGGGTGGCCTGGGTGAGCAGGTCGTTGACGGCTTCGGTCTCGTCACGCAGCCAGTTGGCGGTAATGCGCGCGCGCGCCGGCTCGACACCGGTCGGGAGTTCGGGGCTGAGGATGGGCTGGGTCACAGAGGTTGTAGCCGAAAGGACGGGTGGGGAATCGCGGAATTGTACGCGCGGGGGTAGGCACACGCATCCGTACGGGGTGTTGCAGTGCGGCAGGTCCGGCCGTTGTCCTCGTACCCAAGAGCGACCGCTGCATATATATGTGTCGTCGACCCGGGTACGGCCGGGCCAGGGTGCCCGGATCACCTTCCCGAAAGGTCCGAAGGGGTGGGGCAGCTCGCGTTGGGTCGATAATTCGCGTGCGCAGTGCTACCCGTGGCAAACGGTCGCACCCCCGTCGTGCGGACCACATGGTTCCAGCGCGCCTTTGGCACGCGACGGTCCAAGCCCATGACGAACCACAGAAACGGCTGACGACGCAGCTGTCGCGATACGTGCGCCATGCGCGCCTGCATGTTCATGCGCGCTTCAAATCAAGGGGGTGCGGCATTCTTGCCCATCGATGCCGTCGCGGCCTATCATGCCCGGGTTCCAGGCACGCCGAGTTCTCATGATCGTGCTTCGACCAGCTGCTGCCGGCTTGCCGTGCGCGACCATGTGGCTCAAGCCCAATCGTGCCCTCAGCCGTCGCGACCTGCGTCGATTGATCGGAGTTCTGGCGGCGCTGGCACTGACGACGGCCGTGCTGGGGGCGTGGCAGGGGAATGTCTTCGCTCCGCTGTTCGCATTGGTCGAGTCTTCCGCGGTGGCTATCGCCCTTGGCGTGGCCTGGCGGGCCGGCGACCGCAGCGAGCGCATCACCCTCGACGAATCGTCGCTGGAGGTGCAATCCCTGCCAGGTCGGCGCAGTGCGCGCTTTCAGACGTATTGGGTGCGCGTGCAGCTGAGGGCCGGTCAAGGAAGGGATCGTCTGTTGCTGACGTCGCACGGAAAGGAGCTGGAAATCGGAGCTTTTCTCGGGGAAGAGGAACGCGCCGAGCTGTCAAGGAAACTCAAGGTGTTGCTGAAAGAGCTCAACCAGCAGCAACGCAGATAGGTTCAACAAAGGTGCATCACGACATGACATCTGGCGGCATCAGGCCTGGCAGTATCAAGCGAGCAGTCGCGGCATGCGCGCTCTTCGCTCTCGCAATGTTCGGCGGCGTGGCATTCGCCAATCCGCAGCCAGGACAGTTGAACATGACGCGCGGCGCGAGCGAGTGGTCGCCCGAGGCGTATTTCCTCAACAACGTCGCCCTGGGTGTCTGCGTCGTCATCGGCATCCTGGTGTTCGGCGCGATGTTCATCGCCATGTTCCGCTTCCGCAAGTCGCGCGGCGCGGTGGCCGAGAAGTGGTCGCACAACACGATGCTCGAGATCGTGTGGACCACCATTCCGGTGATCATCCTCATCGTGCTGGCTTATCTGGCCACGGGCGGCCTGCGCACCTTCGCCGACACCACCGGCTCCGAGATGACCGTCAAGGTCACCGGTTACCAGTGGAAGTGGCGCTACGACTACGTCGACTACAAGGGCAAGGCGATCGAGAAGGTCGGCTTCATGTCCAAGCTCGACCACGAGAGCGACGAGACCCGCCAGCTGAACTCGGGCCTCGACCCGAACGCGGTGAAGGTCGACGGCTACAACACCTACCTGATCAACGTGGACAAGCCGCTGGTGGTTCCGGTCGGCACCAAGATCCGCTTCGTGATCACCGCAGGCGACGTGATCCACTCCTGGTGGGTGCCGGCGCTGGGCTGGAAGATGGATGCCATCCCGGGCATCGTCAACGCCGCCTGGACCAACATCACCGAGCCGGGCGAGTACCGCGGCCAGTGCGCCGAGCTCTGCGGCCAGGATCACGGCTTCATGCCGATCGTGGTGAAGGCACTGCCCAAGGCCGAATTCGAGAAGTGGTTGGCCGAGCAGGAGGCGCAGGCCAAGCAGCCGGCACCGGCTGCGGCTTCGACCGCCGCAGCACCCGCCACGGCTCAGGCCACCGACGCACCCGTTTCCCAGGGCCACCAGGGCTGAGCAATCAGTCCGTCCATTGTTTCCGCATTGAGGTAGAGGTGTAAGGCATGGCCCACGCAGCCACCCACGATCACCACGACGATCATCACGGCGCGCCCAGTAATTTCTTCGTGCGTTGGTGCATGTCGACCAACCACAAGGACATCGGCACGCTGTACCTGGTGTTCTCGCTGCTGATGTTCTTCATCGGCGGCAGCTTCGCGATGGTCATTCGCGCGGAGTTGTTCAAGCCCGGCCTGCAGCTGGTGCAGCCGTACTTCTTCAACGAAATGACCACGATGCATGCGCTGGTCATGATCTTCGGCGCCGTGATGCCGGCCTTCGTGGGCCTGGGCAACTGGATGATCCCGCTGATGATCGGTGCGCCGGACATGGCGTTGCCGCGCATGAACAACCTGTCGTTCTGGATCCTGCCGTTCGCCTTCGCGCTGCTGCTGTCCACGCTGTTCCTGCCGGGCGGTGGCCCGGCCGGTGGC
>Ga0209258_101023_pt1 | contig 12623 bp, 10 predicted proteins | sample Araplaol_mTSA_r2_FD_184281 | JGI IMG/M metagenome (GOLD analysis project Ga0209258, IMG submission 184281) | Arabidopsis root microbial communities from North Carolina, USA - plate scrape CL_Col_mTSA_r2 (SPAdes) (version 2) | ecosystem: Host-associated > Plants > Roots > Endosphere | place: USA...
CGCCGCCCTGCGCCGACGGCCTGGTCGTTGAGCCCGCAGGCCCCTCGCCTGCGCCGTCTGCGCGACTCCCGATTTACCCGTAGGCGTGCGGCCCGCTGCCCTGCTGCAACGCCCTCTTCGTTCGTCACGACAGGCGAACGACGGGATTTCGTTGCGCATCAGTTTGGACTGAGTGCCTCGCGTCACTGCATACTGTGAGGATGAGCGAAGATTTCAAGCCCGGGACGAGACCGCTTTTGCGGCTTGCCGGGCTCGACGCCGTACGGGCTTTCGTGTCGCGCGCCGATGAGGCGCACGTCATCTGGACCGCCGTCATGGCTTTCATGTTGCGGCTTTACCAGGAGCCCGATGGCAAGGCCCGGCGCGAATCCGGCCCCACGGACTCGCAGGTCGTCGCGGCGTTGCGCGCGGTGCTGCAGGAGAACTTCGGCAGCGAGCCTGCCGACTACGTCTCCTGGGCGCTGGTGCGCTACGGCTGCCGCCAGAAGCCGACGATGTCGGCGCTGCATCCGTGGGAGGGCCTGCTGTTCGAGTGGCAGCAGCGCAAGGCCAGCACGCCGCGCATCGCGCTGATGCTGCGCGACGCGGGCTTCGAGCGGCCGCTCTCGCCGCAGGCGCTCGAGGCGCTCGACGGCTGGATCACCGACCCCGTCACGGCCCTGGGCGCCGCCACCGACATCATCGAGGCGCTGTTCGGCGAGCGCCTGGTCTCGTACAACCTGCACGATGACGGCAGCACGCCGTCGCACGACGTGCTGTTCGGCGGCCTGGTGGCCTCGCTGATGCCGCAGGCCAAGCTCGCGCTGCTGCGCCAGAGCCTGGTGCGGCAGGACGACGGTGCCGTCTGGCGCGTCGAGTACACCTACGAAGGCCGCGAGCGCCAGTTCGACGCGCGGGCCGACGGTTCGGCGATGGACGTCGACGGCGTGATGCAGGGCGTCGACGAACTGATGGAGAGCATCGGCCGCGTGGAGCGCGCGTACCGGCTTGCACCGGGCCGCTACAACAACGGCGAGACGGGCACCTTCGTCGTCGTCGACAGCCAGCGCTTCCCCGAGATCGCGTGGCGCCTGCGCCTGCCGCTGTTGCGCAGCCCGAGCGTGTCCGATCTTCCGCCTGGCGTGCCCACCGCCGCGCCGGAGCCGCTGCGGGTCGGCGCGCGGCCGATGGCGCCGCGGCCGGTGCAACAGGCCGCCAGCGCCGCGCGCGAGGCGGCGCAGGACGACGTCGCCGTCGCCACCAGACCGGGTGGCGGCGTGACGGCGCCGATGTCGCTGCTCGAGTCGCAGTTCTCGCCGCCGCAGCCCGCGAGCGCGTCGTCGGCGGCCGCGCCCGTCGAGCCTTCGGGCCCGATCGAACGCGCTGCCGATCCGGCGATGAAGTCGCTGATCAACGCGCTGCGCCGCTCGTTCGGCGCGGGACGCCTGCTGCAGGGCGGCCGCTGGATGAAGCAGGTGCGTGCGGAGCCGCCCGCGTGGCTCGCCGCCAGCGGGGACCCGGTGCGCATCTTCTACGAGAAGCAGGAGACGCTGTTCCGCAAGGGACGAATCGGCTGGGGCGCGCTGGTGGAGGCCGATGACGGCGTGTTCGCACGCGGCGAGGACGATCTGCCCGGCGTGCTGGTCTACAGCGAGGACGAATACTTCGACGCGCGCCCCGCGGAACTCGCCGCGATCGGTGCGCGCCTGGTCGAGCTCAAGGCGGCGGGCGCGGTCGGCGCGTTCGAGCCCAGCCGCTTCGCGCAGTCCATCCGCAACGACTCCGGCCGGCCGCTGGGCGTACCGGTGCCCGCATCGCTGAGTGCCAGGGAGCCGATGGTCAGCAGCTTCATCGCGATCCGCTCGCATCTGCCCGACGGCCTGCTGGCCGGCGACTGGTTCCCGGTGCTCATCCACCCGTCCAGCGTGGTGCCGATGATCGTGCCGTACACGTTCTGGCCCGATGCGATGGTCAGCGCGTGGAAGGAACGGCGCATGAGCCTCTAGGCGCGCCGCTCTCCCTGCCCGTCGAACGCCCGGTCCGCCGGGCGTTCTGCATGTCGAGGCCCGAAATCACGGACAGGTAGTTTGACTAGGTCTGCTACGGGCTTGCCCTGACGCCTGTAGTTCTCGTAATTACTTTTGCGCGAGCGAGTGCACTTTTCATGGGTGTTTCGTGCGTCGCATGCGGGTTTCCGCGCCGTTCAGGTCGGCTAGTCTTGGTACACAGTGCGCCGGGGAGATCGAACAACCCAGGCTCGGCGCCGGACACGATCCAGGCAGGACAGGGCCCGACAGGAGACAGCACGATGAGACTGATCCGCATCCTGGCCTGCGCCGCCGCCGCCGCCCTCGCCCACGTTCCCGGCCATGCCGCCATCAACGCGTCCGGCCTGGGCGCCGCCTACGACGTCGGCCAGACGTCGATCAACTTCAAGGTGTACTCGTCGCGCGCGACGCGCATCGAGCTGTGGCTGTACGCCGCGGGCAGCGGGCAGGCCGAGAAGCTGAAGGTCGTGATGACCAAGGGCACCGGCAACCTGTGGTCGGCCAACGTCACGACTTCGGCGCTCACGGCCGCGGGTATCGGCGGCAGCGTCTACTACGGCTATCGTGCCTGGGGGCCGAACTGGACGTACAACGCGTCGTGGACCAAGGGCTCGGGCCTGGGCTTCGTGGCCGACGTCGACACGGCAGGCAACCGCTTCAACCCGAACAAGCTCCTGATGGATCCCTATGCCCGGGAGCTGAGCCAGGATCCGACCAACCCATCCAACCTGGACGGCACCGTGTACGCCTCGGGCGCGAGCTACCGCCTGATGGACAGCGGCACCGTCGCGCCCAAGGGCATCGTGCTCGTGCCGGACACGCAGTCGATCGGCACCAAGCCCACGCGCGCATTCAAGGACGACGTGATCTACGAGGTCAACGTGCGGGGCCTCACGATGAGCGACACCAGCATCACGACCGCCTATCGCGGCACGTACAAGGGCGCGGGCCTGAAGGCCGCGTGGCTGGCCAGCCTGGGCGTGACGGCGGTGGAATTCCTGCCCGTGCAGGAGTCTCAGAACGACACCAACGACGTCGTGCCCAACACCGACGCCGGCGACAACTACTGGGGCTACTCGACGCTCGACTGGTTCGCGCCCGACCGCCGCTATTCGTCCGACAAGACGGCCGGTGGCCCGACCCGCGAGTTCAAGGCAATGGTCAAGGCGTTCCACGACGCCGGCATCAAGGTGATGCTGGACGTCGTCTACAACCACTCCGGCGAAGGCGGCGCGTGGTCGTCCACCGACACCACCACCTACAACGTCCAGAGCTACCGCGGCCTCGACAACCCGACCTACTACGAGCTCACCAGCGACAACCAGTCCAGCTACGACAACACCGGCGTCGGCGGCAACTTCAACACCTACAACACGATCGCGCAGAACCTGATCGTCGACTCGCTCGCGTACTGGCGCGACACGATGGGCGTGGACGGCTTCCGCTTCGACCTCGCCGCCGTGCTTGGCAACACCTGCACCAACGGCTGCTACAGCTACAGCAAGACCGACGCCGGCACCGCGCTGAACCGCATCGTCGCCGAGATGACGCCGCGCCCGGCCGCCGGCGGCGCCGGCACCGACTTCGTCGCCGAGCCATGGGCCATCGGCTCGGGCACCTACCAGCTGGGCAACTTCCCCAGCGGCTGGTCGGAGTGGAACGGCAGCTGGCGCGACCTGGTGCGCCAGGCGCAGAACGAGCTGGGCTCGGTGAGCGTCACCACCGGCCATCTGGCCACGCGCTTCGCAGGCTCGTCCGACCTGTTCGGCGACGACGGCCGCAAGCCATGGAACTCGGTCAACTTCCTCGTCGTGCACGACGGCTTCACGCTCGGCGACCTGTACCGCTGCAACGGCAAGAACAACGCGCAGGCCTGGCCGTACGGCCCGTCCGACGGTGGCGAGGACAACAACAACAGCTGGGACCAGGGCAACGTCGCCACGGCGCAGCGCCAGGCCGCGCGCACCGGCTTCGCGCTGATGATGACTTCTGCCGGCGTGCCGCTGATGACGGGCGGCGACGAATATCTGCGCGGGCTGAACTGCAACAACAACCCGTACAACCTCGACTCCAGCGCGAACTGGCTGAACTGGTCCCGCAACACCGACCAGACCAACTTCCAGAACTTCGCGCAGGCGATGATCGCGTTCCGCAAGGCGCACGCCGCGCTGCGGCCGGCGGGCTTCTATTCGGGCTCGGACAACAATGGCAATTTGCTGCAGCAGCTGGCCTGGTTCGCGCCCAGCGGCGCGCTGGCCGACAGCACCTACTTCAACGACGCGAACAACCACGCCATTGCGTGGCGCATCGACGGCAGCGAGCTCGGCGACACGGCCGCGGCGATCTACGTCGCCTACAACGGATGGAGCGGCGCGGTGAGCTTCACGCTGCCGGCGCCCCCGGGCGGCAAGAGCTGGTACCGCGTGACCGACACCTGCACCTGGGCCGAAGGCCCCGGCCAGGTCCGCGCGCCGGGCTCCGAAGACGCCATCGGCGGCCAGGGCACGGTCTACAGCGAGTGCGGTCGCGGGGCGTTGGTGCTGATCGCGAAGTAGCCGCAAGCGCAGTCAGGCGGCGGCGCGGCCCCACAGCCAGCGCAGGGTGTCCGGCAGCAGCGCCCCGCCCTGTTTCAGCGAGTGGCCGCCGGTGCCGGCCACGAACCGGTGCTCGTAGCCGGCGTAGGCCAGCGCGGCGGCCATCTGCCGGTTCGCGAGGTACCAGTTGCCGAGGACGAGGTCGACGTCGTTCTCGCCCGCCTGCAGCCAGACGCGCAGCGGCTTGCGCGGTTCCTGGCGGACACGCCGCGGCCACTCGTGGCCGCCGCGGATGTCCGTGAACGATCCGACGTGCGAGACCACATTGCCGAAGACATCGGGCCGGTGCCAGGCCGCGGCGAACGCGCATTGGCCGCCGGAACTGATGCCGCACAGGGCGCGCCCGTGCGGGTCGGCCGTGACGGTCAGACCCCGCAGCGCGGCGGGCAGCAGTTCATCGATCAGGAATCGGACGTAGCGGTCGTCGGTACTGTCGTACTCGATGCTGCGATTGCTGTGGCCGCCGTAGACGGGCATGCCCGGCCCCCGTTCACCGGGCTCGGCGAACACGGCGATCGTGGGCGGAATTTCGCCCGCGGCGATCAGGTTGTCCAGCACGACGGTCGCGTTGGCGACGGGCTGCAGGTAATTCGCGCCGTCCTGGAACACGACGAGGTTGGCAGGCGTTCGCGCGTCGTACTGCGCGGGGACATAGACCTGGCAGCCGCGTTCGACGCCGGGATAGACGGCGTCGCCGCAATGACGCAGCGACCTCAGGCTTCCTGCGGGGATGCCCGGGCGCGCTTGCGCGTCGGGGCCGGGCTCGTACGGCTCATCGAGCGACACGGCGCGCGCGAAGCGTGGCGCATCGTGGTCGTTCAGGCCGGGCAGGTTCGCGCGCAGTTGCGCGAGGACGGGGTCGAGAGGGTCGGACAAGGCAGGCTCCGCGTTCGTCGGCGTCGGCCACTCTATCGCGCTCCGTGGCGCGCCGGCGCGTGTGAGAATCCCGCGATGCCCAGCCTCTCCGACATCACGCTGCACACCGATCGGCTCACGCTGCGACCGCTGGTGCTTGCCGATGCCGACGCGATCTTCGCGATGCGCGCCGACCCCGTCGTGCAGCGCTACGGCAGTCACCCACCCTGGACCGACCGGCAGGCCGCGCTCGACTGGCTGGACCGCAACGCACGCGGAACGGCCAAGGGCGAGCACGCGCAATTCGCCATCGAGCGGCGCGGCGATGGCCTCGTCGTGGGCAGCTGCACGCTGTACGACCTGAATGCCCAATGCCGGCGCGCCGATGTCGGCTATGCGCTGACGCGATCCGAATGGGGCAAGGGGTATGCGAACGAGGCCGTCGCCGCGATGCTCGATTGGGGCTTCGACGCGCTCGACCTGAACCGTGTCGAAGCCGACATCGATCCGCGCAATGAACCGTCGGCGCGCGCGCTCGAGCGCCTGGGCTTCACGCGCGAGGGCCACCTGCGCGAGCGCTGGATCGTCGCGGGCGAGATCAGCGACTCGTGGATCTACGGGCTGCTCGCGCGCGAGTGGCGCGCGGCGCGCGCGTCACGCGCGGGCACGCGGCCGGACGCGCGGGCCTAGCCCTCCGCCTCGGGCTCCGCATCCACGCGCGCCGGGATGGTGGCCAGCGCGAGCTCGGCGCTGTTCAACGCGCCCTCGATGAAGCCCTGGTAGTCGGAATAGGCCTCGCCGACGATGTGCACGTTCTTCGCCCCGCTGCCGAAATCGAAGGCCTTGAACGTGTCCATCACCTTCCAGCTGCGCACGCCCGGCTGCCAGCCATGGTTGGCGGCGCCGTACGGGGCGCGCGCCCAGTCGCGCAGGCCATAGGTGATGACGGAGTTGCGGATGTAGGCGGTGGCCTGGTCCAGCGTCATGTCGCGGAACAGCCGGCGTGCGTTGTCGGTCAGGCGCACGTTCAGCGCCTCCGAGTGATGGCCCTCGATCGCGCGCTTGACGTCGCGCGCCACGAACAGCGCGAAGGCATCGACGATGCGGCCGTTCTGGTCCAGCTCCGCGCGGTCGTGGCGCTCGGTGTCGATCACGTAGTGGCGCCAGAACTCGGTGGCGGGCGTGTCCATGTACAGCAGGATCATGCCGTGGCCGTCGCGGTCGGCACCACGCGGCCGGCGGAAGTAGTGGATCTCGCGCGTGGGCATGCAGTTGGCGTGCTGCTGCGGCGGCTGGTCGAAGTCCCACCACGGCGCGTTGCTGACGAAGAAGACCTTCAGCATCGGGAAGCCGTTGACGGCGTCGAGCTGCGAGGCCACGTGCTCGGGCAGGTGCGGCGCGAGCTTGACCAGCGGCAGGCGCGGCAGCGCGAGCACCAGGCGCTGGGCGACGAGCGTCTCCGTGCCGTTCTTCGTGCGCACGTCGAGGGCCAGCGAGCGCTCCCCCAGGCCGGTCGGCCGCAAACCCAGCAGGGTATGGCCGCCGGCCAGCGTCACGTTGGGATGCGCGCGCAGCACGTCCATCAGGCCGTCGGACAAGCGCGACGAGCCGCCTGCGATCGTCGCCAGCTTCTGGCCCACCGTCTTGAGCGCACGCAGCCACCAGATGATCCATTCCGCCGCGTTCAGGTTCTCGGGGATCATGTGATAGAAGGTGCCGGTGTCGCGCAGCTTGACCACCGCGCGATGGCTCAGGACGCCCTGCGCCGACAGCGCGTTCCAGAAGCCCGTGGCCCACAGCGGCTGGCCGTGCAGCTGCGCGTGCTTGCGCAGGCGCATGTAGTCGGCCTCGGTGAGGCTGTCGATCCAGGTCTGGTCGTCCGGCGCGCGCCCCATGATCAGCATGATCCCGCGCCGCAGCAGCTGCAGTGAATTGAGGCCCTGCTCCTCGGGCGTGAGGTCGTCGTCGGGAGCGACGATGCTTTCGCCGCTGGGGCCGGCGAAGTCCACGAGCTCGACGCCCAGCTCGTCGCACAGCTGCGCGAAACGCGGCTGCAAGGTGGGTTCGAAGCGCATCGGGCCCATCTCGGCGATGAAGCCGTCCAGATCCTCGGTCTCGATACGCCCGCCCCAGCGGTCGGACGAGGCTTCGAGGATCAGGATCTGGTGGCCGGCGTCGGCCAGCCGGCGCGCGCAATGCAGGCCGGCGATGCCGCCGCCGGCGATGACGATGTCGTGGGTCTTCATGCGGGGCGCTGCGCGCGCGTCGTGGGCGCGGCGGCGTTGCGGAAATGGTGGGTGGGCCGCATTGTCCCAGCAGGCACGCCGTGCGGCCAATCCCTTGCCGGCGGCGGAGACGGGTGTCGAAGGTGGATGTCAGGTCTTGCCTTTTGCGCGGCGAGGAGCCGTCGAAGGGGCCGGAGACGGTGTCAGGTCTTGCCTCTTGCGCGACCGCTCGCCGTGGCGGCTCCTTGTCGCGCAAGAGGCAAGACCTGACACCGCAAAAGGCAGACACCGCAAGAGGCAAGACCTGACACCCGCCTTCAGACACCCGCCTTCACCCCGGCGTCACTTGCCCTTGGAGATGCTCCCCAGCCCACCGCCGCGGGTGTTGACCTGCTTGGGCTCGCCGTAGTACGTCAGCGAGCCCACGCCGCCGACGCTCGCGTCCAGCGTCTGGCCGGCCCAGACCTTGACCGAGCCGACACCGCCGAGGGTGACGTCGACGGCGTCGGCGTGCAGTTCGCGGGTGTCGATCGAGCCGACGCCGCCGACGTTGAGCTTCAGGTTCCTGACCGTGCCGTCGGCCTTCAGGCTGCCGGCGCCGCCGAAGCGGATCTCGAGGCTGTCGCCGCTGACATGCGAGATCGTCGTCGCGCCGGCGCCCCCCATCGTGAACGCCGTCAGCTTCGGCACGGTGACCGTGACCTTCATGTCGCTCCAGTGACGGTTGTCGACGTGCGAGTCGTCGCGCATCTTGATGCGCAGTTCGCCGCCGACGACCTCGGTGCGGACGTCCTCGAGATAGTCGTCGCTGCCCGAGACGACCACCGACGGCGCCTTGCCCACCTCGATCACCAGGTTGATCGGCCCCGAGTTCGAGACCGTCGAGAACGTCGCGACGCTGCGCGTCTGGTCGGCGGCGTGGGCCTGCACGATGAAGAGCGCGGCGGCGGCGGCGAGCGAGAGGGTCAGAGCGGTGCGCATGGAATTCCTCGTGTGTTGTCGGAGTCGATGCGATCGATTCTAGGAACGTGTCCGCCGCCCGGCGACGGGCTTGCGACGAGGTGCGGCCGGGCGGGACGCAATGCGCCTGCGTGCGACGAAGGGGGTGGCTCAGGACGTGGCCGACAGCTGCGGTGCGATCAGCGACGCCAGCCAGGCCATCGCCGCCTGCACGCGCGGCGCGAGCTGGCGCCGGTGCGGCAGCATCAGCGACACCGGCATGGCCGGCGCGCGGTACGCCGGCAGGACGTCGACGAGCGCGCCGCTGGCCACCAGTGCGTCGGTGCCGAGCGCCGGGGCCTGGATCAGGCCCAGGCCCGCGAGCGCCGCGGCCTGGTAGGCGTCCGTGCCGTTGACGGTGACCTGCGCGCGCATCGGCCGCGTGCGGCGCTGGCCGTCCGGGTCGACATACTCCCATGCCGCACCGTGCGGATGCAGCGACGGCATGTAGTGGACGACGCGATGGCCGTCCAGGTCGTCGAGCGTGCGCGGCATGCCGTGGGCGTGCAGGTACGCGGGGCTGGCGACATTGCGCATCGGCAGGAAACCCAGCGGCCGCGCGACCAGGTCGGAGTCGGCCAGAGCGCCCACGCGCAGCACGCAGTCGAAGCCCTCGTGCACGAGGTCGACCAGGCGGTCCGTGGTGCTGATGCCGATCTCCAGCAGCGGATGCGCGGCGAGGAACTCGGGCAGCCGAGGCAGCACGAGGTCGCGCGCGATGCGCGTGGGCAGGTCGATGCGCAGGCGCCCGGTCAGGCCGGTGGACGCCGGGCGGAACATGGCTTCCAGCTGTTCGGCTTCTGTCAGCAGCTCCTTGCAGCGTTCGAGGAAGCGCTCGCCGTCGGGCGTCAGGCGGACGCGGCGTGTCGTGCGCTGCAGCAGCCGCGTGCCGACCTGCGATTCGAGCTGCTGCACGGCCGTCGACACGCGTCCCTTGGCCACGCCCAGCTGTTCGGCCGCGCGGCTGAAGCTGGCCAGCTCGGCCACGGTGGTGAAGATGCGCAGTTCGTGCAGGTCCATGCCGGTATTGTTCTGTTTACAGGAACAGTGTGGCCGTCGTTGGGGACTTTATCCGCCCAGGGGGAATTCCCAAAATGCATTCATCGCCCCCTCACCCCAAGGAGACCTGCCATGACCACGAACCCTTCCCGCATCGCCCTCGTCACCGGCGGCAGCCGCGGCCTAGGCCGCAGCGCCGTGCTCAAGCTCGCCGAACGCGGCGTCGACGCGATCCTGACCTACAAGTCCAACGAGGCCGAGGCGCACGCCGTCGTGCGCGAGCTGCAGGCGCTCGGCCGGAAGGCCGTCGCGCTGCAGCTCGATGCCGGCGACAGCAAGGGCTTCGACGCGTTCGCCGAGCGCGTGAAGGCCGCGCTGGCCGCGACCTGGCAGCGCCCCGACTTCGACTACCTGGTCAACAACGCCGGCATCGGCGGCGAGCACGCGAGCGTGGCCGAGACCACCGAGGCGCAGTTCGACCTGCTGATGAATGTCCACCTGAAAGGCACGTTCTTCCTCACTCAGAAGCTGCTGCCGCTGATCAGGGACGGCGGCCGCATCCTCAACACGTCCAGCGGCCTCGCCCGCTTCACGCTGCCGGGCTATGCGGCCTACGCCGTGATGAAGGGCGGCGTCGAGGTGCTGACGCGCTACCTCGCCAAGGAGCTCGGCGTGCGCGGCATCGCCGTCAACACGCTCGCCCCGGGCGCCATCGCCACCGACTTCGGCGGCGGCCGCGTGCGCGACAACGCGCAGCTCAACGCATTCGTCGCCTCGCAGACCGCGCTGGGTCGCGCGGGCCTGCCCGACGACATCGGCAACGCCGTCGCTGCGCTGCTGACCGAGCCGAACGGCTGGATCAACGCGCAACGCATCGAGGTGTCGGGCGGCATGTTCATCTGAACTTCGCGCTCGAGCGGACGGCGCGGGCCGGGCGCCCGCGTCGCCCCAGGGCCTCATGCGTGGGATGATCTCCAGCAGGATGTCGTCGCGCCGCAGCGACGAGGCCCCCTCCCTGCGCCACCATGTCTGTCCCGCCTCGACGCCCGCGCTGCGACCGCTGCGACCTGCCCTTGCGCACCTGCGTATGCGCGCTCGTCACACGCGTGCCCAACGAGGTCGCGGTGATCGTGCTGCAGCATCCCGCCGAGGCGCGCGAGGCCAAGGGCAGCGCGCGCCTGCTGCGGCTGAGCCTGGCCCGCTGCCGGGTCGCCGTCGGCGAGGTCTTCGAGGCCGCCGAGCTGCTGGAGATGCTCGACGGTGATGTATCCGGCAGCGCGCTGCTTTACCCGGCGGACACGCAGCGCGGCGCCGAAGTCCCCTGTTCATGGGATCCGGTGGCCCGGCCGACGCGCCTGGTGGTGATCGATGCCACCTGGCGCAAGAGCGCACGGATGCTTGGTGCGAACGCTTTGCTGCAGTCCTTGCCGAGATGGATGCTCGATCCGGTCGCGCCGGCGCGATATGGCGCGTTGCGCAAGGCGCCCAAGGCGTCGCAGCTGAGCACGCTCGAGGCGGCCTGCGCGGCGCTGGCGGACATCGAGGACGCGCCCGCGCGCTATGCGCCGCTGCTGGAGGCGTTCGATCGATTCATCGCCGACGGTGTCGCCCGCGCGGGCGGATCGCCCCCGAAATGAAGATCGCCGCCGTGCCTGACGGACACGGCGGCGATCGCTCCGCGCTCCCGATGCGGGCGGGAGCCCGGGTCACCGGGGAATGGCGTGGCCTCAGTTGCGGTCGCTGCGCGGGGCCGGCGCCGTCGAGGACGACGAGTTGTCGGTCGAGGTCGAGGAAGTCGACGAGGTCGACGTGTCGCTCGTGGCCGGCATCGCGGCAGGCGCGGCGCTCGACTTGTCGGTCGTCGTGGTGGTCGTCGTGGTCGCGCTGTCGCTCGGCGCCGTGCTGTTCAGCGTGCTCGACGGATCGGTCGTCGTGGTCGTGCTGCTCGGCGTGGCGGTCGTGTCGGCCGGCTGAGTCTGCGTGGTGGTGGTCGTCGTCTGCGACGAATCGGTCGTCTGTGCGACGGCCAGGCCGATCGCGGCCAGCAGGCCTGTCGCGGCGGCGAGGGCGGACAACTTCTTCTGATAGCTTTGCATGGGGGGTCTCCAGGTTGGGTGTGTGGCGGATCGGCACGTGCCGAGCCTTCTGGCGAAGAGGTGTGCGGCAAGCGCGGTGCCGCATCTGTAAGAAAACGCAGCGGGCGTAACGCGACGGGCGCGCTGCCGAGTTGCCCCGCGACGCCGTGCGGACTCCCGATCTCTGCGAGCATGGCGGCTGTTCATCGGCCCCGATGCGGAGACACTGTCCATGGAAATGACCCACGACCTGATCGTGATCGGCGGCGGCTCGGGCGGCGTGGCCGGCTCGCGGCGCGCGGCGGCGCATGGTGCGAGGGTCGCGATCGTCGAGGCCGACCGCTTCGGCGGGACCTGCGTGATCCGCGGCTGCGTGCCCAAGAAGCTGATGATGTACGCCGCCGGCTTCGCCCATCAGTTCAGGGACGCTGCGGGCTTCGGCTGGAGCGACGTGCAGGCGCGCTTCGAGATGCCGCGCTGGGCCGATGCGAAGAAGCGCGAGATCGATCGTCTCGAGAAGATCTACGACGACATGCTCGTCAACGCCGGCGTGGAGATCGTGCGGGGCCGCGGACGGCTGATGTCGGCCCACGAGGTGGACGTCGACGGTCGGCGGCTCGCGGCGCCGCGCATCGTCGTGGCCACGGGCGGCGCGCCGGCGGCCGATGCGATCCCGGGCCTGGCCGCGGCGATGACCTCCAACGAGGTGCTCGACCTGCGCGAGGTGCCCGAATCGCTGCTGGTGATCGGCGGCGGCTACATCGCGGTGGAGTTCGCGAGCATCCTGTCGGCGCTCGGCAGCCGCGTGACGCTCGCCTACCGCGACAAGTGGCCGCTTCGCGGCTTCGA
>Ga0209258_101027_pt1 | contig 12570 bp, 4 predicted proteins | sample Araplaol_mTSA_r2_FD_184281 | JGI IMG/M metagenome (GOLD analysis project Ga0209258, IMG submission 184281) | Arabidopsis root microbial communities from North Carolina, USA - plate scrape CL_Col_mTSA_r2 (SPAdes) (version 2) | ecosystem: Host-associated > Plants > Roots > Endosphere | place: USA...
TTCTGACCTCAAAAAGGCCCTGGGCTACGCCGCTTCCCGATCGCGAAGCAGCATAAGAGTGTGGCTTTGGCTTCGGCGTAGGGAAGGTAAGACGGGCCGCAAGGAATTTGAGGACGGAATGGAGCGGCATAGGGACCTACGGTCTCTAATGGCAAGGATACGCGATCAAGGGGAGCCCGATCGGTCGACTTTTGGTCAGCCGCCCCCTCAAAACCCTTGAGGTTGCGCAACGCTCGAGGGTTTGACTCTCGCCACCTCTACCAATAGAGCCATCAAAGTTGTTGACTGGCTTAGGTGGCTTGTTCTTTGGTTGGTCTGTATTGGTCTGTTTTGTTCGCGACTTGGTCAGTTTTTGGTCAACTCAAATCGGAGCACCAATGGCACCAACAGATGCCCTTTTTACTGTACGCGTGGTCACCGACAGTGCCGGCGTATTGCCGGCCCTCTGGGCTGCGGTCGTGCCATTGCTTAGCGTGGCCGTCGGTGGCTGGATAACCTACCGTGCAACGATCAAGACCGAGGAGAACAAGCGGGCACGAGAGGCGTACATTGTGGCCAGATCGCTTGCGGCCGAGTTGAGGGCAAGCCGAGAGATCATCACCCTCCAGACAATGATTGCGAGCGCTGCGGGTATCGAAGCTGCACACGACACGCTTCGCTATGGTCAAGTAAATCGACACGCCCTGCCCGTAGCTCGTGCCGCTGCTGCGGCACCAGGTCAACTCGCAGGCCCGGTGGCCGAGTGTCTCGCCCGTTTCATGCTTCTCCTGCAGAACATGACGCAACAGCAGCAAATCATCACAGCAATGCGTGATGCAGGAGTGCTGAGCGACGCGAAGATGGACGAACGACTGCAGTTCTTTGCGCCAATCGCCAATCGCTTAGTCGCCTGCAACGAAGAATTGCTCAAACTCGTCGACAGTCATCATCCTGAATGAGGCTGACTCGAAATCAGGCTTACGTGTAAGCGTACCGAGGGTTCGAATCCCAGCCTCTCCGCCATAGAATCGAGGGGTCAAGGCGTCCGCGATACTTCGAGAGCAGCCCCCCGGCTGATGGGTCAAGGTCTAGCCGCGATAACACGGGCCAATCGCAAGACATGCCCGACTACAAACTCTTCAGACGTTGCCAGGCAGCGGCTCTACCGCGCGTTTAATCACACGCCTAAGCTTGCTTGAGGCCACGCGGCCCCCATCTCGAAAGCTTCGCGCCCCATCACGCGCTTCACGACACCCCCCTGTGCCGCCTCAAGCAGCCCCTGCCGCTCCGCCAAAAGAACTCTCCCGAAGTTTTCTGGGCGTGTTCCGGTACAGCGGGCGTGCGCTGGAACTGGTCTGGAGCACCAGCCGCACGCTGACCATCGCGCTGGCCCTGCTCACTCTTATCGCCGGCCTGCTACCGGCTGGCATTGCCTACGTCGGCGCGCACATCGTCGACGCCGTGCTCGATACGAGCAAGTTGTGGGCAGCGCACGGAACAGCCCCGCTGCGATCGGTATTCGAATGGGTGGTGCTGGAGGGCGTGCTGGTGGCGGCGATGGCCGGCGCACAGCGCGGCCTGTCGTTGTGCCAGTCGCTGCTGCGTGCGCAACTGGGCCAACGCGTCAATGTGTTGATCCTGGAAAAGGCGCTGACACTAAAACTGGCGCACTTCGAGGATTCGGAGTTCTACGACAAGCTCAGCCGCGCGCGACGCGAGGCGTCGAGTCGGCCGCTGTCACTGATCACCCGAACATTCGGCTTGGGCCAGAACGCGGTCTCACTGCTCAGCTACGGCAGCCTGTTGTTTCAGTTCTCGCCATGGGCGGTAGCGGTGCTGCTTCTGGCCGGCTTGCCGTCATTCTTCGCCGAGACGAAATTCTCCAGCGACGCCTTCCGGCTGTTCCGCTGGCGCTCTCCGGAAACACGCATGCAGCTGTATCTGGAAACCGTGCTGGCCCGCGAGGACCACGCCAAAGAAGTGAAGCTGTTTGGCCTTGGCCCCTTGTTCCTGCAGCGTTACCGCGACATCTTCCACATGTTGTATCGCGCTGATCGCGATCTGGCCGTGCGTCGCGACAGTTGGGGCTTCGGCCTGGGCCTGCTCGGCACGTTGGCGCTATACGGCGCCTACGCATGGATCGCTGCCAGCACCGTGATGGCGCGCATCACCCTGGGCCAGATGACGATGTATCTGTCGCTGTTCCGTCAGGGCCAGTCGGCGGTGTCGGCGATGCTGTCGGCGATCGGCGGCATGTACGAAGACAACCTCTACCTGTCCACGCTGTACGAGTATCTGGAAACGCCCGTGCCCGCAGCCACCGGCACCGTGCGGCATGGCGCCGCACCAAAGGACGGCATCCGCTTTGAGCGGGTCAGTTTCACCTACCCCGGCGCCGGCGAACCAGCATTGCGCGACATCGATCTGCATATCCGTCCCGGCGAATCACTGGCCGTGGTAGGCCAGAACGGTTCGGGCAAGACCACCCTGATCAAGCTGCTCACGCGCCTGTACTCGCCTGACGGTGGCCGCATCCTGCTCGACGGCACCGATCTGCGTGAGTGGGATGAATCCGTCCTACTGCAGCGCATCGGGGTGATCTTTCAGGACTTCGCCCGCTATCAGATGCGTGTGGGTGAGAACGTCGGTGCCGGCGATGTCACTCATTTCGATGACGAAGCGCGCTGGCGCGAAGCCAGCGACAAGGGCATGGCCAGCGATTTCATCGACAGCCTGCCGGCCGGCTTCGAGACGCCACTGGGCAAATGGTTCAACGACGGGCGCGAGCTGTCTGGCGGGCAATGGCAGAAGATCGCCCTGGCCCGCGCCTTCATGCGCTCACGCGCCGACATCCTGGTGCTGGATGAACCCACCGCTGCGATGGACGCGCAGGCCGAGGCCATCATATTCGAACACTTCCGCGAGCTCTCCGGCGGCCGCATCGCCATCCTCATATCGCACCGCTTCTCCACCGTGCGCATGGCCGACCAGATCATCGTGATCCAGGACGGCCGCATCATCGAGCGAGGCAATCATGAGCAGTTGATGGCCGTGGATGGCCACTACGCACATCTGTTCTCGTTGCAGGCTCGGGGATATCGGTGAACTTTCACTTGGTAAGTCACTGCAATCCGTACCGACCGGCGGCTTAGGAGGCAAACCTCGGAAACCTCCCACGCTGTCATTCCCGCGCGGGTAGTATGCACATCTGACGGGAGACGCTCTGGATCGGAGGCGCTCCAATAATGGGTTTTGGCTCCGCCCTACCCCCGATAACATGGGCTAATCTTTCAGCGAGCGTCTCTTTGTGCGCATCCGCTCTTTCATGGCACAAAGCCTGATACTTTCAGCCACGGATGAGTACATGTACGGCGCCCTCATCCCATTCTGAGCAAAGCCGCCTGGCAAATTGCCAGGCGGCCTTCCCGTCATAACCAGCTCAATGCGCCGGCAACGATGCAGATCTCCATGATGGCGCGGCTGCCAACGTCGGCACATGGCTGTCCATGCCCCCTGCATCAGGTAACCCTACGGAGCTTGGTCCTCCACCCAGCTGAGACATCGCCTGTACGAGCTGATGCACCTCCGACGAGGGCTCCGTATTCAAGTTGACGGGCGCTGGCATCGCCATTCTGCTAGTCGCAGAGGCTGCCGCGAAACCCGAAGGGAGCGGCTTCAATAGACTTGCGAACTGCGAGGCAGGGATCGCGTAGCCATCGCTTGGCTGGACATAACTAATGGCCAGGTCGCCGCCTTTGAAGTGGTTCTGCACTTTTACCTGCTGACTCGAACTTCCGTCGACCAGCACGATCAGATCGTCGCCATTCCGGTGGAAGCTGAGGCGGGTACGGTCGATGCCATCGAACATCAGCCAGTCCGTGCCGCCACCGGTGTTGTCAATGACATCCTTGCCGGAGCCTGCCCGGTAAACGTACTTGTCATCGCCCGTACCACCCTGCAGCAGATCGTCGCCGTCTTCACCCACCAACGTATCTGCGCCGGCACCACCCACGAGGATGTCGTTGCCCGAGCCACTGAACGAACCGTTGCCACCGGACAGGTAGTCATCGCCATCGCCGCCGACCAGCTTGTCGTCGCCACCCATGCCGAACAGCGTGTCGTTGCCTGCCAGGCCGCGGATCAGGTCACGACCGGATGTGCCGACCAGTTGCTCGCCATTGGCCGTACCCGTGATGGTCTTGGTGTAGTCAGCGTCGTTGCCCGGCTCACCCGGCGTGGTACCGCCACCGCCGGAGGTCCCTCCGGCCAATGCGTTGATCGCCGCCGTATTCAGCAGGGAACCGCTGGCCGGCTGCACGTAGTCGATAGCCATGTCGCCGCCCAGGAAGTGGCCGGTCACACGCACGGTCTTGGCGGCATCGCCATTGACCTTGATGAGCAGATCGTCGCCATCACGACTGAAGGCAAGCTGCGATGCGGTGATGCCGTTGTTGAAGAAGATGCCGTCGTAACCGCCACCGGTGTTGTCGATGACGTCCTGGCCGTTGCCGTAGACGTACTTGTCGTCACCGGCGCCGCCGATCAGGGTGTTGCTGCCATCTTCGCCGTTGAGCTGGTCGTTGCCGGCACCGCCTTCCAGGCGGTCATCACCCGAGCCCGTGCCGCTGCCGCTGCCACCTGCGAGATAGTCGTTGCCGTCTCCGCCTTGCAGTGTGTCGTTGCCAGCCATGCCGAACAGCGTGTCGTCGCCACCCAGTCCGCGGATCAGGTCCTTGCCCGCGCTGCCGACCAGTTGCTCGCCCGCCGTGGTGCCATCCACCACACGATCGTACTGACCACCCGAGCTGCCACCAGCGACAATCTGGTTGATCTCCGTCGTGGTCAGGGCGTAGCCACCGTCAGGCTGCACGTAATCGATCGCGGCATCACCGCCTAGGAAGTGGTTGGTGACCCGCACGGATGGCGTGATTGAACCGTCGACGGAGATCAGCAGGTCGTTGCCATCGCGCGAGAACGACAGGCGATCCCGCGTCACGCCACTTGTGAAGAACACGCCGTCGTAGCCACCGCCCGTGTTATCGACCACGTCGCTGCCGGAGCTGGCGTCGAACACGTACTTGTCGTCACCCGTGCCGCCAATAAGCGTGTCGTTGCCCTTCCCGGCCACCATGGTGTCGTTGCCCCCCATGCCGTACATGACATTGTCGGCCTCGTTGCCCGCCATGTAGTTGGCGAGTGCATTGCCGGTGCCGTCAATGGCGGCGCTGCCCATCAGGAACAGGTTCTCGATGTTGTCGGACAACACATAAGACGCCGTGGTCTGCACCTGGTCGGTACCGCCGTTGGCCGCCTCGACGACGACGTCGTTGCTGTTGTCGACGATATAGACGTCGTTGCCTGCGCCACCTTCCAGATAGTCGACACCCTCCTCACCATCCAGATAGTCGTTGCCCGCGCCACCGAACAGCTGGTCGTCGCCGGTTCCGCCCCACATGGAGTCGTTGCCGTCCAGGCCGTAGAGAGCATCTTCGCCATCAAGGCCAGCCAGCTTGTTGTCGCCCGCGTTACCGGTGATGACGTTATCGAGCTCGTTGCCGTTGCCGGTCTGGATGCCCGTGGCCAGGATCAGGTTCTCGACGTTGCTCGCCAGTACGAGGATAGTCTCGTAGCGACGCTCCACCGTGTCGATGCCTTCGTTGGCATACTCGCGAACCCAGTCGTCCGAGGACTCTTCGATGTAGTAGTCGTCCCCCTTTCCGCCGATCAGCGTGTCGGCGCCAACGCCGCCCTCGAGGCGGTTGTTGCCATCGTTGCCGATGAGGACGTTGTCCTTGTCGTTGCCCAGGCCGTTGATGTTGGCGGCCCCGGTCAGGGTCAGGTTTTCCAGTGTGTCGCCGAGCACGTAGCTGATCGACGATTCCACCGTGTCGATGCCCTCGCCCTCCAGCTCGATGATGACGTCACCCGCCTGATCCACGACATACGTGTCGTCACCCAGCCCACCGATCATCGTGTCGGCCCCGGCGCCGCCATCGAGCCGGTTGCCGGCGGAGTTGCCGACCAGCACGTTGTCACCCGCATTGCCGATGGCGGTTCCTGCTGTCCATGAACCTTCGACAAGTACGAGCTTCTCGAGGTTGTCGGACAGCTTGTAGCTGCTGGTGGCGTAGACCACTTCATTGCCTTCGCCCGCCGATTCGACGATGACATCCTCGGCATTGTCGACGTAGTAGGTGTCGTCACCTGCCCCGCCGATTAGTTGGTCTACCCCTGCACCACCATCCAGGCTGTCATTGCCCGCGCCACCCACAAGCACATCGTTGCCGCCCATGCCCGACAACACGTCGTCGCCGTCCAGGCCTTCCATGCGATTTCCGGCATCGTTGCCGATCATTTCATTGGCGAGCGCATTGCCGGCACCGTTGGTGTCGCCGGAACCGGTCAACTCTAGCCGCTCCACGTTCGCCGACAGCGAATAGCTCACGCTGCTGCGGATGGTGTCGTTGCCCTGATTGCCCTCTTCCACAACGATGTCGCCGGCGTCATCAACCACGAAAACATCATCGCCTGCGCCGCCCCACATCTGATCCTGCCCGGAACCACCGTCGATCAGGTCATTGCCCGCACCGCCACGCAAGGTGTCGTTTCCGGCATCACCGAAGAGCTGATCGTCGCCCTCTTCGCCATCCAGCGTGTCGTTGCCGGCGTCACCGTGAAGCACATCGTGCCCGATGCCACCCTTGAGGATGTCCGCACCATCGCCACCCGCCATCGTGTCGTTGCCGGATCCGCCCGTGAGCTGGTCGTTGCCGCCCTCGCCGAAAAGCTGGTCGTCGCCTGCGCCGCCATCCACGATATCGTCGCCGGCGCCGGCGTAGACGATATCCAGGCCGTCCAGGCCATTGATCGTGTTGGCCAGGCTGTTGCCGTAGATCACGTCGTCGGCGCTCGTACCAAGGAGCACCTGGGCGTCCACGTCGCTCGCGGACAAGCTCCACAGACTCCCTGTGTCGATGACGAGCCCCATCCTGGCGAGGTCGGTGGATCCGTCGAAGAATTGCTCGAAACGGATCTCGTCGCCGACGCTTCCATCGAACCGGATCACCAGGGTGGTCCCGTCACGCCTCATGCGAACATCGGAAGTGCTCAAGCCCTGAAGAGTGATGGTGCTCAGGCCGTCGTTGTCGACGATGCGGTCCTGGCCGTCACCACGCGCAAACACGTAGCGATCGTCCCCCTGACCGCCGAGCAATCGGTCATTGCCCGTCCCACCGGTCAGGATGTCCGCGCCGTCACCACCGTAGATCTCATCATTGCCCTCGCCACCGCGGAGCTGGTCATCGCCCGCATCACCCGACAGCCAGTCCTGGTCGGCACCGCCATCGAGGACGTCGTTGCCTTCGCCTCCGTAGAGTGCATCCACGCCCGCGCCACCGAACAGTTGGTCGTCGCCTCGGCCGCCCGTGAGCGTATCGTTACCATCGTCACCGAACAGAGCATCGTTGCCGTCGCCGCCGTCGAGGAAATCGGCGCCCGTACCTCCAGACAGCTGGTCGTTGCCGGCGCCACCATTGATGGTGTCGTCACCGGCACCGCCAGCGAGCGTGTCGTCGCCAGCGTAACCGGTGAGCACGTCATTGCCATCGGTTCCTACCTGGACAAAGGCCTTGACGGCACTAACGTCCCAACTAGCCCCATCACTGAAGCGGATGGCATCAAGACGATAGGCACCCTGCCCATCGCCCTGAAAGTACTGCTGGACTATGACGCGATCTACCGCGCCGCGGATCTGCAGCCACAAGTCATCGCCAACTCGGGTTGCCACAACATCGGATGCTGTGATGTCCGCACCAAATTCCAGGCTGTCATACCGTCCTGCAGTGTTGTCGAAATTGTTGATCGTGTCCTGCCCGTCCCCACGGGAGAACAGATAGACGTCGTCTCCAGCGTCACCGGAAAGAAAGTCGTTACCGACCCCGCCCTTGAGGCGATCATTACCGGCACCACCTGACAGGCGATCGTCACCGAGGCCGCCGTCTTGGACGTCATTGCCGTTGCCTCCCGAGAGCGAATCATTGCCGTCTTCGCCGTTCAGCGTATCGTTGCCATCGTCTCCGCTGAGACTGTCCGCGCCGGATCCGCCCAAGATCGTATCGTTACCGCCGCGACCGACCAGCCAGTCATTATCGCTGCTACCAACAATGATGTCGTCGGTCTCGTATCCGTAGATGTCGTCGTTACCGTTGCCGGCAACGAGCACCTTGGCCTTTACCGTCGCGATGTCCCAAACCGTGCCGTCAGCAAACTGAATCTGGTCCAGTCGATAGTCGCTGGCACCGTCATTGCGGAAGTAGTACTGGATATCGATCCGGTCTTCCGTGCCCAGGATCTGTAGGCACAGGTCGTCGCCACTGCGCCAGACGCGGACGTCGCTGGCGGCAATGCCGGGATCCAGCCGCAGGGCATCGATGCGCCCAGCCCCGTTGTCGTAGTTGTTGATGGTGTCATGTCCTGCGCCGCGGCCAAAGGTATAAATGTCATTGCCGCCGTCGCCGGACAGGAAGTCGTTTCCAGCTCCGCCGGTCAGTTGGTCGTTGCCATCTCCGCCGCGAAGCGTGTCGTTACCTGCATCACCCGCCAGAAGATCGTTGCCGGCGCCACCGGCGATCGCGTCATTGCCCTCGCCTCCATAGAGGATGTCGTTGCCATCCTCGCCCTGGAGGTTGTCGGATCCGGAGCCACCATAGACGGTATCGTTGCCTGTGCCCGCGTAGACTTGGTCGGCCCCGTCTCCCGCATGGATGAAGTCATCGCCGACACCGCCCTTCAGATTGTCCGCACCGGCACCACCCAGCAGGACGTCGTCACCATCCCCTCCATCGAGATACTCGACCTGGCCATCGGGCTGATCCAGACCAACGATCAGATCGGCAAAGGATGTTCCCGTGGCAGACAGGCTGGATCCACTGGTCGTGCCGAGCAGCAGGTGCGCTGCCACCAACTTGTCGCGCAGCGCCGGATCCTGCTGGGCGTCCGTCATCCACGCTCTAAGGAGGACCTCACCGGCAGGCCACGCCCCCATGGCCAGTGATGCTCCCCGAAACTTGAACAGTTCGCCCAGATCCACAAGGGTATTGACCGGATCGGAGGCGTGCTTGAGGGTCAGAGCGTCCTGCAATCCCTGGAAGTTCAACTTCATCCCCGCCTGCGCATCAGACAAGTCGACGAGAATCAGGTCGAGATAGCCCTTCAGACGTGTTTGCATGGCAAGAGCTTCATAGACACCCTCGAATAAGGTGTCATAAAGCTTCATGTACTTCTGGACGGTGCTGTCCCCCCACCAGAGGTCCGTAATGGGCGATGCACCGATCGCCGCTTCCACGATGCGAATCTTGAGAACGTCAGCTTCGCTCATCTCGCCATCGGTCCAGACGGGATGCTCGTTGGGGCGCAGGCGAATGACGTTGGTTGAATTGGGGTCCTCCGTCCCTCCGCCACTATGCACGGTGACTTGGCCCAGATGAAAGGTCGGACTGGTCTTCGCCCACGCAAGCAAGATGTCACCGAGCATCTGGCGCTGCTGCTCGCGCGACGTCGCCGCCGAATAAGCGATCACCATCTGCTCCAGATCGGGCGAAAGCGCACAGGCCTCACGAAGGTCGCGCAGTTTGCCCATGCCCTGGACATTGGCCAGGAGCTTCTGGGCGTCTGACAGCACGACGTCCTGCCCGTAGTCACTGTGAACACTGTCGTTGTCGAAATTGAAGTCCTGAAGCACACCATGGGAGATAGTCCCATCTCCCGAGACACGCGTAAAATCACCTGTCCCCTGCAAGGTGCCTCCATCGACCTTGGCGTTTCCGCCAGCAGCGTAGGCGGTGGAAAGCTCCGTGATGCCTAGTTCCGCGAGTGTCAGCAACTCGCCCTCGTTGGTCACGCCATCGCTGTTGGCGTCACGCCAGATACGGATCGTGGAGAATGCTGCATCCGACGCGTCGATCTTTCCATCGTGGTTCGTGTCGAGGTCGCGCAAAGCCTCGAACCCGTCCTTCGCCGTTCCACCAGCAGACAGGATGGTCTGGTCACCGAACAGCTCGCGCCCCGAATCGATCTTTCCATTGCCATCAATATCACGCACCAGCATGCCGTCAGTGGCGCTGATCCATCCGGTCGACGTTCGAATGCCGTCGCCATCGGAATCGAACAGCACGCCATGCCAACCATTCATCCCCACAGTGCCGACTTTGCCATCTCCATCCAGGTCGATGGCAAGCGGGTCGTAGCGCTCGATGCGATAGGAGCTGTTGCCGTTGATGCCTCCCACGAGATCGAACAGTTGTCCGACCCAACCCTCGACGGTTTCGTGCCAGGTGTCCCAGAGTTTGGAGCCAGCCCAGCCACCTGCGACGGCTGCAACGCCCACGATCAGGGCTATCGGCAAGGCAGCGAAACCGGCAGCTACGAGCCCTGCCGTGAAAATGGCGGCGCCCGCTGCAAATAGCGACGATCCGAGAACGCCCGCGCCCGCGCTTCCAAGGCGGTTCCAGTCCTGGTCATACGCCGCGCTTCCCATCTGGTAGGCGTCGAACGCTGGCCCGAGCGTCTCAGACAGACCCTTGCCCAGGGCGCTTCCGCCGAACTCGCCTAGGCCTTTTGATGCCTGTTGCTTCATGCCATCAACATAAGATTCCAGCGCCTGCTCGCTCGCCGCCGCCTGACCGCGTAACTCCGCTTCGACGGAGTTGTAATGGTCCACGAGGCCCTCGAACACCTTCTGTTGCGCAGCCGATCCCGCCTGACTCGCCCGCGCCATATTGATCTCGGCATATTTCTGGTTTGCCCGGATGCCCGACTGTAGGCCATCAAGGGTTGCCTGAAAGGTTGACTTTCCGGCCTTGATCGCTGCGTCATACGCTTGGCCGTAGCCGTCAGCAAAGCCATTGAGGAGATTGTTGACGTGTCCGGCCCACGTATTCACGTCTTCACTCAGATTCTCGAGTGTATAAGGCTTGGGCGGCTCTTCGTTGGGGTTGGTGCCAGAAGAAATATCAGTAGCCATCGACGTCACTCCATTGTGTGTCAATTAACCCCGGCTCCACAGCTGGGGTATGCGAAAGACCAACATCCAAGTTGCAAAGGTGACCGCGTAGAGAAGAAAAGCCCCTAACAAGGCGAGGCCAACGTACGATCCGGTAAACGCGGTGTAGACCAGCCCGGCACGACCAGGGGCCACATTCTCGGCAAGCACAAAAATGAAAGGGAATAGCACGAGAAAGCCGAAAAAAATGAAACCGAATAATGTAAAGAAGATCTTGTCGGCTATTGTCTTTTTCGGCGGCATGGCCGAGTTCAGGGCCTTCTCGAACTTATAGGCGTAGGGTGGAATCACCAACACGTACCCGAGCAGCAGGTACGCCAGCGCCCGCAACCTGCCCGGCGTCGTTGATCCGGCATCTTCGAAAGGAAAGGAAGCAAGCCAATCACGAAGTGGAGCAACATGCTCAACCAAGAGATAGGCAATTCCGGCAATGGCGAAACTGATGACCAGATAGTGATACAGATATGCCTTGAACCGGGTTTGGCTGTTGTTCTCGTCCATTGTCGAATCCATCGTTGCGTTGTTGCTCTATAGAAAGGTGACGCCAGGCCGGACTTGCAGTGAGTGCTTCGCATGCCTGGCCATTCATGGCAGTCCGTCAGCGTTCACGCATGGACTCGGCCACGCCCTGTTTCAAAGGATCGAGCACATAGTCGATCACTCGGCGCTTCCCGGTTTTTATCTCGACAACAAGACTCATTCCTGCGCCAAGACGAACGCTGACTCCGTCGATCAGCATCGTCGCCTTCGGCATTGAAATGCGCGCCTTGTAGACAAGGCCGAGCTTCTCGTCCTGTATGGCATCGCGGGAAACACTCTCGACAATGCCCTCGGGATAGCCGTAGCGGGTGTAAGGGAAACTGTCGATCTTGATTGCCGCCTTCTGGCCTGGCCGTATGAATCCGATATCCTGATTAAGCACGGTCGCTTCCACTTCCATGATGGCCGCTTCAGGAACGATCGACATGAGTGGTTGTGCTGGCGTCACCACACCGCCCACCGTATGAATGTCCAATCCTTGCACCGTGCCCGCCACCGGCGATCGAAGTTGCATCAGCACAGTATGTTGGGTTGCCTTTGCAAGCTCAGGCTCGAGCTGCCCGATCTGCTCACTTGCCTGTCGGTGTTCGTCGAGATACTGCCGGCGCGTATCCGAACGCCATGTCGTCAGATCCTGACGCGCAGCCAGCAAGGCGGATCGCAACTCCTTCTGCCGACTGAGCTGCTGAGCGAGTTCGCGCTCTGCCGTGATGCGCTCCTGTTTTCTTAGCAAGTACTCCTGTTTCGGCACGTAGTTTTTGGAGAGCAACGACTCGTAGTCGGATACGCGCGTACGGGAAATGTCGAGATACTCTTCCAGCGGGCCGATGGCCGATTCCACGGTGCGAAACTCAGCCTCCCGCTGTGCAACGACCGCCTCCAACCCCTGGACTTTGGCTATGTAGGTGGCGTACTGGCTATCGGCGAGGCGGCGCGTGGACTCGCGCAGCGTCTCGGGCAGCACACTGTCATGTTCAAGCTGCGGCGCCACG
>Ga0209258_101029_pt1 | contig 12501 bp, 12 predicted proteins | sample Araplaol_mTSA_r2_FD_184281 | JGI IMG/M metagenome (GOLD analysis project Ga0209258, IMG submission 184281) | Arabidopsis root microbial communities from North Carolina, USA - plate scrape CL_Col_mTSA_r2 (SPAdes) (version 2) | ecosystem: Host-associated > Plants > Roots > Endosphere | place: USA...
TCCGCCAGCCTTCTTATTGATTCATAACGCATTTACATACATGGATAAAAAGTTTATTATCGTGTCTCATCTGATGGGCGACAGACCGTTAAGAAGCTTTGCGAATACGATTCTTCGGCCGTTGGCAGGGGCATTGGGTGGGGCATTTGTGCTTTCCTTTATCTTAAGCTTCACGGACTTTGGGATACCGGCGTCGGTGGGAGGAACCTATTCGGTGGTGGCTAGCCAGTTGTATCAAGTCATGCTGGGCTCCATTCCTGATCTGAATCAGGGGGCTGTTATCGCGGTGCTCATGCTTGTACCGGCGATATTCGCAATATGGCTGTTACGGTCTTTAGAGAAGCTTAACTTTCACTATGATCAACTTGGAGAAATCGAGCTGCCCACACATCGGGTGCGCGATATTAGCTTCGTGACCGTGTCTTCTGTCATCGTCTTGATGATGCTGTCGATATTCGCCATTATGTTTATTGCGCCGTGGCTGAACCGATATCCTTATGATCTTACGTTTACGTTTAAGCATGTTCGAAGTGTACTTCAATCCAGTGATTTAACGAAGGTCTATCGGAACTCGATTTGGATTGCTGTATTGACTTCCGTATTGGGTACATTGGTTGCTTATTGTGCTGCGCTTCTCAATGTACGGACTTCATTAAGGGCAAGATCGCTCACCGATATGGCTTCCATGATCACGAATACGGTGCCTGGCATGGTGCTTGGTATCTCTTACTTGCTTTTGTTTAATGGAAGCAGCTTAAAAGGGACCGTTACAATCATCGTGCTGTGTAATATCGTGCATTTCTTTACAACACCGTATTTGATGGCGAAGAATTCGCTCTCCAAGATGAATCCTTCATGGGAAACGACGGGAGAACTACTCGGAGATAGCTGGTTCAAGACGGTCTATCGGGTAGTCCTGCCTAACTCGGCTGCGACGGTGATCGAGATGCTGGGATATTATTTTCTCAATGCGATGGTTACGATCAGCGGCATCATATTTCTCGTATCCACTCAAACCGCTGTCGTTGCTAGTAAAATCAAGGAGCTTCAGCATTTTGCCAAATTCAATGAAATCTTTGTATTGTCGATGCTGATCTTCTTCACCAATCTGATTGTGAAACTGCTATGTGATTATGGACAAAAGAGACTCGTGATTCATCGTTAAACAGGCTTAATGCTTATCTATGATAGGCCTAAATAATCGTAAAAGTGAGGGATCACGATGGTTGGAATGCCAAAAAGATTCAGGATGGTGCTCTTGTCATTACTCGCAATAAGCATGTTGGTGGTACTGGCAGGCTGTGGTGCTGGCAGTGCAAAGGAATCGAAGCAAGTGATTATTTACACCAACGCAGATGAAGAAGCAGTAACAGCGATGGAGTCTTCACTGAAATCCGCAGGCTATGAAGGGCAGTATCAACTCCAATCAATGGGGACGTCAGAACTGGGCGGCAAGCTGATGGCTGAAGGGGACAAGATTGAGGCTGATCTTGTAACTATGAGCTCGTATTTCCTAGACAGTTCACAGAGCCAATATAAGATGTATAAAGACTTAGCATTTGAGACAGGAGCTATGGATTCGTATCCGTCCTACTACACGCCGATCTTGGCAAATACAGGCTCTATCTTTGTGAATACAGAAGTATTGAAGCAAAAAGGGCTGCAGGCTCCCCAATCGATCAAAGATTTGACGAAGCCTGAATATAAGGATCTGGTGTCGATTCCAAATGTATTCGATTCCTCTACAGCTTGGCTGCTTATACAGGCTATCATCAGTGCTTATGGACCAGAGGAAGGGAAGATTGTACTCCATGATCTCATTGCCAATGCAGGCCAGCATATAGAAAAATCCGGTTCCGGACCGATTAAGAAAGTGGAAGCGGGAGAAGTAGCTGCTGGATTTGGACTTCGTCATCAGGCGGTACGTGCACACGAAAAAGGAGCTCCGATTGACTATATTGATCCCATCGAAGGGAATTATTCGTTGACAGAGTCCATTGCAGTAATCAATAAGAACAACGAAGTGACGGATCTTGCAATGAAAATGGCGGAGACGATTAGTAAGGATGCGAGAAAAGATTTGATTACGAACTATCCTGTTGCCTTGTACAAAGGGGAATCCACAGATGCGGTCAATAAGCCAGCGAAACCGATGAAGTTCGATCAGCCATTAACCGTGGAATTATTGAAGGAACATCAGCAGTTTTTTAAAGAAGCTAAATAATTCATAACAGCGGGGAGTTGGATCATAATGAATACCTACAAATTATTGACCCCAGGGCCGTTGACAACGACCCGATCCGTTAAGCATGAAATGTTGCTTGATCGCTGCACGTGGGATGATGATTATAAATCGATTACGCAGAAAATAAGATCCCAGTTATTGGCGATTGCAGGAGTGGATTCGGAACAGTATACAGTTGTATTGATGCAGGGCAGCGGAACCTTTGCCGTAGAATCGGTGATGACATCCGTGATTGCTCCAGAACATAAGGTTCTGATCCTCTCCAACGGCGCTTATGGGGAACGCTTGCTACAGATGGCACAAGTGATAGGGCTCTCGTATGTCGAGTATCATGTAGACTATGATAAGTATCCGGATATGACGGAACTAGGGGTCATACTTGAAGCTGATCCAGAGATTACTCATATTGCAATGGTTCACTGCGAGACAACTACAGGGATCCTGAATCCGATTGATAGGGTCTCGAAGCTGGCAAAAGCTTATGGGAAATCGTTCATTGTGGATGCGATGAGCAGCTTCGGCGGTATTGAAATTGATGTTGCTGGTCTTCATATTGATTATGTAATCAGCAGTGCGAACAAATGCATTCAAGGTGTTCCTGGATTTGGTTTTGTTATTGCTAAGCTTGAACAATTGCAGCAGTGTCAAGGCATTGCGCGCAGCTTGGCTCTTGATTTATATGATCAATGGCATTGTATGGACAAGGACGGGAAATGGCGTTTTACCTCACCAACCCATGTAGTTGCTGCATTCTCCAAGGCGTTGGATGAACTGCAAGAAGAAGGTGGAGTCGCGGCAAGACAAGCTCGCTATCAGCACAATAACCTGCTGCTCAGGGAGAGACTGGCGAAGGTTGGCATGACAGCTTACATTGTAGCGGACTACCAGTCGCCAATTATTACGACCTTTCTGTTTCCAAACGAACAATTCCAATTCGCCGAATTCTATCAGTATGTGAAAGCAAGAGGCTATGTTATTTATCCAGGCAAGTTGACGAACTTGGATACGTTCCGTATTGGGAACATTGGGGAAATCTATGAGGAAGACATTGATCAGCTATGCCATATTATTGAGCAATATATGAAGGAGCATTGCAACTATGAATAAAGTAGAAGGAATTATATTGGATTGGGCGGGTACGACCATCGATTTCGGATGTTTTGCACCTGTGAATGTATTCATCGATATCTTCAAGCAGGCAGGTATCGAGGTGACAATGGATGAGGCTAGAGCACCTATGGGGATGCTGAAAATCGATCATATCCGGGCGATGCTGTCGATGCCCAGAGTTTCGGCATTATGGGAAGACCAGTATGGGAAGCCATTTACAGAACAGGATGTGGAGCAGCTCTATGCGGCATTTGAGCCTGCGTTAATGTCCTCACTAGCCGAATACACAGATCCGATTCCAGGTGTAGTGGAAACCGTCGAAAACTTACGAGCGCAAGGATTGAAGTTCGGCTCTACAACGGGCTATACCCGCACGATGATGGATGTGATCGTACCTATCGCGAAGGAAAAGGGGTACAGTCCCGATCATCTGGTCACACCTAGCGAAACGGATTCTTATGGTAGACCATACCCTTACATGATCCATCGTAATATGGAGGAGCTTAAGCTCTCCGCATGCTGGAAAGTGGTCAAAGTGGGCGATACGGCATCGGATGTGAAAGAGGGAGTCGATGCTGGAGTGTGGTCGGTTGGTGTTGCTGTCGGCAGCTCCGAAATGGGACTCAGCCAAGCACAATTCGAAAGCCTATCCGAGGCAGAACAAGCTGAGATAATCTCGAAGACAAAGCATAACTTTATGCAATATGGTGCAGATTTTGCGATTGATACGATGCGTGAGCTACCGCAATTAATCGAAGCGATCAATCAGTTGATCTCGGATGGAAAGAGACCGGGGTGTTTGAAATAAAGGAATATGGAATGGGTTGAGTACGGGTTGGAATAGAACGAGCTGCCTCTCCAATAAGGGAGGCGGCTTTTTGTTGTCCAGCCTGTTCGGACATTTGCAATATACACGGTCTAAAAATCGAATAAAGATGTGATAATATGGGGGAAGGAATTCTAGTAGAAAATAGGGGGATTACATGTCCTGGAGCAAATTGAAACAACAACTGGAGAGCTTTCTTTGTCCTGCGTTACATGGAAGGGTCGAATACCTTGCAACGAGCTATCGCTATTTACCTGATAAAGCAGGTATTTGTTATATTTCGGTAGATAAAAAGAATGTATTCAATATGAGTGATAAAACTAGCTTAATCAAATGGTACCAGACGGAGCAGGAAATTAAGAATGATTCAGATATCCAAATTCCGATCAGCAATGAAGAAATTGAAGCGGTCAGAAAGGATACCAAGGGAACAGTTCCAGAGGATCGTCTACAAGTAATTGCAAGAAATAGAAAAATAACAGAATATGCAAAAGAGCTTTTGTCAGCACAGGCATCATTAAGTAAATCAAATTTTAACGTTGTGGCGAATCATTTTTTATCTACTTCTATAGAGGAAAGCATAGAGAGCAATGACATCTTATTGAATATTCTGGCTTTGGTGGACAGAAGAGTTGGGAAAAAGCGAATTTTGAATATGAGTGAGAAGATGAAGGTAAAGCATCCCATTGTGCAGTATTTTTATGAGCTACGGCGTAGTACGTTATGACAATAAATATGTCGTTTCAGGGTTGTTCTCACTGAACACTCGACATATGTGGAGTGTTGTTCACTGTTGGTTTGGAACGGAATTAACGAATGAGAAGTTAATGTGGGATTGCCCTCTCTTCAATGAGAGGGTATTTTTTGTTTTCACATGGTAGCGGGAGTTAGATGCCATAGGACACTCGGGGTGTTTTGTAGATAAATGGATGGATTTGTAAGTTACATCGGGTGGAACACATCTTCTCAGCAACCAGACGTAAAAATACAAACGATACAAAAGTAAAATACCAGCATATGGTATAGTATATTTAGGTCATTGTTCTGATAATGATTGGGGGAAATAAAAGTGCTACGGGAAGTTCTATGGAAGTCGTTGATGATTAACGGTTCTATTGTTATGTTTTGGAGGCAAAGCATATTAGAAAAGTATATTGAAAATATAAGAGAAGAAGGATTCGACGTCTATATCTTTGATTGTAAATCATGGGATAAGAGCAGAGGGGTTTAGCCAAGAATCCAATGTGTATGATGTAGATACTTGGAGCAGAAAAGGAGAACATTAATTGACGGCAAGAAAACTTACAAGAACCCAATTCAAAGAGGCTTTCAAACGGGGGCTAGGTAATTCATATATCGAGTTAAAAGAGAGCAAAGATCGTGAAAAGTACAAGGATATTGTCCTATGGTCTTGTCTTCGTAACACTTGCTATGACATGCAATGTGAAGGTGGACGTGGTGTCTTTTTATATAATGCAATTTGTCTATTCGAAGATAGGAGCTTCTTTGAAGAGGCAATAATCCAAAAGTTTATGCAGCAAAAGAATCTAGATACATGGTTATTCGATCAGTTGTGCGAGCTTTTATATCTATTTTCAGTAGATGGTAGCATTAGAGCAAGGGAAACATTATATGAAAAACATAATACATTGCTCGGGTTACTTTCACATCGCACCAATCGTTTAGATAAGGATAACTTAGAATGGCTTTGTGTATGGCTAACATCACTAGATGGATTTTCTGCATTCAAGAGCATTGTAAAACAGCTTGGTGAGTATGCCTTAAGAAAAAGTGTTACCGTTGATATGGATTGGTTCTACTCAAACGCGAAAAATAAGTTTGGGGATAAACGTGTCGATAGATATTTGCAAAACAATGCGATTAAATCTGATTATGTAAAAGCCTTTCTAAACTCAGTTTCACACACTACGGTTCAAAATAGAAAAAATATTGATTCGCCAACATTAGAAGAACTGATAAAAGCATCAAGAGAAAAACGTAGCCGAGGGCTTGCACTTCGTTTTGCGAAAATTGCTTCAGAGGATGATTTGCTAAAATTAGCGAAGTACTCCATCGAAGAAACAAATCTAGAAATAAAGTTAGAATTACTCTGGACTTTTAGAAAAGTTCGTTTCCCATTGGATGAGCAGTTTATTTTCGAACTTGCTGAAAGTGATGATCAATCAATACGTGATGTTGCGTTTGAGATAATGCAGCTTTTACCGCCAGATACGATTCACGACTTTGCAATAAATCTACTTAAACAAAAGAAGGAACTCGCAAATGCTCTAAGTCTCCTATGTTATTGCTATAAGTCGGAAGATGAAATTGTTCTACTCGAAGGTATTCAAAGACTGACAGTGTCATATGAGGATGGGGGATGGCATGGTGTCTTTATGGACATTGAGGATTTATTAGATAACCGATCAGTCAAAATTAATCCCTCCGTATTGATATACATATATAGACAAACACTGTGTTCATATTGTCGTCATACTCTGGTTCAAAGAATGTCCAAGAGAAAAGTTCTCCCCCAAGAGATTTTAGAAGAATGCTTGCATGACAGCTACGAGGATACAAGGAAGTTTGCAGTTCGAAAACTAAAGAAACTACGTAATTAAGCGATGTGCGGGAATTCCTACACTTGGCTTTACTTTTTTGCGAAAAACCATTTGACATACTTGGTATGCATGAGTGGTATAGATATGCGGAGGCATACTGAGTATGGCGGTGATGATAATGATTGAAAAGCAATTAACGGATTATATGCGATCTACCAAATATAAGAATGCTTTTTATTTAATTGCTTGTTTCACAGATGATGAGTACGATAAAAGTATGCGATTCATTAGAGAACATGTTTATACTGATACAATTCAATTGTACATAAATATATCCCTATTAGATTTTAGAAAACGTAAGCCTGCTTCAATTCTATGATGACCCGAAAATGAGATGTGTTATGAGAATAACAATATCTCTTCTCACTAAATTTTCAAGTTGTTAAGCCAAGTTGAGTTGGATAACGAAGATTGTTTCATGAAGAATCGCGGCTGAAGAATACTGACATGCAATCAAGGTGTGACGTCAAATCGTTCTGCTGTGTTATAATTTAAATTCAACGTCAATAACTTATGATGGGAAGGTGAAGCCCATGGATAAATTTAATGATTTAGAGAAGCTTATTAAGCTCACCGGAGATCGTGCCAAGCTGGATGCAAAAGCAAATGACACTTACATTGTATACAAAACCGTAGAAGGTCAAATTGTGAAGGAATATAACAATGGGGATATTGTTCCTGTTGACAATTCGGGTGCTTCTCATGCATGAACCAACGCCAATTATGTATATATTTGCTGGTAATAATGGCAGCGGTAAAAGTACGATTCGAAACCTGATCGTTGATCGACTAGGAATCAGTGTGAACATTGATCCGGATGCTTTGGCACGAGGGATAGATTCTTTGCATCCTGAAAGCCGAAAAGTATCTGCAGGCAAAGAGGCCATCAAATTGGCTAGAGACTGTATTCGTCATGGTAGAGACTTTTCGGTTGAAACTACATTGGCAGGTGGAAACGCCATTCGTCTCATGCGGGATGCTAAGGCCAATAAGTTTGAAATTACGATGTTTTATGTAGGTTTGGGTGATTATCATTTAAATATAGAACGAGTTGCAGTGCGAGTTAGAAATGGCGGACATCATATTCCAACTGAGGACATTATCAGAAGGCATGACACTTCAATTCAGAATTTACTTAACAACATGCACCTTATCGATCATCTAATTGTCATTGATAACAGTAGCGATAAAGGTGATATGGTGCTTCAGATTAGCCATGGCTCAATTACACATCGCTTAGATTCAATTCCAGGTTGGGTAGAACAAGTTGAAAAGAGATATTTGAAGTGATTGAGGTCGTACGATATACAGGAGTGAATCATGTTCCTATTCCCAAGACGACACATGTGGAGTGTTGTTCAGTGAGACTTGAAGGAAAAGATACAGTTCAATAAACTGTACCTAGTCTGAGGGGAGAGGGGGAGATCATAGTGAATTTTAATCTTTCCACCCTCGGCACTTCAAATTTGTGGATAAACCTTGAAGACTTGAAGCTTTCCGTTCAGGTCTCTTCTTCTTTCTAAAGCTTTTTGCATTGGAGGTGCAATATCAGATCATGGAGATATCCAACAAGTTAACTAGGATTAGAGCTCCGATAAAAGCAAATACGAAAAAAATCGCTTTCTCAATCGTATTTGCTTTTATTTTAGGAGCCGTTTTGGGGTTAGTAGCGAAACTTGTGGATGATCCCGGCGCAAACCCTATACTTGACCACATTGGATCGCGGCTTGGCATGTGGATATTTGTAGCAACGCTTTTATCGGTATTTAGTGATTCGCCCAAGCAAGCGGCTGTGAAAGTATTTACATTCTTTGTGGCACTACTTACCGTTTATTATGTATATACAGTGTTCATACTGCATTTTTTTCCGCAAAAAGTCATTATTTTTTGGAGCATATGCGCGGTGATCTCACCTATTTGTGCATATATTATATGGTACTCGGGTGGGAACGGATTATTCTCCAATACGGTGTTATCCCTCCCAGCGGCGGTGTTGCTTGCAGAAGGGTATAATTTACGTAATGCGTACTTACCTATACATACACATTATTATTTAATTCCATGGATGCAGGGAATTTATTTACTCATGATAATCATTTTGTTTCTCTCTATCGCAAAAAAAGGCAAACAATTGTTTTTGACGCTTTTGATAACGATTGGATTATCTCTTCTTTTCATATATTTTAATGTTCTCGGTAGGATATTTGGTGGAATGAATGGCTTTTTATAGTTTCTTCAACGCTGTGCGCAGTATTGATGTCAAAGGTAGCTAAATATAAGGCTGAAAATGCCTATAAACAAAGGGTTTCCGGACATAGAGTTTCTCGGCTGTTAGGCGGGAGGTGCTAATGTTGGGAAACCCTTTTATTGTTTGCATAACCTATCAACTGTCTTGGAGGTTCAAGAATTGTAGTATCCTATCTGTTTGGTTGACAATGAGGTGGCCCGTATCAGGCAGCAGCTCGATCTTAGCATGTTGTGCAGCTTGTTTCAGTCGATTCATACTCTTGCTAGCAGGTATTAATTGATCAGAATCGCCAAAAAGCATCAGAATCTGCATCGTTAATTGTGAAAGGGACTGATTACTAAATAGCGGCATTTTTGCAGTTCGCGGTTTGAAATTTTTGAATATTAGTGATGCGAATGTTAGATCTACTTCTAATCCGGATAACGATGATGGAGAAATATTACCAGCACCCACTAATTTGAGTATTTGCAGCTGACCCCATTTTCCAAGAAGGGAGAAAAAGATTGCTTTCCATAGGAAACTGGATTTTTCATGTGCAAGCCCTCCGGGACAAAGCAAAACCAACTTGTCAACCTTCTCCGGATAAGTGGTAGCGAAGCTCAATGCCATCCAGCCGCCTAATGACATAGCTATAATGGAACAGGAGCTTAATCCAAATGCATGTATGGTTTCATTCAACCATAGCGCATATGCACCACTCTGGTAACTTGGTCGGCTTGCTGCTGATAATCCTGCTTCTCCAATAATGTCGATTGCATAAACATTGTGAGTTTGTGAAAGAGAAGCTACATCGCCATACCAAGCAAAAGAATTCGCTACGCTTCCATGCAGAAGAATTAGTGGGGGATTGTCCTTTGATCCTGACTCAATGACAAAAGTCGATCCAAAGCTCGTCTCAACTTCGTATTGGTGGTTTTCCACTGGCCAGTTAGCAAGTATTTTTCGGTACTGTCCTAACACTTCTCGTTTGCCTACTTCTGATTTATATATATTCTCCATGATATCTCTCCCTTTTTTCTCTTTCGAATCCTCAAAATCTTGTTTGGTTCATCACCTGTTGAGGACTTCCCACTCAGTAAGCCTAATATTGCTGATTGGATTTACATAACTACAATAAGTTATAAGTAACATAGGTTAAAAATAACCTATGTGATTTCGGGTGTCAATAATTTACTTTCATCGACATTCTGGTAGTTGGCATATTCCCTCGAATTTCATCAATCAAGCAATGATGAACTGTCAAAATCCACAAAGGATGTTATGTATATTAAAAATATTAAGTCCCTATATTTTTTTCATATTTTTATTGAAGATAGCCGCATGCTAACATATACAAATGCAGATAGAGCGGGACTGGTATTTTGCTCCCGACTCGTAATTTTTTATCAATTCGATATAGGTGGTCATAAATGTTAACGAAGTCAGCGTTTCCATTACTGCTGTTGAACATGTTTCTCGCCAATCTAAGTATGGGGCTTGTCATTCCGATCGTGCCGGAACTTCTTGAGGAGTTTTCGGCAAGCGGACAGGCAGCAGGATATTTGGTCTCCTGCTTCGGCTTGACCCAGTTTCTATTCTCACCTATTGCAGGCAATTTGTCAGATCGATACGGCCGTAAACCAATGATAATTATAGGCTTGGTCTTGTTCGCACTCTCCAACCTGCTTGCAGCATTCGCCAGTGATCTAACTTTATTATTCGCATCGCGATTGATTGGTGGAATAGGCTCAGCAGCCTTAATCCCTTCCATTATTGCGTATATTGCGGACATTACAGCAGATGATCAGCGCAGCAAGGCGATGTCATGGTTAGGTGCGTCGATGACATCTGGGTTTATTATCGGACCAGGCGTCGGTGGGTTGCTTGCGGAATGGGGCATTAAGATGCCATTCTTTGTATCCGCATGTGTAGGAATTCTGGCAATGCTGTGCAGCTTCTGGGGATTGCCTGAATCAGTGTCGGCGAACATTCGCCAGATGCGTCGTCAAGTGAAGGAAAAGAGGGACAATGTGTTCCGGCAAATCGTGCTTTTGGTTCGGTCTCGCTATTTTGTCATGTTGCTCATTGTGTTCACGATGACCTTCGGTCTAACGCATTTTGAAGCGATTTTCCCGCTTTTTGTTGTACAGGTGTACGGTTTTACGACGGGTCAAATCGCTATTCTGCTTACTGTATGTTCGCTCATTGGCACGTTGAATCAACTGTTGTTGACCGACCGGATTACACGACGTTTCGGGGAAAAACAGATTATTGTTGCCATGTTGTTCTTATCGGCGGTGTCCCTTGTATTCCTATTATTCTCTGGCGAATTCTTCTATGTCATGGTGATCACGATGTTATTCTTTACGTTCAATAATATTTTACGGCCCACGATCAATACGCTGCTGTCCAGAGTGGCAGGGAATGAACAAGGGTTTGTGGCAGGGATGAATAATGCCTACACGAGTCTCGGTACGATATTTGGGCCGATGTTGGCAGGGATTTTGTTTGAAGTCCACTTCGACTTGCCCTATCTGTTTGGCGGATTCGTACTGCTCGTGAGCAGTATCTTCACGGGAAGTCGATTGAAAAATATAAATTCTCCTCAACGCGGCTGATGTGCTCTTAAAACACTTTGCTTCAAAAATGTGAAATCATTCGTTTGAAGATGACCCAAAAGATCCCGGATCGTCATGATCCGAGGGTCTTTTTTTGATTTCCGCATTCCACAAAAATGGACTTTATAACATGGTTTGAATCAATCAATCTCAATCCATTTCCTTATGCGCATGATGCTGAAGATACCTTCCTTCTTTTTTGAACAAATCGATAAAATTCCGGGCCGTGTTGGATAAGCGGTGATTTTTGAGCCATATTAGCCCCAGCGGAGAAGACATCCCAACGGTAGATGAAATTTTGTACGCATGAATCGAAAACCCTTTATGCCGATGAAGCAATGTTTCTGGAACGATCGACGAACAAAAGTCAGTGGAAACCAACTCCATCAAAAGCGCTATGTCGGAACATTCGCCGACAACAGGGGGATGCATATCAAGCCTTGAGTATGCCTCCAAGATTAAATAGTGTACACCTAAGCCCTGCGTGCTTGGCAATAAGAGCCGCTCGTTAGCCATGTCCGCAAGCGTTACTTCATGTTCATACCGTTTCTGTTTCTGGGATGTAATCAAATAAAACGGTTCAGTATACAGGTGAAGAACTGAGAAATCGTTCAATTCAAGCGGCAATCGTATGAATGCTAATTCGACAGCCCGATCCCGGACTAGCTGACAAAGATGAGCGGACTCATTTTGTTGGATTTTGTACGTTACCTTTGGATAGTGCTTCTGAAATTGATGTAGGATTTCAGGCAAATCAGGAACCGAAAACGTATTTACACCCATCGTCAATTTGCCGTTTACCCCATTTCCGACCTCATTCACTTCCATTTTAGCCTCTTGCATTAATTGATCCA
>Ga0209258_101032_pt1 | contig 12390 bp, 16 predicted proteins | sample Araplaol_mTSA_r2_FD_184281 | JGI IMG/M metagenome (GOLD analysis project Ga0209258, IMG submission 184281) | Arabidopsis root microbial communities from North Carolina, USA - plate scrape CL_Col_mTSA_r2 (SPAdes) (version 2) | ecosystem: Host-associated > Plants > Roots > Endosphere | place: USA...
TGGCTGGCGGCCTTCGTGGCTACTTGTTTGGGTGGTACCAACAGTATGCCTGGCCGCCAGTCGCCCTAAAAAATCAGAGGCTTAGATTCAATTTCGCCTGGGAAATAGCACTAAGTAAGTGCCATTCGGGTCAGATTTATTTATTTTTTTCGCGTCGTGTCACGCACATTCGCAATTCGCGAATTGCGAACAATGAGCCCCTGCCATGGAACTCAAACCGGAGCACGTGCTGGCATTGCTGAAGTTGGTTGCCCATCCAGGTCAACGCTGAACTAATCATTTGGGAGCGCCTTCCGGCGCCGCTACCAAAACATCATCATCCTTGCTCCACGCCGGCGTGGTAATGGCGTAGAACTTCAGCATCTCGCCCTTGCTGGCTCTGATGGAGCGGACAACTGCAAGTGGAATGAGGATGTAGTCGCCAGGGCCAACAGGGTGGGCGATGTTGCCTGTCCACACTTCACCATGCCCTTCCAGAATAAAGAAGGATTCCTCGCCGATCTTGTTATGGCTCCATGCGCTCGCGTGGCCCGGATCGAGTTCGAATAGTGCAACGCTGCCGAGTGTCGACCTAGCGCCAACCGGGGCTGCGCGCCCCGTAAGTTCCTTCAACCGTACGCCCTGCGAAACCTGCACGAAGGGTAGTTTGTTTGGAGAGATGACGTTCGCGGCATCGCTAGCCAGGGAGGCATTTGATGCGCTCATGCCGGACACCGCGAGGAAGCTGAGAAGGGCATGGGAAAAGAACCTGTTCGTCATGGGATGTCTAGCACGCAAGGAAGGCTATGACGTGGAAGCTTAGCGGAAGAGACGGCTGGAGGGCTGTGCGACAACACGCGCCGCTCAGCTCAACGGGGAGTGATCACCACCGCGCGCCAACGCCCGCTGATAGGCAGGGCGGGTGCGTATTGCTCAAGAGACGAACGTAGCGTCGGATGCTCACCTGCACGCGCGCGACGCCGGATTCAATCGGGAAACTCATCAGTAGAGCGGGCGGCCACGTTGTGTGGAGAGCGTTGCGCCGCAGCGGGCTCTACCGGTACAAGCCTTACCTTTGAAACGGTAGTAAGCTCGCCGCAGTAAGTGGTTTATCCGCCACGGTATGTCTTCGAACATCGCACGGGGTAAACGAAGCCATGAACACTCCTTCTGTAATCGAAGCCGAGCCGAATGAAATCCCACCCCGCGCATTAGTCGACGACATCTGCGTCCACATCTTCAGCTCATCCTCCGTGATGGTGGGTGTCTGCCTCACCGTCGTGGGCATCCTGCGCGTCGTAATCACCCTGAAAAGCAAAGACACACTCGGCGACGATCTGCTTACCATCAATGCCATGGTCTACATGGTCTCCGCGCTTCTGTCCTATTGGGGATTGCGTACGCGAAATCGCAAGCGTAATCATCGGTTGGAATACTTTGCTGACACGACCTTTATTGCGGGCATGATCTTTACCGTAGTGAATACGGGGTTTATTACATGGTTCATTACGGTGGGGTAGCGGTCTTTATTGCCGTGTACGGCTTCGAGTACCAAGCCAATTCTCGTTGCCTAGGCGGTCCAGTACATCGTCAATCTGCGTATTGATGGCTTGAAAGATGAAGTAGAGCTCGGCGCGGCCGATGGTCATCACCGTATCGCCGCTTGCCATGTGCTCATCGTTATAGGTGATGAGTGCCATCAGGGTGAGCATGTCTTGCAGGTGTTTGAGGCTTTCGTAGCCGTCTTCGGACAATAGATAGAGTTGCGGTCCGCGGTGACCGCCGTGCATGCCGTTCATGGTGTTCTCCACACGCTTAGGTCACGCCGCGTGTTGCGCGCGGCGTGAGGGGCTTTAAGGAAACGTCCTGCTTGTTCCGTCGGAATCAGCTGGTTTCGTTTCTTTGAATGCCCACTTTGGCTCGACGTTGCGCAGCCTGCGCAGCGGTGAAGTAGGGGGAGAGCACCGTGGCGGGGGCACGAGGACGTGCGGGTGCCGTATGATTCGTCACAACCATCGTTAACTCCAATGCTAGTTACTGGTGGCCAGCGGATCGTTTGGGTGGCCGCCCAGGCGATCCGCGCTACTTCACATCATGTCGGGCGTGTCGCTGTCATCACTGCGGATGGGTACGCCCGACTGTCGCACCTTCGCATAAAACGTATTCCATCATCTGTCGGGCGCGAGTGCTTTAAGGCGTTGGCAAATGCCTACGCGGCGCAAGCGAACGCGATGGATGTGGATCAACCATCCGATTGCAATTCAGGCGCTGTGTGCGATTGGCAGGCTGGATGGCCGCATTTGCATGGTGCATCAGTAGCAGGAAGCTGCGCTGCTTCTTTGCAATAATCACTGCAGAACTCGCCTTGCTCCGTGGTGAGCATGCATTGGCAGCCCGCGTGGGCGCAGTGGTAGCTGGCTTCAGGCATGGCGGTTCTCCGGAGCTACGGTGTTGCCACCATCGCACGGGCCCAACGCAAAAAGCGTGCAGATGAGCTAAACGTTACGTATATGCATGGTTACGAGAAGCGAGGGCAGGGTGGTTGTTCTTTGCCAAGGGCTGGGCGTATACATGGCCGGGCCGCTCGAAGCGGGGACTATCTCAAACGTGAGGGTGTGAGTGGTGTTCCATCCCCTTATGGCGAGCAATGCTGGGATTTCATCCCAGCCTACGAGGGTTAATCGATGCGCCTGAAGTGGATAAGTGGAATCACGCTGGTCTTCGTCGCAGGCATGTTTGCGGGGCACTCGCTGGACGATATGATGCGCGCCGTGTTTCCAGCGGCATCGGCCATGGAGCGCATGAACGCCAATAACGACGCAGATATTGCCGAGATCGAAGAGCTGCACAAGCTGGATGTGCGCGTTACGCTCATGAACAGCGCGAAGGCACTCCAGCAAGAGTGGGCGGACGGCGCTGTTCGAATTCTGCAGGATGCCCCCGTCGACGTGGGCAAGCAGGCGATTTATGCCAGTGATGTTCGTTCCTTCGCTACGCAGCCTGGATCCGCCATCGTCAGCTATAAGCCTGATATCCGGGATATTCGCGTCGCCGGCGATTGGGCCTTTGAATGGGGCTATTTTGATGCGGGCTTTCGAGACGGCATAGGAAAACCCATTTCAACCATGCATGGAAAGATGCTTCGTGTGCTGCGACGGGAACATGGTCAGTGGAAATTCTTTCGAATCATGGTGGCATGGAAAACAGGCGACAGCTCTTAATTCATGGGCTTGCCCTGCCCAAACCGCATCCTGTTAGTCATCTTCATAGTATGACGTCACTACTTCATCGCCACGCGCCACCGATAGATGCTTGTCTGCGGTAAACATCGGAGACTTTGCTCATGCGTGTGTTTGTGACGGGTGCCACCGGATTCATCGGTTCCAGGGTCGTCAAGGAATTGATTGCAGCAGGGCATCAAGTGATTGGTCTGTGCCGTTCGGAGGACAAGGCGCCGGCGCTTGCGGCGGCGGGTGCGGAGGTTTATCGCGGTTCCATTGCGGAGCCAGATAGCCTGAAGGACGGCGCGGCGCGTTCGGATGGCGTGATCCATCTGGCTTTCAATCATGATTTCTCGCGCTTCGTGCAGAACTGCGAGGACGATCGCCCGGTGATTCGCACGCTCGGCGCCGTGCTGGCGGGTTCCAATCGTCCGCTGATCGTGACGTCCGGCAGCGGCCTCGCCAATACGGTGCCTGGCGAGCCGGCCAAGGAAGGCAACGCGATCGTGGGGTCCAGTGTGCATCCGCGCGCGGCGACGGAGGAAGAGGCTGCGGTGGTGGCTGCACAAGGCGTCAACGTATCGGTAGTGCGACTCCCACAAGTGCATGATCCCATGCGGCAAGGCCTTATTACGCCGCTGATTGCGATGTATCGCGAGAAAGGTGTGTGCGCGTATGTGGGGGAGGGGCTCAATCGCTGGCCGGCGGCGCATGTTACAGATGTGGCCAAGCTGTATCAGTTGGCGTTCGAGAAAGCGCAGCCGAATGCGAAATATCACGCTGTGGCGGAAGAGGGCGTGTCATTGCGCAGTATTGCCGAAGCCATCGGCAAGCGATTGAACTTGCCAGTGAAGTCGATTGCGCCGGAGGAAGCACCGAATTATTTCGGTTGGTTGGCGAGGTTTGCTGATCATGACGTGCCTGCTTCCAGCGAGCAGACGCGCAAGCAGCTTGGATGGAAGCCGACTGGGCCGGGGTTGATTGCTGATCTTGAAAGGCTGGAAGTGTCGGCTGCCTAACCCTAATCGCGCTAGATCAAGCGTGTAATGTGAAGCTTGCGAAGATGTGTCCCCTCCCCTGCGTGCAGGGGAGAGTTAAGGTCAATGCTCCGAACTTAAGGTTTTTCAATTGCCGAAAACTTTTGCTCGTCATTCCAGCGAAAGCTGGAATCCAGCGACTTTGGAGGCCGTAAAGGCACTGGATTCCAGCTTTCGCTGGAATGACGAGTATCGGACCTGAGGCGACTGAAAACCTTAAGTTCGGAGCATTGGGGTTAGGGTGGGGTGCGAGCGTAGCGAGCGGCGAGAGCCATACACCGCTGCAAGCTATATGGATCAGCTTGTGTTTCTTACCGTGATGAATTCGGCTGCGCGCTAAAGCTCAAGCAACCCCACCCCAACCCTCCCCTACTATCGCAGGGGAGGGAGCTGCTTATGGCAAGCGATAGCTCGCCTATGGCGTCACTGGCCAGCCGCCATGTACGTCAACTCGGCGCTGTAGCTATCCACATGCGTCGACTGGTTCTGCATCGCATCGTTGACGGATTTGCGGATCGCTTGCCCAATTTCCTTGCCATACACGTTCTCGACCATCTTCCACACCGACGGGTCGGGATCTTTGCCGACTTCCGCCCAGCTGTTGGCGGGAATGACCAGGATGAAATCGGGTGCGCCTTCATCGGCTTCCCGCACCTGCCCGATCATGTAGTTGACGGCCCAGTTGGATTTCTCTGCAGCTGTGGCGATCTTTTTCGCCGCGGCCATGAAGGCATCCATCGCCTCGTGGCCGGGCTTGAGCTTGAAATACGTCACTTCGATAAACGCCGACGTTGGCGGCATTTTCTTTGGCATGTGACTCATGGCCGGCATGATTTCGAAAAACGCGCTGGTCTCGCTTTTCAAATGCGGATTGACGGCTGTTCTCAGCGCCTGGTCGCAGGCCTTGCTTGCTGCGCTCATCGCATCGAAGCTTTCCCACGAAAGTGGATCAGAAACATAGGAATACGAGTAAGTATTTCCCGTCTCGTGTATCCATGCCTTCCATGTGTATTTAAAGCCGTGCTGATGCAGGCATTGGTTGAAGTCCTTGATGCCGGCTTCATACGCCTGCTGATCGGCGGGAGCCACAACGTCGGTGTAATCCCGCACAATGGTCGAACTGCTCGTATCGGCTGCCCGCACGCCAGCAGTACATAACAACACAAACGACAACGCTACCCAGGGTGTGATGGTGTTCATGAGAACCTCGCTTAGGGCTGCTGCCCGGCACGGTTGATGAGGCCCCTGATCACTTCGGGCGGAGAAGCTCATTCAGTATGCGCGCATTGGGCGGAGGTGGAAGCGTGGGGCGTAATGCGTTGATTTGGAAATGATTGGAGCAGGTGCTTAGTGAGCCCTCTCCCCCCGGGAGAGGGTGCCGACAGGCGGGTGAGGGTGCGGGCGGAGCGCCATGCGGAGGTTCGGTGCAAGTGCTTGCTATCGCGCTCTGGTCGTACCCTCACCCCAACCCCTCTCCCGGAGGGAGAGGGGCTCATAGATCAAAGCATATAAGGCACCTTGAACGTCACAGCGCGTAGGCATGGCTTGGATACGTCGGAGTTTTCAGAAAGGCATCACCATGTAAAACGCCGCCACGCCCATGACAAACGCGGTGATCCATCCAAAATAACGGACAAGCCTCGGTGCTGCGAAGCCGCCCAACACCGATGAGCTGGAAGCAATGATGATGATGATCACCACCAGCGGCACCGCTACCACGCCATTGACGACGGCGCTCCAGAACAAGGCTTTCATCGGTGGGATGGGCGAGTATTGAATGGCCAGCGCAGCCAGTACGCTGATGGCGATAACACCATAGAAGCCGCGCGCGTCCTTGGCCTTGCGCTCCAGCCCCCATTGCCAATTCATCGCTTCGCAAAGTGCATAGCTGGCCGAGCCTGCCAACACCGGCACGCCGATCAGGCCCACCCCGAGAATTCCCAGCGCAAACAGCAGTGATGCAAGCGAGCCGGCCAATGGCTGCAGCGCGCTCGCCGCTTGCACGGCGGTGGTGATGTCGGTGATGCCCGCTACGTGCAAAGTGACTGCGGTAGCCAGAATGATGAAGTACGCCGCCAGGTTGGAATAGAACATGCCGCCCCAGGTATCCCACTTGATGCGCAGCAGCTCGGTGAATCCGGCGGCGGGGTCCTGGCTGAGCGGTTTGGCTTGTGCATGCAAGCGCATGTCTTCGACTTCTTCGGAAGCCTGCCAGAAAAACAGATACGGGCTGATGGTGGTGCCGAGCACACCGACGATGACGGTGGCGGCGTTTCTATCCAGATGGAAGCTCGGCCACAACGTGCGCCAGGCGACGGCTTTCCATGGCACGTGGACGGTAAACAGCACGGCGGCATAAGCCAGCAGCGAGAGCGTCAGCCATTTGAGGTAAAACACGTAGCGGTGATAAGGCACGGTGATTTGCGCCGCCAGCGTCACCACCACAAAGAACACCGTCATGATGTGCCGATTGATGGATGTCACCAGCTCGGCCGCCTCGCCCATCGCGGCAATGTCTGCGGCGATGTTGAGCGTGTTGGCAATCAGTAGCAGCAGCACCACCCCTTTCAGCACGTAAGGTGGGAAGGCCAGCTTGATGTTGGCCGCCAGTCCTTTGCCGGTCACGCGCCCGATGCGTGCGCACATCGACTGCACCGCGCCCATCATGGGAAAGCTCAGCGGCATCGTCCACAGCATGTTGAGGCCGAACTGCGCACCGGCTTGCGAATAGGTGGCAATGCCGCTTGGATCGTCGTCGGCGACGCCGGTGATCAAACCGGGGCCGACGTGCATCAAAGGGTGCTGGGCCAACCGTTTCCACCAAGTCTTGGCGCGCGCGCTTCGTTCGCTGGAAGTTACCGGAGAGCGGGCGCCGCTTTCGGGGAGGGGTTGCTCGCTGCTCACGGTTATTTGCGCCGATAGGAGGTGATTGTGTCTCGCGTTTATCGGCACACCAGCACCGGCACGGGACTGCGCATCGACACTTTTTGCGTCTCGCTACCCAGCAGCAGGCGGTTCACACCATGCCAGCCATGCGTGGCCATCACGATCAGGTCGCAGTGATGCTCGGTCACCGCGCTGAGAATGGCCTCGTGCGGATGCTCACCGAATACGTAGTGGCATTCGCACGGCACCCTGGCTTGCTTGGCCAGGCTGACGGCCCTGTCCAGATAACGCGACGCGCTTTCCAGCGCGTGCTGGCTGTAGCGCAATTCAGCGGCCGCCAGAAACTCCGTCATGTAGGCGATGGCGTTGTACGGTGGCACCACGTGCATGGCTATCGCCTTGGCGTCGAACGCTTTGGCCAGTTCCAGGCCCATGTTGAAGGCGTGCAGCGAGAGCTCCGAGCCGTCGATCGGCAGCAGGATGCGTTGAAACAATGGCTTTGTTTGCGCGGCGCTGGGCGCAGCAACGGGTTCGATAGCGATGGTGGACATGGGCAAAGCCTCTCGCGGGTTCATGCGCGCACGGGACGGAGTGCGCTTGAAGGGCAGGGTGGCACGTACGGGGATCGGCGTATTGATCGCGGTCAAGTGAAAAGACGATGGCAGGGTGGACGCGTATGACGCGTATCTCGAGGCTTGCGAGCATGCGCTCCCTCCCCTGCGTGCAGGGGAGGTTGGGGTAGGGTGCGAGCGAAGCGAGCTGCGCGGAGGTGTCACCACGCAAAATCGTCGAAGAGTCGTGGCTACACGCTAAAGCACAGACAACCCCATCCCAACAATCATGTGGCTTCGAAGCCCCCGCCATGATGAAACTCGCCCAGGGGCCGTCATTCCCGCGAAAGCGGGAATCCATCTTGCTCTGATGCATCCTGAAAATGGATTCCCGCTTTCGCGGGAATGACGGCCATAAGGCGAGGATGTGTTCCATGGTAACCCTCCCCTACTAACGCAGTGGGAAGGGCCCACCAGGGCGCCACACCTCGCCCCCAATTGATCGCGATCAAGACGCCAGCGTGCTTATCTTCCTAGCCTGTCACCGTGTTGATGACAGGAGTGCCGCCATGAATGCACTGCAGCGATACCTCGCAGCGATCTTGCATCGCTGGCGCGAGCTGTTGTTTGCCTACACTCGCGAGCGCGCGCTGGTGCCGATCCCGGTACGGCGCGATCCATACATCCATCCACGTATCGACGGGAGGGGGCGGTCATGAGGCCTGAATCCATGGAACCGGCTTTTTCCACGCGCTCCATCGTTTTTTTGCTGATTGCGGTTGCCTGCGCACTGGTGAGTATCGTGCGGGGCTATGAGGCAGTCTGGACGGTGGCCGAGTGGATTGGCGGTATCAGCGCGCTGGCGCTGATCGCCAGCCTGGTAAGCGATGCTCGCAAGTGAGTTGGCTGTTATCTCGACCTGGGGGCGTCATGTACAAGAACATCCTCATTCCCACGGATGGCTCGGATCAGTCGCTGCGTGCCGCGCGCATTGCCATCGCACTGGCCAAGCAGGTCGGGGCGCGCGTGTATGCGTATCACGTGTTGGCGCCGCTCGCCGCGGTGGCGCATTTTTCCGACCTGATCCGGCACGCGCCGGATGATTATCACCACGAGGCCGTCAGCCGCGCCGAGCAACAGCTGGAGGCGATCCACGATCTGGCCAAGGAAGCCGGGGTGCCGTTCGATAGCGGTTATGCGTTCGATCAACGCCCCTATAGCGCCATTGTCGGCGCGGCGCGCCAATACGATTGCGATTTGATCGTGATGGGGACGCATGGCCGCACCGGCATGGATCGCCTGGTGATGGGCAGCCAGGCCAGCAAGGTGCTCAGCTGCAGCGATATTCCGGTGATGGTTTGCCATTGAGCCTGGGTTTCAATGAACGCATAGGCTGAATTGGCATCGAAGGCTATCTATATGCCGTCATTCCCGCTTTCGCGGGAATGACGGCCGGGTTTTCGCGTTCATTTGAAGCCAGCCATCAGTGCTGCATGAACACCGGAATCTCCGCATGCGCCATCACATGCCGTGTCGCGCCGCCAAGCACGCGTTCGCGTATGCGCGAGTGGCCGTAAGCGCCCATCACCAGCAAGTCGGCCCCTACGTTGCGAACGCGGTTCAATAGCGCTTCGCCGGCTTCATCGGCCGACACATTGAGATAGTGCGGCTTGGCCGCCACGCCATGGTGCATGAGATAGACGATGGGATCAGGCTGGGCCACGGTGAGTTGTTGCGGGCGAGGTTCGCGCAGGTGGCCGTTGACCAGGCATACCTCGCTGGCAAGCTGCAACAGCGGCAAGGCGTTGCGCATGGCACGCGTGGATTCGATATTGCCGTTCCAGGCCACCACGATGCGCTTGAACGATAATGTCTTGTCCCAGCCCGGCGGCAGCACCAGGCACGGCACGCGGCTGCCCAGCATGGCTTCGCCGAGTATGTCGAAAATGCGGCTTGCATCCACCATGTCGCGCTCAAGCACGGCAAGGTCGTGCCAGGCGCCCAGCTTGCGCAGCGTGGGCGCGATGGCGGTGTGCGTCACCATCCAGGCCGCATGCAGGGCGCCGTGGTTCTTGGCGTACGTCTGGAACGCATCGGCGTCATCCAGGTATTCGTAACCGGTATCCGCCAGTAGGCTGAGCACCGAGGGATCGTCTTCCAGCGCACGCAGATCACGCAGAAAGCCGGGTACGAAGCAGCCGGTCACATTGCTTTGCCAGCGTGCGGCAATTTCCACGGCCGCCAGCAGCGCCGGACTCCATGGCACCACCGATGTGCCAAGCGCCAATACGTCATGAAACTGCGCTGGCGCTTGCGCCGGCTGGCGCGATGCTTCCGCACCGGCGCGACGGGATGTTTGGGTGCTCATGAAGTTTTCCGCAAGTATTACAGCGACAGGGAATACACCACCGTCTTCGGATCATCCGGGTTCGAGTCAGCCTTGAAGCCCAGATAGTGGGCCAGCTCGCGCATCGGTTCGTTGGTGGTGTCGTCGATGGAAAACATGCGCGTGAATTTGTTTTTGCGCGCCACGTCAATCAGATGCTTCATCAGCAGGACGGCCAAACCGCGGTGGCGCCAGTCGTCGGCTACCGTCACGGCGCATTCGCATTGCTTGCCGTCCTTGGTCGCCGCATAGCGGCTGATGCCCACTTCGCGCAAATGTCCGTCGTCGTGTGCGAGCGCGACAAAAGCCATGTCGTGCGTGTAATCAACATGCATCAGCTGATCGAGCAACTGCTTGCCCGGCTCCTTGAAATCGCACAGGAAACGATAACGCCGTGCCTCGGGCGACAGCCGGCGGATAAAGGCGTCTTCCAGCCCGCGGTCGCTTTCGCGCAGCGGGCGAATCAATACGCGGGTTCCATCGCGCAGTGGTTCAATCCAGTGGTCGCCCTGCAAGGCGGGAAAGATCGCATCGGGTGCGGCGGAGGGTTGCTTGGCGGTAGGAGACATGGCGAGAACCTCGCGTCGGGGTCACAGGAAGTGACTATGTTTTAGCCGCACGCCGGCCGGCGACACTTGACGATGATCAACTCCATCGCAGGCGGCGCGATAAACGGCGATGCAGCGCACGCGCTTGACCAGGATCAATGCGGCCGCATGCGCCGCAGGCAACAGTCTGCGCATGGATTGCACACGGGGTGATGCCATGTTCGAGCTGCTCATCAATGTAGAAAACAGGCGTGCCGACGATCCGGCCGTGCAGGCCGGGATGGCGTTGGCCAGTCGTCATCATGCTTACGTGACGGGCTTGAACATCGTGGAGGTCTACCCGTCGACCATGGCCATGCCGGACGTTGCCCAGGTGCTCGAAGAGGAGGAGGAAGAAGCCAAGGCGTGCGACGCCTGGTGGACGGATACCTGCCGGCGAAATGGCGTCGACGGTGCCTGGGAAGTGATCCGTGGCATGTATGCGCCGGTACTGGCGCGGCGCTCGTGCATGGCGGACATCACCGTGAGCCGGCTACCGAACGGCGGAGACATGCTGCCCAGCGGCCTGGACCATATCTCCCGCGCGCTGCTGTCATCCGGCTCGCCGATGCTGCTGGTGCCGCCCACCTGCAAAGATCCATCGTTCCGCATGGAACGCGTGCTGGTGGCATGGAACAGCACCGAACCCAGCATGCACGCCTTGCGCGCCGCGCTACCGCTCCTGTGCGACGCCACCATGGTGGACCTGGTGGATGGTTCCAGCAACGAGCTGCCCGGCATCGCGCCGCCGTTGTTGCCGGTACGGGATTGGCTGAAACGCCACGACGTAACGCTGACATCGATGCGCAATTTCCCCACCTCATCGCACGTCGGCGAAGCGCTGCTGGAACAGGCGTATGCCATGCATGCGGATCTGTTGGTGATGGGGGCGTGGGGTCATTCGCGGGTGAATGAATGGATGCTGGGCGGAACGACGCGGAGTGTGTTGAAGCATGCGAAGTTGCCGGTGCTGGTGGCGCATTGAGGTGTGGATGAGGATGGCGGTGCTGGGATTTCATCCGAGCTTATGTGTATTCCGAAGAGAATCGTCATTCCGGCCTTCGCCCACTGCTGTCCAAGGAAACTTTGCAACATTGGGGGGAGAGAAAATCACGCTGGGATTGGCCCCTCCCCCTGCTTGCAGGGGGAGGTTGGGAGGGGGTGAACCCTTGCGGGAAGGCTTCCGGCAAGTACTCACCCCACCCCAACCCTCCCCTGCAAGCAGGGGAGGGAGCCGCTCGCGGCGAACTCATCAATCTTGCCTTGAACCTATCTTTTGCGAGTTGCCTCGAGTACGGATTTGCGCGAATGCACTCGTTCTCAATGCTCTGCTGCTTTGTTTGCAAATTTTTGTTGGACAGCAGTGGGCCTTTGCCGGAATGACGACTCGCTTCGACACAGAATCGATGCAATCTCTGGATTTACGCGGGTCGGCGGAAAGAAAACGCGGGGATACCTCAGGGGGGTGGGGTGAGGCGAGCGAAGCTCGCTTCCAGCTGCGCTGGAATGGGCATTCGTGATGATGAACTCTCTCGCAAGCGTGCTTCACCCCACCCCAGCCCCTGAGGTATCCCCACGTTTTTCATAGTGTCGACTGGGCCTATAACCAAGTGAGCGGTCCCTTGGCGATGGTGTGAATAAATCGTCGTAACTCGTTCTCAGGTGGCCACCAGAGTCTGCGCTTGAGCACTTCCATGCCTAGCCTGATCGTTGAATAGTGTCGACGACCAGACTTAAGGTTCG
>Ga0209258_101033_pt1 | contig 12389 bp, 8 predicted proteins | sample Araplaol_mTSA_r2_FD_184281 | JGI IMG/M metagenome (GOLD analysis project Ga0209258, IMG submission 184281) | Arabidopsis root microbial communities from North Carolina, USA - plate scrape CL_Col_mTSA_r2 (SPAdes) (version 2) | ecosystem: Host-associated > Plants > Roots > Endosphere | place: USA...
TGGTAGGTCTGCCGGGTGGGGCTGACGATGAAGCTGGGCGACTTCTCGCCGTGGAACGGGCACAGGCCCTTGTAGTTGATGCCCGCCTTCTTCAGCGTGACGGAGCGTCCCACCAGCTCGACGATGTCGACGCGGGCGAGCAGGTCTTGGACGAATTGGCCGGGGATCACGACACGAGTTTAGGCCGGGACTGCGGGGAGCGCGGGGCGGGCGCGCAAACGAAACGAGCGCCCCGGGAGGCGCTCGCGACGGGCCGGACGGGCGTCCGGCGGAGGGGGTCGATCAGACGGCGAAGTCGGTCAGCTGCTTGCCGGATTCCAGCGCGGCCGCCAGCCACTTGGGTTTCAGGCCGCGGCCGGTCCAGGTCTGGCCGCTGACGGGATCCCGGTACTTGGCGGCGACCTTGCGGCCGCTGGTGCTGGCACGCGGTCCGGACGTCTTGGCGACCAGGTCGGCAGCGGTCAACCCGTGCTCGGCCATCAGCGCGCGGACCTTGGAAATGGCCTCGTTGCGCTCATGTCGGCGTGCCTCGGAAATCTGGCGGTCGATATCGGCCTTCTGGGCCAGAAGATCCTGCAGGGAAGACATGTCTCAAAACCTCGTCTCAATTCGACAATCGAAACATCTTATCGCGAAATACGCAATGAGAAACTCCGACGCGGAGCTGGCGCGTGACACTTTGCACGCGCACGGCGGCTGGGATGTGAATATACACCCGAGCCGCCTTGAATATTGCTTGCACGGGGACAGGAATGCAAGCCGAGGATGAGAAAAGTCTCGGTCAGGCCGCCGGCGGCACGTAGCCGGCGGGTTGTTCCGCGCCGCCGCCGAAGAAGAAGTTTTCCATCTGGCGCGCCAGATATTGGCGGGCACGGGCATCGGCGAGGTTCAGGCGATTCTCGTTGACGAGCATCGTCTGGTGCCGTTTCCAGGCCTCGAACGCCTCCTTGCTGACGTTGTCGTAGATGCGCTTTCCGAGCTCGCCCGGGTAGACCGGGAAGTCGAGGCCTTCGGCCTCGCGCTTGAGGTAGACGCATTGGACGGTGCGTGCCATGGGGGACTCCTTGTTCGTGAGGTGCGCGCGACCTCGGGCCGCGCGATGGATTCGGTACGATTTTTCCGGTGCGCCGCTCAGGCCAGTTTCTTCACGAGTACCTGCGAGCGCCGATCCCAGTTGTATTTCTTCTTGCGCGCCTCGGGCAACCATTCCGGGTCGACCTGTTCGAAGCCGCGTTTGATGAACCAATGCATCGTGCGCGTGGTGAGCACGAATATCGACTTCAGCCCGAGCGCCTTTGCGCGATGTTCGATTCGCTTGAGAATCCGGTCGCCGTCGCCCTGGCCCTGAACCTGCGGCGATACCGTGAGCGCCGCGCATTCGGCGGTACCGGCTTCCGGATACGGATACAAGGCGGCGCATCCGAAAATGATTCCGTCGTGCTCGATCACCGTATAAGTGGCGATGTCGCGCTCGATTTCCGTTCGGCTGCGCTTGACCAGCGTGCCATCGCGTTCGAACGGCTCGATGAGCTGCAGGATGCCGCCGACGTCGTCGGCCGTGGCCTCGCGCAGGCTCTCCAGCTTCTCGTCGACGACCATGGTGCCGATGCCGTCGTGCGTGAAGACTTCCATCAGCAACGCGCCGTCGACGGAGAACGGCAGGATGTGCGAGCGCTCGACGCCGCCCTGGCAGGCCTTGACGCAGTGCTGCAGGTAAAACCCGATGTCCAGCGGCCCGGCCGGCGCGGGCAGGCTGGCGACCAGGCGCTCGGCCTCCGCCAGCGCCAGCTCGGTGTCGACCGGGGTCTCGGGATCGTCGGGCACCTCGTGGATGCCGGCCACCTCGGTCAGGAACAGCAGCTTGTCGGCCTGCAGCGCGACGGCGGTGGACGTGGCGACCTCCTCCATCGTCAGGTTGAAGGCCTCGCCGGTGGGCGAGAAGCCGAACGGCGACAGCAGCACGACGGCGCCCGACCCGATCGCGCTTCGGATGGCGGCGGAATCCACCTTGCGGACCACGCCGCTGTGCATGAAGTCGACGCCGTCGACGATGCCCACGGGCCGGGCGGTGAGGAAGTTGCCCGAGACGACGCGCACGGTGGCGTTGGCCATCGGCGTGTTGGGCAGCCCCTGAGAGAACGCGGCCTCGATCTCGAAGCGCAGCTGGCCGGCGGCCTCCTGCGCGCAGTCCAGCGCCACCTCGTCGGTGATGCGCACGCCGTGGCTGTAGCGCGCGGGGTGGTTCTTCGCCTTGAGCTGCTCGTTGACCTGCGGCCGGAAACCGTGCACCAGCACCAGCTTCATGCCCATCGCGTGCAGGATGGCCAGGTCCTGCACCAGCGCGTTGAGCTTGCCCGCGGCGATGCCCTCGCCGGTCATTGCGACGACGAAGGTCTTGCCGTGGTACGCGTGGATGTGCGGCGCCACCGCGCGGAACCAGGGCACGAAGGTGTGAGGGAAGACGAGGTCCAGGCTCATTGCGGTGTGGATGGGGAGACGCCGAAAGTGTCAGCCCGGCATTGTGCCGCACGGGGTCAATCCCATATGGACCGAGCACGACGTCTCTGCAGTTCGCGGGTCGGCCCGTGGCGTGCTCGACACCTCCTCGGGGTCAGGCCTCGAATCGCGCACTCCGGGCGGGCCAGCCGGTCGGAACGCAGCGAATCAAGACCTGACCCCGCGACTTTCACCGGGGCCGCGCAAGAGGCAAGACCAGACACTGCAAGAGGCAAGTCCAGACACTGCAAGAGGCAAAAGACAAGACCTGACACCGCAAAAGGCAAGACCTGACACCGCCCCGTCGTCGCCGCCGCGAGATAATCCCGTCCCTCGTGAATTCGCCCGTCCGTCCTCCCGCTCCGCCCGCCGCGCCTCGCGCGCCGCGTCCTCCCCGTCCCGATCGAGCCGACCGCGCCGAGCGGGGGCCGCGCGCCGCGCCGGCGCCGGCCAACCCGGTGCCGAAGATCACCTTTCCGGAATCGCTGCCCGTCTCGGCCCGGCGCGAGGAGATCGCGCGCGCCCTCGCCGAGCACCAGGTCGTCATCGTCTGCGGCGAGACGGGCTCCGGCAAGACCACCCAGCTGCCCAAGATCGTGCTCGAGATGGGGCGCGGGCGCCGCAACGGGGGCGGGCTGATCGGCCACACGCAGCCGCGCCGCATCGCGGCCTCGAGCGTGGCCAAGCGCATCGCCTTCGAGCTGAACTCCCCGCTCGGCGACGTGGTCGGCTACAAGGTGCGCTTCCAGGACCGGCTGCAGCCCGGCGCCTCGGTCAAGCTGATGACGGACGGCATCCTGCTGGCCGAGACCCAGACGGACCCGCTGCTCAAGGCCTACGACACGCTGATCATCGACGAGGCGCACGAGCGCAGCCTCAACATCGACTTCCTGCTCGGCTACCTGCGCCAGATCCTGCCGCGCCGGCCCGACCTGAAGGTGATCGTCACCTCCGCCACGATCGACGCCGACCGCTTCGCGAAGCACTTCGAATCGTCCCGCGGGCCGGCGCCGGTGATCATGGTCAGCGGTCGACTGTTCCCGGTGGAACAGCGCTGGCGGCCGTTCGAGGAGTCGCGCGAGTACGGGCTGAACGAGGCCATCGTCGACGCCGTCGACGAGCTGTGGCGCAGCGGTCCGGGCGACGTGCTCGTGTTCCTGCCGGGCGAGCGCGAGATCCGCGAGGCCGCCGAGAAGCTGCGCGGCCACCATCCGCCGGGCGTCGAGATCCTGCCGCTGTTCGCGCGGCTGTCGCAGGCCGAGCAGGACCGCGTGTTCGAGCAGGGCGCCGCGCCGCGCATCGTGCTGACCACCAACGTGGCCGAGACCTCGCTGACCGTGCCGGGCATCCGCTACGTCGTCGACTCGGGTCTGGCGCGCGTCAAGCGCTACAGCTACCGCAACAAGGTCGAGCAGCTGCAGATCGAGCCGATCAGCCAGGCCGCGTGCAACCAGCGCGCGGGCCGCTGCGGCCGCGTGTCCAACGGCACCTGCATCCGCCTGTTCGACGAGAAGGACTTCGAGGGCCGGCCGAAGTTCACCGATCCCGAGATCCTGCGCTCGTCGCTGGCGGGCGTCATCCTGCGCATGAAGAGCCTGCGCTTCGGCGCCGTGGAGGACTTCCCGTTCCTCGAGGAGCCGCCGCGCAAGGCGATCGCCGACGGCTACGCGCTGCTGGGCGAGCTCAACGCGGTCGACGACGCCAACGAGCTCACGCCCATGGGCGCCGAGCTCGCCAGGCTGCCGCTCGACCCGCGCGTGGGCCGCATGATCATCGAGGCGCGCGAGCGCCATTGCCTGACCGAGGTGCTCGTCATCGCGTCGGCGCTGTCGGGCCAGGACGTGCGCGACCGGCCGCTGGAGCAGCAGCAGGCCGCCGACGAGAAGCACAAGAAGTTCGACGACGAGCGCTCGGAGTTCATGGGCTACCTCAAGCTGTGGAAATGGCTGGAGGTGTCGCGCGGCGGGCAGGCCGAGACCGACCTGGACGCCGTGCAGATCGCCCCGCGCCCGCCGCGCGGCGCATCCGCGCATGCGCGTCACGGAGGCGCGCAGGCGAACGCTCCCGCGGCCAAGGCGGCGCCGACGCACAAGCTCAGCAACCGCCGCTACGAGCAGCTGCTGCGCGAGAACTTCGTCAGCGTCCGCCGCGTGCGCGAGTGGCGCGACATCCATTCGCAGCTGCTGACCGTCGTCAACGACCACGGCTGGCACCTGAACACCGTGCCCGCGAACTACGACCAGGTGCATCTGGCGATGCTGGCCGGCCTGCTGGGCAACCTCGGCCTGAAGAGCGACGACGAGGACTGGTACCTCGGCGCGCGCGGCATCAGGTTCTGGCGCCATCCCGGCGCGCACCTGTCCAAGAAGCCGGGGCGCTGGATCGTCGTGTCCGAACTCGTGGAGACGACGCGCCTGTACGGCCGCGGCATCGCCGCCATCGACCCGCAGTGGATCCCGGGCATCGCCGGCCACCTGCTCAAGACGCAGCTGCTGGAGCCGCACTGGGAGAAGAAGGCTGCCGAGGTGATCGCGCTGGAGCGCGCCACGCTGTACGGCATCGTCGTCTACCAGAACCGGCGCGTGAACTTCGGGCTCGTCGACCCGGCGGTGGCGCGCGAGATCTTCATCCGCGAGGCGCTGGTCAACGGCGAGTGGGAGACGCGCCTGCCGTTCCTCGCGCACAACGCGAAGATGGTGTCGCAGGTGCAGGATCTGGAGCACAAGGCGCGCCGCCAGGACGTGCTGGTGGACGACGAGCTGATCCACGCGTTCTACGACCAGCAGGTCCCCGCCGGCGTCGTCAGCGGCGCGACCTTCGAGAAGTGGTACCGCGAGGAGTCGCGCAGGAACCCCAAGCTGCTGATGCTCACGCGCGACGAGCTGATGCGCCACGAGGCCGCCGGCATCACCACCGCGTCGTTCCCGAAGACGATCCGCCTGGGCGGCGTCGACTGCGCCGTCGTCTATCTCCACGAGCCGGGCGACGCCAAGGACGGCCTGACCGTGACGCTGCCGATCTACGCGCTCAACCAGGTCAACGCCGAGCGCGTCGACTGGCTGGTGCCCGGCATGCTGGAGGCCAAGGTGCTGGCGCTGGTCAGGAGCCTGCACCAGCGCCCGCGCTCGCGCCTCGTGCCGCTGCCCGAGTTCGTGGCGGAGTTCGTCGCCACGCACGAGTTCGCGCAGGGCGAGCTGCTGGAGGTGCTGCTCAAGGCCGTCCGGGAGCGCACGCAGATCGCGGTGCAGCGGGGCGACTTCAAGCTCGAGACGCTGTCGCCGCACCACTTCATGAACTTCCGCGTGGTCGACGAGCACGGACGTCAGCTGGGCATGGGGCGCAACCTCGCGGCGCTGAAGTCGGAGCTGGGCGGACAGGCTCGTTCGGCGTTCCAGGCCCTGGCTGCGCTGAAGCTGCCCGCGGCTGCACCTGCACCCGCCGCGCCGCAGGCGAGTGCGCCGGCGCCGTCGGGCAAGGGCATCATGGCTCGCGTGGCGGCCCCGCCGCCGGCCATGCAGGCCGCGACGAAGTACATGACGTGGTCGTTCGGCCAGCTGCCCGAGCTCATGGAGATCGCCAAGGGCGGCCAGACGCTGATCGGCTTCCCGGCGCTGATCGACAAGGGCGCGCACGTCGAGATCGAGGTGTTCGACGAGCCCGACGTCGCCGCCGCGAAGCACCGCGCCGGCCTGCGCCGGCTGCTCGCGCTGCAGCTCAAGGAGCCGATCCGGTTCCTCGAGCGCAACATCCCCGACCTGACGAAGATGTCGGTGCTGTACATGCCGCTGGGCACGGCCGAGGAGCTGCGCGAGCAGATCATCGACGTCGCGATCGACCGCGCGTTTCTCGAGGATCCGCTGCCCACCGACGAGGCGGAGTTCAAGCGCCGCCTCGAGCAGGGCCGCAGCCGCCTGAACCTGATCGCGCAGGAAGTGGCGCGCCAGGGGCATGCGGTGCTGGCCGAGTACGCCGCGGCCACCCGCAAGCTCAAGGATGCGCGCCCGCCCAAGGACGTCGTCGACGATGTCGCCGCGCAGCTGCAGCGCCTGATGGGCAAGCGCTTTCTCCAGGCCACGCCGTGGGCGCAGCTGCAGCACCTGCCGCGCTACCTCAAGGGCATCACGCTGCGGCTGGACAAGCTGCGCGCCGACCCTGCGCGCGACAGCCAGCGCCTGGCCGAGCTCAGGCCGGTCGAGCAGCGCTACCTGCGCACGCTGGCCGAGCGCAAGGGGGCCGTCGACGCGCGCCTGACGGAGTACCGCTGGCTGCTCGAGGAACTGCGCGTGAGCCTGTTCGCGCAGGAGCTGCGCACGCCGCAGCCGGTGAGCGTCAAGCGCCTGGACAAGGCCTGGGAACAGCTCAGTCGCTGACGGGAAACCTCGATGCCCCCGCCAGGCTGTATCAAGCTGTTGCGTGACGGGGTATTCCGGTTGCTTTTGGCATCAAGCACCGCTGCAGCGTGGGCTAGATTGTCAGGATGACCTCGGAGCTGACGACGCCGGACGGCCGCTACATCGTTGTGCAAGGGCGCCTCTGGCGCGCGGCGAACCCGACGCTCTCGGCGGAGCGCAAGATCCGCTACATGCGCGCGCTCCTCAACGGCCGTCGGGCGCTCAAGGCGGCGAAGGTCGCCGGCGACGACGCGGCCATCACCGACGCGCGCCGCAGCGTCGCCCTGGCCCAGGTCGGCCTGGGCGAGCGCGGCCGGGTGTGGTGGACGGACGGGGCACCCGACCTGAACCGCACCCTCGTCAAGAACTCGCCCTATGCGCAGTGGTACGCGTCGCTCGACGGCGGCGCGCACGAAGCGCAGGCGGCCTGAAGCGCCGGCCCTTCCGCTCAGCGCAGCACGGCCAGCGCGTCGTCCATCCCGCCTTCGTTGATCGCCAGCATGGCCTGCTCGCGCACCGCCGGCTTGGCGTGGTACGCGATCGACAGGCCGGCCTCGGCCATCATCGGCAGGTCGTTCGAGCCGTCGCCCACGGCAATGGCGTGCGTCGGCAGGATGCGCAGCGCCTGGCAGGTCTGCAGCAGCATGCGCCGCTTCTCCGCGCCGTCGCAGATGTCGCCCCAGGGCTGCTCGACCACGCGGCCAGTGAGGCGGCCGTCGGCGATCTCGAGCACGTTGGCGCGCGTGTAGTCGATCGCCAGCCGCTGGGCGACGCGATCGCTGAAGAAGGTGAAGCCGCCGGAGACCAGCAGCGTCTTCAGCCCGGCAGCGCGCAGCGCCTCCAGGAAGGTCTCGACGCCGGGATTGAGCTCCAGCCGGTGCTCCCAGATCTCGTGCAGCCACTTCTCCTCGACGCCCTTGAGCAACGCCACGCGGCGGCGCAGGCTCTCCTTGAAGTCGGCGATCTCGCCGCGCATCGTCGCCTCGGTGATGGCGGCCACCTCGGCTTTCAGGCCCACTGCCGCGGCGATCTCGTCGACGCACTCGATATTGATCAGCGTGGAGTCCATGTCGAACGCCGCGAGGCGGAAGTCGGCGAGGCGCAGCGGCGCAGTGAAGCCGCGGACGACGAGGCCGCTCGGAAGGGCAGGGCTCATGGGAATCTGGCGATGCGAAGGTGACGATTTTAAGTCGGCGGCGCCGGCCAGGCTTCGGCTCCCGGGACGGCTGTCTTCGCGACGCGTCGATTTGCACGCATTTGTGCCCCCGCGCCGTGAAATACGCGGGACAATCGCGATCACCCGCGCGGGCGCGCGGGCGGCACACTTCCCGGGTTGGCCGGCCTCCTGAAAGCGTCCTGAGCTTGCTGTCCCAGAAATTCCGTCGCGACCTGATGCTGATGCTCGGCGTCATGCTGCTGTACGCGCTGGCGGCGCGACTGGGCTTCGTCTTCGCGCTCGACGGCAACGGTTACCTGACGCCGGTGTGGCCGCCTGCGGCGCTCGCCTGCGTGGCCGGCATCCTGTACGGCCCGGCCAGCCTGATCGGCGCGGCCGCCTACATCGGCTACGACTTCGTCGCAAACGGCAGCTCGCACGGCTGGATGCACGACCGCTGGGCATTCGTCGAGCCGCTGTCGATGCTGTCCTCGGCCGCGGTCGTGCGCTGGGCCGCCGTGCGGCTCGGCTTCAGCGGCAAGCTCGACACGGTGCGTGCGGTGATGGTGATGACGAGCCTGGGCGTGCTGTACGCCTTCGTCAACGGCGCCGGCGGAACGGCGGGCTACTGCGGGCTGGCCGGCACCCGGCATTGCCTGGAGCACGGCTGGTCGGGCTACTGGGTCGAGTCGATGATCGGCGACGTGTTCGGGTGCCTCATCTGCATGCCGGCGCTGTTCTCGTGGGCGCGCTGGCTCGACGCGCGCTTCCATCCGGACGCACGGCGCCTGCCGCAGACCACGTTCGCGTTCGAACGCCGGAGCGCGCCGCGCGCGCCGCGCCCGGCCGTCGCGCGCGCGCCGTTGCACGAGGGCGGCTCGAGGCTGCCGCCGCTGCTGCGGTTCACGCGCGAGCAGATCTGGTTCGTGCTGTGCAGCTTCGCTGCCAGCGTGCTGGGCTGGGTCATCACGCGCGGCTGGAACGTGCCCGTGCACGTGGTCGGCTTCCTGGCGCTGCCGCTGCTGGTGTGGGCCGCGATCAAGTTCCCGCCGCTGTTCGTGCATTCCGCCGTGATGGCCTGCGGCCTCATCACGATCACGCTGCAGCTCACGGCACCGGGCAGCGCCAGCGCCGACCCGGCCACGCACACCGCCTCGCTGTTCCTGTTCCTGCTGAGCGTGTCGTCGCTGACGCTGATCGTCAACGTCGTCGTGCAGCAGCAGCGCCGGCTGGCCGGCGAGCTGGCATTCCGCGCCCAGCAGGAGCGCGTGGAGCTGATGCTGCAGGCCGCCACAGATGCCGTCATCAGTTTCGACGAGGGTGGGGCGCTGTCGTACTGGAACCCGGCGGCCGAGCGCCTGTTCGGCCGCAGCGCCGCCGACGCGCTCGGCCGGCCGGTGACGCAGATCCTGCCGCTGCCCAAGCTGGTGGCCGCCACCGGCGGCATCGCCGCGCTGTGCGACGCCAACGACGAGCTCTTCTCCGGCGCCGTGACCGAGCTCGATGCGCTCGACGCCAGCGGCCGCCGGCTGCCGGTGGAGCTGTCGCTGACGGCCTACCGCAACGACCGCGGCTGGGCCGCCACCGCCTTCATGCGCGATGCGCGCACGCACAAGCGCCAGGAGGAGGCGCTGCGCCTGGCGCGCGACAAGGCCGAGGAGGCGACCCGCGCGAAGTCGCTGTTCCTCGCGACGATGAGCCACGAGCTGCGCACGCCGCTGTCGGGCATCATCGGCATGCTGCAGCTGGGCCTGCGCGAGGCGATGCCGGCGCAGTCGCGCTCGCGCGTGTCGCTGGCGCTCGGCAACGCCGAGGCGCTGCTGGCCATCATCAACGACATCCTAGATTTCTCGAAGATCGAGGCCGGCAAGATGGGCTTCGAGTCGGTCGACTTCGACCTGCGCGAGATGGTGCAGTCGCTGGTCGAGCTGCTCGACCTGCGTGCCCAGGAGGAGGGCCTGTCGCTGTTGAGCCACGTCGACCCGAACGTGCCGCAGTGGCTGCGCGGCGACCCGATGCGGCTGCGCCAGATCCTGCTCAACCTGATCGGCAACGCGCTCAAGTTCACCGAGGTCGGCACCGTGGAGCTGCGCGTCACCTGCGTGGCGACCGAGACCGGCCGGCTGCTGCTGGAGATAGAGGTCGAGGACACCGGCATCGGCATTTCCCACGAGGCCCAGCAGCGCCTGTTCAGCAGCTTCGAGCAGGCGGACGTCACCACCACGCGCAAGTACGGCGGCACCGGCCTGGGCCTGACGATCACGCGCGCGCTGGTCGAGGGCATGGCGGGCGAGATCACGCTGCGCAGCGCGGTCGGCGTGGGCAGCACGTTCCGCGTGCAGCTGCCGGTGGCACTCGGCTCGCCGGTGGAGACGGTGCCCGAGCAGGCCGTCCCGGCCTTCGACTGCCGCCTGAACGTGCTGTGCGCCGAGGATGGCCACACCAACCGCGTGATCGTGCAGGCCTTCGTGCAGGGCCTGGGCCACGACGTCAGCTTCGTCGAGAACGGCCTGCAGGCGGTGCAGCGCTGCGCCGAGGAGAACTTCGACGTCATCCTGATGGACGGCCGCATGCCGGTCATGGACGGCCTCGCGGCCGCGCGCGCGATCCGCGCCGGCGGCATCGACGAGACCTGGGTGCTGGACCCCGCCATCCGCATGATCGCGCTCACCGCCAACGCCACCGGCAACGACCGCGAGCTGTGCCTGGCCGCGGGCATGGACGACTTCCTGTCCAAGCCGGTGGACGAGCGGCTCCTGGCCCAGGCGCTGCATCGCACGGTGGCCGCGTTGCGCGCCCGCGGCCGCGAGCTGCGCCCGCTGCTGGACACCATGGCGATGGCCGGCGGCTCGACCGCCGCGCTCGACGCGCTGTTCCTGGACAACGAGCCCGACGCTGCGTCCGTCGACGCTGCCGAGGCCGTGCTGGCCGACGCCGCGGCCAAGCCGCCGCCGGCCGCGCCGGCGGTGCGTTCGCTGTCCGAGCGCCTGGCCGACGCGTTCCGCGCCGAGACCCCGCGCCTGCTGGCCGAGCTCGCCGACGCGATCACGCGGCGCGACTTCGGCCGCGCCGCGCGCATCGCGCACAACATCAAGGGCAGCGCGTTCTACATCCACAGCGATGCGATGGCCGACGACGCGGGCGGCCTCGAGCACGCCTGCGACATCGGCGACGAGGCTGCCGTCGAACGCCACTGGGCGGCGCTACAGGAAAGCATTGACGACTGGATGACCGCGCACTGATACGCTTGGCCTCCTGCAACAAGGGGTCGACATGCGTATCCTGGCCGCCGACGACGACCTCGTCTCCCGCCTTGCGATGGAAGACGTGCTGCGCCAGTGCGGCGACCCCGAGCTCGTGCTCGCGGAGGACGGCGCCGCCGCCTGGCAACGCCTGTCCGGCGACCAGCACTTCGACCTGATCTGCCTGGACGTGCGCATGCCGCCTCCGGACGGCCTGGAACTGGTGGCGCAGCTGCGTGCCGCCCCGGCGCTCAAGCGCGTGCCGGCCATGCTGATCACCTCGACCGCCGACCGCGACACGGTGCTGGGCGCCACGCGCGCCGACCTGCAGGGCTTCATCGTCAAGCCGGTCGGTCCCGACACCGTCGGCCGCATCCGGCGCGTCCTGGCCCAGCTCGATGCGGGCATCCTCGAGCCGGTCGACGCCGCGGTCTCCCGCCTGCGCATCGACGTCGACCGGCACACGCGCTACGTCGCGGCGTTCCGCCAGCAGATCCAGGTCTTGACCGGTCTCGCCCTCGAGCTCGCGTCGGCTGCCGCCGGCGCCCATGCGCGCGCCGCCTTCACGCAGAAGGCCGACGCCTGCCGCACGGCGGCCCTGACGCTGGGCGCGCCGCGCCTGGAGCAGCTGATCTCCGACGCGCTGGCGCTCTTGGCCGCGCAGCAACCCGGCGCCGAGCGGGCCATGGGCCAGGCCTCGTACTGGCTGGAGCGGGTGGCGAGCGCGCGGCGCCACTGAAGGGAAGGCGGCGATCGGCCTGGCACGTCGTTTGCCGGCACCGCCGCCACGACAGCCGGAGCCTGACCGCGCTCGCGCCGCTGCATTGTCCGCAGTGCGGCCATGCTGGCCGGCGGCGGCGGCCCGCCGGCCCGACCTCTCGATCCACGCCATGAACGTCCGACCTTCCGTCCTGGATTCCCGCGCGAACGAACCCGCCCGGATGCCCGGGGCCGCGCGGTCTCGCGGCCGCCCGCGGGTGCGGGTCACCCGGTGCATGGGCGGCCCGGCGGTCGCCGCCTTCGAGCCGTCGGCCGCCGATTTCAGCGCTCGACCGCACGATGTCCCCCCGGCGCGGAATTTCCTGCCGCAACGCCGGCGCGCTG
>Ga0209258_101039_pt1 | contig 12346 bp, 17 predicted proteins | sample Araplaol_mTSA_r2_FD_184281 | JGI IMG/M metagenome (GOLD analysis project Ga0209258, IMG submission 184281) | Arabidopsis root microbial communities from North Carolina, USA - plate scrape CL_Col_mTSA_r2 (SPAdes) (version 2) | ecosystem: Host-associated > Plants > Roots > Endosphere | place: USA...
TAAGGAACGTCCCCCTAACATATAGTCCGTCAAGTTTGTTGTTTTTCGGAAAGCATACCACCCTATACCTAGCATAGTTGCCATATATATCACGATGGCAATCATTTTTGAAATATCTTCTAACACTGTTCCACCTCGTTTAAAAGATGATATTATTCAATATATTACCATTATTTCGACATATTGACTTGAATTTTAAAAGTGAGTTGAACGCTACTAAGTGAATGTTCGTACATCGTTATCTGGGAGCATCAGAGAACTTCAACTTGCCAATAGACGGAGAGGGGTCAGCCTGAAGTGCCAAAAACCCGCATAAATTGCGGGTTTTTGAACCGTTATTGTTGGGAGATGAAAGGCGTTATCCAGTAAATTCCTGAACCCATGTGTTGTTATAAAAAGCAATACCGATATGGGTATAGTTATTATTCAGTATATTTGCTCTGTGGCCTGGGCTATTCATCCAGTCCTTCATAACCTGGGTAGGGGTAGTTTGCCCTTTTGCGATGTTCTCTCCAGCGGTGTTGAATGTAATCCCGAATTCCTTCAACATATCGAAGGGGGATCCATGTGTGGGAGAATTATGATCAAAGTAATTGTTGTTGTACATGTCCTGTGCCTTGACCATAGCCACATTTGACAATTCTCCACTCCTACTCAAGGAACCTAATCCTGTTTTAGACCTTTCTTGATTTACTAGATCTAGAACCTGCTGCTCGAATTCGGATAAATGATTATCCATAGTACCTTCCTGTACTGATCCTGTTGAACCTGTTGGCTCCTTATTTTCAGGATTCCCTGTAGGTACCTGGTTTGCTGGATTTCCATCCGGTGTTCGAATCAGATCCAACAAATCCAATGGAATTCCATTTTGTGCTTCTTTTGTTGTCATAGAAGGTCGCTCTTTCCATGACGTAGCTGTTGATGATGCCTGTGTGAGGACAGAGTTTGGCGCAGTAGTATGACCATGAGTTGAAGTTCGTGTTTGTTTAGGAGTCACTTGCTTTTGCATCATATTGTTATGGGACGAACAACCTGCCACCAATAATAATACTGCTAATACAAAAAACTTTGCCATTAGCCAACCTCCTAGATCCGTTAATTAATGAAGTTACCGGATTTAGGTTTTCCTGCAAGTCTTTTACTTATTCCTCAGTACGGTTTTGGAATAAGTCCAAGTCCCTCATAAAGGCGCACAGTGTTGGGGTGGATTCCAATGCTACGCGCTAATTCTGTTGTTCGGTACGTTTTCATGAATCCAATCACCTCATCTCTGCACGATAATATCATCTTTTAAAAGTCTGGTGTTCTAATGGATGGTTTTTATACTTTTCTGCAAAAACCTGCGAACTAGCAGTACAAACGGAACCAGCAGAAAGAATGTAATCACGATCACGGCCAGCACTAAATGGTGGAGGCAGCTTTTACCTGGAAGGTAGTTTAAAACCTTGATTTTCTTCTGACTGGTACGTGCCGTTATCAAATCTATTAATATAGCATATTATGTAAAGCAACGTGAAATCTATACAAATGTTGCGAAAAGGGGATGGATATAAATGGCATCATTTGAAATTGGGGCGAGATGTCTTTTCAATTTTCGAAACGAACGCTTTTTCCTATTAGTTGAAGATGAAATTAAAGTTCCAGATAAAGGTGTGGAGATTGATCCGGTTAATATCTATGAAATTGACCAGCAAACTTTCAATTTTATCAGTGCTGAAGGAGATACGAACGAGTGTGTACCAGTTGCGACACTTCCAATTGTACCACCTGGATTTAAATTAGAACGAAAATGTATTTTTACAGTAGATAACGCATACTGGGTAATCTATGATTTAGAAAATGGAAGTGACAACAATGTTATATTAATCATCGATGCAGCTTTATTTAACTCATTGAAAAATGCTGGTGTTCGTGAATGTGTTCCTCAAAATTTCATTAATTAAATGGATCAGACCTCAAATAGAATACTTTTTGTTGAAAAAATATACCCCACGTAGTTTTTTACGGGGGTATATTTTTATGCTTGAGCCCTTGATGTTGTGATGGTGAATATGCATCAGGAAAATTACTTTGGCGGCAGGTTGAAATTATTTACGAAGACAGGCATGGTGAAATTACGCAGCGGCATATCGGCGTTCCAAGATGATATACATGGTTGGAGAATTGAATGAGGGATCTAGTAGTGGAAAAAGCAGATATCACTGCGGGTTACAGCAAAAACGAAACAGCCTTAGCCCGATGGAAGCACGAGCTAAGACTGTTAAAGCATTTTATTCTACTGTCTATTTTACGGGGATCGGCTCAGTCATGGATAAAAACAGGACAGAAATGCCCTTCTTTGTTCCATAAGAAATGGAGCTCCTGAAATTAAGCGTATCGCTCGATCAGCGCTTCATACACACTTTTTGGACGGAGTCCGACTAATTTCTCTACCGGCTCGCCGTTATGAAACATAATGACGGTCGGCATAGACATAACGCGGTATTCAGACGCGATGGCAGGGGAGTCGTCACAGTCTACCTTGACTACGTTTACCCGTTCCCCATATTGATGATCCAACTCGTCAAGAATTGGCAGAAGCGCTTTACATGGCGGGCACCAAGTTGCTCCGAATTCAACAAGTGTAACCCCTTGTTCGCGAATAGATTCGCGAAATGATTGTTCATTAACTTCGTATATACTCATCGTTATTCCTCCCGGTTCGTTGTTTGTCTTTCCTTCATAATGAAGCGGATGCGCTCTTGCAGATTGGACTTTATAGATTGAAGAAGATGGATTTGCTCGTCGATTTCCGCAAGCTTTTGCTCATATATCGGGAGCACTTCTTGACAGAAGGCTTCTTCATTCTTGAGGACGCATTGCAGAAATCCGGCGATTTGCTCCGTTGTAAGTCCAAGGCTTAAATAAAACTGAATGGTGCGAACTTGTTCTTCCGCAAACGTTGAATATTCGCGGTAGCCATTCGTATGCCTAGCGGGAGTAAGCAATCCCTGCTGCTCATAATAACGTAGTGAGCGAAGGCTAACCCCAGTTCGGGCGGAAAGTTCACCGATTCTCATGTTCAAATCCCCTTCACGAATGATTCTTCTTCATTATAAACCCTGACACTAGTGTTAAGGTCAACCACTACTTGATGTAATGTATCCAAAATAGTTGTTTTACCAAGCTAATGGCCATCGTAAATACTAAGTCCCGATTGATAATGTTATTCCAATAACATGATCGGTAGTTATACTTAGGATTGGACAGCTTCAGATCGTGTGAGAAGCAATGGGAGTCTGAGAGCGAGAGGCTTGGAAATTAAGAAAGAGTAGAGAAATGAATATCTTTGTGTCTGTGTCTAATGAATAAGGAGATGAATGATAATATGGAACAATCCGAACTAGTAGGAAAGCTCATAAAAGAAGGTGACGTAGAACGTATTCGATTGCTTTTACAAGATGGATTAAACCCAAATCAGTCCGTGAGCTGTTATGATTCTTACTTGGAATGTGCTTTTGATTATGAACAAATTGAAATTGCAAGACTATTCATTGATTTCGGCACGATACTCTCGAGTGATGTAATGGTCAATGCTGCTAGATGTGCAGATCGTAGTCTATTTGAATATTTGCTTTCTAAGGGTGCGGATATAAATGCAATTAATCATGTTGGACACTCTGCACTTAGCAGGGCTCTTGCATTCAACAATGAAACAGGTGCTTACGCTCTAATTGACTTAGGAATCGATCTAAGAATTACAGGTGAGAGCACGCTTATCGGTTGTGCTTATGACGGCAGAAATCATTTTATAGAACTCCTTGTAAATAAAGGTGTGGACATCAACTGTTACATAACGGATAGCCATTCATATTGTCATGGCGTTACACCCCTAATTGCTGCTGTGCAGGGTGAGCAATTAGAGACCGTTACATATTTGATTCAAAACGGTGCTGACACTACAATAACTGATCAATTAGGGTGCCGTGCATACAACTATTCAAGAACTTACAAATACGCTGAGTTAGAACAATACCTCAAGTCACATGAGCCTTCCGAATATCATGACTATCAAAAACGAACGGAACAACTATTGAATAGTGGCTTGCCTAAAGAAGTTATTAAGGAATTAGGAACCGTAGAGAAGCGAATTGATTTTGAATCAGATAATTACAGCGAGTATCTTATTTTAGGTACCATTTTTGATGTTGTGCGTTTCGTGTATTATGACTATGAATTGTATAATCTCGTGTTAGAGGTAGATAATTATGACGCATTTGGCTTTTTCACATGGTGCCCAAGTTTGAACAAATTTGTCAGTGTGGACATTGAACATGAGAGGGTATATATTTTGCATGATATGCCTTGGGAAAGCTTCTTACGCAATCCAGGAATATATATCGACCGTATAATTGATTTCGAGTATGATTCTGAAATCGAGACATAGGGAAGCGAGGAAGTCTACAGACGCGCATATGTTGAACGCAGATGGGATACCGGCGGCTCCCATTGCCATTTATGCCAATGGAGTTGCGGTTGGATTTTTGATGTATATTTATGATACGTTGGATCATGAATCATTTGAAAATAAAGATTTTTACGGGAAGAAGAGCTATTTTATATGGCATATTATGATTGATAAGAGTTATCAAGGGAAAGGATATGGCAAACTTGCTTTTGAAAAAATGTTGATGGATATTGAAAATATGCCGTATGGGGAAGCAGAATATGTAACCCTATAACAGAATCCATGTAGAATAGGATCTCTCGGAAAGAAATGCAAGCTTTCAACGTCTCGACCCATAATAAACACAAAAATTCAGAAGGAAAAATTTACTCCAAACCAACAGTAATGGCATTTGCGCAAATACAGTAAAACCTCCAGTTCCACATCGTGGGCTGGAGGTCTTTTTGTTTTGAATGGTGATCCCTAAAAGAGCACTGAGTAACCTATTTAAATAAATTCAGCGTCGTAATGATGATCGGCATGGCAAACACATCGATAAGAAAGGCTCCTACAATGGGAACGATCAGGTACGCTTTGCGGGAAGGACCGAAACGTTCCGTTACCGCGGCCATATTGGCCATTGCATTAGGCGTGGCGCCGAGGCCATGTCCGGTGAACCCGGCAACCATCACGGCGGCGTCATAGTCTTTGCCCAGCAACCTGAACAAAACAAATATCCCGAACAGAACGATAAAGAGGACTTGGACCAGCACGATGGCGAGAATCGGAAGGGCAAGATCCGCCACTTCCCACAACTTGATGCTCATAAGCGCCATGGACAGGAAGATGCCAAGTGTAACGTCGCTTACTAGGTTGATGCTCTTCATGTCGATGGCATTCGGATTAAATTTGTCCACGATGTTGCGGACGATAACAGCCACGAACATGGCTCCGACATATCCAGGAAGGACAAAGCCTGTCGCTGACGTGAACAGCTCTCCCAAATACGTGCCAAGCGCCATACAGAATGTAATGAGCAGCACTTGGATGAAGAAGGAATTTGTCGTTATCGGTTGAACGTATGCTTCTACGCTCGCTGCTGCTTCTTCATTTGTTTCCGTCGGCTTCAGGTTGTATTTCGCTATCAAATATTTTACCGTCGGGCCGCCAACCAGACCGCCTGCGATAAGACCGAAGGTAGCTGACGCGATCCCAATAGACAATGCCGAATGGATTCCCAGATCTTCAATGGTTTGTCCAAATGCGCTTGCCGCTCCATGTCCGCCTTCCATAGACACGGCTCCTGCCATCATCCCAATAAGCGGATGAATGTCGAATAAGGAGGCGAGGGAAACCCCGATTACATTTTGCGCCAAAGCGAGGAATCCGCAGGCAAGCCAGTAAATGACGAGCAATTTGCCACCTAACTTGATGAGTTGAAAGCTTGCTCCCAATCCTACCGTGGTGAAGAACGTGAGCATGAATAGACTTTGGAGCGAAGTATCCAAGGTAATTTCTAATAGACCTGTCGTTTTCAGGATCGTAGCTAGGATAGCAAACAGCAGTCCACCGACAACAGGCGCTGGAATACAAAACTTTTGCAGTACTCCCGATTTTCTGACAAAAAAGATTCCAAGTACAAGCAGGGCTACAGCTAAAAATATCGTATTCACTTGATTAAGCGCCAGCGTCATCAGTGTTCCTCCCCATAAATGTCATGATTGCTTCATTCGTCAAGTATGCTCCCAGCTTTATGGTTCTCCCGTTCTCGTCAACAACCGGATTCACCTCACAAATATCAAAAGAAAGCGTTTTCTTATGAGCGGCGACTGTGCGAATAAGGGTACGAACGACCATCGGCGTTAATCCGAAAGGAGAGGGAGCGCTGACTCCTGGCGCAAATGCCGCATTGAGAACATCGGTACAAAGGGTGAGCATGACATAATCTTGTTGTTCGATGAACGTACGTAAGGATGAAAGGATGTTATCCATCTGTCCTTCATGCATGTCTTCTTCTAGAATGTAGCGGGCACCGAGCTCGTCCGCCTTGTCGAACAATTCTTGTGTATTCCCGAAACGCTGGATGCCAAGCACAAAGTAGCTGCTGTTGTGATCCTGTTCTACTATTTGGCGGAACATTGTTCCTGATGATGGCTGAGTGTCGTAGGGGCGTAGGTCGAAATGGGCGTCAATGTTGATAATTCCTAGTGAAGCATCTGGTCCGATATGCTGACGGACACCTAAATAATGTCCATATAGCGTCTCATGTCCTCCGCCTAAAATAATGGGAGTAGCGGATTTGGAAAAGAGGTCAAATACGGCATGGCCCAATGCTGCCTGGGCTTCTTCAAGCTTGTCATTGGAACAAGTCACATTTCCTGCATCGACAAGGTGATGATCTTCCGCTGTACTCCAGGGGAGACTTGCGAGCGCTTGCCTGATCGCATTCGGAGCGTTCGCTGCGCCTAATCTCCCTTGATTGCGCCGAACGCCTTCCTCGCATTCAAATCCGATGATGGCGCAAGTGTTTGGAGAAAAGGTTTCCCATGGTGCATCCAGCTCCATCCGCTCCACAATTTGATGGTAGCGGAAGCTGCTTCTTCTCTCTGCATGATCCGTTCGGCCGACCCATACATCGGCTCCAATCGATTTTCGCAATGACCCCACCCTTTCTCGTATTCTGTTGTTTCATTATATGATGACATTCTTATAAATTTAAATATATAATACAAATATATTAATAGCTTTTAGCTATAAATAGAGAAAGGAAGATCGTTCTGGATATCAAACAACTCCATTATTTTGTGACGGTTGCCGATCAGTTGAGCTATTCCAGAGCCGCGCAAAAACTGCATATATCACAGCCATCTTTAAGTAACGCTATTAAAAACTTGGAGCATGAGGTCGGATCACCGTTGTTCGAACGAAGCACGAGAAAAATCGAACTGACGGACGCGGGCAGCGTGTTGTATGAGAAGTCGATTCGCCTGCTCTCCCAAATGAACATTTTGAAAAAAGAGATGGAGGAAGTAAAGCTGACCGGAAGAGGGGAGCTCGTGATTGGCATGATCGAGTCCGTAAGGCAATGGGTGCCCCAAGTGATCCGTGAATATCACAGCCGCTTTCCTTCGATGCATATTAAGCTGTTCGAGGTACTGAGCAGAAAGGCGGTGGTCGATTCCTTGCGGAAATACCATACCCACCTCGTCATTACGAACCAGTGCATCCATGAAGACGATATTGAATCGCTCCCTTTGTATAAAGAAAGGTTAGTCCTAGTGCTGCATCGGGAACACGCTTTAGCCCAGAAGGATTCCATTACATTCAAAGAGTTGGAGAAAGAACCCTTCATTATTAGCATGGAAGGATTCCAGACGAGAGAAGATATTTTGAGAGCCTTTGCGCTTGAGCAAGCATCACCGAACATCAAATTCGAAATCGAGCGGTTCGAGACCGCTTTGACATTGGTAAGAGAGAATCTTGGGCTTGCTATTATTCCAGAAAATTATTTAGTTGAACCGAAGGATGAATCGATTGTCCGCAAAACGTTGTATTCGCCTGCGTTGGAACGTACCGTCTATTTGATGGTTATGAAGAATCGGTATTTGGCACCTGCGGTTCAATGCTTTTTGGAAGAGATTCAACGTAACTTTGAGCTGAGGCATAAAGCAACGGATCTTATTGAAGAGATATGAAGGATTTTAAATGAGTTCAAACAAAAGCGCACAAGAATCGTCAATAAAAAAAGGATGTGCGTACATCGTTCTTTTCAGAGACACTTCTATCTGTCTGTAGGCGGAGGAGGTGAAAGCGGGTACAGAGTGCGGATATTCAGGAGCTTCTTAGTATCCGAACTCTCGAACAACGGAGCGTTTTACACGCATGTCAGCAACGATCCCATTCGGCTCGTTATGAGTCTGTTCAGCCGGATAATAGTGATATATGGGAGGGGAAAATGAAATGCAGGAGAGTAACTGCCTTCGAGGAAGGGAGGTTCGTACATTTTCACGACTTTGTAGGTAATTGCGAAATTCGTAGATTTTACCGTATATAGGGTCTTTGCGAAGTTCGCAAAAAAGTGGTTAACCAATGAATTAGTTAAACAAAAAACTGAAATAGAGTTTAAGAACAAGATGGATCAGTCCTATACACCTTCATTATGGGGAGCAGCTTTCGTAATAATGGGGGGATGTTCCGATGATGGATTTGACTACTTCAGAAGTTGGCTAATTTCTAGAGGAGAAGAAGTATACAATAAGGCATTAAAAAATCCTGAATATTTGGCTGAATATCTGACGGAAGATAATTTACAAGAAGATGTATTTGCACCTCAATTAGAAGAGATTTTATCAGTGGCATCAGATGCATACACTTATCAAAAAAACGGAATTTGAGTATGATGACGAAATTAATACAGAGTTTTTAGATGAATTAGAAGCCAGAGGATATAAATTTGAACCAATAGAGATCGAAATTGATTGGGAAGAAGAAGACCTAGAGGTAAGATATCCATTATTATGGGGAAGATTCGGAGACAATCCGCTTACATAGGAGGCTTAAGGTGGACGTCGTGAATACAACAACGTTATGTGAGATTCGACAAGGTCATTTAAATTCTTGGGAGGTCTTCTAATTTAATGATAGATGATAGATGGAAAGAAAGTGAAGACTATAAATTAAATAGACAAAGAAGAAAAGTAAAGAGAGCGTTTATAGTGTTTCTAATATTACTTCTAGTTATCTTGATATCGTTTATTACCTTGGGACTTAATTTTACAAAACATATTTTTAGAGATTTATGTGGGGTAACTAATTGCTAGAAGATAAATTTTGAATAATTTATACACAATCAATGAAATTCCAAAATTAAGGATATTCAAGTGATTTAAATTGATGAAATAACCCTGCGAACCGCCCCGTCAGGGATTAAGGCTCTCGAGTTCATGAATACAAGAACGCTAGACGAAATTTCCTTGAAATCGAGGTGAAGTACTTGCAATGGAGCAAGATGAAAGAACAACTTGAATCAAAACTATGCGAATCTCTTAAAGATCGAGTCAAATTCAATAGTACAAGATATAGGAGATCTCACGATGGGGTTGGAAGATCGTGGGTCACTTTTGATGATGAAATCATTCATGATTTTTGTACTGTTAAGTTGAGATATAAATTTAATACTACAGCAAATAGGATACGAGAAAAAACTAATTCTCTAGATTGGAGAGATCCAGACCAGAAGAAAGCGTATTATGAAGCGTATAATATCGCGGATAAAGAAATGGAGATACAAGGTATACACAATCAATTTGAATTTTATAAAGCAATCGAAGAATACTTACATCTATCGATTGATGAAGCCATGATATCACAAAATACTATAATTAAAGCTATATCTTGGTTTGATAAGAGATTAGGTAAGAGAAGACTAAGAAGTACTGAAGTAGATAGTAACATAATAGTTAATAAATTTAGAAATATAAGACTTAAAGTTGAAGGTTTAATCGATGATGAGGGGAACTTCGTCTAACAACGTATCTAAGATCGGGCCGTGCAGTCCTTAGACTGCAAGAGGCATTTCGAGGAGGTGACCCAGTAAACAACCTGCGAGGTTAAGTACGTCGTCGGCGTGATGCGACTTAATCCTCTCGGGTTCGTAGATACAAAAACGTTGTCAGAAATTGACTAAAAGGATAGGTATGATGAGGGATAGTCAAGGAAAATTCATAAGAAAAATAAAAATTCATAACTACCAAACTGATTTGGTTACACGGCTTAATATCTTATTTGGGGGTTGTTTCGCTGAGTCAGAGTGGTCTTCTATGAATGATGAACGAGGACTCTCGATATACGCACCACGAATAGACGTAGCAGTAGGTCCATTCGCAACCCAAGAACAATGGTTATCAGTACGATAGAATGCTAAATCGTAGTGATATTGGAGTTTTCATAAGATCGTTGTATGACTATAATAGACGGAATATTAGGCTAATAAATGATGATTTTGTTTACTTACCTGAGTATGAAGATATTATACATATGAATCACAACGCCAGGTGTTTCATGGTAATTGAGATAGAAAATAATGTAAGTAGAAAACACCTTATGGGGGGGAGCAATTAATGCTTCTGCTTTAGGTAGATTCGGTGTAGTAATACCATGGTCGGAAGAGAAATTAATGGCTTTTGTTCGGCTTATAAGATACCTTCATTATCTTCGGAATGCTAATAAGAATACTTATGATACCTCAAACTTACTGATTGTAACCAGAGAACAAATTGATCGGGCTATTAGGGATAGTCTTGATAGTAATAATAGATTATTGTAAGTAGTTAAGAGAAGTGTCAACTACTGATAACATCGTTTTCACACAGCGTCGCCTGCCGGCTCCTTGGTCTGTCTGAGGTGGTACGGAGAAGTAGGATCAGGCAGATAACCCCGGTCGTTTCGCGAATACAAGAACGTTATCTGAAACCGGTGTATGGACTATTAAAAACATAAAAGAGAACTAGGGTGAACCGTTGATGAAATTACTTCTAAATACGTATCCATACAGATTTGAGCACGGATATGATCTGGGTTTTGGCCCAAGCTGCTTTCCAAAATTAGTAGAAATTATTATGGCATTTCATGATGAGAATCAATTAATACTTTTCCCTTATTGTGAATATGATAAAAATTTAGAACCACATAAAGAAATGATTGCAGAAAATGAGTTGTCTGGCTTTCACTATAATGTTTTATTTGATCCTGATGGGAAACTTGAAGCAACTATGTGTGATCATTTATTTAAATACTATTATTCTCAAGTTGAGTCCGTAGAAAATGAGGAAGAGTTAAAAATAAGTTTACTAAAAGAATTTCGGGATAAGAAATTAGAACATCTTAAAGAAGAAGACAATGATTTAATAAATTCTATTAAGGAACTTTTGTACAATCTTCGATTTCATACTGAATTACACGAACAAGATCTTGGTCTACAGGAGTTTATTAATAGTAGAACGATAACTACTAATACTGATTGGCTGTTTCAGTATGAGAAACCACAACATCTAAAGAGAATTATATGGTTTAATTCTACATCACCTGAAGACATAATGGGGACTTTGGAGAAAACTGATTGGTGGTTCTCATGTGTAATAACAGATAGCGAGAAAAATCCAGCTGATTACAACTATTTCCTAGAATATACAGAAGAGCATGGATTAAATGATGGGGATTTTGATGGGATGGTACTCTTAATAAGGACATATAATCATGATTGTTTTACTAAAAAGGTAGTTCCAAAATTGAAGAACTTATTTAATAACCAGTTAGAAATAATAGTTTAAAGTTCGCGATTGTTAATCCTAAGTAGACACCAGCCTCAGATAACAACGTATCTACGCTGCGGGCTTTGCCCTTGGTTCGTAAGAAGTGAAGAGGAGCAGATCATCGAACAACCCTGCGAGGCTAAGTCCGTCGGATCCGGTCGCGTTCGCTTCCTTAAGCTTTTCGGTTTCGTAGATACAATAACGTTAGGCGGCAGATCAATGTGGAAAGTTTATATATAAGATTCTTTGAAAAACGATAATACAAATTCAATAGGTGACTTCACTATCGAATTAACGGCTTTAACTAAGGAGACATAAATGAAAAACTATTGGAATTATAGAGTAATAAAGAAAAAATGGAGTGAGGAATTGTATTCTTACGAAGTGTGTGAAGTATATTATGAAAATGATAGACCAACATCATGGATTTGGGGCAAGAATGTCCTAAGTGGGGGAAACGAAGAAGATTTAAAAAGTAATTTGAATTTTGTTATGAAAGCATTTAGATCGGCTACACTTAGTTGGACAGAAAAATTAAGGGCTAGTAGAATTAACACATCATAACAAGGAGCGGATCTACTATGCCAAGAATAAGACGCACATTTACAGA
>Ga0209258_101040_pt1 | contig 12320 bp, 9 predicted proteins | sample Araplaol_mTSA_r2_FD_184281 | JGI IMG/M metagenome (GOLD analysis project Ga0209258, IMG submission 184281) | Arabidopsis root microbial communities from North Carolina, USA - plate scrape CL_Col_mTSA_r2 (SPAdes) (version 2) | ecosystem: Host-associated > Plants > Roots > Endosphere | place: USA...
ACCCACCCAGGCGCCGGCATCGCGGCCCTGCGCGAAGGCGGCGCTCTGCAGCAGCAGGGTGTCTCCCGCGCCCACCAGCTTGAAGTAGAACTGGCCGTCGGCCTCGCGATACTGCTTGAAGGTGGCCAGCGCCGCGGCGCCGGCCGCCTTGGGCGCGGCGACCGTGGTGGCCGCGCGCGCCTGGAAGCGGCGCAGGCCGACGGCCTCGCGCAGCTGCTGCAGGAACGGGCCCGCGATGGCGCGCGCCTTGCGGGCGCCGATCAGCAGCTGCTCCTCGATCAGCTCGGGGCGCGCCATGAAGGCCTCGTATTTCGCGCGCATCGGCGCGAGTTCGCGCTCGATGGCGTCGTGCAGCCGCTTCTTGGCCTCGCCCCAGGCCAGGCCGGCGCGCAGCTCGGCGCGGAACGCGGCGCGCTCCTGCGGCGTGGCGAAGGCGTCGAACAGCGTGACCAGGTGGGACGTCTCCGGGTCCTTGGGCTCGCCGGGCAACTTCGAATCGGTGACCACGCGCGCGATCGCCGACGCCAGCGCCCTGGCGCCGCCGTCGAACAGCGGGATCGCGTTGTCGTAGCTCTTGGACATCTTGCGGCCGTCGAGGCCAGGCAGCAGCTGCATCTCGGCCTCGGTGACGGCCTCGGGCAGCGTGAACAGCGCCCGGCCCTGGCCGAACAGGTGGTTGAAGCGCTGCGCGATGTCGCGCGCCATCTCGATGTGCTGGACCTGGTCCTTGCCCACCGGCACCTGGTGCGCGTTGAACATCAGGATGTCGGCCGCCATCAGCATCGGGTAGCAGAACAGGCCCATGTTGATGCCGTCGTCCGGCTCGCCGCCGGCGTTGGCGTCGACCGCCGCCTTGTAGGCATGTGCGCGGTTCATCATGCCCTTGGGCGTGACGCAGGTCAGCAGCCAGTTCAGCTCCGGGATCTCGGGGATGTCGCTCTGGCGGTAGAACACCACGCGCTCCGGATCCAGTCCCGCGGCCAGCCAGGTGGCGGCCAGCGCCAGCCGCGATTCCTCGACGCGCGCCGGGTCGTCGCACTTGACCAGCGCGTGGTAGTCGGCCATGAACAGGAAGCTCTCGACGTCCGAGCGCCTGCTGGCCGCGATCGCGGGCCGGATGGCGCCGACATAGTTGCCAAGGTGCGGGGTGCCGGTGGTGGTGATGCCGGTGAGGACGCGAACAGTCATGGGAGCCGTGCGGAAAGGAAGCCGAACGGGGATTGTGCCGGATGGCGCCGCGGCGGCCCTGGGGCGCGACAATCGCAAGATCCGTCAGCTCCGCCCGCGCCCCGCGCCGGCGCCTGCGGCAACATCGCCTCCTCATGGCCGACACCCTCGCCGACTTCGACCTCGCCTGCCGCGCCGCGGCGCTGTACGTCTATCCGGTCAAGGCCTGCGCCGGCGTGGCGGTGGCCGAGATCGTGCTGGATGCGCGCGGCGGCGCCCTGGGCGACCGCGGCTGGGCCGTCGTCGACGCCGAAGGCGCCGTCACCTGGATGGGCTCGCACCCGCGGCTCGCGCTGGTGCAGCCCGCGTTCGCCGGCGCCGGGCTCGTGCTGAGCGCGCCGGACGTCGAGCCCGTGGCCACGCCGGCGGCCCTGGCGCCGCGCCAGGCCAGGATCTGGAGCGACGTCCACGGCCGCCACGAGACCTTCGCCGCCGAGGACGCCGGCGACGCCGTCGCGGCCTGGCTGGAACGCGTGACCGGCGCGCCGCTGCGCCTGGTCCGGCTGGAGGACGCGGTGCGCGCACGCGACGGCCACAACCCGCTGCACCTGGTGTTCACGCCCTCGATGGCGGCCGCGGCGGCGGGCTGGGCGGCCGGCGGCGGCGCGCCGGTCGACGCACGCCGCTTCCGTCCCAACGTCGTGCTGTCGCTGCCCGAGGACGGCAACGCGTTCGTCGAGGAGAGCCTGGAGGCGATGGCCTGGCAGGACGCGGCCGCCGGCCAGACCCGCCTGGACATCACCGGGCCGTGCATCCGCTGCGTGGTGCCCAACGTCGACCCGGCGTCCGCGCGGGTGGACGAGACCTTGCTGGACACGCTGGCCGGCCTGTCGCTGCAGCGCCGGCCCGGCGGCACGGTGTTCGGCATCTACGCGCGCGGCCCCGCGGGGGCGCGCCTGCGCGTGGGGGACGCCGCGCGGATGGTGCCGGCGTTCTAGCCCCTCAACGCGATGCGGCGGCGGCGGCCGCGGCGGCCTTCCTGCGCTCCGTCATCACGGCATCCATGTCGTCGACGCTGTAGCGCAGCTTCGAGCAGCGGTGGTTGAACGCGGCCATGTCCTCGTTGTACGCGTGGCTGGCAGGGTCGGCATCGCGCGCGTCCTTGTTCAGCTCCCCGACGTGCCGGTTGTGCTCGTCGACCGCGTTGTTGAAGGCCTTGATGGCCGTCGGGCTGTCGTGATCGAGCTTGGCCTGCAGCTCCGCCAGGCGGTCACCCTCCGCCTCGACCTGCGCCGCCAGCTTCTCGTGCGCGGCGCCGGACGCCTGGAGCACGTCGTAGCGCTGCTTGAGGCTGGCCTCGGCCGTCATGCAATCGCGCAACTGCTCGCGCGAGGCCAGGCCCGAGGGGCTGGCCTGCGAACCGGCGGGCTTGCCGGTGGACAAGGTGGTGGCGACGGCCATTCCGGAGGCGAGCATGGCGGCGGCGAGGACCAGGGGGCGCAGGGCGGACATGGCGGTGCGGGAAGATGCGGACGGTCTGCATTGTCGCCGCCTGCCGGGCAGCCAGGCCGCCGCGCCGCCCGGCTCCGCACAAACTCCGAGTCAGCGTGCCAGGGTGGGCGCGCCGCGGCGCCGGCGCCGCCACCAGGCGAGCAGCTGTCCCAGCACCAGCAGCGCACTGGCCGCGACGAAGCCGCTGGCCACCGGACGCGTCACGAACACCGACAGGTCGCCGCGCGACAGCAGCATCGCGCGCCGGAAGTTCGGCTCCAGCTGCGGCCCCAGCACGAAGCCCAGCACGATGGGCGACAGGGGGAACTCCAGCGCCAGCAGCACCGCCCCGATCACGCCGAAGGCCGCGGTGATGGCCACGTCGAACAGGTTGTTGCGCGTGCTGTAGACGCCCACGCAGATGAAGAACAGCGCCGCCGGATAGAGGAAACGATAGGGCACGCGCAGCATGCGCACCCATACGCCGATCAGTGGCACGTTCAGGATCACCAGCAGCACGTTGCCGATCCAGAAGCTGGCGATCAGGCCCCAGAAGATGTCGGGGTGGTCGGTGACCATCTGCGGCCCCGGCTGCAGGCCCTTCATGATCAGCGCCCCCAGGATCAGCGCCATCACGGCGTCGCCCGGAATGCCCAGCGACATCGTCGGGATGAAGTCGACCTGTGTCTTGGAGTGCGACGCCGCCTCGGGCGCGGCCACGCCCTCCAGCGCGCCCTGGCCGAAGCGCCCGGGCGTGCGGCTGAACCTGCGCTCCAGCGCGTAGGCGAGGAAGGTGGTGATCGTCGGGCCGGTGCCGGGCAGCGCGCCGAACGCCGTGCCCACGCCGGTGCCGCGCAGCATCGGCCAGAAGGCCTGGCGGATCTCGGCGCGGCTCGGACGCATGTCGCGCATCGAGACGCGCGCGTTGGCGGGGTTGACCGTCGTGCGGTTGACGCTCACGAGGAAGTCGGCGATGCCGAACAGGCCCATGGTCAGGCCGCCCAGCTCGACGCCGTCGCGCAGCTCGGACAGGCCCAGCGTGAAGCGCGCGGTGCCGCTGATCTCGTCGGTGCCCGCCACGCCGCACAGCAGGCCCAGCACCGTCATGGCCACGCCCTTCAGCGGCGAGCCGCGCGCCATCGTCGCGCCCGCCAGCAGGCCCAGGAGCATGATGGCGCAGATGTCGGCCGGGCCGAAGCTGTCGGCCGCCTTCACCAGCAGCGGCGACAGGAAGATCATCACGACGATGCCCACCGACGCCGCGAAGAACGACGCCATCATCGTGATGCCGAGCGCGGTGCCGCCGCGGCCCTGCAAGGTCAGCGGATAGCCGTCGAGGCAGGTCACCGCGTGGGGCGGGTGGCTGGGCAGGTTCAGCAGGATCGCGCCGATCGCCCCGCCGTACTGCGAGCCGTAGAAGATGCCGGCCAGCATCAGGATGCCCGGCACCGGGGCGATGACGGCCACGATGGGCAGCAGCATCGAGATCGTCGACAGCGGCCCCATGCCCGGCAGCACGCCGATCAGGTTGCCAACCAGCACGCCGAACACGCACCACATCAGGTTCCCGGGCTGCAGCGCGATGCCGAAGCCGTACATCAGTTGCATCAGGCTGTCGTGCATGGTCTCAGCGGGAATGGCGGTGACAGACGGCGCCGCGGGGGCGGGTGATCATGGTTGCCACGCGAACAGCGGCAGCAGCAGGTGCAGGCCGTAGTGGAAGACGACGACGCCGGCGAGCGTCAGCCCCGCGGCCAGCGTGGCGGCCGAGCGGACGCTGTTGCCGCGGTCGCCCATCGCCGCGATGAACACCGAAGCGAACGACGCCGGCACCAGCCCGCCGTGCCCACCCAGCACGACGAAGGCGAGCGCGGCGCCGACGATGCACAGCCAGCCGCGCCATTGCACGACCGGGCCGGCCAGGTGCGCCAATTCGGCGGGCGGCTCGTCGGCGAGGCTGCCCGTCGTCCGGCCGGCGCTGGACAGCAGCGCGACGCCGATCACCGCCAGCAGCACGCCCAGCACCACGGGAAAGAAGCCCGAGCCCATCTGCCGCAGCGTGCCCATGCCGTAGCCCCGGCCCGCGACGGCCACGGCCACGCCCACCACGAGCAGCAGCGCGCCGCCGACGTGGTCCTTCGTCACCTTGTTCATGGTCCCCACTCTACCGCCGCAGGGCGACGACAATGCCGCCTGGGCAATAGCAGGAGCACCGCGATGGGCATCGAGATCGAACGCAAGTTCCTGGTCGTGGGCGACGCCTGGCGCGCGGCGCCGGCGCTAGCCTACGCCAAAGGCTATCTCAACCGCGACAAGCAGCGCACGGTGCGCGTGCGCATCGCGCAGGAGCAGGCCTGGCTGACGATCAAGGGCGCGAGCGCAGGCGCCGTGCGCGCCGAGTTCGAGTACCCGATCCCGCTGTCCGACGCGCAGCAGCTGCTCGCGCTGTGCGACGGCCCGCTGGTGCGCAAGCTGCGCCGCCAGGTCGAGCACGCGGGGCACACGTGGGAGATCGACGAGTTCCAGGGCGACAATGCCGGCCTGGTCGTCGCCGAGATCGAACTCCCCGCCGAGGACGCGGCCTTCGAGCGGCCCGACTGGCTGGGCGCCGAGGTGACGCATGATCCGCGCTACTTCAACTCGAACCTGGCCGCCGCGCCGTATCGCACCTGGCCCGACGCGCGCTCCCGCGCGTGACGCCCGCGCGCGCAACCCCTCAGAACAACTTCCAACGGAACTGAAACACTCATGGCCACCTCCCCCGACGTCACCAGCATGGCGCTGTTCTGCGACTTCGAGAACGTCGCCCTCGGCGTGCGCGAGACGCACCACGAGAAGTTCGACATCAAGCTGGTGCTCGAGCGCCTGCTGCTCAAGGGCAGCATCGTCGTCAAGAAGGCGTACTGCGACTGGGAGCGCTACAAGGGCTTCAAGGCGCCCATGCACGAGGCCAGCTTCGAGCTGATCGAGATCCCGCACGTGCGCCAGTCCGGCAAGAACTCGGCCGACATCCGCCTCGTCGTCGACGCGCTGGACCTCTGCTACACGAAGTCGCACGTCAACACCTTCGTCATCATCAGCGGCGACTCCGACTTCTCGCCGCTGGTCTCCAAGCTGCGCGAGAACAACAAGCAGGTGATCGGCGTGGGCGTCAAGGAATCGACGTCCGACCTGCTGATCGCCAACTGCGACGAGTTCATCTTCTACGACGACCTGGTGCGCGAGAGCGGCCGCCAGTCGATGCGGCGCGAGCAGCGCCCCGCGCAAGACAAGGGCCGCAAGCCGGCACAGGCCTCGGGCAACCCCGAGGACGACCGCCGCCGCGAGGAGGCCCAGGCGCGCCGCGACAAGGCCGTCGAGCTCGCGCTGCAGACCTTCGAGGCGCTGTACGCCGAGCGCGGCGAGACGGGCAAGATCTGGGCGTCCGTTCTCAAGGAGGCGATCAAGCGCCGCAAGCCCGATTTCAGCGAGTCGTACTACGGCTTCCGCAGCTTCGGCGGCCTGCTCGAGGAGATGCAGTCGCGCGGCTTCCTGAAGATGGGTCGCGACGAGAAATCCAACTCCTACGTCTTCCGCAACGGCGGCGCCGAGAGCGGGCAGGCTGCGGCGGAGCCGACCGCGCCCGAGGTGCTGCCGATCACGCACCGTGCCGGAGAGGCCGAGCCGCGCGGGCGCGGCGGCCGCGGCCGCGGGCGCCGCGAGGCGCCGCAGCGCCACGACTTCGAGCCCACGCTGGCGGTGGAGACGCCGGCGTCCGCGCCGGTCTATCCCGAGGACGAGGATGACGACGCCGCCGAACGCTTCGCCGATGCCGCGCGCGCCGCGATGGTCACGCGCGACGTCAACCCGGCCGACGAGCCCGCGCCCGACGCCGAGACCTACGTGAGCGACGCCGCCGCGCAGGCCGAGGAAGCCGCGCAGGCCGAGGAGGCCCAGGCACCGCGCGAAGGCGGCTCGCGTCGCGGCGGCCGTGGCGGACGCGGTCGCGGCACAGCGCGCAAGACCGCCGGCGAGGCGGCTGCGCCGGCTCCGGCGCCCGAAGCCGCCGCGCCCGCCGCCGAGGCCCCGGTCCCCGCGGCCAAGGCGCCGCGCGCGCGCAAGACCGCGGCGGCGAAGACCCCGGCCGCCAGGAAGACGCCGGCCCGGCCCGCGCGCAAGAGCAAGGCTGCCGCAGGGGAATGACGGGACGGGACGGCGCACCGCCCGGTTGATCGCGGGCGCCCGCCTGTCGTCGCCGCGTGCTTGCCGCGGCGCGTCGCCTCAGGGAGCCTTGGGCGCGTCCGCGGCCTTCAGGCAGCGGCCCAGCGCCACCGAGCCGGCCGCCAGCGAACGCGCCACGCCGCGCGTGGTCGCCTCGCTGAACGCCATGGCCGGCGGGGTGCCGAGATGGTCGGCATACTGCCTGAGCTCGTCGTCGCCGAGCGTGAGGTAGGTGAACGCGTAGGCCGGCACCGAGATCTTCGTGAAGTGCGCCACCAGTTGCGGGCGCCGGCCGCCGATGCTGGCCCGCAGCTCGCCGATCGACGCCCCGGAAGCCGCCGGGTCGACGCTGGCCAGGCCCTGCTGCACGGCCAGCGCCATGCCCATCAGCGTGTCGGCCATCAGGTCCACCGAGTGCGTTTCGCCCACGATGGCCTCCAGGGACGCTCGCCGGCCCGCGGTCGCGCCGGCCAGCGCCTCGGCACCGCGACGCAGGCGTTCCTGCGGGTCGGGCGTCTGCTGCGAGGACGTGGCCTCGATGGTGGCGACCTTGCGGCCCAGCGGGCTGTCGTACCAGGCCAGCAGCGGCGCGACGTCCTGCGGCTGCAGCGAACCGGCGATCGCGTCGAGCGCGGTCACCCGCAAGGCCTCGCCGGCAAAGGCCGACTGCGCGCAATCGAGCATCCTCGTGCGCTGCGCCGCGCTCGCCTGGCCGGCGCCGCGCTGCATGCCGGCGTCCATGCCGGCGCGCACCTGCGGCAGGAGCGCGTCGAGCTGCGTCCACAGGCCGGACGCGCGCGCGAGCTCCTGCGCCGCGTCGGGCGCGATCGCGGCCCGCGCCTCGCCGTGCGCGGCCGCCACCGCGAGCGCCACGGCGGCCATCCGGTGCAAACGAATCATTTCGGGATCTCCAGGTCCAGGGGCGAAGTCCGGCCGAGTATAGGGACGGCCTGTCTCTGGAACGTGAAGCGGGGCGGGGCGCTGCCCCGGCCGCGGCGTCAGCGGTCGTCCAGCCGCGCCCGCAGCCGCGCCACCTCGGCCTGCAGCTGTCGCATGGCCGAGATGTCCCGGGCGATCACGGCGAACTGGCCCTGCTCAGGGCGATAGGCAGTCACGTCCCACCAGCGGCCGCTCGCGCCTTGCTGCTCGAAGCGCGCCGGCTCGCCGGTCAGGGCCACCCGGCCGAAGCGGCCGATCCAGTCGGCGGGATCGTGGGCGATGCCCGGGAAGACCTCGGTCGCGAGCGCGCCGACGGCCGTGGCTGCGTCGATGCCCAGCATCGCGCTGAAGGCCGCGTTCATCGCGACGAAGCGGTAGTTCACGGGCTTGCCGGTCTCGTCGACCTCGATCGTGTGCAGCGCGTGGCCGCTCGCCAGGTGGTCTAGCAGCAGGCGATGGCTCTGCTCGCTGCTGCGCTGGCGGAGCTCGAGCGACTTCATGCCGGTGATGTCGAACCAGGTGCCGTGGAAGCCCGTGATCTCGTCGCCGAACGGCTGCGCCGGCACCAGCGTCACGCGCAGCTGGCGCAGGCCGGAGGTGGTCAGCATCGCCCATTCGAATTCCTGCCGCCGCCCGCCCAGCACCGCCTGGACGCGCGGCTCCAGCGTCGTCCAGGCGACCGCGTCGATCGCGGAGAGCATCTCGCCGAGGTGGCGGCCGATCAGCTCGTCGCGGGGCAGGCCCACGGCGGACTGGAAGTCGCGGTTGACGAAGCGGGTGATGCCGTCGCGATCCCAGTAGCCGACCAGCGCGGGCATGTTGTCGACCACGGCGTCCAGGTGCGCGTGCGTCATGCCCAGTTCCTTGCGCAGCGCCTTGGTGGCGGTGACGTCCTCCAGCACGGCCACGGAACGCGCGCTGCCGCCGTTCTCGTCGCGCTCCAGAACGGCCGACAGCAGCACGTCGACGATGCCGCCGTCGCGCCGCACGAACTGGTACTCGACGCGGTCGCAGTGCCCGTTGCGGAAGAACGCCGGCAGCACGACCTCGCGGGCATGCGCCTGCGAGGCGGGCGTGAGGAAGTCCGAGGACAACCGGCCCACCACCTCGTCGCGCTGGTAGCCCAGCAGCGCCAGCCAGCGGTCGCTGACGTGCAGGATGCGGCCGTCGGGCCCGATCGAATGGAGGATCGCCGGCGTGGCCTCGTACAGGCGGCGCACGCGCAGCTCGCTGTCGGCCAGCTGACTGGTGGCCTCGAGCAGCTGTCGGCGTTGCGTCAGCATGGCGCCGACGATCGCGGCCAGGTGCCTGAGCATCGCGCGCTGGTGTTCGTCGAGCTGCCGGGGCGCCCGGTCGATCACGCAGACGGTGCCGACGCGCTCGCCGCCGGCCATCACGATCGGCGCGCCGGCGTAGAAGCGCACGTCGGGCTCGCCCGTGACGAGGGGGTTGTCGGCGAAGCGTGCGTCGCGCGTGGCGTCGGGGACCTCGAACAGCGCGTCGTCGCGGATCGCGTGGTCGCAGAAGGCGACGTCGCGCGGGGTTTCGCTCGTGCCGGGCAGGCCGAAGTTGGACTTGAACCACTGGCGCTGTGCGTCGACGAGCGAGATCAGCGCGATCGGCACGCCGCACAGCTGCGCAGCGGTGGCCGTGATGGCATCGAAGGCCGGCTCGGATAGCGTGTCGAGCACCCCCAGCGAACGCAGCGTGGCGATGCGTCGGGCCTCCCCGGACAGCACGGTCGCAGTCATCGCACCAGTCCCACGGCGGCAGCGTCGACGCGCTGCAGCGGCGCCGGGTCGATGCTGCGCAGCACGTCGACGGCCGTGCCGCCGCCGGCGGCGCGGGCGGCCCAGCGCGCCTCGCCCTGCATCGTGGTGACCAGCGACTGGTCGAGCCGCACGCGGTAGTCCTGGCCTTCCATCACCGTCGCCGCCAGGGCCGGCGTCAGGTGCAGGCGCTCGGCCAGCAGCGCGCGCGCGGCGGCGGGGTCGTCCTCGATGATGCGCTGTGCCTTGACCAGGGCGCGCAGCAGGCGCTCGATGTCGGCGTCGCGGCGCGCGATGGTCGGGCGCGAGCTGACCAGGTTGAAGTGCTGCGTGTAGACGCGCGGGCTGGCGAACGTGATGGCGTCGCCGCCGAGCGCCTGCGCCGCCAGCGCGGCGAGCGGCTCCCAGATGACGACGGCGTCGACGTCGCGCGCCTCCAGCGCGGGCACCAGCCGGTCGGGTGGCAGGCCCACCAGGTGCACGGCGCCGGGCTGGATGTCGTTGAACACGAGCCAGTTGTCCAGGAAGTACTGCGCTGAGCTGCCCGGCACCGTGCCGATGCGCTTGCCGCGCACCTGCGGCGCCTCCATGATCTGCGCGCTGCGCCGCGCCACCAGCTTGATCTGGTACGACGAGGCGCTGATGGTGGCCACGATCGCCAGGTCGTGCCGGGTGCTGACGCCGGTGACCACCTGCAGCTCCGCGGCGGTGGCGACGTCGACCTGGCCGTCGGCCAGCCAGGTGTAGCACTCGCGTCCGCTGGCGCACGGCCGCAGCACGAGGTCCAGCCCGTCGTCCTTGAACAGGCCGCGCGCCTGCGCGACGTAGATGGGCAGCGACACGGGCCCCGGCGAGACCGCCAGCGTCAACGGCGCCGCGTGTGCGCGCGCCGCGAAGACGGCCAGACCGCAGGCCCAGGCCGCCATCCAGGCGAGCACCCACCCCGCGCCCACGAGCGCGCGCCGCGTCACGCCCGCGCGCGCGGGCCGGCGTCCGAAGCTGCGGGTGGCGGCGCTCATTCGACCCCCACCGGCTCGAGCAGCACGTCCTCGGCCATGACGCGCCAGGTGTCGCGCCCGGCCTTCTTGGCGGCGTACAGCGCCGCGTCGGCCCGGCCGATCAGCGTCTCGGCGGTGGCCGCGTCGGCAGCCATCACCTCGCGGCGGAACGCGATGCCGATGCTGGTCGTCAGCGCCAGCGCGCGGCCTCCGAGCTCCAGCGGGCGGCGCACGCTGGCGATGATCTTGTGCGCCACGATCTGCGGCTCCATCGCGTCGGACAGGCCTTCGAGCACGATCACGAACTCGTCGCCGCCAAGGCGCGCGACGGTGTCGGTGACGCGCACGCTCTGCTGCAGGCGCGCCGCGAAGGCCTTGAGCACCTCGTCACCGGCGGCATGGCCGAGGGTGTCGTTGATGCTCTTGAAGTGGTCGATGTCCAGGTACATCAGCGCGATGCCGGACAGGGCCCGCCGCGCCCGCGACAGCGCGAGCGGCAATGTCTCGTTGAAGGAATAGCGGTTGGCCAGCCCGGTGAGCACGTCGGCCCGCACAAGCAGGCCCAGCTGCTTCTCGACGCTCTTCAGCGCCGAGACGTCGGTGGCCAGGCCGTACAGCCCGGCGACGCGGCCGTCGGACTCGATGTCGGGAATGTAGTCGTAGTGCAGGATGCGCGTGACGTCGCCGGTGATGGACTCGGCCTCGAACGTGGCGCGCCGGCCCAGCAGGCCCTGCTCGATCGCCTCGCGCCGGCGCTCGTAGGCGATCGGCCGCAGGATGTCCCCGATGCGCTGACCGACCACCTGCTCGGCGGGGCGGCACAGCCACTCCAGACCGGTGCGGTTGATGAAGCGGTAGCGCTGCTCGGCATCGAGGTAGGTGATGGCCACGGGCAGGTTGTCGGTGATCGCGCGCAGCTGGCCCTCGGCCTTGGCGCGCCGCGCCTCGGCCTCCTTCATGGCCGTGATGTCGAACGTCATCAGGTAGAAGCCGCGCTGCGTGCCGCCGTCGCTGCGGTCGGGGATCAGATGGGCCTGGAAATGAGCCGCGCGGCCGGAGAAGGCCACCTTGCCCTCCAGGCGCGCGCGCCGGCCTTGAAGCACCTGGCGCACGGCGGGCTCGTGCTGTGCGTAGACCGTCTCGCCGAGCGCCTCGCGCATCGCGATGCCGGGGATGCGTGCGCGGTCGACGCCCAGCGAGCGCAGTCCGGCGTCGTTGGCGTACAGGCAGGTCTCCTTCATGTCGAAGTAGCCCACCATCGCGGGGATCGCGTTGGTGAGGTCGGCCATGCGCTGCTCGCTGCGCGCGATCTCGAGTTCCGCGGCACGGCGCTGGGTGATGTCCACCGACAGGGCATAGCAGCCGCGCACCAGGCCGTCGGCGCCGGTGTCGGGGATGTATTCGACCAGCAGGTGGCGCTCGGCGCCGTCGCGGCGCACGCTGCGCGCCCACTGCACGCGCTCGCCGGCGAGCGCCTTGTCCAGGTTGCCCTTCATCGCGGCGTACACGCCCGCGCCCAGCACCTCGGCCACGTGGCGGCCGACCATGCTGAACGGATCGTGGCTCAGCCACTCGCGGTACTTGGCGTTGGCGAAGCGGTACTGGTGCCCCGGATCGATGTAGGCCACCAGCGCGGGCAGGTTGTCGGTGATGTCGCGCAGCTGCTGCTCGGAGCGGTCGCGCTGGGCGTCGCTGTCGATCAGCGCCGCGGTCATGGCGTCGAACTGGCGCGACAGGTCGCCGAACTCGTCCTGCG
>Ga0209258_101041_pt1 | contig 12310 bp, 9 predicted proteins | sample Araplaol_mTSA_r2_FD_184281 | JGI IMG/M metagenome (GOLD analysis project Ga0209258, IMG submission 184281) | Arabidopsis root microbial communities from North Carolina, USA - plate scrape CL_Col_mTSA_r2 (SPAdes) (version 2) | ecosystem: Host-associated > Plants > Roots > Endosphere | place: USA...
GAAGCCCGGCGCGCCGTTCGCGATCTCCGGCATCCTGCATGGCCAGGAAGAGGAACTGCTGCAGCGTTACGCGACGTGGTTCGACGACCTACGCGTGGACACGCAGGAAGACTGGGTGCGCATCAGCGGTCGCCGTGCGCACGACCGTTGATTCGACAGTGGACACGCGTATCGACAGGCGCAGCTGAGCGCCTGTTCACGATCCGGGCATGGACGCGCGTGATTTGTCGGCACGCCTGCACTAGGCTTGCCTGAGTTCGATATCCGCGGACCGCATGTACGCCCAATGCCCCGACTGCCTGACCGTGTTCTCGCTGAACACGGAAACGCTTGCGCAAGCGCGCGGCGAAGTCGTGTGCGGACATTGCGGCACGCCGTTCGATGCACTCGACAGCCTGAGCGAACAGCTGCCGCCCGAGCCGTTCCATCGCCTGCCCTCGCATAGCGAATCACTACCGCCCCGGCTGGATCTGGCGGTCTACCGCCCGCCAGCCGACACGCCCGCCGTGGCTGAACAGGTCGTCGCGGAAGGGCCGGTCGAGGACTTCAGCAACCTGGTGGTAGCGCCCCGCTTTGCGCGGAAGAAGGAAAGCCGCGGCCGGCGCTGGCCATGGATAACCGCCTGCATCCTCCTGATGCTGGCTCTCGGTGCCCAGGTGGCCTGGGCCAAGCGAGAGCTGCTGATCAGTGACGGCACCGTGGGACCGCTGCTGCGTGATGCCTGCACGAATCTGGGTTGTCGCCTGCCGCTCGTGCAGGACACGGCCAAGTTGAGTCTGCTTGCACGCGACGTGCAGGCGCACCCCTCGGTGCCGGGCGCCCTGATGATCACGGCGAGCCTGCGCAACGACGCCGACTTTGCGCAGCCTTATCCCGTCGTATCGGTCACCCTGTCCGACGCCAACGGCAAGCGGCTCGCCATGCGGCGGCTGCGGCCGGGCGAATATCTGGGCGATGCCAATGTCATGCAGCGCGGCCTCGCGCCGGGCGCAACGGCGGCGCTGATGCTCGAAGTGGAAGATCCCGAGGGCAAGGCGGTCGCATTCGAGTTCGGTTTCGAATAGCCGTCCATTTGCATGCACGCCCCGCGAGGCGTCCGTTAGCAAGCCGCAAGCCAGCCAGGCACGTCCCGTGCCATCGACCCTGAATTTTGTCCATAGGACATTTCCCCGATGGTTGTAGGGAAACATCTATCCGCCAAATAGGGACTTAAAATTGTCGGCCCGCGAGGGTAAACTCGGTCCTTCGTCCTTACTGCTGCACCCGGCGTTCCATGCGAGCCGCCGCCCGCGGTATTGCCATAACCAATTGCAACGGCCTATGTAGCCGGCGCGTTAGAGCGTGAGGGGAAATGTCAGTGAATGCCGTAAGACTGCCTGCCAACGAATCTCCCAAAGAGCATTCGTCGCAGAGCGCGTTGAGCGAATGTGTCACCCGCACCGTACGTCGCTACCTCGCCGACATCGGCGATACCGAGTGCGACGAGGGCCTGCACGCGCTCGTCATTCGCGAAGTCGAAGGCCCACTGCTGCGCGAAGTACTGGCATGGCATGACGGCAACCAGAGCCGTGCCGCCGCGGTGCTCGGCATCAATCGCGCTACGTTGCGCAAGAAGCTGGCCGCGCACGGCCTGCTGTAAGCACGCCACGCTTCACCCAAGCCAACGCATCTATTTCCAAGGATCCTCGCGCGCCAGCGGCGTTTGGCCGTCCATCCACCGATGGCCGAGTTTGCCGACGCCTGCGCTCAGACGGCTATAATGTGCGGCTTCCCCGTTATGGAAGCTGCCATGTCTGCCCCTGCTGTGACTCCCATTCGCCGCGCGCTGATCAGCGTGTCGGACAAGACCGGACTGCTCGAACTGGGCCAGCGACTCAGCAAGGCCGGCGTTGAACTGCTTTCCACCGGCGGCAGCGCCAAGGCGCTGCGTGACGCCGGCATCGCCGTGAAGGACGTCAGCGAGCTCACCAGCTTTCCCGAGATCATGGACGGCCGTGTCAAGACGCTGCACCCAAAGGTGCACGGTGGCCTGCTCGGTCGCCGCGGCACCGATGACGCGGTCATGGCGGAACTCGGCATCCAGCCGATCGATCTTCTCGTGCTCAACCTCTATCCATTCGAGCAGACGGTAGCCAAGCCCGACTGCACGCTGGAGCAGACCATCGAGAACATCGATATCGGTGGCCCGGCCATGTTGCGCTCGGCAGCCAAGAACTGGAACGACGTGGGCGTGCTCACCTCGCCCGACCAGTACGAGGAAGCGCTCGCCGAGATCGAGACGCAGGGCGGACTCAGCCGCGCCACGCGCTTCAAGCTCGCCGTTGCCGCGTTCAATCGCGTGTCCAACTACGACGGCGCGATCAGCGATTACCTTTCGGCGCTCAAGCTCAACGACAGTCTCGACGGTATCGCCGGCCACGAGGCCTTCCCCGCGCAGGCCAACGGCCGCTTCGTGAAGATGATGGACCTGCGCTACGGCGAGAACCCACACCAGCAGGCGGCGTTCTACCGCGACCTGTACCCGGCGCCGGGCACGCTGGCCACGTTCCGCCAGCTGCAGGGCAAGGAACTGTCGTTCAACAACATCGCCGATTCCGATGCCGCGTGGGAGTGCGTACGTAGTTTTACCAAGCCGGCGTGCGTCATCGTCAAGCATGCCAACCCGTGCGGCGTGGCGGTGAGCCTCGACGGCATCGGTCGCGCCTACGACCTCGCCTACCAGACCGATCCCACCTCGGCGTTCGGCGGCATCATCGCGTTCAACCGTGTGGTCGATGCTGCCACCGCGAAGGCCATCGTGGATCGCCAGTTCGTGGAAGTGGTGCTCGCGCCAGGCTACGAGGACGACGCGCTCAAGGCGTTCGCCAAGAAGGCCAACGTGCGCGTGCTGGAAATTCCCGCGCCGGCGGATGGCGACCTGAGCAAGGCGCATCCGGGCAACGACGTGCGTCGCGTGGGATCGGGCCTGCTGATCCAGACCGCCGACCGTGCCATGGTGAAGGCCGAAGACCTGAAGATCGTCACCAAGCGCGCGCCGACGCCCGCCGAGATCGACGACCTCATCTTCGCCTGGAAGGTGGCCAAGTACGTCAAGAGCAACGCCATCGTCTACGCGAAGAACCGCCAGACCATCGGCGTGGGCGCCGGCCAGATGAGCCGCGTGTACAGCGCCAAGATCGCCGGCATCAAGGCCGCCGACGAGAAACTGGAAGTGCGCGGTTCGGTGATGGCCTCCGATGCGTTCTTCCCGTTCCGCGACGGCATCGACGCGGCAGCGGCCGCCGGCATCAGCGCGGTGATCCAGCCGGGCGGCTCCATGCGCGATGCGGAAGTGATCGCCGCGGCGGACGAGCACGGCATGGCAATGGTATTCACCGGCATCCGCCACTTCCGCCATTAAGGCGATGAGACAAAAAAACGGGGCCTCAGGGCCCCGTTTTTTGCGGCAACCCGTTTGTGGGAGCGCACCCTGTGCGCGACAGGCGCGCGTCATCCCCACCATTTGCAGGGCAGTCGCGCACAGGGTGCGCTCCCACAGGCGAGCTGTGTTAGCGCCTCGCCTCGGCGATAGCCTTCATCTCCACCGGCTTCGCCGCATACTTCCGCGCCAGCACCGCACACGTCATCAGCTGGATCTGGTGGAACAGCATGATCGGCAGCACGATCGCACCGAGCGGATGACCGGCGAACAACACTTTCGCCATCGGCACACCGCTGGCGAGGCTTTTCTTCGAACCACAGAACACGATGGTGATTTCGTCGGCACGCCTGAAGCCCAGTAAACGGGCTCCGTAACGCGTCGCGAGCAGCGCAATCGCCAATAGCACGGCATTCACGACCAGCAGGCCGCCCAGCACGGGCAATGGCATCTGCTTCCAGAGCCCCTGCAATACCGCTGCACTGAAGGCCGTGTAGACCACCAGCAGAATCGAGCCCTGGTCCACGTACGAGAGCATGGCGCGACGACGGTCCACCCAACGGCCGATCCAGCGCTGCGCGACCTGACCTGCCACGAACGGCACGAGCAGTTGCAGCACGATGGCGCCCACCGCATCCCAACTCATGCCGGCCTGCCCGTGCGATTCCAGCAGCACGCCGACCAGCAGCGGCGTGATGAAGATGCCAAGCAGGCTGGAGGCCGAAGCCGCGCAGATGGCGGCAGGAATGTTTCCGCGCGCCATCGAGGTAAAGGCAATCGACGATTGCACCGTGGAAGGCAGCGTGCAAAGGAACAGCACGCCAAGGTAAAGGTCGGGCGTCACCAGTGGCGAAAGCAGCGGACGCAGCAGCACACCCAGCAGGGGAAACATCACGAAAGTGCTGGCCAGCACCGTGAGGTGCAGGCGCCAATGCGTCATGCCGGCAACCACCGCTTCGCGTGACAGCTTCGCGCCATGCAGGAAAAACAGCAGGGCGATGGCCAGGTCGGTGAGCACGTTGAACGCACTTGCGGTCGCGCCGCGGCATGGCAGCACGCTGGCGAGCGCCACGGTGGCGATCAGGGCGCAGGTGAAGCGGTCGGGAAGGAAGCGGCGCAGGAACATGACGGCACGGGCGAACGAGGCAGGACGCCATTTGACCCGCGTCGCATTGATTATTCAAATCGTATTATCTGATTCATTGATATGATTTGTTTATGAATATCAGCCTGCGCCAGCTCCGCGTCTTTCTCGCCGTGGCCCGGCAGCAGCATTTCCGGCGGGCGGCCGAAAGCCTGCACCTGAGCCAGCCCGCCGTGAGCCGGCACATCGCCGAGCTGGAAAGCGAGCTGGGCCTGAAGCTGTTCGACCGCAATACGCGCGAGGTCGTGCCGACCGAAGCCGGGCGCTATCTGGAAAGCGCGATCGGGCGCGTGCTGGACGAACTCGAAGGCGTGCTTGCCCATGTGCACTCCGAAAGCGAGCGCCGCCGCGGCAAAGTGCATGTCGCTTCCGTGCCCACGCTTTCTGCCGGCCTGATGCCGCAATGCATTGCGGACTGCGCACGCCGTTTTCCCGATCTGGCCATCCAGTTGCACGACCAGGCGCAGACCATGGTGCTGGATAGCGTACGCGGCGGCGAAGTGGACTTCGGCCTGGCCATCGAGCCACCCGATACCGGCGAGTTCGACAGCGAACTGTTGCTGCGCGATCCGTTCATGCTGGTCTGCCGCCCCTCCCATCCGCTGGCTTCGCTGGATCGCGTGCCATGGCGAAAGCTGCAGGGACAGCCGCTGATCCTGCTGGACTATTCCTCAGGCAGCCGGCGGTTGATCGACCAGGTGTTCGCGCGCCGCGGGATCGAGCCGATCGTGGTGCAGCAGACAGGACATACGCACACGGCTTTCCGCATGGTCGAGGCCGGCCTTGGCATCAGCGTGAGCCCGGCCTTGTCGCCACCACCGCCGACACTGGTGGCACGCCCGCTGACGCCTCAGGAGCATCGCGACGTGGTGTTGCTCAAGCGCAGGCAGCGTTCTCTGTCGCCGCTGGCGGCGGTGGTGTGGGAGGCGTTGAAGGGGCTCGCCGCGCGGCGATAAGCCCCGACTGCGGAGGCGGTTGGCGTTGCGGTCGCGCACTGGGTGCGCTCCTACAGTGGATGACGCGGTGCTGAGGGAGATCTTTTGTGGGAGCGCACCCTGTGCGCGACAGCCCGATCGTGCCGATACGCTGCGACGTTGCAGTCGCGCACAAGGTGCGCTCCCACAAATACTTTCGCGAACGGCATTGCCATTCGGCTTTCTATACGCGCCCTTGAAGCTGTGCCATTTAGCCTTTTGCCTTTACCGAGGAGCCGCCCATGCGCTACGAGCTCTATTACTGGACCGGCAGCCAGGGTCGCGGCGAATTCGTGCGATTGGCGTTGGAAGATGCCGGCGCGGAGTACCTCGATGTCGCGCGTGAAAAAGGCGACGAGGCCATCATCCCGTTCCTGCGTGGCCAGCAGCCGGGCGCGCAACCTTTCGCGCCACCGTTCCTGCGCGCGGGCCGGCAGGTGATCGCGCAGACGGCCAACATATTGGCCTTTCTCGCGCCTCGCCACGCCTTGGTTCCCGCTTCGGCCGCCAGCCAGACCTACGCGCTGCAATTGCAGCTGACCATCGCCGATATCGTTGCGGAGGCGCACGACACACATCATCCCATCGCGGTGGAAAAGTACTACGAAGACCAGCGCCCCGAGGCGCGCAAGCGTGCAGCTTCATTCCGCGAGGAACGCATCCCGAAATTCCTCGGCTATTTCGAGCAGATCCTCGATCGCAACGACGGACGCCACGCGCTGGGCAAGCGCCACTCGTACGTGGATCTTTCGCTGTTCCAGCTGATGGCCGGCCTGGAGTACGCGTTTCCGCGCACCATGAAGGGGCTGCGCCGCCGTACTTCGCATTTGCGCGCGCTCAGCGAGCGCGTGGCCGACCGACCGCGCATTGCGGCCTATCTCGCATCACCACGGCGGCTGGCATTCAACGAAGATGGCATCTTTCGCCATTACCCCGAGCTGGAAGACGCGTAACGCGATCGATCAGAACACCGCAATCACGATCGCGCCCGCGACGATCAAGCCACCGCCGATGATCAGCGGCCAGCTCAATGATTCACCCAGCAGCACGACGCCAAGCACGATGGCGATAGCCACGCTCAGCTTGTCGATGGGCGCCACCTTGCTCACCGGCCCCAACTGCAGCGCGCGGTAGTAGCAAAGCCACGAGAGGCCGGTGGCGATACCCGAAAGCACGAGGAACGCCCAACTGCTCGCGGGCAGCCCGGTCGGCTTCACCCACTCATGGCGCAGGCTGAGGATGCCGGCCGTCACCAGCAGGATCACGATGGTGCGGATGAAGGTGGCAAGGTTGGAGCCGATACCCGCCACGCCGAGCTTGCCGAACAAGGCGGTGAGCGCGGCGAAGAAGGCCGAGCCCAACGCGAAGAGCAGCCAGCTCTCGCGCGGGTTCATGCCATCCAGTCGGCGAACAGGCTCAGTGGCATGTCCGGCTTATTTGCCACCGTCCTGGTCTTCGGCGGACTTGCTCTTGCCCCACTCCATGACCTTGTACATCACCGGCTTCACCGGCTCGCCGGCCTGGTTGGTCCAGGCACCCTTCTGGTCGACCATGTAGGTCTGCGTGATGCCGGCGCGCGAGGTCACCACCACCATGTAGAGCTGGCCGCTGCGGCGGTACTCCTGGACGGTCTGGTCACCCTCGGTATGCACGGTCACCTGGGGCGGTGCCTCGCCACGGGCATCGCGCGGCTGCGACGACGGCGAGGACGTGGCCGGCTGGCTTAGCGTTGCCGCCGTGTCGGCGGAGGTCGCGGGCGTGGATTGCTTGGTTGCCGGCGCCGGTGGCGGCGCCACGGCCTTTACGCCCGGGTCATTGATGCCCGGCGGCGGCGGGGCGGGCGGAAACTGGCTCGCCGACTGGGCCTGCACACTCGATGCGACCGCCATACCAAGCACAACAAGCCATGTGACAGATTTCATATGACGGTCTCCTTGTAGGGTGTGGAGCATACCAGCGGCCACCGATGCGGCTCGTGAATCGATCCTGCGGAGACGTCGCGAGAAACCGGCCAGCCACAAGGCAGACAGCATCCGGAACCACAGGTTTCCTCCTCGCCCCGACTGTCGAAAACGGGGCCCTCCACCCCGTGCGACAATCGCCCTTATGCCCAAGCTCATCCTCATCGACGGTTCGTCCTACCTCTACCGCGCGTTCCATGCGTTGCCGCCGCTCAGCAATTCGCAGGGCGAGCCGACCGGCGCCTTGTTCGGCATCGTCAACATGCTGCGCGCCACGCTCAAGGCCAGGCCCGATTACGTGGCTTTCGTGAGTGACGCACCCGGCCCCAATTTCCGCAACGCGCTGTATGAGCTGTACAAGGCGAACCGTCCGCCCATGCCGGACGACCTGCGTGCCCAGGTGGAGCCGATGCTCGCGATCGTGAGTGCATTGGGCTTTCCGATCCTGCGCGTGGATGGCGTGGAAGCGGACGACGTGATCGGCACGTTGACCGAAGAAGCCTGCGCCCAAGGCATCGAGGTGGAGATTTCCACGTCGGACAAGGACCTCGCGCAGCTCGTGCGCCCCGGCGTGCAACTGGTCAACACCATGACCAACACCACCACCGACACCGCCGGGGTGATGGACAAGTTCGGCGTGCAGCCATCGCAGATCATCGATTTTCTCACCCTCACCGGCGATACCGTCGACAACGTGCCTGGCGTGCCCAAGTGCGGCCCCAAGACGGCGGCGAAGTGGCTGGCCGAGTACGGCAACCTCGACAACCTGATGGCCAATGCCGACAAGATCGGCGGGAAGATCGGCGAGAGCCTGCGGGCGGCACTGCCGCAGCTGCCGCTGTCGCGCCAGCTGGTCACCATCAAGACCGATGTCTCGCTCGAATTGCCGGTGACGGAGCTCAGGCCACGCGACAAGCACGTGGAGGATCTGCGCGAGCTGTTCAGGCGCTACGAGTTCAAGGCGGCGCTGAAGGACCTGGAAGCCGAAGCTGCCGCAGCCTCCGGGGAAAGCGCACCCGCCGAGACGCAGGAGAGCGCGCCTGCCGCAACCGTCGTGGAGCTGGAAGCCGATGTTCCCGCGCTCAACATGCAGGGCCAGTACGAGCTTGTCACCACGCAGGCGCAGCTCGATCACTGGCTGGCGAAGATCGCCAGCGCACCGCTGATTGCCTTCGACACCGAAACGACCTCGATCGATTCCATGCAGGCCGACATGGTCGGCCTCAGCCTGTCGGTAGAGGTGGGCCACGCCTGCTATGTGCCGCTGACCCACGATTACCCGGGTGCGCCGGCGCAATTGCCGCGCGATCACGTGCTCGCTGCGCTGAAGCCGTTCTTCGAGGATCCCAACCGCCCCAAGCTCGGCCAGCACGCCAAGTACGACATCAACATCCTGTCGCACTACGGCATCGTCGTGCAGGGGCTCAAGCACGACTCCATGCTGGAGTCCTACGTGTGGAACGCGACCGCCACGCGCCACGACATGGATTCGCTGGCCCGCAAATACCTCGGCTACGAAACCATCAAGTACGAGGAAGTGGCCGGCAAAGGCGCCAAGCAGATTTCGTTCTCGCAAGTGGATGTCGATACCGCCTGTCGCTACGCCGCCGAAGATGCCGACATCACGCTGCGCCTGCATCACGCGCTGTGGCCCAAGCTGGAAAGCGAACCCACGCTGCGCTCGGTGTACGAGAACATCGAGATACCGCTGGTGCCCGTGCTCGCCTCGATGGAACAGCGCGGCGTACTGATCGACGTGGGCAACCTGCGCACCCAGAGCCAGCAACTGGGCAAGCGCATGCTGGAACTGCAGCAGTCCGCATGGAAGGGGGCGGGGCGCGAGTTCAACCTCGATTCGCCCAAGCAGCTGCAGGCGATCCTGTTCGACGAATTGGGTTTGCCCGCCAAGCTGAAGACGCCCACCGGCCAGCCGTCCACCAACGAGGAAGCATTGGAAGCCATTGCGGACGATCATCCGCTGCCGCGCCTGATCCTCGATTACCGCGGCCTCGCGAAGCTGCGCTCGACCTACACCGACAAGCTGGCCGAAATCGTCAATCCGCGCACCGGGCGCGTGCACACCAGCTATCACCAGGGCGCCGTGGCGACGGGCCGCGTGTCCTCGTCCGATCCCAACCTGCAGAACATCCCCGTGCGCACCGAGGAAGGCAGGCGCATCCGCCAGGCCTTCGTAGCGCCGGAAGGTTGGGTGGTGCTGGCGGCCGACTATTCGCAGATCGAGCTGCGCATCATGGCGCACCTTTCGGGCGACGAAGGCCTGCTGAAAGCGTTCCAGGAAGGCGGCGACGTACATCGCGCCACTGCCGCCGAAGTGTTCGGCCTCGCGCCGGAAGACGTGAGCGCCAACCAGCGCCGTGCCGCCAAGGCCATCAACTTCGGCCTGATGTACGGCATGAGCGCCTTCGGCCTGGCCCGCCAGCTCGGCGTGGACCGCGGCGAGGCCAGCGACTACATGGCGCGGTATTTCTCACGCTACCCCGGCGTGCATGCCTTCATGGAGTCCACCCGCCAGCAGGCGCATCGCGACGGCTACGTGGAAACCCTGTTCGGCCGCCGCCTGTACCTGGAAAACCTCACCTCCCGCAACCAGGCCCTTCGCGCCGGCGCCGAACGCGCCGCGGTGAACGCCCCGATGCAGGGCACCGCGGCCGACATCATCAAGCGCGCGATGATCACCGTGCATGCCTGGCTGGGCCAGCGCAAGGACGATGCGCACATGCTGATGCAGGTACACGACGAACTGGTGTTCGAGGTGCGCAAGGATGCGGTGGACGAGGTTCGGGCCGGGGTGATCGAACGCATGTCCGGCGCAGCGCAGCTGTCGGTGCCGCTGTTGGTGGAGGCAGGTGTGGGCGCCAACTGGGATGAGGCGCACTGAGCACCGTTACTGGGGCTTCTGCGTCTTGAGGTCGCGGCTGTCGCAAGGCATCACGCCTCGTCACCCTCACCCCATGTGCGCGACAGCCTTTCGCGTCGGTTTGCATTGCTCGTCGTCCCGGCGTAGGCCGGACGGAGCGCGAAGCGCGCAGAACGCCCGGAGGGCGGCCCCGCAGGGGCGAGCGAAGCGAGTCACCAGTTTCCTCAGTCTTCTTTGTCGTTTCCGCCAGCCTGCTCGCCTGCGGCGGGCTTCCGGACCGCTGCCGCGGCCCGGGTCACTTTCTCTTGCTTGCCCAAGAGAAAGTAACCAAAGAGAACGGCACCCCGCGCGGCGCTGTCTGGGCTGCGCCCAGTCAGTGCGTGAGGGGCGGCCGGGCTTTTCGACCGGGCTCCTGCCCGGACGAAAAGTGCCCGACATCCGTGTCGGGCACCCCTGCGGGGCCTAATCGTCCACCCCTCACCGCCACACAGGGGCCCCTCGATTTGCTCGTGCCGCTGCGCGGCACATCGTGTTGACGGTTCTCTTCCCTGTAGGAGCGCACCCAGTGCGCGACCGCGGCGTATCTATCGCGTCTGCGGTCGCGCACTGGGTGCGCTCCTACAGGGAGAAGCCCTGCTCTTCAGCTCTGGCCTTTGACTTCCCCTCCCCTATGCCGCGAGCAGGCGGGAGGCGGAACAGCCCGCAGGGTGGCCGGCAGGACGCCGGCCAATGGATCGTCAGGGCAGGACGCCCTGTCGATCCACCCCGCCTCCCGCCTGCGACCCCGTAAGGGGCGCGGCATCGGGGTGGCCTTTCTCTTGGTTACTTCTCTTTGGCCAAACAAAGAGAAGTGACCCGGCGGCCGGCAGGCCGGCGGAAGCCCGCTGCAGGCGAGCCATCTAGCGGTATCGCGACAAACGAAGAATGACGCTATTGGGTGACTCGCTTAGCTCGCCCCTTCGGGGCCGCCCTTTCGGGCGTTCTCCGCGCTTCGTGCGTCCGGCCTGCGCCTGGATGACGAACATGGAGACCGGGGCGAAAGACAGTCGCGCACAAGGTGCGCTCCCACAAAAGGCAGCCAGTCCGCTGGCAATGGCTCCATCCATGATGGGATGCCGAATGTCCCCCGCAGCAAGATGGCGCGGCAAGACACAGCGAGCCGCCACCCTCCCCATTTGTTTGAATTTCGTCAAATGAATCCCACCCAAACAAAATTGCCTTCGCGCGTGCAACTTTTGCCGCGTCGCGCGTTCTTAATCCTCGGATGCACGCAACGGCGTCCGACCGGCTCACCCACCTCCCTGGATGAGCCAACCCGGTAAGCGAACCTCTCCCCTGGGTTTCGCTTCCACCCGGCCCCGAGGATTCCCCCCTAATCCTCGGGGCATTTTTTTGCCCGCCGTCCGCCGAACCCGACGAAAGGACAGCGAGCACACAAGCCGCTAGGATTTGCCATCCAACCGTCTGGCCACAGGGATCGCGGCCGGTATTGCCTCCAGGGGTCATGGCCGCGTGCAGATCAAGGGAAAAGTCACCTCATTCGATATCGCCCACCTGGCTGGCGTCTCGCAGTCGACGGTATCGCGCGCCTTGCGGGGCAGCCCGTTGGTGAACGAGGAGACGCGCCGGCGCATCCAGGCGGCGGTGGACGAGCTGAACTACAAGGTCGACAAGAACGCCTCCAGCCTGCGCGCGCGCCATACCGGCACGCTTGCGCTGCTGCTGTTCGAGGACCCGACCGCCGACGAGTCGCACATCAATCCGTTCTTCCTCTCCATGCTTGGTTCGATCACGCGCGCCAGCGCGCATCGCGGCCATGACTTGCTGATTTCGTTCCAGCAGTTCTCGCACGACTGGCATGCCGACTACGCAGACAGCAAGAAGGCGGACGGCATCATCCTGCTCGGCTACGGCGACTACCTCGCCATCCGCGAC
>Ga0209258_101043_pt1 | contig 12290 bp, 13 predicted proteins | sample Araplaol_mTSA_r2_FD_184281 | JGI IMG/M metagenome (GOLD analysis project Ga0209258, IMG submission 184281) | Arabidopsis root microbial communities from North Carolina, USA - plate scrape CL_Col_mTSA_r2 (SPAdes) (version 2) | ecosystem: Host-associated > Plants > Roots > Endosphere | place: USA...
TCCTGGTCACCGGCCCGACCGGTTCGGGCAAGTCCACCACGCTGGCGGCGATGGTCGACCACATCAACAAGAACGAATACGGCCACATCCTCACCATCGAGGATCCGATCGAATTCGTGCACACCTCGCAGAAGTGCCTGATCAACCAGCGCGAAGTGCACCGCGACACGCATGGCTTCAACGAGGCGCTGCGTTCGGCGCTCCGCGAAGACCCGGACTACGTGCTGGTGGGCGAGTTGCGCGACCTGGAAACCATCCGCCTGGCGCTGACCGCCGCGGAAACCGGCCACCTGGTGTTCGGCACGCTGCACACCAGTTCGGCGGCCAAGACCATCGACCGCATCATCGACGTGTTCCCGGCCGGCGAAAAGCCGATGGTGCGTTCCATGCTTTCCGAATCGCTGCGCGCGGTGATTTCGCAGTCGCTGCTGAAGAAGGTCGGTGGCGGCCGTATCGCGGCGCACGAGATCATGGTCGGCATCCCCGCCATCCGTAACCTGATCCGCGAGGACAAGGTGGCGCAGATGTATTCGTCCATCCAGACCGGCCAGCAGTACGGCATGCAGACGCTGGACCAGAACCTGCAGGACCTCGTGAAGCGCGGCCTGGTCACTCGCCAGCAGGCGATGGGCTACGCGCGCAACAAGGACATCTTCAAGTAAGCAGTAGGCTGTTGGCTGTTGGCGTAGAAACCCGGAGGTCCGTGCCATGAGTGATTTCGACTTCACCTCGTTTTTGAAGCTGATGGTGCACAAGAAGGCATCGGATCTCTTCATCACGGCCGGCGTGCCGCCGTCGATGAAGGTGCAGGGCCGTGTCGTGCCGATCACGCAGAGTCCGCTGTCCGCGCAGCAGTCGCGCGACATGGTGCTCAACGTGATGACGCCCTCGCAGCGCGAGGAGTTTGAAAAGACCCACGAGTGCCAGTTCGCCATCTCGGCGCAGGGCGTGGGCCGCTTCCGCGTGTCGTGCTTCTACCAGCGCAACTGCGTGGGCATGGTGCTGCGTCGCATCGAGTCGAAGATCCCGACCATCGAGGAACTCACGCTGCCGCCGGTGATCAAGCAGCTGGCGATGACCAAGCGCGGTATCATCATCTTCGTGGGCGGCACCGGTACCGGCAAGTCAACCTCGCTCGCCTCGATGATCGGCTACCGCAACGCCAACTCGACCGGCCACATCATCACCATCGAAGACCCGATCGAATACGTGCACAAGCACGAGGGCTGCATCATCACGCAGCGCGAGCTGGGCATCGACACCGACAGCTGGGACAACGCGCTGAAGAACACGCTGCGCCAGGCGCCCGACGTCATCATGATCGGCGAAGTGCGCACGCGCGAGACGATGGAACACGCCATCAACTTCTCCGAAACCGGTCACCTGTGCCTGTGCACGCTGCATGCGAACAACGCCAACCAGGCGATGGACCGCATCCTGCACTTCTTCCCGGAAGATCGCCGCTCGCAGCTGTTCATGGACCTATCGCTGAACCTCAAGGGCATCGTGGCGCAGCAGCTGATCCCGACCCCGGATGGCAAGGCGCGTCGCGTGGCGGTGGAAGTGCTGCTGGGTACGCCGCTGGTGCAGGACTACATCCGCCAGGGCGAGATCCACAAGCTCAAGGAAGTGATGAAGGAATCCACCAACCTCGGTATGAAGACCTTCGACCAGAGCCTGGTCGAGCTCTATCACGCGGGCGATATCTCCTACGAGGATGCGCTGCGCCACGCGGACAGCTCCAACGAAGTGCGCCTGCGCATCAAGCTGGCGCAGGGTGGCGACGCGCATACGCTGTCGCAAGGCCTCGACGGCGTGGAGCTGGAAGAAACGCGCGATTCGCAGAATTTCGGCGGCGGCAACCTGCTGCGTCGCTGATTCTTCCCAAAACGAAGCAAAAAGAAGGAGCCCATCGGGCTCCTTCTTTGTTTTCAGCACCGCCCTATGCAGCGTGCAGGCGTTTAGTGGGCGGCATCGCTGACCATCAGGCCACTGGCGTCTACGGTCTTCACGCCCTTCACCTGCTTGGCGACATGTTCGGCCTTGGCTTTCTCGCCCGCGCTGGTGGCAGTGCCGGTCAAGGTGACCATGCCGTCCTTGGTATCGACGGAGATGTCGGTGCTCTTGATGCCCTTGGTGGTAGCGAGTTCGGACTTGATCTTGGTCGTGATCCAGGCGTCGTTGGTCTTGCCGGGCACGGTCTCGTTACTCGACTGCTTGTCGTGCATGGCCGCCGCATCCTGGGTCTGTCGCATGGCCGCCGCGTCCTGCTGTCGTTGTGCAGCGTCCTGGCGCGCGGCATCCTGGGCGGCAACCTGTGCAAACGGCACAGTCGCGAAGGCTGCGGCGAAACCGGCGGCGATCAGCGTCTTGCGAAACAGGTTGTTGGTACGCATGGGGAATCTCCTGTGTGAGGAAGCACTGTCCGAATGGCAGGCGGTTCCGCTGAGTGCGGTATCCGCGTACCCATCCCAACAGCCCGTGCGTGAATCCGACATGGCTGCTCCGAGCGTCGATTCAGCCCGAAATTACCGTTGCGAAAGGCGCGTCATGACGATGTGCTGAAAACGTTCGGTTCGATAAGATCGTGCTAATTGTGATGCACATCACGGTGATGGTCGCCTCGCGCCCGCTTCACGTCAGCGAATGCGGGAAGACTCCACGGCACGGCGCTCATTTTCGAATGCCGCATCTTGCTTCCGCTGTATCGGCACGCACCCGCGTATCGCGGCGACGCTTGTGATATGGACGGCCGTACGGCACATTCGCGGCATGAGCACAGCGTTTGGGCTGCTTTGATTTCGGGGGGAATCATGGCCGAACTGGAAGTGCGTGTGGTGTCGGAGCGCCGGGAAGGACTCCTGTTGGAACTGGGGCGGGTGGTGTACGAGTACGGTCACGTGCTCGTCCGGCAGCGACTCGTGCAGGAAGCGCAGGGCGCCTGCCTCACCTTGGTGCTACGCGGTCCGATCGAACAGCAACGAGCATTGGAAGATGCCCTTGGCACCCATCCGCGCGTGCTCCGTCTGGAGTCGAACCGTGCCGTTCGCGTCGACGACGTGGCGGCGGCCGTCACCGAGCCCGCGGCGCCTGCGGCTGTGGCCAACGACCCGGGCGAGGAGTGGTCGTTGCCCAGTGGCGCGGACGTGGCGCGGGTCGAGCGCATGCTGCCAGGGCTGGCGAAAGACTACCCGCGCATTTTTCCCTGGCTGATCAACCTGGAGTACGCCGTTCCGGCTGAGGCGCGCGATGCATCGCTCTATCTCGCCGGCAAGCGCACCGGCGCATGGGTCTTCAAGCGCGACTTTTCTCTCGGCGCGAGGCTTGCACTTGGCGACGCCATCAAGCGTATCGCCTTGCCGGCGCTTCGGGTGCTGGTGACGGTCGAACAGCACGAACACTGCCTGCACGTGCGCGGTTGTCCGCTATGCCAGCCGGGCTCGCCTTCCGGTGGCCGTTTCTTCGGCGGTTTCATCGAGGGCGTGCTCGCCGAGTCCGCCGATGCGTCGGGCATTACCGTGCGCGAAACACGTTGCCACAGCCTGGGCGCGCCCGTGTGCGTGTTCGAGGTGTTCCACTGACGGCCGACCGAGGCGACCGCTTTCGCCACGAAGCAGTCAACAAACAAGGGGAATGTCATGCAAGAGATGCATCAGCATTACAACGCCGTGCTGGTCGTTCTGTCCTATGTCGTGTCGGTGCTGGGATCGTTCACCGCGCTGCAGTTCGCACTGGGCATTTCCCAGGCGCAGACGTCGGGCCAACGCTGGGCCGCGGTATTGGCTGCCGGTACGGCGATGGGTGGCGGGGCCATCTGGGCCATGCACTTCATCGCGATGATCGCCTGCAACATGGGTGTGCAGGTGACCTATGACATGGTGCTGACGGCGATCTCCGCACTGCTTGCCATTGTGGCCTGCTCGATCGGGTTGGCCGTCGTGAGCGCCGGCGCTTTCAGCTGGCTGAACCTGGTGTTTGCCGGCGTGCTGATGGGCCTGGGCGTCGCGGGCATGCACTACCTGGGCATGGCTGCGATGCTCACATCGGCGCAGATCTCCTACGACGGCGGCCTGGTGGTGCTGTCGGTGCTGATTGCGATCGTGGCATCGATGGCTGCGTTGTGGCTCGCCTTCAACCTGCGTGGCCGACTGCAGATGCTGGGTAGCGCGCTGGTGATGGGCGTAGCCGTGTGCGGCATGCACTACACGGGCATGTCGGCAGTGGAGATGGGCATGGGCGATACGTTGCCGGCGGGTTTCGCGCAGGGCCTGAGCGGTGACTACCTTGGCATGGTGGTGTTCGGCGTGGTGGTCGTGCTGCTCGCGCTCGCCCTGGGCCTCAACATTGTGCGGCAGCAGCGTCGCGCTGCACTGACGATCTGACGTCATTCCTTCACATGAAAAGCAAACGGGGCGCCGAGGCGCCCCGTTTGCTTCACGGTCTGCGGCAGGGCCGCAGCTTATTTCAGCTCGGTCTGGCTGGTGACCACCAGCCCGCCGCTTTCCATGCGGGCGTCGCCGCTAAGGGTCTTGATGCGTGCAGCCTGGGCCTGCATCGATTCGAACTGCTGCTTGGAGCGTTCCGCCGTGGCCTTCGCCGTGGCTTGCGCTTCCGCGTCGTCCGAATCGGCCTGGGCGGTGAGCTCTGCAATGTGCGCGGCCTTCTGCGCCATGGCCTTCACCCATGCCTGGTACATCTCGCCGCTGAGATGCAGGCGGCCCAAGCGACCGGCGTCACCGGCGGGCGCGCTGAGCAGCTCACCGAGCTTGCTGTCCTCGCCCTGGCCGACGGCGAGCGCCAAGGACTTCGGCCCCATCGCCGCCCACACGGGCGTTCCCAGCGGTGCGGTGACCTCCGGCGGCAGCGCGACCGGCTTGCCATCGGTGCTGAGCTTGAGCTTCTGCAGACCCGACATCGCCATCTGCGCCATGGCCAGCAGGCCGGCCGGGTTGGACGTGCCGATCAGGATGCGGCCGCTGAACTTGGGCATGCTGTCATTGCTGCCCGGCTCGAAGCTGTCCAGCGCCACGCGTGCGCCCAACAGATCGCCCACGGGCGGCACGGCGGCCTGTTGCGACATCAAGCCGATCTTGGAGAAGCTCTCGTTGAGGTCGGCCAGCGACGGGCAGGCGAATGGCTTGGCGGCAACCGCGTCGGCCTGCGCGCTCCAGAACGTGCGCATCTGCGCCATCGGCACGGCGAGGCTGATGTCGAACGGCGCGGTACCCGCGGCGCCCAGGCCCGGCAACTCGACCTTCAGGCCACTGAAGGCCTGGGTGATGTCGGCGGCCAGCGCCACGTCCCAGCGAATGTCCTGGTGCTTCTCGTCGAGCTTGGTGTAACCGAAGCTCAGCGACGGCACGCGGGCAGCGATGCGCGCAGCATCGGCTTCGCACGCGGGCGACACCTTCAGCTGATTGGCTATCGGTTCGCCGGTCTTGGCCGATTCGGCCTCGGCGCGCGCCTTGATCAGCGCGTTGAACATCGGATCCTTGCCGCTGGCGGCAAGCGGCAACAGGCGTACCAGATCGACCTGGCCGATGGCCCAGGGCTGGTAATCCTTGGCCTTGGCCAGCTTCTCCAGGCGGCCGTCGTCCTGCAGGTTCTTGGCGGGACGGTCCAGGCCAAAGGCCAGGCGTAGCGTGGCCTCGGGTGTATCGGAAGGCAGCAGGGCAGCGACTGCCTGCTTGCCCACCACGGCCATCACCACCTGCATGCCGGCTTCGGCCGACACGTGGCGGCGATAGTTCACGCCGCCGAGCGTGGCGGTTTCGAACGGCTTGCCATAGGCGGCTTCCAGGCGGCCGACGAAAGCGTCGAACGCCTTGGGATCGGTCAATTCGAAGCGCGCCACCGGCGACAGGCCCAGACCGTAGAAGGCCGAGTGGCCCTTCATGTTGAGGCCGGCGTTCTGCGCGAACGACTCGATGGTCTTGCCGTCCAGCTCCGCGATGATCGCCTTGAGCAGGCGGGACGCATCCGGATCCTTCTCCGCGAGGTCGTCGGCGGTGGAACGCAACTGGGCAAGTTCGGCGGGAAGCTGGGCGTCGGCCTGGGCGAGCAGCGCCTTGCGGGTGTCGTCGTCCAGCACATCGAGATTGGCCACCACATAGGGCGTGTCGGCCGGCACGAAGGCGAGCGGAGCGTCCTTGTCCTTGTGATGGCATGCAGCCAGCAGCACGCCGGCGAAGCCCAGCGCAGCAATGCGCGTCGTCGATCGCATGTCTATTCCCTTGAATGAGATGGGTGAGTCGCGCCGCGCATTATGCCCGGATTCGCGTCTTGCCGCGGTGCGTCAACCCACGCTCAGCGGCCCAGCACCTCGGCCAGCACCGCCATGCGCACGAACACGCCGTTGCCCACCTGTTCAAGGATGCGCGATTGCGGGCCATCGGCCACTTCCGAGGCGATCTCGATGCCACGGTTGATCGGGCCCGGATGCATCACCAGCGCACCCTTGGAAGCGCGCTCGAGCCGGCGGTTGTCCAGGCCGTAGCGGGTGAAGTAAGCAGCCTCATCCGGCAGGTCGGTGACGGCCATGCGCTCCTTCTGCAGGCGCAGCATGATCACCGCATCGGCCCCTTCGATGGCCGCGTCGAAATCCTCGGTGATCACGCACTGCGGGAATTCGTCCGGCGAAGGCATCAAGGCCTTCGGCGAACACAGGCGGATTTCCTTCGCGCCGAGCGCGGTCAGCGCGTGCACATCCGAGCGCGCCACGCGCGAATGCTTCACGTCGCCGCAGATCACCACGGTGAGCCGGCTGAAGTCCGGCCGGTGCTGGCGGATGGTGAGCATGTCGAGCAGGCCCTGGGTGGGATGCGCGCGGTTGCCGTCGCCGGCATTGATGACCGACACGCCGCTCATGGCGTGGCGCACCAGCTCCTCCGGCGTGCCGGACACCTTGTGGCGCACCACGATGGCGTCCAGGTGCATCGCCTCAAGCGTGTGCAGCGTATCGAACAACGCCTCGCCCTTGCTGGTGGAAGAGAAGCCGATGTCGAAGTTGATGACGTCTGCGCCAAGACGGCGCGCGGCCAGTTCGAACGAGGTGCGCGTGCGCGTGGACGGCTCGAAGAACAGGTTGAGGATGGTGCGGCCGCTCAGCAGTTCCAGCTTGCGCGTGCCGTGGGCGCAACCCTCGCGCATGGTTTCCGCGCGATCGAGCAGTCGCTCGATGGTTTCGCGGGGCAGGTGTTCGAGCGTGGTGAGGTGGCGCAGGCGTTGGCTCATGGCAGGCGATGGTCGTGGGTGGGGTCAGTGTCCGGTGGTCACGGCGCTTGCCAGCCACCGTTCGAGTATCACGGCAGCGGCCTCGGCATCGATAGTGGCGGCGTCGCGGCGCTTCTTGAGCCCCGCCGCGCGTGCGCTGGCGAAGCGCTGCGCGGCTTCGCGCGAGCTGTGGCGTTCGTCGGTAAGTTCGACCGGCAGGCCGTAGCGCTTGCCGAGCTTTTCGGCGAAGCGCCGTGCGCCGCGGCTGGCGGGCTGTTCTTCGCCCTCGAGCGTGAGCGGCAGGCCGACCACCAGCGTGTCGGGCAGCCACTCCTGCCGGAGCGCATCGAGCCTGGCCCAGTCGGGCTCGCCATCGCGCACTGGCGCGGTGCCGATACCGCGGGCACTGCCGGTCAAGCGATTGCCGACCGCGATGCCGATCAGGCGACTGCCGTAATCGAATCCGAACACACAGCTCATGCGTGGCCCGCGTAACCGGGCAACTGCAGCGGATCCACGCCTACCAGGCCGGCGGCAGCGCTCCAGCGCTCTTCCAGCGGTGTGTGGAAGACCACGCGTTCGCTCGCTTCGGCGGTGAGCCAGGTGTTGTCCTTGAGCTCCTGCTCGAGCTGGCCGGCGCTCCAGCCCGCATATCCCAGCGCCATCACTGCCAGGCGAGGGCCTTCCCCCTTGGCCATGGCGACGAGGATGTCGCGCGAGGTGGTCACCGACCAATCGGCATTGATGCGGTAGCTGGACTCCCAGTGACCGGGCTCGCGGTGCAGCACGAAGCCACGCTCCTGCTGCACGGGGCCGCCGATCAGCACGGGCGCATCGGCCAATTCGAGGTCGTTGCAGTCGAGCTTCATCTGCGCCAGCACATCGCCCAGGCGATATTCGGAAAGCTGATTCACCAGCAATCCCACCGCGCCGTCTTCGTCGTGCTGGCAGATGAAAGCCACGCCGCGCGAGAAGGGCGGCTCGGCCAGGCTGGGCATGGCGATCAGGAAATGACCGGCGAGGGACTGTGGCTGGGGAGAGGGTGCAGTCATGGGCTCATTGTAAGCCCTTGAGCGGGGCAAGCGCCCGTTAGCACGAGGTGAGGAAGGCGGAGCGAGCGAGGAAAGACATGCGCTTTCCTTCGCTGCACGGGTCTTCTGTCAGCGACTCTTGAGGACGTCGTTCGGCATGAACTGCCAAGTGCGCGTGATGTTCAGCTCGTCGATCCGTTCCTTGTCCGCCGGCAGGCCGGGGAAGGGCGCGGCGAGCCGCACGATGCGTTGCGCAGCCGCGTCCAGCAGTGGCTGGCCCGAGCTTTGCACTACCTCGATGCCCTTCACCGTGCCATCGCGGTTCAGCGTCACCGTGAGCAGCACATCGCCATGCAGCCCGCGGCGCCGTGCTTCGTTGGGGTAGTTGAGGTTGCCGATGCGCTCCACCCGGTCGACCCAGCCGCGCATATACGCAGCGTAGGCGTATTCCTTGGTGTTGGACGAGATGAATTTCTTCTTCGGGCGCTTGGCGTAGTTGTCGATGCTGTTGCGCCGCTCGGCCGCCAGTTGCGCCATTTCCTGCTTTCGCTTCTCTTCCGCTGCCGAATCCGGGAGATCCTGCGGATTCCGCTCCAGCTTCGCGGTATCGGTGTTGACGCTGTAGTGGCTGTTGCCGGTGGTGGTGAGCAGCTTGTCCGGCGTGGCTTCCTGCGGTTTGGGCGTCGCGGTCTGGACGGCCTGGGGCGCCACGCCGGGGGTAGGCGTGGGCAACGGACCGGAGAACGGCTGCGAGGGGCGTGAGGCCTTGTCGCTCTCGCCGCCGCCGCTGTTGTTGGCCTGCGCCAGAAAGTCGGCCTTGTCGGGCGCCTCGCGGTTGGCGACATCGACCAGGGTCACGTCCAGCGTGGGCAGGCTGGGCTTGGACTTCACATAGCTGAAGGTAATGCCGAGGATCAGCACGCCGTGCAGCAACAGCGAGAAAAGCATCGTGGCGCCGAACATGTCGGCGCCGGTGCGGACAGCAGGTTGGCTCACGCGACGCGGGTTCCGGTTCTGAGGTGCTCGACGACGTCGAACAATTGGCCGGTGATATTAAGCCCGAACTGGGCGTCCAGTTCGCGCGCACACGTCGGCGATGTGACATTGATCTCGGTGAGGTAGTCGCCAATCACGTCCAGGCCCACGAACAGCAGGCCGCGGCGACGCAGTTCCGGCGCCACCTGCGACACGATCCAGCGGTCGCGATCCGACAGCGGCACGCCCACGCCACGGCCGCCGGCGGCCAGGTTGCCTCGGAAGTCGCTGCCCTGCGGGATGCGCGCCAGCGCGTAGGGCACCGGCTCGCCGTCGATCACCAGGATGCGCTTGTCGCCTTCGGTGATCTGCGGGATGTACTTCTGCGCCATGGTGAACTGGCGATGCTCGCCCTTCGGTCCCGCCGCGATCAGCGTTTCCAGCATCGAGTTGAGGTTGCTGTCGCCGGCCACCACGCGGAAGATCCCGCGCCCGCCCATGCCGTCCAGGGGCTTGAGCACGACCTCACCGTGGGTCGCTACGAAGGCGCGCAGCTCCGCCGCGTCGCGCGAGACCAGCGTGGGCGCCATGCACTGGGGAAAGTGCATGGCGAACAGCTTCTCGTTGCAGTCGCGCAATGCCTGAGGCCGGTTGACCACAGTCACGCCGTCGCGCTCGGCCAGCTCGGCCACCATGGTGTCGTAGATGAATTGCGCGTCGACCGGCGGGTCCTTGCGCATCAGCACCACGTCCATTTCACGCAGGTCGCGCCAGCGGGGCTCCTCCAGCATGAACCAGCCGGACAGATCGTCACGCACGGATAGCGGGGCCAGCCGAGCCCAGGGTTCGCCGCTGCGGGCGGCCAGGTCGCCCTGTTCCATGTAGAACAGCTGGTGGCCGCGCCGCTGGGCCTCCAGCAGCATGGCAAAGGTGGTGTCCTTGGCGATCTTGATGGAACCGATCGGGTCCATCAGCACGGCGACCTTGAGGGTCATCGTCATTCTCCGGTAGTAGAGCGCATTCACGATCCCCGCCGGCACCGGCCGGGGAAGAGCGGGGCAGTTTACGTGGTCTATGGGTCGTATCCGCAGAGGGTCGGCTCGTCCGCCCCAGACCTGAAGACTGTCACCTCATCTTCCCGGTGCGTTGGCCGATACAATGACGTAGGACGCTTCGCGCGAGATTTCAGCTTGACGTCACGTCAGGCAGGCGGTAAACAGCTACGCACGAGTGCCTGCCGGCTGAGTGGAAGTCGTACGTCGTAGGGAACTTTGCTGAATTACCGTGTCCATACGAGATTGTCGGCCTCTTGCCGGCAGTCCCACGATTTTCCTGAGCCTGGGGCGGGTCGCAGGGGGGTGTTGTGAACTTGAACGTAAACGGAAATGGCCTGGCCGGCCTCAAGGTCATGGTGATCGACGACTCGAAAACCATTCGTCGAACCGCAGAGACCTTGCTCAAGAAAGAAGGGTGCGACGTGCTCACGGCCGTCGACGGCTTCGAGGCGCTTGCCAAGATCTCCGACCAGAAGCCCGCGATCATCTTCGTCGACATCATGATGCCGCGACTCGACGGCTATCAGACCTGCGCGCTCATCAAGAACAATCCGCAGTTCCGCGCCACGCCCGTCATCATGCTGAGCTCGAAGGACGGTCTGTTCGACAAGGCACGCGGACGCATCGTGGGCGCCGAACAATATTTGACCAAGCCGTTCACCCGAGATGAGCTGCTTGGTGCCATTCATCGACACGTCGCCACGGTGTAAAGCCGTCGGCAACAGGGTCTAGGGGGACCTGTGGCAAATATTCTCATCATCGACGATTCGCCGACCGACGTCCGCGTGTTCACCACGCTGCTGGAACGTGCCGGCTACAAAGTCGATTCCGTGGGCAATGCCGAAGAAGGCATCGAGCGCGTACGCGCGGACAAGCCCAACCTGGTCATCATGGACGTCATCATGCCCGGCATGAACGGCTTCCAGGCCACGCGCACGCTCACGCGCGATCCCGCGACGTCGACCATTCCGATCGTCATGATCACCACCAAGTCCATGGAAACGGACCGCGTATGGGGCCTGCGCCAGGGTGCGCGCGCCTTCATCACCAAGCCGGTCAACGAAAAGGACCTGCTGGCCTGCATCAACGATTTGCTGCCTAGCGCTGCTGCCTGAGGCGACGATGACCCAGACCGCCGCGCTCACGCCCTTCGAAATCCTGGCCCGGTATGAACAGCTGTCGCTCGCGCATGCCTCGGACACGCCGGAGAAGCTGGAAGCGCCGGGTCTCTGGCGCGGCATCGGCTTCCGTGCAGGCAGTCGCCTTTTCGTCAGCGGCATCGACGAGATCAGCGAACTGCTGGCGGTGCCGGCGATGACGCAGGTTCCCGGTACGCAGGCCTGGCTGATGGGCGTGGCCAACGTCCGCGGCAACCTGGTGCCGGTCATCGATCTGGCTCGCTTCCTGTTCGGCGAGCGCACCCAGCACACCGAGCGCACCCGCCTGCTGATCGTCCGGCAGGGCGGCGGCAACGTCGCGCTGGTGGTCGACGAGGTGTTCGGCCAGCGCACGGTCGATGCCGAGCAGCGGCGCAATGCGCAGCAGGAAGAAGATCCGCGCCTGTCGCGTTTCGTCGACGAGCGCGTGGGCGAACCCCAGCTGGCAGTGTTCAGCATGGGCAAGCTGGTGCGTGCACCGGATTTCCGTCAGGCCGCGGCCTGACGGGGAAAAAACGCTGGAACACAAGTAGGACCGGTGCCTTTCGAGGCCGGAATCAGAGCGATGTACCCACACCTTTGCCGGCAATGGCGGCGGGGTGTAGACGGGCGAGGTGAACGAAATGAGCACTACAGGGGGCGTGGGCAAGGAACGAGGCTATACCGGCCTCATCATTGCCCTGATCATCGCGTTCGGTTTCACGGGTGTGGACTTCGTCATGCTCACGTTGAGGGGCCGCGAGGACACCCAGGCCGTGGGGCTGACCACCCAGATCCAGGTGTTGTCGCAGCAGACGGCGAAATATGCGCTCGAGGCCGCGGACGGTAACGTCGATTCCTTCAAGGAATTGGAAACCAAC